>Ga0126377_10001617_pt1 | contig 14881 bp, 13 predicted proteins | sample PanSoiMetPlot_22_FD_92647 | JGI IMG/M metagenome (GOLD analysis project Ga0126377, IMG submission 92647) | Tropical forest soil microbial communities from Panama - MetaG Plot_22 | ecosystem: Environmental > Terrestrial > Soil > Tropical forest > Bulk soil | place: Panama | collected 2016-02-17
CTCTACTCCTGCCTGCGATGCCACTTCGTTGGTCGACGCCACTATGCCGTGTTTCGCCCGCACCGGTTCCCGCGACGCTGCAGTCACGATTGCGGGCGAATGAACCAGGAGTGGCGTGACCGTTGTGCCGACGAAAGCAAGCGCCAACACAACCGTTAGCAGCAGATGAATTCGGTAGTTGAGCTTCGACTGCATGATGAGACCTCTATTAACTCAGACGGCACTTTCTCGAAAATCAAAATGTGTGGAACAAAGTATACCAAGGGGATCGAGCTGTTGCTTGATGCGCGCCGAAAGTTCCGTCAGTTTTCCCAGGTTAACAGCGGAAAAGCCAGGTTGACCTTGCCAGTGTTCAATAAAGAACGAGCCGCCCACGGACTGTGCCGCCGCTCGCAACTCGGCGACAAAACTGACATCTCGCTCCCGGTCATCCATCATTCTCAAAGTGCCGCAGCCGGCGTCCAAATGCCACAGTGAGGAAGACAGACTTTCCTGGTAGACGTTCGTGACTTCCCCCATAAAACGATCGATTTCGCTCGGCAGAACACTGGCCCGCCAGCCCAAGCGAGTCTGCTCCCGTAAGGGCGCGAGGTTCAACCTTTGCCAGATTGCCGTATCGCTACGGAGGGTCTGGAGTGAAGAAAAACCTAAGAGTTTACCTACTTCGGCGAAGGCGGCGTGCGTCTGGAAATCAACCGCGGGTTCATTCCCAGCAAAACGGAGCAACAAGACGTCTTCGCCCGAGTTTCCCGTCAGGCCCACCACGTCAGCCAGCGAGGATGAAACCAATGCCAGGCCAACTGGAAAAAGCTTTGCCGCTAAAACGGAGTCGGCGGCCGAAACCAGCGCCCGCCGCTTGCCCATGGCCACTATGGTGCCCTCACGTTGCGGGCGAGGTCGGAGTTTAAAATTTACTTCGGTGATGACCCCGAGGCTTCCATAACTACCTGTGAACAGCTTGCACAGGTCGTAGCCGGCCACATTCTTCACCACGCGGCCGCCTACCTTAATCACACTGCCATCCGCCAAAACGACTTGCATGCCGATCACCGATCCGCGAGGGCGACCATAACCGAATTGCTGTGCGCCACCCAGGCCAGTAGCTACCACTCCGCCGATAGTGGCGCTACCGTTGTCAGGAGGATCGAGCGGAAGCCATTGTCCATTCTGAGACAGGGCTTCGTTGAATTCTTCTAGTCTCACGCCGGCCTGTGTGACAGCGACCAGATCGGCCGGCTCATGTTCGACAATCTTGTTAAGACGGGCAGTGCTCACGAGCAGGTTGGGGGTTGTGGACACACCGCCATTCAACCACGTCATGCCACCGGCAGGCATGACGGTCCAGCCCTCACTCGAAGCAAGTTTCATGACTGCTGAAACTTCTGCTACTGAACCTGGAGAAACCAGCAGTGCCCCTGGTTTGGAATCAATAGCGGAGACGTTTTCCTCACCGACGAGGTGCGCCAGTCGTGGTGAAGCAGTTTCGATCGCAAACTTGCTTATAGCAAGTCGAGTGCTATTAACCGAGTCAATGTTAGAAAAGAGCGGTCTCAGCGTGGTGGCTTGCGGCGCCGACTGCGCCACTGCCGATGCCTCACCGCAGCCGCGCAACATGGGCACGATTTTCCCCGGATTACAGATGCCCTGGGGATCGAAGGCCGTGCGAACCCGCAGCATCACGTTCAGATCATCTTCCGAAAAGACCAGCGGCAAGAGGTCTCGCTTGTCCAAACCCACGCCGTGCTCGCCGGTAATTGTGCCGCCGGCGCTGACGCACACCTGCATCAGTTCTCGCCCGGCTTCTTTGACCCGCCTCACTTCCTCTGGAAAACGAGAATCAAAACAGATGAGCGGATGGAGATTGCCGTCGCCTGCATGAAACACGTTGGCGATGCGTAACTTGTACTTCGCGGCGATCTCGTAAGCAGCGTCGAGAACTTCAGGTAGCCTGGAACGCGGCACGACCGCATCCTGGATCATCGAGTCGGGTGAAATACGTCCAATCGCTCCGAACGCTCCTTTGCGCGCCGCCCACAATTTTTTGCGCTCGCCTTCATCGCGGGCGCGCCGGCAATTCCGGGCTCCGTATTCCATGCAGATGCCTATTACTCGTTCGGCTTCGGCGTCGAGTCCTGCCTCAATACCATCTAACTCGATCAACAAAGCAGCGCCGGCATCCGGTGGTAAACCAGCCGCAAACACGCTGGCTTCCACCGCCCGGATAATCTCGTGGTCCATCATTTCCAGGGCTGCCGGCATCACTCCGGCGGCAATAATCGCCGACACCGCGTGACTCGCATCGTTCACTTCGCCGAATTCCGCCAAGAGCGTGCGGACCGCCGGTGGTACCTGGACCAGGCGCAGGGTGGCTTCAGTGGCAACGCCAAAGGTTCCTTCCGAGCCAATGAACGTACCCAACAGATCGTAACCAGGGGCTTCCACACCGGCGCCACCAAGGTCGAGAATTTCGCCACCTGCCAGAACAACTCGACAACCTAGCACGTGGTCCGTGGTTGTTCCGTACTTGAGGCAATGAATGCCGCCCGCACTTTCTGCGATGTTACCGCCAATGGTGCACGTCGGTTGACTGGAGGGATCTGGAACGTAATACAACCCGTATTGTGCCACTGCTCGTGAGACTTGCAGGTTTACCACTCCCGGCTGCACGACTGCGAGCCGATTGACCGGATCTATCTTCAGAATCTGGCGCATGCGCGCCATCTCGATCACCACGCCCTCGTTGAGTGCGAGTGCGCCGCCTGATAAACCTGTTCCCGCGCCGCGGGGAGTGAAGGGTACGTTGGCGTTCGCCAGTTCCCGCATGACTGCAGCCGTTTCTTCAGTTGTTGAGGGAAAGACTACTGCTCGCGGTCGGTGTTTGTGTTGCGGCAATCCGTCGCACTCATAGACGAGCAGTTCGTCAGGAGCAGAGAGTACATTCTCCGCTCCTAATATGGCCTCGAGATTTTTGATTAAGTCCGTCACCTTAGAGAGATTTACGGAGAGTGTAACCCACCCGGGATGATAGACTGTAGCGGCAATTCAACCTTCGCCAATTTAGCGTCAACCAACAATGAGACTGACTGTCCTCGCAGTTCTCGCAACCGCTATGACTCTACTCGCACACGCTGACAATTCATCACTTACACCGGACCTTGTGATTGTTAACGGGGTCGTCCACACAATGGACCCGGGCAAACCCACTGCGGAGGCCGTCGCCATCTTTGGCAACAAGATTGTTGCGGTTGGTTCCAATAAAGAGATAAACAAACTGGCTGGTTCCGGCACCCGAGTGATCGACGCGAAGAAGCGGCTGGTGCTACCCGGATTCAACGATTCCCACACTCATTTTCTCAGTGGTGGCTTTCAACTCTCGAGTGTTGACCTGCGTGACGCCGATACGCCGCAGGAGTTTGCCGAGCGCATCCGACGGTTTGCCGCGACACGACCCGCAGGCCGGTGGATCACCGGTGGAGACTGGGACCATGAACGTTGGCCCGAGGCGAAACTACCTACCAGGGAACTCATCGATAGTTTCACCCCTGACACTCCGGTGTTCGTTAGCCGGCTTGACGGTCACATGGCCCTGGCTAACAGTCTGGCTCTGAAACTTGCCGGTGTTACAAAACAAACTCCCGATCCGCCCGGCGGAGTAATCGTTCGCGACCCAAAGACTGGTGAACCAACCGGCATTCTCAAAGATGCGGCCCAGAGTTTTGTTTGGAAGGTGGTCGCGCCTTCAAGTTTTGAGGAGAAGCTGGCTGCGGCGCGGGCAGCCAGTGAATACGCGGCGAGACTCGGCGTCACCAGCGTGCAGGATATGTCGGCGGGGACCGATGTTGGTGTCTATCAAACCCTCCTGGATCGCGGCGAACTAAAAACTCGAATCTACGCTGTGGCCCCTTTGCCGGCATGGGAGCGATTGGCCCGCACCGGAGTCCGCGCTCACTTTGGCGGCGCGATGTTGCGGGTCGGTGGTCTAAAAGGTTTTGCTGACGGCAGTCTTGGCTCTACGACAGCACTGTTTTACGAGCCCTATCTTGATGATCCCAGTACCAGCGGTATCGCGGGCGACGAAATGTATCCCGAAGGCGAAATGTTGAAGCGAGTCCAGGAAGCGGATAAGGCCGGCTTACAAATACTAATTCATGCCATTGGCGACCGCGCCAACGATCTGATTCTCAGCATTTATGAACAGGTCGAACGTGAAGACGGAGATCATGATCGCCGCTTTCGTATCGAACACGCGCAACATCTGCGCGCCCAGGACCTGCCACGCTTTGCTCGCGACAAGGTAATTGCTTCGATGCAGCCTTATCACGCCATTGATGATGGACGCTGGGCCGAAAAGCGAATCGGCAAAGAACGGGCGAAAACCACCTACGCTTTTCGCTCTCTGCTCGATGCCGGTGCGACTCTTGCTTTTGGCACTGATTGGACGGTCGCTCCTTTGAATCCAATGCTGACCATCTACGCCGCCGCGACTCGCCGCACGTTAGATGGCAAGAATCCCAAGGGTTGGGTACCGGAGCAGAAGATCTCGGTAGAGGAAGCTGTGCGGGCTTATACAGTAGGTTCCGCGTATGCGGAGTTTCAGGAGCAGGTGAAGGGAAGCATCACCCCGGGAAAGTTGGCCGACGTGGTTATCCTTTCGCGCGATATTTTCAAAATCGATCCCGAGGATATTGAGAACGTAAAAGTGGTGGCGACGATTCTAGACGGTCGAGTGGTTTACGAAGCGCGGGAATAGCGTTGGTAGAGTCGATAACTAAAATATAGTAACAATCCGAAGACCGCGGCGATAAGCGTCGCGGTTTTCTCTTTCCAGGTAGCATTAAACAGTAGCCAAACAATCAGGACTAGCGACAGCACGGCGACTACCGGTCCTCCCGGCAGCACAAACTGCGGCGCCGGTACGTCTGTGCGGCGGCGAAAGAGCGGCAGTGCTAGACAGGTAGCGGCGTAAGTGACGAGTCTGGCTATCGCACTGATTGTTATTGCCGCCACAAAGGAAGTTTTTATGGTCAGGTAAAGCATCAGGCTGGCAGTGATCAAGATCGCAACGTAGGGAGTAAAAAAGCGTGAGTGAATGCGGCCTACCACCTGGGGAACCTGTTTCTGTTCGGCCATTGCAAAGGGAATGCGTGAACCCGACAACACGAGAATATTCAGATTGCCCGTGATCGAAATGATGGCCCCCGCCGAAATGATCGAAGCCCCGGCAGTGCCGAGAAAGTTTCCCGCCGCATCGGCGAGTGGACGGGTAGATGTCGCCAGGCCCGGCAAAGTTCCCACGCAAACAATTTGAATCAGAATGTACAGGAAGGCCACGACTGCGATAGCGATCAAGAGCGCGCGCGGTAAGTTACGCTGCGGATCACGCACTTCGCCCGCCGGGATCGCAGCCATTTCAAATCCGGTGAAGGCGTAGATAAGTACTAGCACTGATTGGGAGAAGGCGCCGGCTGCCGGCCTGGCGCCGAAGACAAAAGCTTGCTGGTTTAGAAAAAAGAGGCCGGCGGCGATGAAGATAAGTATCGGCAGGAGCTTACCGATAGTGAATACGTTGCTGACGATCGCTGCCTGTCGCACCCCAAGCACATTTACCGCTGTCAGGACCACCACGAAAGAGACAATGATTACGCTGCGCCAAAGGGGAGAGGTAGCTCCAGGCCAGAAGAATCCGACGTAGTTGACCAATAAATTACAGTTGGCGGCGAAGGCGGTCAGCCGAGCTAACCAGATCAGCCAGCCAATCTCGAAGGCCACGGTTGGTCCAAAGGCTTCGCGGGCGTAGAGGTAGGGTCCGCCGGTTTCCTGGAAACGGCTACCCACTTCAGCGAAGCAAAGGATGAGGAGAGTGACAACGAGGGCGCAGGCTGCAAAGGCAAATAGGCTGTAGCTGCCGATTAAGCCGAAGGCTGTAGCCGGCAGTCCAAAAATTCCTCCGCCAATGATGCCGTTAATTGCAACCGCTACCAGGTCCCAGCGACGAATGCCGCGGACCAGGCCTTCTTCAGGGGGGTTCTGCACGCGTTAGGGTTATAACATAACATTGCCGATTTTCGATTTTGGATTTTTGATTGATCTTCGCTACAAGACCAATCGGCAATCGGCAATTCCTATGCTAGTCTGTGATCACGTTCTGCTATTTAGTCTCCGGAAAAACATTAAATGTACAAAACCCTAATCAGTATCGGTTGTGCGCTATTTTTTTGTTTGATCAGCACGACGAATGCCCAGGAAAAGCCGCCATCTCTGCAAGACCTCGTCAATCGAGCTGCTAAAACTACCATCGATCGTTTCGCTGATAAGAAACTGGAAGAAAAACAACTCTCAATTACGCTGATTGACCTGCGCGATTCGCAACATCCGGTCACCGCTAGTTTTCGTGGCAATGAAAGAGTTTACCCGGCGAGCGTAGTCAAACTCTTCTACCTGGTTGCCGCTCAACGTTGGTTAGAAGACAAGAAGATCGAAGAAACACCGGAACTCACCCGCGCCCTGCGCGACATGATTGTCGACTCGTCCAACGAAGCGACGCAGTATGTAGTCGATGTCCTGACGCACACTACCGGTGGCTACGAACTGCCGCCAAAGGAGATGGAAGAGTGGCAGAACAAGCGAAATGCAGTGAATCGTTATTACACCTCGCTCGGTTACAGCAATATCAACGTCAATCAGAAGACCTTTTGCGAAGACGCTTACGGACGTGAACGAGTGTCGCGCGGTCCTAATGGCGAGAATCGAAACAAGTTAACGACTGATGCGACCGCTCGTTTGCTAATGGAGATCGTAACGGGCAAAGCCGCACCGCCAGCGCGCACTGCGAAGATGATGGAGTTGCTGAAGCGTGATTACACGGGCAAGAGTAATGACGCCGACGATCAAGGGCATGGTTTCACTGGCATTGCCCTCGAAGGTATCGAGGGTGTGAAACTTTGGTCCAAGGCCGGTTGGACCAGTACCACGCGTCACGATGCCGCCTATCTCGAAATGCCTGATGGCGCGAAATTCGTCCTGGTTACGTTCACCACGGATCATGCCAACGACCGGGACATCATTCCGACCGTGGCCCGGGTGGTGATCGAAGGCCTGAAGAATGTTAAGTGACCTGTCAACAACCCATCACCTCATTACGGATCTCTTCGCCTGGCCCAAGACGTTACAGGAATGGGAGCGTTATCGCTTAGCTGACGAACAGATTGAATTCTATCGAGACAACGGTTACCTCGCCGGCGTCCGCTTGCTCAACGATGCCCAGGTTGAAATCCTCCGTGATGAGTTGTCGCAACTCGTGAATCCTGAACATCCGGGACGCGAGTTGTTTTACGAGTACAACTCCAACGAGTCAACGAACCCGAGTACCGTACTCTTTCACGCGCTGGGTGCCTGGCGGGTGACCCCGGGACTTCATGACATACTTTGGAATCCGGCGTTCGTCATGCCGGCGGTGCAATTACTGGGAGCGCCAGTGCGTTTCTGGCACGATCAGATCTTCTACAAACCGGCCCGATATGGTGGCGTAGTCGCCTGGCACCAGGACTACTCCTATTGGACGAGAACGAGCCCCATGGCGCATGTCTCCTGTTGGATCGGCCTCGACGATTCCACGGTTGACAATGGTTGTGTGCACTACGTTCCCCGCAGTCATCACTGGAACCTGTTACCCATCACCGGACTGGCCCACGATATGGATGCCATTTGTTCAGTGCTTACTGAGAAGCAACTCAGCGAATTCAAGCCAGTAGCGATCGAATTGCGCAAGGGCGAGGCTTCGTTTCACCATCCACTGATGGTCCATGGTTCCTTTGAGAACCGCACTGAACGGCCCCGGCGCGCCGCAGTGATCAATGTCTTTGCTGATGGCGTGTGTTCGGCGTCCGATGAGCCATTGCTTGAAGGAGTGCCGCCAATTCCCTGTGGTGAAAAGCTGGGTGGTCAGTTTTTTCCCCTCTTGTTTGATCCCTTTGGAGTGCGGTGACTGGTCACCGCTTTGGGATCAACCGGTGACGCGTTGCGCGATCACATAGCGGTGACCAGCCACCGCACTCCAAAGGTGTCCTAGTTAATGAACATCCTCGGGACTGAAACGGCAACCATCGCTCGCAAGAGTGCATTTGTTGGCGCTCTGGTCTGGTTTGCCTTCCTGTTTGTTCCGCTTGCGGATTCTCACGAAACTGAATTGATACAAAAGGTGTTGTTGTTTGGCATCCTGGCCATTGTTCCGCTGGGTCTCTCGCTAATTAAGACTCCCAAACGTGATGGCAGCGATTCGGTCTTCTATTTCCTAGCCGTATTGGTCCAGCGACTCGCGGCCATGGCGACGCTAACCTCACTTCTGCTGGCACCAGGTATTGCGGCTGGCGTCCTAAGTGGCTCATGGCTGGTTGTGAACTTGTTGATTGCGCTGTTTGGGATTTGGCGGTTCTTGCAGCGCGGACTATATCCGATGGAAGAATTCTGTTTGGACGCCGGCTGTATCTACTTACCTGTCGCTGGTGTGTGGTTGGTAGTGTCAAGGCTGGGTCTGCAGGCGTTTGGCTTTGGCGACACCATCATTTTGTTGACGGCGGTGCATTTCCACTTCGCTGGTTTTGCGGCGCCTTTGCTTGCGGGTTTGACGGGCAGAATGTTGGCCCGCCGCCGGCATCCTGTAATTTTGTTTCGCCTAGCGGCCGTTGCGATCATCGGCAGCCTGCCACTTGTAGCCGCGGGTATAACCTTTTCACCATTGCTGGCTTTATTTGGCGCCAGTGTGCTGTCGTTGGGCTTGGCGCTGTTGGCCGTCTTAACGATCGGTTGGGTCTTGCCAGTGCTCAAATCGTTCTTGCTCCGTTTTCTCCTGGTGGTGAGTGCGCTGTCTTCTTTGTCAGCGATGGGCCTGGCCTGCGCCTACGCTTACAGCATCGTTACGAAGACTGTAATCGTCGACATTCCCACGATGGCGCTGTCGCATGGACTATTGAACGCGTTTGGTTTCGCCACGTTGGGTTTGTTGGTGTGGTCGGCGATTGCACCCGAGGCCGTCGCGGCGGCCCCAGGCATTCCTTTCAGCAAGCTTTGGGCGCGGAGTTTTACTGGGCCAGGTTACTTTGAAAGAGTCGGCGCAATTGCCCTTGCCAAGCCACCACCACTGGGTTTGGTTGACGACTTTTCCGCGTACCGGCGGATCGATTTCGACGCTGAGAAGATCCATCCAACCGTGCGGTCGTTTTATGAAGAGACATGCAAGTACAGGCTTGTGGTGCGTCCGCACTGGCAGCCATTTTTCAAACCCGGCGGTCGGCTGGCCCATTGGTTGGGCACACGAGTTGGCCAGTTGTGTTTGCCCGTAGCGGCGGAGAAAGCTGACGAACAGATCGAAACCACTTTAGTGCCGCTGGCGGAAGAAGTTGATGGGCGGAAGGCGGCCCGCGGCTGGATCAGGGTCTACCAGAAAACCGGACAAGCAATGTACGTTGCTGCGTATTCGTCGCATTCTGCCGGCGACAATACCTACATGAATATTGCGTTTCCGCTGCCGGGTGGCAATCTCTCGAGTGTCCTTCACCTCGCAACGTCTAACTTTCAACAAGGTTATGGCGTCGTTTTGTCGACACTCCCGGTGGTCAGACGAGGAGGTGACCAGGGCGTCTATTTTGCAAATCCGATCCTGCCGTTTCGCTTACCGATGAATGAGACGATCACTGTTTGGGTGGTAAATGAAAATGGGGCTGCGGCAAGCGGTCCGGAACTCCGCGCTAAACACGAAATTTGGCTTTTTGGCATCCACTTTCTCACTCTCCACTACGACATCTTTGTGGCTGGGCGCGCAGGCGGCCACGTTGGTTAATGCAGAAGGCGAGCCGCCTGCGCTCCCAGCAGAAGTGGGAACCTTTCGACGGGCGCGCGTGTCTAAGCTCACGAGTTTGGCCGATACCTTCAAGTGGAGGGAACAATCGTGAGCGAGAAGAAGAACAACGACAACACCCCGGCGCCTGCAATCAATGTTACACCACTGATCGATGTGCTGTTGGTCCTACTGATCATCTTTATGGTCGCCGCCCCCTTGAAGCCGCACAAATTCTCCGCGAAGCTTCCTTCCCAGCCTGATGGTCGGGTCTATCCGCCGAATCCGAAGACGTTGGTGGTGACGATCGATCCGGATCGCACGCTGAAGCTCAACCAACTTAACGAGGACATGGGGACAGTTGATGATTCAGCGAAATTGAGTCAGAAACTGGTGGCGCTGTTTGCCGAGCGCACCAAGAATCATGTCTTTCGCGACGACCTGCTAAGCAGTCAGAACCTTCCCGAATCGCAGCGCATTGAAAAGACCGTCTTCATCAAGGCGCCCCGCAGTATCAGCTACGGAGAAGTAGCTCGAGTTATCGACGGCATTAAGGGAAGTGGAGCAGAGCCGATCGGGTTGCAGTTAGATGATCTGAAGTGAGTCCTTATAGCCTTTGTACTTGGTTCTTGGTTCTTTGATGCCAGGTAAGCGGAGATTTCGTTTGGCGAAGCACAAAGCACCAAGTACAAAGCACCAAGTACAAAGTACAAAGTACACAGAACAACGCTCAAAGGCCAAATGCCCTCCCTTCTTCTACCCTTGTCATCCCTCGCGGAATGAGTTGTAATCCCAGAGGAGGTGGGGGAAGGGAATACTGATGAGAAATCGCTTTTACTTGATGCTGCCGGCGCTCTTGCTGGGAGTTTCTCCGTTCATAATCCAGGCTCAGGATCCGACAGGCGGGGGAAGCCTTGTGCGGGACATTACTGGCGGCGCGGCGTTGATCTTTCGCTCACCGCAGAATCCGACCGTACACGAGATCCAGGCGGGAGGTCAGGGTACTGCCAGTGGCGGCAAAGTTAAAGGAAAGAAACCTAAACAGCCAACTCGCGATGAGCCCGAAAAGATTCTCGCGCGTGCCAACGCGGCCCGCAGTGCTCCCAAGCCTCGTTATGAAGAAGCCGAACAACAATACAGGCTGGCGGCGCAGATCGCCCCAACCGACGCCCGTGCCTACGCTGGTCTTGGCAATGTTTATGTAGATCAGCAACGTTTCACTGAAGCAGCTGAGGCGTATCAGAAAGCGCTAAAGCTTAAGCCTGACTACAAGGGTGCATTGCTGCCGCTCGCCTTTTCGCTGGCGCGGCTAAACAAATTTCCAGAGGCGATCACGACTTACCAGGACGCGCTGAAGCAGGAGCCGCAGAATCCCGAAATCTATAACAATCTCAGCTTTGCCTATAACCACCAGGAGCGCTACCAGGAAGCAGTTGATGCGAGTAAAGAGGCAATCAGACTCTTGGGAGCCACCGGCGAGGCTTACACCCAGGGATTCCAGGAGAGAAACGAAATCCTTTCTTATGCCTACAAGAATCTAGGCAATGCTTACAACGGTCTGAAGCGTTATGACGAGGCTGCTGAGATACTGAAAAAGTCGGCCGAGATAGAGCCAACTAACGCGTCAGCACATTTCAATCTTGGCCTCAGTCTTTACAACGCTGGTCGCTATTCAGAAGCAATTGAGGCTTACAAGCAAGTCATCAAACTACGTCCCACACTGGCCCAGGCACACTATAACCTCGGACTGACTTATGCTGCCGTCAACGACAAGAAGGGGGCGATGGAAGAATACGAAGCGCTGAAGTCTATGAACCCCGGTCTGGCCCAGCAACTCTATGGGGCGATCAAGAAGTAGTTGCACGTCGAAAGTCCAATGTCGAAAGTCCAATGTCTGCCTCACAAACAGACTTTGGCCTTACGACGTTGGACTTTCGATGTTTAGACGAGTTATTGGGGCGTTAGATCTAAAGCTTCAACAACCCTGGTGAACGGGATCTGCGCCGTTTCATTTACCTCTTTCACAATCTCTGGATTCGACGCTTCAAACAAACACATGCAGTGGGCCTCGCCAGGCACAAAGGTGGTGCGAATGTAGCGCACAGCCTTGCCTTCAGCAGTGAATTTGTTGCTTGTTTCGATGGCGGCCTTTTGGGCAGCAGCAAGTTGGTCCATCTGGATGCCCGGTAGATTACGTTCGACCATGTAGACTGGCATGGGAGCTCCTTTCAAGCTTTCCTGATCATGAATTGGTGTGGTTGACGCCGGCATTCTAGCGTCAATCGACCTCGGTTGCACCTTGATAGAGGGAACACAGCGATTGTGTCGCTACTGCGCGCGAGAACAGGCAAACACCGGCGTTACCCGTCGCTACCGCTCCGGGTTCTCTATGGCGGCAAAGCTTTGAATAGTTTGATACGCCGCTGCGTTTTCCTGTGGCTGATTACCGGGTCGCACGCACAGCAACGTTTGCATGCCGGCCCCAGTGGCGGCGGCCAACTCTTTGTCTACGTCTGAGATGAAAAGCACTTCCGCTGCTCTTAGTTGGAGTGCTTGAGCGATGTTGCGATAACTATCAGCCTCGATCTTTGGACCAGTAGTTGTGTCGAAGAAGCCTTCCAGAAATTTGCTGAGATCTCCTGCTTCAGTGTGGGCAAAGAGGAGCTGTTGCGCCAACACACTGCCCGAAGAGAAGATGCTGATTTTCAAACCAGCGCGATGCCAGCGTTCGAGAGCCGAAGGGACGTCGGGAAAAACCTGCGCCTTTAAAGTCCCATCGAGATAGCCCTGGCGCCAGATCTTGCCTTGGAGCGACTTCAGACCGGTCGACTTACGGTCCCGGTCGATCAGCCAAAGCGCGTAACCGCCGATCGTCTCTAGCTGTCCGGCTTCGATTAGAGGGGGATGTAGACCATTGCGCAGATCCTCTGCCTGTTCGTTGCGGAGCTTCGTAAGCTCGTCGCTCAGGTCCGCGGAGTGTTCCTGGAGATAACTCGGCAACTTCTCCCGAGCATAGGAGAACAACACGTCGTGCACAAAGGCAATGGGAGTGGTAGTTCCCTCTATGTCGAGCAAGATTCTACGAATGCCTGCCCGGGAAAGATTGAAGGCCATGAGACTTGCGGGAAGTTAGCCGGCAGCATTCAGCGGCACGTGACTAACTCCAAAGCAGACCGGGTGAAAACTCTCGTCTACGCCACTTTCGGTGTAAATTGGCGTCCAACCTGACATGTCCTGAAACAACCGGATCGCGCGAATCCTCCGATCGGCGCACAAGTTGAACCAGTGGCGAGTGCCGCGGGGCACACGGATCAGATCGCCTGCCTCGACCTCGATGGCCGCCACTGGTTGTCCTTCCGCGTGAATGTGAAACAATCCCCGTCCGGCGATGATGAAGCGTACTTCGTCTTCGTCGTGCCAGTGTTCCCGATTGAACTTAGCCAGCATCGCCTCCAACCCTGGTGTTCCTGGGCCAACGTCAATCACATCTGCCGTAACGTAACCGCCTCGGCGTTTTAGCTCACCGATCTCTTTGGCGTAGGCCTGCAGAATCTCTTCTGCCGGCGCATCGTCGGCCACGGGGTGAGCAGGAAGCCAACGCTCGTAGTCGATATCATACGTTTTTAGACAGGCGACGATCGCCGCGCTATCCTTTATCGTCTTGTCTTCTTCAGGAATAGTTACGATAGCCATGATCTACAACTCCGGCGCCGTTTGTTTATCAGCAATTAGTTGCGTACGCCCAACTGTCTCCAGCAAGAATTCAAATATTTCGATGTGTCTTTTAGCTTGCTTGAGATCCTTGCCCCAGGCATAGAGCCCGTGACGTCGCAAGAGAAAGCCGTGAGCGTTCTTGTTCTTCTCCAGTGTCTCGCCAATCGTGTCCGCCAGTGAAGTGATGTCTTGAGAGTTTTCCACAATCGGTAGCCACTCCTGGTATTCATGAGTGGTCACACCATCGAGACCTTTCAGCATCTCGTATCCCGCAATCGCCAGCCCGCCTTCACTCGCGTGTAGATCCGAAAGAATTGTGTTCCAAATCGAATGGGTGTGAAGGACTGCAGCGGCCCCGCGTTCTTTCACGATTCTGAGGTGGAGCGGGCTCTCGTCGGACGGTTTCGCCGGGTGGTCACTGACAACACGTGCATGTTCGTCGATTAAAAGAATCTGCGCGGGATTGATTTCACCCTTGTCGACACCACTCGGGCTCATCGCCAGTCGCAGCGGGTCGCGGCTAACCACGGCACTGAGATTGCCGCTGGTTCCCAGCAACCAGCCGCGCGCATGCAGTCCTTTAGCAACTGCGGCAAGGCTGGAAGCAATCTCTGGGAAATTGTCGTACATGGAAGGAAGATGCTACTAAACGTAAAAGACTGGCGCAAACTTTGGAGTGCGGGGCCTTGTCACCGCTTTCTGATCGAAGGTCTTGACGTACGATCACAAAGCGGCGCCAAGTCGCCGCACTCCAAAGTTAATCCAACTGCTTGGACATCGTTATGAAATGAACGGGCAGCTTTGTAGTCACGTCCGCAGGAAAAGGTGCTGTGCCGGTTTCGACGTAGCCGCGCTTCCCATAGAACTTCGGCAGATCCTCGCGGAGGTTGACGATCAGAATGTCCATGAAGTGGCAACCCAGCCGGCGGCAATGATCTTCACCGGCCGCCATTAGTTGCGAACCAACGCCTCCTTTTTGTAAGGCGGGATTTACGGATAGCAAGCCCAGATACGATCTTTCACCACGAGCCTCAACATAGACACAACCATCCAAGACGTCGCTCCCATCGATGAGGAGAAATGCGCCAGTACGTAGGAGTGCTTCTACTTCTGAAACGGTAATGCGGTCTGTATCGATAAAGAAGTTTTCCGCCAGGCGAAAGGCAGCGTTGATGACGCCGGCTATTTTTGCAGCGTCGCCAGATTGAGCAAGACGCGGTTGAGGTTTGGCGTTCGGGTGAGAGCTCATTGGGCTCTATTCTGCAATGCAAGCTGCAGAAAGAAAAGCGGCCATTGAGTGCGAACCATCAACCTGACTGCCCCTCCTCACTGCGC
>Ga0126377_10001618_pt1 | contig 14880 bp, 17 predicted proteins | sample PanSoiMetPlot_22_FD_92647 | JGI IMG/M metagenome (GOLD analysis project Ga0126377, IMG submission 92647) | Tropical forest soil microbial communities from Panama - MetaG Plot_22 | ecosystem: Environmental > Terrestrial > Soil > Tropical forest > Bulk soil | place: Panama | collected 2016-02-17
CCCGGCCGCAGCCTTCGTGGTGCCCTTCGGCTGAGCGACGATCGCCACCAGGGGCTCCTCACCGGCCGCCAGCAGAGGGCGCACACCCTCGATGATCTTGCTCTCCTGCTTGCCCATCGCCCGCAGTCCCTCCCGAACGTGAAGGCCAGGACACTAGCCGGACGGTCGGGCCGTCCGGACCGGCGGCCGTGGCCGGGCAGCCGGATCCGACGGAGCACCGGCCGGTCGTGCCGTCGCCGATCTCCGCCGTGCGCCCCCCGGCCGAGCAGCGTGCTGCGGAGCGAGCGCACGCCGGCACCCGAGCATCCTTTCCGGAAGCGCTCCGTCGTACACCGCGCGCCGTCGGTCCGCGGGCGGCACTACGGTCGGACCGCTGGTGGAATGAAGGGACCCGACGGGGATGAATGAGTGGGGTGGCAATCGACGCCTGGTCCTGGCCGCAGTCGTGGCCATCGGGGTGCTTCTCGGAGCCTGCGCTGACAACGGCTCGTCCGTCACCAAGTGGTGGAACCACGGCGTCGACTCCGACGTCGATGCACTGCTGACCTCGTTCACCACGGCGGAGACAGCGAACAACGAAGCCGAAGTATCCGGCCTCGATACGGACTTCGACACACTGCTCGCCGCGTGCTCCGGCGAGGAGGCGGCCGCCCGGAAGCTAAAGGATGACGATCCGGTGCCGGATGCAAAGCTGCAGGAGGAATGGGCCTCCGCGCTGGATTCGTCCGTGCACGCCGGGACGGCGTGCACGCTGGCGGCCGAGCGGCGTGATCTCGCGATGCTCGGTACGCAGACGCAGCTCTTCAGCGATGCCGAGACGAAGATGACGACGGTGGTCTCGAAGCTGGCGGAGAAAGGTGACCTACGGCCGCTCCACCAGGCGGGCTGAGCCTCGATCTACCGGCTGTCGGGGCTCGTGGGGCTGACGACTGTGTCGGAGGGGGGACTCAGCAGATCCGTGGGAGCGGGTCGCCGACGAGCATGTCGACGATCCGGGTTCCGCCGATCGGTGTGACCATGACGACGATGCCCGGCGGCTCGGCCCGGATCTCGCCGACCCGCGCCGCGTCGCGTCCGAGCTCGTGGCCCCGCAGAGCCCCAAGTGCGGCATCGGCCTCCTCGGGGGCGACGACGGCGACGAGCTTGCCTTCGTTGGCGACATAGAGCGGGTCGATCCCGAGCAGCTCGCACGCCGCCGCGACCGGGGGCCGCACCGGCAGCACCGCCTCGTCCAGCACGACCGTGAGCTGCGTGTCCCGCGCCAGCTCGTTGCACACCGTCCCGACGCCGCCCCGGGTCGCGTCCCGCAGCCACCGGGTCGACGGCGCGGCGGCGAGCAGCCGGTCCACCAGCTCGTGGAGCGGCGCTGTGTCCGACGTGACGTCGGCGTCGAGCGCCAGATCGCCGCGGGCGAGCATCACCGCCATGCCGTGGTCGCCGATCGGTCCCGAGACCAGCACGACGTCGCCGGGTGCCACCCCCGCCGGCCCCAGCGTCCGCCCGGCCGGCACGAGCCCGACGCCCGCCGTCGTGACGAACATGCCGTCGGCGGCACCCCGGTCGACCACCTTCGTGTCGCCGGCCACGATCGCGACCCCGGCGGTGGCAGCCGCCTCGGCCATGTCGGCCACGACCCCGCGCAGGTCCTCGACCGGCAGGCCCTCCTCGAGCACGAACGCCGCCGACAGGGCCAGCGGGCGGGCGCCGGCCACCGCCAGGTCGTTGACCGTGCCGTGCACCGCCAGGTGGCCGAGCGACCCGCCCGGGAACCGCAGCGGGCGGACGACGAAGGAGTCGGTGGTGAAGGCGAGCCGGCCCCCCGACGGCAGCGCCAGGACGGCGGCGTCGCCCTGGGCGGCCAGCGTCTCGTTGGCGAAGGCCGGCAGGAAGACCGCGTCGAGCAGCGCCGCCGACGCCTTGCCCCCGGCCCCGTGGGCGAGCGTCACGACCTCGTCGCGCAGGCGCGGCGCCCGTCGCCGGAACGCCTCGATCCGCTCGAAGACCGCGACCTCCCGGGCCGCGGTGTGCTGGTCCCGCACGATGTCGGTCACGTGACCACCTCCGCATCGAGCTCCCCGTCGAGCGACTCGTGAACCACCGACCAGAGGGCGAGGACCAGCGCGTCCTGCGTCTCCTGGACGCGGTGCACGCTGTCGGAGCGAGCGACGAGGCAGTGGTGGACGGCGTCGCACCGGGCCATCGCGCCGCCGTCGTAGCCGGCGAACCCCACGGTGAGCAGGCCCCGACGGTCGGCCTCCTCGAACGCCCGCACCAGATTGGGCGAGTTGCCGCTCGTCGAGAACCCGATCGCGATGTCGCCCGCCCGGCCGTGGGCGATGAGCTGGCGGGAGAACACGAGCTCGTAGCCGACGTCGTTGGCCAGCGCCGTGAGGACGGCCAGGTCGTCCACGAGCGACAGGGCGGGGAGGGTTCGCCCCGCCGGCGGCGCCCGGAAGAGCTCGGCCGTCCCCTCGGCGTCGGTGGCACTGCCCCCGTTGCCGAACGTGAACAGGCGGCCGCCGTGGCGGAACCGGTGCGCCATGGCCTCGCCCGCCGCCCGCAGCGTGGCACCTGACCGCTGCACCGTCGTGGCCCGCAGGGCCTCGCTGTCGGCGATCTTGCCGCGCGCCGACGCCGCCAGGTCGGCGAGGAGCGCCGGTGCGTCCCGCTCCTCGGCCTCGATGAACGGATAGAGGAAGCCCGTCGGCTCGTCGGTCATGGGCGCGACTCCTCGTCGATCCGGCCGATGGCGACGCCGGCGTGCACGAGGACGAGGTCGCCCGGGGCGACCCGATCGACGAGGCTGACGTCGACCGTCTCGAGGTGTCCCGCGGTGACCACCTCGACGCACCGGCCGTCGCCCACGGCGGCGACCTCGGCGACGCGGCCCTCGTCCGAGCAGGTGATGCAGACCTCGTCGGTGCAGGCCGGCGGCGGTTCGAGCAGGCCGGGGTGTTCGAACACGACGTGCGTCAGCTCCCACAGCAGGTGGTAGAGCATGACCAGCTCGCCGGAGCGGGCCGCCGTCACGGGCTCGGCCTCCTCGGCCCAGAGGACGTGGTCGGCCTGGCCCGGGGCCGGTCGGGGCCCGGCGCCGAGCCAGAGGCTGGTCAGGCCCCACGCGTCGGCGCGCCGGAGCAGGGCCTGCAGACGGTCGTCGTCCGCGGCCCCGATCGTCAGCAGGACGTCGCCGGGCCGGGCGAGCTGGCGCGTGACGCGCACGAGGTCGACGCTGTCGACGTGCACGGCCGGAAGCGCCCGCTTGCCGACGATCACCGGGTGCACGAACTCGACCGCGACGTGGCGGCCGTGCGCCGGCCATTGCGGCGCGGCGCACCACATCGTCGCCCCGGCCGAGAACCGCCGGGCGAGCGCCAGCGAGGCGACGGCGAGGTCGTCGGGCAGGGGGGACGGGGCGTCGGCGCTCATCGATGCTCCTCCCGTGACTCGGGCGCCCGAGGTTCGGCGGCGACCGGTGCACGGGCGACCGCGGCCTGCCCGAGCGCGAGTCCGCCGTCGTTGGGCGGCACGACCCGGTGGGTCAGCACGCGGAACCCGCGCGCCTCGAGGGCGGCCCGGGTGAGCCGCAGCAGCAGCACGTTCTGGAACACGCCCCCGGTCAGGGCGACCCGGTCGATCCCCGTGCGCCGGCGGAGCCCGTCGGACAGCCCGGCGATCAGGCCGGCCACCGCCCCGTGGAACGCGGCGGCCACGACCGGCACCGGGCGCCCGCTCCGCAGGTCGTCGACGATCGAGCGGAGCACGGGACCGGCGTCGATCTCCCGCCCGTCGACCGCGAATGCGTACCCACCGGCGGGAGCAGCCGGGTCGGTCAGGTCGTACGCATCGACGTCCCCGGCAGCCGTCTCCAGCTCGATCGCGGCCTGCGCCTCGTAGGACACGACGTGGCGCACGTCGAGCAGCGAGCTGACCGCGTCGAACAGCCTGCCCATGCTCGACGTCGGCGCGCAGTGGACGCCTCGTTCGAGCTGGCGACGCAGCACCGTGCGCTCGCCGACCGGGGCGGCCCGTACCGGCGCCAGGTCCGGCGTCCACGCCACGCCCGCCGCCCACAGGTGGGCGAGCGCCGACCGGTACGGCCGCCGGACCGCGCGGTCGCCACCGGGCAGCGGCACGTAGCGCAGGTGGTGAGCCCGCTCGAAGGAGTCGTAGCCCGCGACGAGCCCCTCCCCGCCCCAGATCGCCCCGTCGGTGCCGTAGCCGGTGCCGTCGAACGCCCAACCGATCACCCGGTCGCCCGGTGGCAGCCCGTGCTCGGCCATCACCGCGGCGACGTGGGCGTGGTGGTGCTGGACGAGGGCGAGAGGCGCGGCTCGCTCGTCGGCGCGATCCTCGGCCCACCGGCGCGTGTGGTAGCCGGGGTGGAGGTCGGCGACGGGAGGCGCCTCGCCGACCGCGTACATGTCGGCGAACTGGCGGGTCGAGCGCTCGAAGGCGGCCAGCGTCTCGAGGCTGCCCATGTCGCCGATGTGCTGGCCCATCCACGCGTCGCGCCCGCTCACCAGGCAGAAGGTGTTCTTGAGCTCGCCGCCGACCGCCAGCGCCGGCGCGGCGTCGAAGGGCAGGCGGACGGGCAGCGGCGCGTAGCCCCGGCTCCGCCGGATCGGCAGCTCGTCCCCGTCGACCATCCGGACCACCGAGTCGTCGCAGGGCACGTGGATCGGGCGGTCGTGCACGAGCCAGGCGTCGACGAGCTTGGCGAGACGACAGCGGGCGTCGGCGTCGTCGTAGGCGATCGGCTCGTCGCTGAGGTTGCCGCTGGTCATCACGAGCACGTCGGGCGCGCGGGCGGACGCGCCCGGGACCGGTTGGAACAGCAGGTGGTGCAGCGGCGTGTAGGGCAGCAGGACGCCGAGGTGCGGGGTGCCCGGCGCCACGAGGGACGAGAGCCCGCCGTCGCCGCCGTCGGCCCGCCGGCGCACGAGCACGACCGGCCGCTGGGGGCCCGACAGCAGAGCCGCCTCGTCGGGGTCGATCACCGCGAGCCGGCGGGCGGTCGCCAGGTCGCCGACCATCACGGCGAACGGCTTGGCCGCACGCTGCTTGCGCTGGCGCAGCGCGGCGACCGCGCCGGTCGAGCGAGCGTCGCAGGCGAGGTGGAAGCCACCGAGGCCCTTGACCGCGACCACCGCCCCGTCCGCCAGCGCCGCCTGCGCCGCGGCGAGCGCGGCGTCCGTGCCGCGGACGGCGTCACCGCCCGGGTCCTCGAACCACAGGCGGGGGCCGCACGCCGGGCAGGCCACCGGTTGGGCGTGGAAGCGGCGGTCGGCCGGGTCGGCGTACTCCCGAGCGCAGTCGGCACAGAGCGGGAACCCGGCCATCGTCGTGTTGGGCCGGTCGTACGGCAGGCGGACGGTGATCGTGAACCGGGGGCCGCAGTTGGTGCAGTTGACGAACGGATAGCGGAAGCGGCGGTCGGCGGGGTCGAACAGCTCGCGCCGGCAGTCGTCGCACGTGGCCACGTCGGGCGGGACGAACGTCCGCACCGCGGCCGACGCATCGCTCGCGGCGATCCTGAATCCCGTCCCGCCGGTTGGCGTCGCCGACGTCGCCTCGATCGCGTCGATGCGGGCCAGCGGCGGCCGCTCGTCCCCCACCAGCCGCCGCTCGAACGCGTCCACCGCCTCGGCCGCGCCCTCGACCTCGAGCACGACGCCCCCGCCGTCGTTGCCGACCCACCCGGCGAGCCCCAGCTCGCCCGCGAGCCGGTGGACGAACGGCCGGAACCCCACGCCCTGGACCACGCCCCGGACCCGGATCCGGGCGCGGGTCCGGCGAGGGGCCGCGCCCCGGGAGCGGGCGGGTGCCCCCGGGGCGCGGGCGGCGGCCGGGCGGGGAGGATGTGCCGTCATCCCGGCCGTCGACATGTCAGGCGGGGCGGCCGAGCGTCACCGCCGCCTCGCGGTGCAGCCGGCCGAAGTTGTAGTAGGCGGCGCAGGCGCCTTCGGAGGACACCATGCACGTCCCGATCGGCGTCTCGGGCGTGCACGCGGTGCCGAAGACCTTGCACTCCCACGGCTTGATGACGCCCTTGAGCACCTCGCCGCACTGGCACGCCTTGGGATCGGCGACCCGCACGCCGGGGACGGCGTAGCGCAGCTCGGCGTCGAGAGACGCGAACTCCGGGCGCAGCTTGAGGGCGCTCTGCGAGATGAAGCCCAGGCCCCGCCACTCGAAATACGGCCGCAGCTCGAACACGTCGGCGAGAAGCGCGAGGGCCCGCGGGTTGCCCTCCTCTCGCACGACCCGCGTGTACTGGTTCTCGACCTCGCACCGGCCCTCGTTCAGCTGGGTGAGCAGCATGGCGATCGCCTGCAGGATGTCGAGCGGCTCGAACCCGGCGGTGACCACCGGCTTGCCGTACTGGGCGGGGATGAACCGGTAGGGACGCTGGCCGACGACGGTCGACACGTGGCCCGGCCCGAGGAAGCCGTCGAGCCGGAGGTCGGGCGACTCGAGGATCGCTCGGATCGGCGGGACGATCGTCACGTGGTTGGAGAAGACACTGAAGTTCGCCACCCCCCGCTCGCGGGCCTGCAGGAGCGTCAGCGCGGTCGACGGGGCCGTCGTCTCGAACCCGACGGCGAAGAACACGACCTCGCGGTCGGGGTGCTCGATCGCGATGCGCAGCGCGTCGAGCGGCGAGTACACGAACCGGACGTCCGCCCCCCGGGCCTTGGCGTCGAGCAGGTTCCCGTCGCTGCCGGGCACCCGCATCATGTCGCCGAACGTGGTGAAGACGACTCCGGGCGTCTCCGCCACCGCGATCGCGTCGTCGATGCGGCCCATGGGGATGACGCACACCGGGCAGCCCGGGCCGTGCACCAGCTCGACCTCGGCCGGCAGGACGTGCTCGATCCCGTGGCGGTAGATCGTGTGGGTGTGCCCGCCGCACACCTCCATGATCTTGACGTGCCGGTCGCCGGCGAGGCGGGTGATCTCCCGCACCAGCGTGCGCGCCGCCGCCGGGTCGCGGTACTCGTCCACGAACCGCATCGCTCGACCCGCCTAGGCCGCCGAGCGGAGCGGGGTCTCGCCGCCGGGGTTCAGCCGCTCGTTGACGAGGTCGCTGGCCCGACGGACCATGTCGCCGGCCATCGACAGGCCGCCGGACACCAGGTCGCGGACCTCCTCCGAGGTGCTGATGGTCTCCCAGGCGTCCCGCAGCTCCTCCCACCCCTTCTCGCCGGCCCGTGTACCGAGCACGTAGCCGACCACAACACCCACGATCGCTCCCATGTCACCCTCCTGTCGTCTCTTTCTCCGTCGACTCTGCGGTCTCGCTCGCGATCCTCGACGACCAGAACGCGTCGAGCTCGTCGTCGTACGCCTGGCCCATGAGCTGCAAGGAGGCCAGCGCCAGTTCCGCCTCCTTCTCGTCGATCTTCGACAGGGCGAACCCGACGTGGATCAGCACCCAGTCGCCCGGCTGCAACGTCACGTCCTCGAGGAGCCCGACGTTGACCATGCGGCTGACGCCCGAGACGTCGACGGTCGCCAGGTGCTCGTGGCCGTCGGCCAGCTCGACGATCTGTCCGGGTATCCCGAGGCACATGTCGGTCCGTCCTCTCAGCTCCGGTACTCGATCGACTCGAGCGTGAGCTCGTCGCCGCCGATGAGCTCGACCACCACCGCCCCGCACGCCGGGCACGCCGCCGCCGGCTCGTCGCTCTCCCACGTCTCGCCGCAGTCGGCGCAGCGCGAGCGCACGGGGAGCAGCACCAGCTCCGCCGCGGCCTCGTCGGCCACCGTGCCCTGCGCGGCGACGGCGAACGACTGGTCGAACGCCTCCGGGTGCACATGGTGGAGCCGCCCGACCCGCACCCGCACCCGAGCCACCGGCCGGTCGCCCGCCCGCTGCTCGATCGCGTCCACGATCGACGTGCACAACCCGAGCTCGTGCATGTGCTAGCCCTCCCCTTCTCGCTCGGCCTCGATCTCGACCCGCACCGTGACGTCGGGCTCGACCCGCAGCATGAGGATCCGCGGTGGTTCCATCCCGAAGTCGCGGATGTCGAACGTGTGCTCGCCCTCGAGCCGCACCGTCCGGTCGTCCACGACCGAGATCGTCATGTCGTCCTCGTAGGCCCGGACGACGCCGCGGAACGCGAGGTCGCCCGCCACCCGGTAGCGGCCATCGGAGTCCACCCGGGTCATGTTCGTGAGCAGGCCGTCGATGGTGGGGAACCGCCGGGCGTCGATGCGCTTCTGCAGCTCGCGGTCCTCGAGGCGATTGCCCGAGCGCAGCCGGGCGACGGGAAGCGACAGCTTGCCCGCGGCCGCGCTGTCCAGGTCGATCTCACCATCCGGCCCGGTCGTCAGATCGAGGTACCCCTCGAGACCGTCGGTCGCGGAGTTGATCGGGTGCACGCTGGACCGTGCCTCGATCCACACCCGCGACCGCTCGGGAACGATCTGGAACCGGGCCATCACATCTCGCGGATCTTCAGGTAGCGCGCCACGTCGGGCAGCGACTTGACGACCAGTCCGGTCAGCAATGCGAACAGAAGCGACCACACGAGGCGTCGGATCATCGTCGGGCCTCCTTTCCCAGGGATTCGTCCAGCGGTTGCACCATCTCGGCGAGCACCTCGCGGCACAGCTCCACGGCGGGCCCCACCGCGGCCGCGACCGGCTCGGACAACCCGATGCCCTCGCCGACGTCGGCGGGCTCGCAGCCGACCACCACGATCCGACCGACCCGGGCGCCGAGCCCGGCGAGCATCCCCAGCACCACGCCGGGGCTCATGCTGTGCGCCTCCACCACCGGGGCCACGTCGTCGCCGGCGTCGACCGGCTCGGGCACGTCGGGCTCGATCACCGCCACGGTGCCCGGTGCCTCGCCCATCGGCACGGCGTCGACGAGCACCAGCACGTCGTAGCCATCGAGCAGCTCGTACGCGAGGTGGACGCCACGGAGGCCGTAGTCGGCCACGCGCACGCCCTCGGGCTGCGGGTGCGACGCCAGGCGGTTGGCCACCTCCACGCCGAAGCCGTCGTCGCCGAGGAAGATGTTCCCGATGCCGGCGACGAGCACGCGGCGGGTCACGGCGCCGCCCCGGCATCGTCCGCGTCTCCGGCAACGTCGACCGGCTCGACCTCGTCGGGGTGGAAGTAGAGGTACCGCCCCTGCCACGCCAGCTCCTCGGTGGCCGGGTCGCCGTCGACGGTCACCGCCACGTGCACGGCGCCGTCGACGTCGTGGAAGACCCCGGCCACGGTGGCGGTGAGCCCGGCGAGGAACAGGTCGTGGGCGTCCGCTCGCCGGCTGGGTCGCAGCCGCACCGGGGTGCCCGCCCCGACCTCGACGCCGGCGATGGACACGATGTCGGACTCCGGGTCGACGGACGCGTCCGCGCCCGGGTCCCACCAGGGCACGGCCGGTGCGGTCGCTGAGGGGGAGAGCGGCCGCACCGCACCGTGGAGCCGTTCCCACACCTCCGGCGGCATGTCGTCGCAGCGGTCGACGATCGCCGCGGCGCGGGAGTCGGTGCCGCGCGCCTCGGCCTTCTCGTCGTCGGTGAGGGTGAGCACGCGCAGCGCGAGGATCTCGTCGATCTCGGTGGCGTCGTACATGTCGCCCGGGCTCTCGGGCGCCACGAGTGGGAAGTCGTAGAGGATGATCGGCGACGAGAGCATGACGTCGCGGGCGATCAGGACCGGGAACGTGCCGTCGTTGGCGCAGCCGTCCACGGCGGTGCGGGCGTCGTCGGGCGGGTCGATCGCCGACACGAACTCGCCGTCGTCGACGGCCAGCATCACGTGCACGGCGACGAGCGAGCGCGGCAGCGCGTCGTCGCGTCGTGCACCCGCCGACATCCAGGGGCTGGTGTTCTCGACGGTGACGGTGACCTTCACCAGCGCGCCGGGCCCGTCGGCCCAGGCGGCGACGACGCGCACACGGCCCTCGACGGCCTCGCGCCGGCGGACGATCCGCCCGACACGCCGGCCGTCGCCCGTGACCACCTCGCGCTCCTCGCCCGCACGAAACGCGAACGCCTGGTCACAGCACGCACCTTCGATCGGGAGGAGGCGCAGGGGCGGGACGTCGACCGTGCGCGGCGCCCCCTCGTCCCACGGCACCCACCGCCGTCCGTCGACCTCGAGCGTGTCGGCGGTCGCGTAGCCACCCGGGACCGCGGCCTCGACCGTCCGGTGCTGCAATTGCAGGAACCGGACGCGCACCGTCAGCGACGGCGCCGTCCCCGGATCGACGACGCACTCGGTGCGCAGGGACCACCGCTCCGACCCGTCGCTGTCGGCGAACCCACGGGGGGTGAGCACGCCGAACTGCCACCGCACCTGGTTCTTCCGGGCCGACGCCCGGTAGGGGTAGAGGACGTAGCCCTCGAACATCGTGGCGTCCGCCACGGCCCGGGCGGAGGCGAACCGCTCGTCGGCCCCGGCCGCGGTCGCCACGACGTGCCGGCCCATCGCGCCGCGGCTCACGACCCCTCCTCCTCGGCCTGCTTGAGCAGCCGCTCGAGCGCCTGGTCCCAGGTGGGGAGCGCCTCGGCCACCTTGTAGCGCTGCAGCGCGTCGAGCGTGTCCCGCCGCAGTCGCAGCCAGCCGCTGCCGGGGAAGTAGTGGTCCATGACGGCCCGCCAGGTGGACACGGGGAGGCGGAACGACGCCTCGGTGTCCCACGGCACGGGCTCCGCAGCGAAGCCGGTGCCTCCCCGGGTGAAGACGGTCCCGGAGAACAGCAGCAGCAGCGGGACCTCGCCGTCGCCCAGCGCGTGCAGGTACTTGGCGCCCGCCACCTCGAAGTCGTAGCTGCACGCCACCGGCAGGTCGACGTCGGTCGACCCGGTGAACGCGGGCACGGTCGCCGCCACGTGGGTCCAGAGGAACGGGCGCAGCGAGTCGCCCCACTGGGGCGTCTCGCCGAACAGCTCGGTGAGCCGGGCCTCCTCGTCGGCGTCGTACCGGCGGCGCTGGGGTTCGATGCGGATCTGGCAGCGCAGCGCCAGGGCGTGGACGAGGGCGCCCGAGGGCTCCTCGATCCGCAGCCGCAGCGCGAGCGTCGGCACGGCCGCGTGGGCCACCGCCTCGGCCCCGAGGACCTCGATCGCGAGCGCCGTCATCGCGTGCCGCTCCGCTCCCGCACCCGCGCGAAGAACACCTCGAGCGCGTCGTGGGCCTCACGGCCTCCGTCGAAGCCGCGCCACAGCCGGCGGAGCTCACCGACCAGCTCGTAGCAGGCGTCGATCGGCACGAGCCAGACCTCGGCGCCGTCACGACCGGCACCCCCGCCGCCGCCGGCGCCGCCCCTGCCGCCCGCGCGGACGAGCAGCGCCTCGACATCGGGCTCGAGCGTGGACAGGTCCGTGTGGGCGGCGACCACCTCGTCCCAGGTGCCGAGCGGCAGCAGCGACTCGGTCGCCCCCGCCGGCCCCGGGTAGAAGGCCGCCACCCGCCCGAGCTCCGAGTTGACGAAGAAGAAGGCGACGCCCACCGGGATCTGGAGCGCGTCCCACTCTGCCGGCGTCAGCCGGACGTCGGGGAAGGCGAGCCAGCGGTCGGGCACGGCCCGGAAGTGGCCGCCGCCCGCGCCGTCGGGCGTGAACAGCAGCCAGCACCCCCGGCACGCGCACAGCAGGCGGCGCACCTTCAGGTCGACGAGGTGGCCGTGCTCGTCGGCGATGGGTTCCGAGCAGAGCTCGCACTGCTCGCCCGGCCGGGGCGCCGCACGCGCCCGGCCCTCCCGCACCCGCTGCAGCACCGCCAACGGATCGGTCACGCCAGGACCTCGGACACCTCGGAGGGGCACGCGTCGTACGTCGGCTTCCGCCTGAGCACCACCGGCACGCTCGTGCCCCGCCCACCCGCGACCTCGGCGCCGACCCCAGCGACGCCCGCCGCGGCGGGCGGTACCGCGGCGGGCGCCAGGTCGATGGTCACGATCTCTGGCGCCGCCTCGACGATCGCCCGCTCCACGGCGTGCTGCAGGGTGACCGCCGACGACGGGCACCCGTCGCAGCTCCCCAGCAGCCGCAGCAGCACCGCCCCGGCCCCGGCATCGAGGTCGAGCAGCTCGACGTCGCCGTCGTGCTGCGCCAGCAGAGGCCGCACCCCGGCCAGCGCCGCCTCCACCCGCGCGGTCAACGACTCGGGGTGGAGGCCGTGCACCAGCAGCAGGCTCGCCACCAGCTCGTCGTCGGCGAGGCCGTCGAGCACGTCCGGGGCCCGGTCGCCCGCGTGCTCGCCGACGATCTCGACCACCCGCGCCAGCCCGCCTCCGTAGAGGTCGGTCACCGCCCGCACCAGCTCCTCGGCGAGCGCGGACACCCGGGGATCCGCCGACTGCAGGTCGTCGAGCAACCGCTCGATGCGGTCGCCGGTAGCGCGGAGGTTCGCTGGTGTGGCCATGCCGCTCCCGTGGGCCATTGACGGAGCTCGCCCGTCAGCGGGCGAGGTCGGGCTCGGGCACCTGGGTCGGCGAGTGCAGCTTCTTCAGGGTCTTGCCCTTCCCGAGGAACATGTGCACGCCGCACGGCAGGCACGGGTCGAAGCTACGGACCGACCGCATGATGTCGATGCCCTTGAAGTTGTCGAGGTCGTTCTCCTCGAAGATCGGACTGTCGATGACCGCGTCCTCGTACGGGCCAGGTGTCCCGTAGACGTCGCGGGGGTTCGCGTTCCACGGGGTGGGCGGGTACGGGTGGTAGTTGGCGATCTTCCCGCCCTTGATCACCATGTGGTGCGACAGGACGCCGCGGACCGCCTCGGTGAACCCGCAGCCGATGCCCTCGTCGGGCACGTCGAACGGCTCCCAGGTCTTGGTGTTGCCGGCCCGCACCTCGGCCAGCGCCTTCTCGATGAAGTCGAGCGCCGCAGCCGCCGCGTAGGCCTGGAAGTAGGTGCGGGCCCGGTCGCGCTCGATCGTGTTGGACCACTGGGGAATCTTCCACTCGAGCGTGACCTCGGGCTTGAGCGCGGTCTTCGGCAGGTGGATCTCGACGCTCTGACCGGTCGCCTTGAGGTGGTCGGTGTTCACCAGACCGGACAGCGCTGTCGCCCACAGCCGGGCGAGCGGGCCGCCCCCGGTGTCGAGGGCGAGGTGGTCCGTGCCGTCGAACCAGCGGGGCGACATGACCCAGCTGTACTTGTCGTCGAAGTCGCGCTTCTGCGGCTGCGGGTTGGTGTGCTGGTTCCAGGGGTGACGACGATCGACCGGGTTGCCCAGGGGATCGTGCGTCACGAACATCTCCTGGTCCTCCCAGTCGTCGTAGAACGAGTGGCCGAGAAGGATGCGGATGCCGAGGTTGATGTCGACCAGGTCGTTGGTGACGAGCTTGCCGTCGACGACCACGCCGGGGGTCACGCCCATCGCCCGGCCCCACGCGGTCATGTCCCGGTAGTCGAAGTTGCAGACATCGGGGTCCTGGAACGCGCCCCAACAGCCGAGCAGGACACGGCGGCGGCCCACTTCCTCGTAGCCGGGCAGCGCCTCGTAGAAGAAGTCGAAGAGGTCGTCGTGCATGGGCACGACCCGCTTCATGAACTCCACGTAGCGCATGAGCCGGGTGTAGTAGTCGGTGAACAGCTGGATCGTCGCGGTCGTCCCGACCCCACCGGGGTACAGGGTCGAGGGGTGCACGTGGCGCCCCTCCATGAGGCAGAACATCTCGCGCGTGTACCGGCTGACCTGCAGGGCCTCGCGGTAGAACTCGCCGCTGAACGGGTTGAGCGACCGCATGATGTCGCCGATGGTCCTGTAGCCGTGGGCCTCCGCGTGCGGCGCCTCGGTGGCGTTGGCCCGCTCGAGCACCCCGGGGTTGGTCTCGGCGACCATCTTCTCGCAGAAGTCCACGCCGACCAGGTTCTCCTGGAAGATGTTGTGGTCGAACATGTACTCGGCAGCCTCGCCGAGGTTCACGATCTGCTCGCCCAGCGCCGGCGGGTGTACGCCGTACGCCATGTTCTGCGCGTAGCACGAGCAGGTGGCGTGGTTGTCACCGCAGATGCCGCAGATGCGGCTGGTGATGAAATGGGCGTCCCGGGGGTCCTTGCCCTTCATGAACACGCTGTAGCCCCGGAAGATCGACGAGGTGCTGTGGCACTCGGCGACCTTGCCCTTGCCGAAGTCGATCTTCGTGTAGATGCCCAGACTGCCGACGATGCGGGTGATCGGGTCCCACGCCATCTCGACGAGGCCCTTGTCGTCCTTGCTCGCGGTGGCCATGACTACCTCCAGCCGGCCTTGTGTCCGGTGAGGAGCTCCTTGCCCGGCGCTCGCCAGCGCGGCTCCTCGTCCACGGTCTTCTGCGTGACGCGCCGCAGGCTCCGGATGGCGGTGCCGTACAGGCCGCTCGCCAGCGTCGACACCCGGGCCCCGGGCGGCTCGTCCATGAACGGCATGAACTTGTCGGGGAAGCCGGGCATCGTGCACCCGATGCAGATGCCCCCGACGTTGGGGCAGCCACCCACCCCGTTGATCCAGCCCCGCTTGGGCACATTGCACTTCACGACCGGGCCCCAGCAGCCGAGCTTCACGATGCACTTGGGCGAGCCGTACTCGTCCGCGAAGTCGCCCTGCTCGTAGTACCCGGCCCGGTCGCAGCCCTCGTGGACCGTCGCGCCGAAGAGCCACTGCGGCCGGAGCGCGTCGTCGAGCGGGATCGGCGGCGCCTGTCCCGTCGCCTGGTACAGCAGGTAGAGGATCGTCTCGGACAGGTTGTCGGGGTGCGTCGGGCAGCCGGGCACGCAGACGATGGGGATGCCCGCCTTCGACTTCCAACTCCAGCCCAGGTAGTCGGGGACGCCCATGGCCCCGGTGGGGTTGCCGGCCATGGCGTGGATGCCGCCGTAGGTGGCGCAGGTGCCGACGGCCAGCACGGCCAGCGCCTTGGGGGC
>Ga0126377_10001619_pt1 | contig 14878 bp, 15 predicted proteins | sample PanSoiMetPlot_22_FD_92647 | JGI IMG/M metagenome (GOLD analysis project Ga0126377, IMG submission 92647) | Tropical forest soil microbial communities from Panama - MetaG Plot_22 | ecosystem: Environmental > Terrestrial > Soil > Tropical forest > Bulk soil | place: Panama | collected 2016-02-17
GACACGACCGGGATCGCTATTCCGTTCTATCTCGCGCATCCCCGCCTGATGCGGCTCGAGCGAAAGATGATGATCGACGTGGAAGGCGGCACCGTGCCGGAATGCATGCGCATCCTCCGCCACGAGGCCGGCCACGTGATGCAGGTGTCCCATCAATTGCAACGCCTTCGCCGCTGGCGGCGGGTGTTCGGCCGGTCCTCGAAGCGTTATCCGGCCTACTATCGACCGAACCCGGGCAGCCGCCGCTACGTCCAGCACCTGCCACTCTGGTACGCCCAGAGCCATCCGGACGAGGATTTCGCCGAGACGTTCGCAGTCTGGCTGACGCCACGCTCGAACTGGCGCCGGCGCTACGAGGGCTGGCCGGCGCTGAAGAAGCTCAAATATGTCGACGAGCTGATGGCCGAGATCGCCGGCAGGAAACCGCTGGTCACGCGCCGGATGCACGTCGAGCCATTGCATCGGCTGACCCAGACGCTGGCCGAGCACTACGCCAAGAAGCGCGCGCACTACGCGGTCGAGCACGCAACCGTCTACGACCGCGATCTGCTGCGCATCTTCTCCGACGATCCGAGGGACTACCGGTCGCCGGCGGCTTCGGCGTTTCTCCGCCACAACCGTGCGAAGATCCGGCAGATCGTCTCGAAGTGGACCGGCGAGTACCAACTGACGCTGGACGCGGTTTTCGATGATATGATCGGCCGCTGCCGCGAGTTGAAGCTGCGTGCCGTTGGCTCCGAGCGGCAACTGCGAATGGAATTCATCGTCTTGTTGACGGCAAAGACGGTGCACTCGCTCTACAGCCCGTCGCGACGGCAGTGGCTCGCACTATGAAGCCCCTTCGTGTTCTGGTGCTCCTGCATCCGGACCTGATGCCTCCGGACTCGCTGAAAGGTTTCAGCGAGCAGGAAATCAACCAGTGGAAGACCGAATACGACGTCGTGACCACGCTGCGCGCGGCCGGCCACGAGGTGAAGCCGCTCGGCGTGCAGCACGAGCTCAAGCCGATCCGCGACGAGATCGAGAGCTGGAAGGCCGACGTCGTCTTCAATCTGCTGGAGCAGTTTCACGGCGAGGCGGTCTACGACCAGAACGTCGCGAGCTATCTCGAGCTGCTGCGCATTCCCTATACCGGCTGCAATCCGCGCGGGTTGATGCTAGCGCGCGGCAAGGATCTGTCAAAGAAGCTCTTGGCCTACCACCGCATCCCGTTGCCGGCTTTCGCGGTCTTCCCGATGCGGCGCAAGGTTCGCCGGCCGGCGCGGCTCGGCCTTCCGCTCATCGTCAAGAGCGTCAGCGAGGACGCCTCTTACGGAATTTCGCAGGCGTCCGTGGTCGAAACCGACGAAAAGCTGGTGGAACGCGTCACCTTCATCCACGAGCGGATTGGCACGGCGGCACTGGCGGAGCAATATATCGAGGGCCGGGAGCTCTATGTAGGCGTGCTGGGCAACGAGCGGCTTCGCGTACTGCCGACGTGGGAGCTCGAGTTCGGCACGCTGGCGGAGACCTCGCACCCGATCGCCACGGAAAAGGTCAAGCACGACCTCGGCTACCAGGAGCGCCACGGCTTTCGTGTCGGGCCGGCGAAAAACCTGTCGCCGCAATTGACTGCCGCCATCGAGCGCATCGCCAAGCGCATCTACCGCACGCTGGAGCTCGACGGCTATGCCCGCATCGATTTCCGGCTCTCCGCCGACGACATCCCCTACTATATCGAGGCCAATCCCAATCCCGAGATTGCGCAGATCGAGGAATTCGCGGCAGCGGCGCGCCACGATGGGATCTCCTACAGCGACCTGCTGCAGCGGATCCTGATGCTCGGAATCAGCCGGGCGCGAATAGCCGGGATCGAACCTGCGAAGTGATGTCGGCGGCTTGATCTGCGCTTAGGCGGCCACCAGGTCGGGCTCTTTCACCGGGACCGAGAAACAGCGCTCCCCGTGCACGTCGTAGACATCGACGGTCCAGCCGGACCAGGCGCTGTCGGGCTGGATGCCCAGATCGAGCGCCATCAGCTCTGCCAATTGCAGGGCGGTTTCCGGATCGGGATACACCATCCCGCGATAGTCGTATTGCGAGCGTTCCCCGCTAACCAGATCGAAAAAGTAGCGTTTCATCGCTTACCTGTCCGGCCTTCTGCCAATGCCCTCGATTTGACGAAACGTTTTTGAACATTGAACTAAAGCAATAGATAAAATTTGACGTGATGGCCGGGCAAGCGCACGCTGGGGCGTCTTCGAGGCCCGCCCTCGCGCGGGCAAGCAAGCCAGCCATGAAGGCAAGCCAGATGGCGAGCGCGAAAGACCTACGCCGCATTGCTTTGTCGCTGGAGGGGACCACCGAAGCCCCGCATTTCGACCGGGCTGCGTTCAGGGTGGCGCGCATCTACGTGACGCTGGCCGCCGACGGCCGCACCGCCAATCTGAAGCTTTCGCCGGAGGAGCAGGAGTTCAAGTGCCTGCTGGCGCCGGAGGCCTTTGCCCCGGTGCCGGGCGGTTGGGGACAGCAAGGCTGGACCACGGCGACCCTGTCGGCCTTGAACACAGCGGAGCTCGGCGACGTGCTGGAAACGGCATGGCGTCATGCCGTCCCCAAGACCCGCGCGCGGCGTTGAGGAAGCTATCTTGCCGCCTGCGTGCCGGTGCGGTGCCAGGCGTGCGTCGGCGGCACCGGGAGCCCCAAGTTCTCGCGCAACGTCTTGCCCGTATAATCCTTTCGGAACAGGCCACGGCGCTGCAGCTCCGGCACCACGAAGCGGACGAAGTCCTCATAGGCTCCGGGCACGTGGGTCGCGGACACGACGAAGCCGTCGCAGGCCTGCTCGACGAACCATTGCTCCAGGCGGTCGGCGACCTCCTTCGGCCCACCGACGATCGGGTTGTGCACCCGGCCGCGGCCGCTGAAACGGATGAACTCCCGCACGGTCGGGTTCTTCTTCCCGCTCGCGTGCAGAACGCGGTCGCGAATGCCCTGCAGGCCCGACATCGCCGCGATCTCCGCGTCGCTGAACGGCTCGTCCATTCCCTTGCGCGCGAAATCGAAGTTGAGCGCCTCGGACAACAGCGAGAGCGCGTCGATCTCGAGCGGTAGTTTGTCGATCACGGCCCATTTGTCCTCCGCCTCCGCCTTGCTGGCGGCGGAGACGGTGTTGACGAGCTGCGTGACCTTGACGTGATCGGGCTCGCGGCCGCAGCGCGCGATGTCGGCCTTGAAGTCGGCATATTCGCGCTTGCCCACCTCGATGTTCGGATAGACGACGAAGATCACCTCGCCCCATTGCGCGCCGAAGCGCCGGCCGCGGCCGCTCTGGCCGGCCTGGATGATGACCGGATGACCTTGCGGGGAGCGCGGCACCGTGAACGGTCCGCGCGAGCGGAAATAGCGACCCTGGTGGTCGAGGCGATGGACTTTGTCGGGGTGCGCGAACAACCCCGTCGCCTTGTCCTGTACGATGGCGTCGTCCTCCCAGGCGTCCCAATGGCCGAGCACGACCGCCATGAACTCGTCGGCGCGATCGTAGCGCGCGTCGTGCGCGATCGCCTCCTCGCGGCCCATGTTCTGCGCTTCACCGTCATTGAGTGAGGTGACGACGTTCCAGGCCGCGCGCCCTTCGGTCATCAGATCGAGCGTCGCGAACACGCGCGCCACGTGGAACGGCTCATAGTAGCTGGTCGAATAGGTGGCACCGAGCCCGAGCCGCTGCGTCGCCATGCCCAGGACCGTAAGCACCGTCACCGCGTCGAGCTTCACGCAGCGGATGCCGTGCTCGACGGTATGCGCGTGGTCGTGGCCGTACATGTCGGGCATCGACAGCCGGTCGTCGAAAAAGCCGAGGTGGAATTTTCCCTCTTCGAGCACGCGCCCGAGATGGCGATAATAGTCGGGCGACCAGGTGTCGGTACGCGAGAGCGGATGGCGCCAGGAGCTCGCGAAATTGGTGCAGTTCTGCGCCTGCAGGAAGGCGACCAAGGTCATCTGGCGCATTGTTGCGTCCCACACCTATCCGTCCTTGGCATCGCAGAACTTGAAGCGACGAGGCCAAGGACCGCGAGCGCCTGCGCGGTGAAGGCAGCCATCGGGGCCGCCGTTACTTGATGCCGGAATACGTGGTCGGGACCAGGAACACGGACTCCACCTTGGCAAGGATCTTGCCGTTCGCCTCCGACGCGTCGCGCGCCTTCTGCCAGTCGGGATCGGCGCGGAATGCATCCCAGTTCTTCTTCGCGGCGTCACGGCTGGGATGCGCAATGATGTAGATCAGCGTGTTCTGCGAGGCCGGCGCGTCCTGCGGCGTCCAATAGCCGATGCTGGTCATGTTATGGCGATCGAAATAGGTCCGGGTGTGGTCGCGGAAACGATTGACGACGTCCTGCAGCCGGCCCTCATGCGACGTGTACGTGCGCAGCTCGAACACGCGCTCCTGCCCTTGTGCCTGCGCCTGAGCCGTCGGCCAGGGCAGCCGATTGTTGCTGCTGCCGGCGATGTAGCCGGTCGCGAACACCGCGGCGAACAATGACGTGAGAACGAGCCTCTTCCCGATCATGACCGTCCCTCCTGATGAATTGTGGAGCAAATGTTTCCCCCTGATCCATGCTGCCGGATCAACCTTATTGTGCGCGCAACGATAGCAAGCGGCCGCGTTCCTCGGAAGCGGCATACGCCTCAGATAGCCGGGAACTGGCTCAGGGAATGAAATAGAACGGGTTCGGCAGCTTGTAGGCGCGCTCGGCAAAGCCGCCGGCGAGATCGCTGCGCTGGTCGCCGAGATTGGCGATGATCGTGTAGCCCTGGGCGGCGATCTTGGCGCGTTCGCCCGACTTGTAATCGATGACCGATGGATTGTGGTCGGTTACCGGACGGAACGACAGACCGGCCCACCCTTCGTAACCCACATCCTGCAGGTTCTTGATCGTCGCTTTTCTGTTGTCGTCGCTGTCGCGACGGCCGGTGATCGATGAAGCCGAACGGGATCATGCGCTAGGCGACCTGGCGCGGAACGACTTGCTCGATCCACTCCGCCACCGCGGCGATGCGGCGGACCGTCTTTGCCTCAGAATGCGTGAGCAGCCACAGCTCGCGCGCGGGCGCTGGCGGGCCGCTCTGAAGGTCGAGCCGTCGCAGCCGCGGGTCGCCGTTTGCGACAACACATGGCAACAACGATCGGCCGAGCCCGGCAATTACCGCTTCGCGCAAAGCTTCGGCATCGTTGACATGCACGGCCGCGATCCGCTCGTCGTTGGCCGAGACGGTCGCCGCAATCCAGCGCGCCTGCGGCAGATGCGCCATGGTTTCGTCGTAGGTGATCCAGGGTAGCTTCTTCGCTTCATGCGCCGAGAGGGATGCGGCGGCATAAGCACCATATCGCATGGTGCCGATGCGGCGCGCCGACACTTTCGCTCCTCCCGTCTTCGGACGGGCAAGCCGCAACGCTATGTCGGCCTCGCGACGTGTCAGGCTGAGGTCCCGTCCATCCGCAATGAGCTCCAGACGCAGTTGGCGATGACGTTTCAGCAAGTCCTGCGTCGAGGGAACGAGCAGGTGGTTGACGACGATTGGAACGGACGTCACGCGCACGGTGCCGGAGGCATCGTCCGCGGCCGGCACTACGCGACCAAACGCGCCGACCTCGCGCTCGATCCTCTCGGCGTGACGCGCCGCGCGTTCGCCTGATGTCGTCAGCCGCAGTGTGCCATTGGCCAGGCGTCGATAGAGGCGCGCTCCCACCATTTCCTGCATCGCACGCAGGCGCCGGGCGACGGTCGTGTCGTCGACCTCCATGAGCCGCGCCGCGGCGGCCAACGTTCCCCCACGACTGACGGCGAGGATGTAGCGAAGATCGTTCCAGTTCATGCTTCGCATTTTTGCGCCTCGAGCCTGCAATACTTCGCCTTTGCGCGGCAATTTTGCAGGCGCATGCTTTGGACGTCCAGCGCTCGTGGAGAAGGCCGGGATGCTCTACGCCGTCGTGTTCGAAGACGCCGCGAATCTCGGTCCCGACGTGCGCCGGCAGCACATGCCTGCCCACCTTTCATTTCTGGACAAAAACGCCGCGCGGATCAGGGCGGCCGGGCCGCTGCGAGCGCCATCGGGCGATCCGGTGGGCGGCCTGTGGCTGGTCGAGGCCGACAGCGCCGACGCAGTCCACGCGCTCGTACGGGAAGACCCGTTCTGGCCGACGGGACTGCGGCAGTCCGTTCGCGTCCTGGCGTGGTCTCAGGTTTTCGCGGACGGCAAACGGCTGATTTGACCCAGCCCCAATGTCGTAACTCGCGGCCGCGACGTCGATATCGGCCCATCCCATCAGCCGGCTCGTTACGCACGGTCGCCTCGGTGCGAGCGGCCCGGCGAGGGCGCCCGCCTTGATTCCCTCAAGACCCGCGTCTAAGACCTTGAGCGGGCACGAAAACCATGATCGTTTTGATCGACAATTACGACAGCTTCACCTTCAACCTGTTCCATTATCTCGGCGGGTTGGGGGCGGACGTGCTCGTCTATCGCAACGACAAGATCAGCGCCGACAAGGTGATGGCCATGGACCCGGAAGCGGTCGTGCTATCACCCGGCCCCTGCACGCCCAACGACGCCGGCATCTGCCTCGAGCTGATCGACAAGGCCTCGCCGACCATTCCGGTGCTCGGGGTCTGCCTCGGCCACCAGGCGATCGGGCAGGCGTTCGGTGGCGAGGTGGTGCGCGCGCCGGCGCAGGTGCACGGCAAGCTCTCCGAGATCAAGCACCGGGGCGAAGGCGTCTTCCGCGGCATCAATGCGCCGTTCAAGGCCACCCGCTACCATTCGCTGGTGGTCGAGCGGTCGAGCCTGCCGACCGACCTCATGGTGACGGCCGAGACCGACGACCGCCTGATCATGGGGCTCGCCCATCGCAGCCTTGCGGTGCACGGCGTTCAGTTCCATCCTGAGAGCATCGCCTCCGAACATGGCCACCTGATCTTGCGCAACTTCCTCGACATTGCCGCCGCCTGGAATGCCGCGACCGGCCGCCGGCCGGCCGGCACCCGTGCGACGCGACGCGTGCTGTAAGAGGCCGGACGTGACCGACGAACTCAGGGGATTGATCGCCAAGGCCGCGACCGGCGCCGCGCTCACGCGCGAGGAAGCCGCCCGCGGCTTCGACACCATGATGTCCGGGGAAGCCACCCCCTCGCAGATGGGCGGCCTGTTGATGGCGCTGCGCGTGCGCGGCGAGACCGTGGACGAGATCACCGGCGCAGTCACCGTGATGCGCGAGAAGATGCTGCGGGTCAAAGCGCCGCCCGACGCCATCGACGTGGTCGGCACCGGCGGCGACGCGTCGGGCTCGTTCAACATCTCGACCTGCGCCGCCTTCATCGTGGCGGGCGCCGGCGTGCCGGTCGCCAAGCACGGCAACCGGGCGCTCTCCTCGCGCTCGGGCGCCGCCGACGTGCTCGGCGCGCTCGGCGTGAGCATCGAGCTCACGCCGGACGCCGTCAGCCGCTGCATCAAGGAGGCCGGCATCGGCTTCATGTTCGCGCCCGCCCACCACCCCGCCATGAAGAATGTCGGCCCGACCCGGGTCGAGCTCGGCACCCGCACGATCTTCAATCTGCTCGGGCCGCTGTCCAATCCCGCTGGGGTCAAGCGCCAGATGGTCGGCGTGTTCTCGCGGCAATGGATCGAGCCGCTGGCGCAGGTGCTCAAGAATCTCGGCGCCGAGAGCGTGTGGGTCGTGCACGGTTCGGACGGGCTCGACGAGATCACCACGTCGGGGCCGACCCACGTCGCCGCACTCGAGAACGGCGCCGTGCGCGTGTTCGAGATTACGCCAGAGGACGTGGGCCTGGCGCGGGTCAAGCCCGAAGCGCTGCGCGGCGGTGACGCCAAGGAGAACGCCCAGGCGCTCGGCGACGTGCTCAAGGGCAAGAAGGGCGCTTTCCGCGACGTCGCCATCCTCAATGCGGCGGCCGGGCTGATCGTTGCGGGCAAGGCGAAAGACCTGAAGGCGGCAGTCGCGCTGGCGGAGAAATCGGTCGATTCCGGCGAAGCCCGCGGCCGGCTGGAGCGGCTGATCGCGGTATCGAATGCGTGAGCGCCATGGCCGATATCCTCAGCAAGATCGAGGCCTATAAGCGCGAGGAGATCGCGGCGGCCAAGCGCGCGCGTCCACTCGCCGCGATCGAGGCCGACGCCAAGGCGGCGCCGGCGCCGCGCGGATTTCTTGCCGCGCTCGAGCGCGAGCTCGCCGCCGGCAACTACGCCTTGATCGCCGAGATCAAGAAGGCGAGCCCGTCGAAAGGCCTGATCCGCGCGGATTTCGATCCGCCGGCGCTGGCGCGCGCCTACGAGAAGGGCGGCGCCGCCTGCCTCTCGGTGCTGACCGACGCGCCGTCGTTTCAGGGCAGGCCGGAGTATCTCAGCGCCGCGCGCGCAGCCACCGCATTGCCAGTGCTGCGCAAGGATTTCATGTACGACCCCTACCAGGTGGCGCAGGCGCGGGCCTGGGGCGCCGACTGCATCCTCATCATTATGGCAGCGGTCGACGACGCGGCGGCGCGGGAGCTGGAAGCCGCGACGCAGGCGTTCGGCATGGATGTTCTGCTCGAGGTGCACGACGAGGGCGAGCTCGAGCGCGCGCTGCGCCTCAACTCGCGAATGATCGGCGTCAACAACCGCAACCTCAAGACCTTCGAGACCACGCTCGCCACCAGCCAGCGCCTGGCGCCGAAGATCCCCCGCGATCGCGTCGCCGTGGGGGAAAGCGGAATTTTCTCGCCCGCCGATCTCGCCTTCCTGGCGGAGGTGGGGATCTCCACCTTCCTGGTCGGCGAAAGCCTGATGCGCGAGCGCGACGTCGAGGCTGCCACGCGCGCGCTGCTTCTCCGGCAAGAAAGCGAGAAAAGCAGCCAAGATCGCCATATCGGCGCTGCGGAGTGAGCGGTGGCTAGTGTCCCGGTTCCGACGTTCGTATCACCTTGCAGCACGTGCGCTTACGAACGTCGGAACCAAAGGGACACTAGCACCTCTATGATTCTAGTGTGGCTTTGCATTTGACGTTCCTATGAAGGACTCGCAGCAAATACTGATAGGAACGTCAAATGCGCCACACTAGCAAGCTGAGTCACCTCAACCAGCGCGGCGAGGCGCGCATGGTCGACGTGTCGGCGAAGGCCGCGACCGAGCGCGAGGCAGTGGCGGAAGGCCGCGTGATCATGACGGCGAAGACGCTCGACCTCGTGCTGTCCGGTGACGCCAAGAAAGGCGACGTGCTGGGCGCCGCCCGCATCGCCGGCATCATGGCGGGCAAGCGCACGCACGAGCTGATCCCGCTGTGCCATCCCCTCCCCGTAGCCAAGATCGCCGTCGAGCTCGAGCCCGACCGTAAGCTGCCCGGCCTCAAGGTGCGCGCCACCGTCAAGGTCACCGGCCAGACCGGCGTCGAGATGGAAGCGCTGACCGCGGTCTCGGTGGCCTGCCTCACCGTCTACGACATGGTGAAGGCGGCCGAGCGCGGCATGCGCATCGAGGGCATCCGCCTCGTGGAGAAGCGAGGCGGCAAGTCCGGACACTACAAAGCAAAGGAGTGAGCCAGTGGCGCTGATGCCGGTCGCAGAGGCGCTGTCTCGGGTGCTCGCCGCCGCCGAGCCGCTGCCGGCGCAGCCGACGCCGCTCGCCGACGCCCACGGCGCCGTGCTGGCGGCCGATCTCGCGGCGTTGCGCACGCAGCCGCCGGCCGACGTCTCCGCCATGGACGGCTACGCCGTGCGCGCCGCCGACGTCGCCGAGGTGCCGGCACGGCTCAGGCTCGTGGGCGAGGTCGCCGCCGGGCACCCGTTCGCGGGCGCGGTCGGCCCCGGCGAGGCGGCACGCATCTTCACCGGCGGCGTGCTGCCGCCGGGCGCCGACACCATCGTGATCCAGGAGAACGCCACCAGGGACGGCGATGCCGTCATGGTGGCAACGGGCACCGGCAAGGGCCGGCACATCCGCGTCGCCGGGCTCGACTTCAAGCAGGGGACGGCGCTGCTGGCCAAGGGCCGCCGGCTCAACGACCGCGATCTCGCGCTCGCCGCTGCCATGAACCACCCGACCGTGCCGGTGCATCGCCGCCCCAAGGTGGCGGTGCTCGCGACCGGCGACGAGCTGGTGATGCCGGGCGCAACACCGGGCTTCGGCGAGATCGTCTATTCCAACGGCTACGCCACCATGGCGCTGGTCCGCCGCGAAGGCTGCGAGGTGATGAACCTCGGCATCGTGCCCGACCGCCTCCACGAGACCGCGGCCGCCGTGCGTCGCGCCCGCGACCTGGGCGCCGATATCCTGGTCACGTCCGGGGGCGCCTCGGTCGGCGACTACGACCTCGTGCAGAAGGCGCTAGCGGCCGAGGGGCTCACGCTGTCGTTCTGGAAGGTGGCGCTGCGGCCGGGCCGACCGATGATGCACGGACGGCTCGGCGCCATGCACGTGCTCGGGCTGCCCGGCAATCCGGTCTCGGCCTATGTCTGCGCCGTGCTGTTCCTGGTGCCGCTGATCCGGCGCCTGGCCGGACGGGCGGACGTCGAGCCCGCGCCCGCCACCGCGCTGCTCGGCTGCGATCTGCCGGAGAACGACGAGCGGGCCGACTACCTGCGTGCGACGCTAACGCCGGGTCCCGACGGCACGCCGGTTGCCACACCCGCCGCCCTGCAGGACAGCTCCATGCTGGTGCCGCTCGCCGCGGCCGATTGCCTGCTGGTGCGGCCGCCACATGCAGCGGCTGCCAAGGCTGGCAGCCGCTGCACGATCCTCAAGCTCGAGCCTTAGTTCTTTTCGTTTGGCGCATGTCCTGATCGGAAAACCGGCCTCCACTTTTCCGGGACATGCGCTTATTGCAGATCAAGGGGCTGGTAGCGCCCGGTCTGATCGAGCGCCGTGCCCCACACCTTGTGCGAGCTCTGGTGCTCGGCACGGCCGAAGGTCAACGGCGTGCCGACGCCCATATCGAACTCGCGCAGACCCTCCAGAACCTCCACCAGCCTTTCGGTGTCGATCTGGGGTCCGGCGCGCCGTACCCCTTCCGCCAGCAGGCCGGCGGTGATGTAGCCCTCGAGCGACACGTAGTCGGGCGCCTCGCCCGGGAAGAATTTCCCGAGCGCCGTCTTGTACTCGAGCACGAGCGACGAGTAGCCCTCGATCGGCGGCACCACCTGCGTGACGATGACGCCCTCGGCATAGCGGGGGCCGAGCAGCATCAGCTCCTGCGCCAGCGCCGTGCTGCCCACGAAGGAGACGTTGGTGTAGATCATCCCGGGGAAGAGGTCGCGCGTCTTCTCGATGAACCTCGCCGCCGCGCGATAGGTCGGCACCATGACCACCGCCTTGACGGGGACCTTGCTTGCACGAAGGGCGGCGACCGCCTCGTCCACGTCCACGGTGTTGCGCTTGTAGCCGAGACGCAGAATGTTGCCGGCTTCGCCGCCGCGCAGCGCCCGGATGGCCTTGGCCACGCCGGCGAAGCCCGCATCGCCATAGCTGTCCTGCTGGGCGAACACGGCGATCTGCTCCGGCCGGATCCGCCTGATCTTCACGAGGTAGCGCACGACGGCATCGGTCTCCTCGGCGTAGCTGGCGCGATAGTTGAAGACGTAGCGGTCGGGCGGATCGCGCCGCAGCAAACCAGCGCCGGTGAAGGCCCCGAAGAACAGCATCCGCTGCTCGAGGGCGTACGGGATCGCCACCGCCGCGGTCGGTGTCCCGACATTGCCGACGATGCCGAAGACCTGGTCCTTCTCGAAGAGCTGTTTCATCGCGTCGCCGGTCCGGCTCGGCTCGTAGCCGTCGTCGGCGCCGACGAGCCGCAGCTGGCGGCCATGAATTCCGCCGGCGGCGTTGATCGCCCCGAACGCGGCATCAATGCCGAGCTTCATCTGGCGACCGAGCTCGCGGGCCGAGCCGCTGAACGGCGCGGCAATGCCGAACCGGATCTCGGTATCGGTCACGCCACGCACAGCCGGGCCGACGGCCCGCGGGGTGGCGACGGCCGGCGCCGGAGCCGCCGGCGCCGCCGCGAGGGTGGGCGCAGCGGCGGACGCCGCTGGCGGTTCACTGACTGCGACCTGCGGCGCCGGGGAAGCCGGCGGGGCCGCGCGGGTGGCGGTCTCCGTCCCGCGCGAAAAGAGCGACGGATAGACCGCCGCGACGAGAACGCTGCACGCGACCGCAACCAGCGCCACCAGCCCCAGAATCGCTACTTCCCGCATGAAGCCGAAAGACCTGCGCTCCTCCTCGACCGGCGGCGGCGGAAGCCGCGCCACGAGCGGGGAGCGGATGTCGCGCAAGGGAAACGGGCGGTCGCGAAGGACATCTTCGGCCTCGGCCTCGCCCTCCGCTTCGGCACGCAACGCCGAGCCTTTCGTCGGCATTGCCAGTGGACTGGTCGCCTTGACGTCGTCGCGAGTCCGTCGCGGAGCATATCGTAACGGACCTTCTGTACCGGTTGGCTGCTCCGTCGAATTACTCATCGTCTGCACTCCTACTCTAACGCCACACTGTTCCGGCTCTGACTTTTTTGGACGCTTCGCTCTGGTAGCTTGAACGTGCGTCGCTTGGTGTTGGAACTTTCAAATAACATTAACTGCGTGGAATATGGCGGAATGTGTTCCCAGTGGGTCGCGTCGCCACAAAAATTCCTAATCAAAGGCGATAGTTAGCGGTATCCCTTCACAGTTTTACGGTAACTGGAGACCGTACCGGTAACTACGAACCTTCACTACGTCGAAATTTTGCCTTTCTGCAACGTGCAATCGGAAAAGGTCTGCGCGGCTCCCGTGCGCAACCCGACCGCACATTGGCGATGACGCGACGAGCTCCGCCATCGGCGCGTTGATCCCCCGAACGCAAATCGCTACGGCGACTGGTCACCCGCTCGCGGTCGGCCAACGGAACTAGGCGCGCGCTGATCAGGTCGGCTGAGCGCAGGCACCATCGCGCGCGCAGCGGGATTCGCGGTCCGCGTGAAGGGGACCGCGGGGCGCGCCGGATTCTTCGGGCTCGCGTGTCCGGGGCTCGCGTGATTGACAGAGTCTCAATCCAACCGCTCGACCTCTTAACGCCAAATTAAATGGTTGCGGAACACATATGGAACAGATAGTGTATGTTCATGATTTGTTTCGGTGAGTCCTTTTGGGCCTGCCGCGACGGGTGGACGAGGCCAAAGCGGTTACCAGACCGAAGCAGTCGAGGCGCGCCTGGGCACGCCGAGGCAGCAGCGGTGGCCGACGCGGTAGGGCGTAAGCGGCAAGGGCCGAGGGGAACACAAATGACGGATGCTTCCAGATGCTGACCCGAAAACAGTTCGAGCTGCTGCGTTTCATCCATGAGCGTCTGAAGGAGGCCGGCGTGCCGCCCTCCTTCGACGAGATGAAGGACGCACTCGACCTGCGTTCCAAATCCGGCATCCATCGCCTGATCACCGCGCTCGAGGAGCGCGGCTTCATCCGCCGCCTGCCCAACCGGGCGCGCGCGATCGAAGTGATCAAGCTGCCTGATTCGGTCGCCCATGGCATGGGGACGGCCCGCTCGCGCGGGTTCACGCCCAGCGTGATCGAGGGCAATCTCGGCCGGGTGCGCGCCACCGGCGAGGACGAAAGCGGCCGCCCGGTCGCGGTGCCGGTCATGGGCCGCATTGCCGCCGGCACGCCGGTGGAGGCGATTCAGACCAAGAGCCATGTCATCAACATGCCGGCCGACGTGCTCTCGACCGGCGAGCATTTCGCCCTCGAGGTCCGTGGCGACAGCATGATCGAGGCCGGCATCCTCGACGGCGACATCGCGCTGATCAAGAAGACCGAAGGGGCCGACACCGGCGACATCGTGGTAGCGCTGATCGACGAGGAAGAGGCGACGCTCAAGCGGTTTCGCCGGCGCGGCGCCTCGATCGCGCTCGAGCCCGCCAACACCGCCTACGAGGTGAGAATCCTTCCCCCCAACCGCGTGCGCATCCAGGGCAAGCTGGTGGGGCTGTTCCGGCGGTATTAAAGCGTTTTCCGGCGAAGTGGTCTTCCGGTTCGCCGCAGAAAACGCGTCAACGCAATAAGTTAAAGCAACTCCGTTCCGAAAGGAACGGAGCTGCTTTAATCCCCGGGCTCCAGGTCTTCGTCGCGGGGCGTGGCATCGCGCGGCTGCGGGTTCGTGGCCCGCGGCGGCTCCGGTGCGTCGCTCCCTTGCGCTGCGGCGCGGGCCCACGGGCGATCGTAGCCGGGCGGGCGCGCCGGCGTGATCTCGAAGCCCTCGCCGACGCGGCGCAGCGCGATCGCCCCCGACCGCCGCCAGACCTGCCGGTCGATCGCCAGCGCGCCGCAGGACGCCGGCGCGTCGCGCGCGCTCAGCACGACGGCGGCGCGGCGGCAGTCCTCCACGAAGGCCTCGATCGTCCTCGCGATCGCCACCAGCGCCCCGTCGCGCAGCCTGCCGATGCAGCCGGCCTCGTCGCAGCGGATGCCGCCCGCCAGCGTGGCGTCCTTCGGCGTGCGCGCATCGGCGTCGGCGGCGAGCCATTCGCGCAGCGCAAAGCTGTCGTTGCCGGATTTGATCATGCCGAGCCGGCCGTCGGCACCCCTTACGGCAAAGGCGCTGCCGTCAGGCGCCACCAGGATGTCAGGCTGCGGCGCGCGGAGCATCAGGACGACGGCAACGCCGATCAGCAACGCGCCGATGAACCGCAAAGGCGTCTTGAACAGGCAAAGCACAACGAGGCCCAGGCTCACCAGCAGCAGTGGGCCGGTGTCGAATGCCGCCATGCGTCCCAGCGCGCCGGGAAACCCTGCGACCCACGTCGCGACCGCGACCATCCAGTCGATGCCGTGGCCCATCATTCGCCAGCAGACACCGTCGAGGCCGAACGGCATGGCGACGATGCCGAGAA
>Ga0126377_10001620_pt1 | contig 14876 bp, 12 predicted proteins | sample PanSoiMetPlot_22_FD_92647 | JGI IMG/M metagenome (GOLD analysis project Ga0126377, IMG submission 92647) | Tropical forest soil microbial communities from Panama - MetaG Plot_22 | ecosystem: Environmental > Terrestrial > Soil > Tropical forest > Bulk soil | place: Panama | collected 2016-02-17
ACCGCGGGAATCGCGCCCACGAGGATAGGATCGTTTCGATACATCAATGTCTCGATGCGGATTGCAGGCTCGAGATCGCTGCCGCTCGCGTAATATCCGGTCCATTCGCCGAGGGGCCCCTCCTTGATCCTGTCATCGGGATGGATGAGACCCTCAAAGGCGATCTCCGAATTCGCCGGCACCGGTAGGCCGGTCTTTGGCATGTTGATGATTTCGATCGGCTCGCCGAGGATGCCACCGGCGGCCTCCAGCTCGTTTTTGCCATAGGGAATTTCGATCCCGCCCAACATGAACAGGGCAGGATGCATCCCGGCAATCACGGCGACTGGGCAAGGTTGTCCACGCTCGTGGTATTTGCGCATGATGATCAAACCGTGTTTGCCGGGGGACATCATCACCGATGCTACATTTGGCTCGTGTGACTGCACGCGATAGCAGCCGTAGTTGATCCAACCGGAGTCGGGATCCTTCATCGCGACGAGGCAGGCGGTGCCGATGTACGGCCCCCCATCCTCCTCATGCCAGACCGGCGTCGGGATCTTTTTGATGTTCACCTCCTTGCCTTCGAGCACGTTGTCCAACAGCGGCCCGCCGTTGACGGCCTTCGTCGGTTTGGATGGCGCGCTCTTGAAGTAGTTGCGCCACCATTGAATCTGCTCCATCTCCGAGGTCTGAGGCGGCAGGCCGAGCGCCAGGTTGACGCGCGGGATCGACGTGAGAATGTTGGCGATAACCCGGTAGCCCTTGGGAAAGCCAGGGATTTCGTCGAACATCACCGCAGGATTGCCCATCCCGCGCATATAGATGTCGACGATTCCGCCGATCTCTTCCTTCGGCTCGGCGCCGGTGATGACCTTGAGTTCACCGGCGGCCTTGATGCCATCGATCCAGTCGCGCACATCCTTATTGGCCATCGCTCGTCCCCATGCGTGTGCAGCCTACTCTGCAAAACAATCGTGGTAGTCAAATTCATCGCACAGAAGCGCGTTTCGTCGCACGACGGCCCTCTCGCGATTCAGCAGCAGGGCATCGGATTTTCGATCAGGTTATAGATATGATCGAAGGTAATCTCATTGATCGGTTTTTGCACCTTGAACATCCGTGGCGGTGCATTCTTCTCCATCGCCATGATCGATGTTTCAATTGGCGGGCACTTGTCCTTCATGCAGGGTACTTCCTTGATGACGATCGGGACCTCTTTCGGGAAGTTGAAGTTTTGCCGCATCCAGTAGCGAATTTGTTCGAGCGTATAGGGCGAGATTTCGATGTAGCGCCCAAACGGGTCGGCATCGGTCGCCGGGTCCCGTGATCCAGCTGTATAGAAGCAGCCCTCGAAGCCTTCGGCGATCTTGTCGCGATCGAGTGCGCGGCCGATGAAGACCAGCCGGTTGATCCGCTCCTCACCGGCGTTCCAGGGGCGGCCGGGCCGTCCTTCGAAATCCCAATGCACCCCTTGCAAGAAAAATTGGTCGTGGTCGCCCTTAAGACTAAGGATCCCCTTGATCCGCAGCATCCTGTCGCCGAATTCGGCAATCAGCGAACGAAACCAGATGCTCACCTTAAAGCCGTCGAGCTCGCCCGGCTGCTCGATGCAGATAGTATCGATATTCTGAAGATGGTTGTGGTGATGATGTCCGTGATGCGCGTGACCATGCTCGCTGTCTGGACCTTCATGGCTATCATGGCCCTCGAGCTTAACAGAGAAGTCGACATTGCCGATGTCGAAGATAGCTGCGAGGTCCATCTCTGAATTCTTAGTGCGATGGATCTTCGCGACCTTGTTCAGTCGCGTAAGCTCACGTTCCGTCTCATCCAATTTCTCCGGCGTGGACAGGTCCGTCTTGTTGAGCACGATCAGATCGGCGAAGGCGACCTGCTCGCAAGCCTCGGCCGATTCCTCGATTCGCATCGCGATATACTTGGCGTCGACCACCGTGACGACGCCGGCCAGCGTGAATTGGCTCCGGATGCGCTCGTCGGCGTAGATACTCTGGGCCACCGGCGCCGGCTCAGCGAGACCGGTGGTCTCGATGACCACGGTGTCGAACTTCTCGCGGTGTTCCATGAGCTGGAAGAAGCTGCGCACCAGATCGCCGCGGACCGTGCAGCAGACGCAGCCATTGTTCATCTGCACCACCTCCTGATTGGAGGAAAGTAGCAGATGATGATCTATTCCCACCGCTCCGAACTCATTGATGACTACGGCAACGCGGTGGCCGTGCTCGGCGGTCAATATGCGGTTGAGCAGCGTGGTTTTGCCTGAGCCGAGAAAGCCGGTCAGAATAATCACGGATGCTTTGGAATTCGGGCTTGTCGCCACTCGCCTCATCGCATCTTGAAAGTGGGTCGTGCCATAGCCCCTTGCAAGTCGCTCCGATGCCACGGTCGTTTTTCGCTCTGAACGATCAGTTGATGATCGGGGTCTGCATCTGGCCGATCACTTTGCCGACCGGCTCCCCATCCTTCATCTGCACGTTGCCTCTCACGACTGTGTAAACCGGCATGCCTTTGACCTTCCAGCCACCCCAAGGTGTCGGATGGTTCTTGCTGTGCAGTTTTTTCGGGTCAATGGTCCCTTCCTTATTCATATCGACGATGGTGAGATCGCCGTCGGAGCCGAGCCGAATCGCGCCTTTCTTCGGATACATCTGCCAGACCCTGGCGACATTTTCGCTCTGCACTTTGACGTAGTGATTGAGCGTCATGCGGCCCTTGTTGACCTGCGTCAGGATCAGGGGAACGTTGGTTTCAACACCGCAGAAGCCGGAGATGCAGTCCCAAATCGCGGATTTGGTCATCTTGCCGTTGATGTCACAGCCCTTTTCTTCGAGCGTGTGCGGCGAATGGTCGGTCGCGATCATGTCGATCGAGCCGTCCAGCAAGCCCTCCCACAGTGCGTCCTGGTGCTCCTTCGAGCGCACCGGCGGGTTCATTTTCAAGAGAGGGCCGACGTCCTTTAGATCCGTGTCGACCCGCAGCAGATAATGCGGCTGTGTTTCGCCTGTGAACCGCAGGCCGCGCGCCTTGGCGTCACGCAGCATTTGCACGGCCTGCTTAGTCGAGGCGTGCACGATGTGGAGCTTGGTGCCAAAGTTTTCCGCGAGGAACATCGCGTGGGCGATCGACTCCGCCTCGCACAGCCACGGACGCGATGACTCCCAATAGATGGGATCGTTCTTGCCCTCGGCCTTAAGTTTGTTCGTCCAGAAATGTTGGATCTGCCGGTTCTCTGCGTGGATACAAAGCGGCACGCCGGACTCTGTGATGTTGGGAAACACGATCTGGCACATGCCGTCATCGGGAAATGGCAGGTTGCCGATGGTTTCACCGAAGAAGATCTTGTAGCCGATTGCTCCTCGCTTCGCCATCGGAAGGATGTCATCGGCGTTTGTCTGATGAACCACGCCGAGCACCGCGAAGTCGCATAGCGATTTGGTTTCTCCGATTTTGCGTTTGGCTTCGACCTGCTCCGCGTTCTCCGTCGGCGGGAGCTGGTTGGGCATATCGACGATCGTCGTGATGCCGCCGCAGACAGCCGCCGTCGATCCCGTCGAGAAGTCTTCCTTGTGGGTTACGCCGGGATCGCGGAAGTGCACGTGCGCGTCGATGAGGCCTGGGAGAATGTGGAGTCCGCGCGCATCGATTGTCTGCTTGCCGTCTGGCAACGTGTCGTTGGCACCGATCGCCACGATCTTGCCGTCGGCGATGGCCACGCCGCCTTGCAGCGTAGCTTCCGGAGTGACGATCGATCCGTTCTTCACCACCAGATCTGCTTTCATGACATACTCCTCCTCATGTCGCTGGGCTCCTGACAGCGCGCTGAACTAATAGGTATCGAACATCCGCTGGATCTCGTCGGCGTTCGTGGTCTTAGAGAGCGCGAGCGAAAGCAGAATGCGGGCCTTCCAGGGCTGGAGGTTGTCGCTGGCGACGAACCCCTTGCGTTTCAGGCCAGGGCTGCGCACCACACGTCCCGATGCGACCCGGCTGCACAGGCACATGAGCATGCCGCTCTCCTCGTAAGCCTTGTCGAAGGCCGCATCTTGGGCTGGCGTAGGTCGGCCCGCGCCCGTTGCGGCGCTGACGATGCCCTTCGCGCCCGCCTTGGCTGCGGCTTCGATCATCACTCCATCGGCGTTGACGTACGAGAGAACGATTTCCACGCGCGGCAGCGAGGTCATCTCGCGCACGTCGAACTCGGTATGTGTTGTGTGTCTCCGCACGGGTTGGTGATAATAGATCACCCTCCCGTCGGCGTCGGCGAATCCGAGCGGCCCCAGGTCGCGCGACTGAAATGCCTCCACGCGATAAGTCGAATTTTTGGTGACATCCCTGCCATTGAAAATCGTATCGTTCATCACGACAAGGCAGCCGCGCCCGCGCGACTGCGGATCGGCGGCGACCCGAACGGCGTTGAGCACGTTGAGATAACCATCGGGGCTGACCGCCGAGGATGGCCGCATCGAGCCAACAAGCACGACAGGCTTGTCGGTCTTGAGTGTCAGGTTGAGGAAATAAGCAGTCTCCTCCAGCGTGTTGGTGCCGTGAGTGATGACGATCCCGTCAGCTTCGCCGTTGTCGAAGATCGAATGAATCTTGCAGACCAGATCCAGCCAATCCTTGTCGACCAGCGCTTGGCTGGGCAAGCGGCGAAACGGTATCTCCTGCACGTTGGCGATAGTTTTGAGCTCGGGGAGCTGGCTCAGAAGTTCCCCCTCGCCGAGGCGCTTGTTTGCTTCGATGTACCAGGCGAGGTCCAGCCGATCGAGGCCAACAGAGTCGATCGTTCCACCCGTGAGGATCAACCCCACTCTTGCCAAGCTAGTCATCGCAACGAGACCTTGGCCTACCCCAGACGTTCCGTCGACGAAGCGCATGAAGAAGTTGCGTCTCGCAGCACTTTGTAGACAGCATCACGCGGCGCGTTGACGGTGAATTCCCCAAAAATCTTTATGCACCGCGTTCGAAGTAAGTGGATAGAACGTTCTGATCTGATCCCGCCCTGATGCGATGCGGCGGGCTTGCAGCGGGATCGGGTTAGAGCTCATTGAGTCGGCTTAAGGCCAAGTTCCTTTGCGGCGATGGCAAGTCGATCGCGTTGTTCTTGCATCGATGCTGCGAACTCAGCCGGGCCTCCCGCGTTAGCAATCTGGCCTGTCACACTAAGTTTTTCGCCGAAATCAGGCTCTTGCACTACGGCGCGTATGTCCGCGGCGATATGTTCTCGCAGTGCTGTCGGCATGCTGTTTGGCCCGAAGAAACCAACGAGTCCATCGAGGGTAAGCTCTGGAAATCCTGCCTCGGTGACGGTTGGTACCTCGGGATGAGTTGGCGGCCTAATGCTGTTCGTCGACGCGAGCATTTTTATTTTTCCTGCCTGAAGCTGCGGACGAAGCGTGGCCAGCGATGCTTCGGTCACCTGGATCCGGCCCGTGGAGACGTCGTTCGCCGCCTCCTGCGGATTGCGGTAAGGGACTCGCGCCATGTCAAGATTGTTTTTCTTGAGGAAGCCTGCGAAGAGAAAATCAATGGCGCCGGTTGTGCCTGCCCAATTAAGCTTTCCAGGATTCGCGCGCGTCATGGCAACCAAATCGTGCATCGTTTTAACTTCCAGAGACGTCGGGACGGCGATAACGATGACTGTGTTCCAACCGCGGGCGATTGGGAGAAGGTCGCTATCCTGATAAGGCATCTGCTGCAGCATGTAGGGATGAGCGGTCAACGCAGATGTCGGAGAGGCGAGTAGGACATGATCGTCGTTGGCGCTGATTACGGCCGTTATGGCGACAACGGCGTCGCCACCCGGACGGTTCTCGATAACAACTGGTTGGCCCCAACGTTTACTCAACCGATCGCCGAGGAGACGCGTGCCGAAATCTACGCCACTGCCAGGCCCAAGGGTCACAACGAACTTGACGGGCCGCTGTGGCCAAGTCTGCGCCATCGATGGGACGACTGGCAGTAGCAATAAAAGAAGCGCGAGGCCGGCTGCATAGAGCCCCATCGCACGTCGTTGGGCTGCGAACATGGGCACCTCCCTCTGCATCGCATACGATATCCCCATCATGTATACGGGTCAAACCTGCTCTACTTTTTTCCCCGCTGCTGCCACGTAAGCGCCAAGCCGAGTAAATCGGGACGTTCCTGATGTAAGTGACATCTATCTGCCCGTAGAAAGATTGGTGCTGTGGGCACGTCCGTCATTCACCTAGCTTTCGGGAATCTTCAACTGTATACCCAGTGATCTGCTTTGTGGGGCTGGAGCGGTGCATAGCCGTGACCTTATCAGACGAAGTTTTCCAAGCACTGGTAAAAGCCATCCTGTCCGGCGAGATCGAACCCGGCGCGCGGCTTGACGAGCCAAGCATCTGTCGAAAATTTGGTGTATCTCGAACTCCGATCCGCGAAGCTCTTCGGCGCTTGAGCGGAACGGGTCTTGTTGAGGTTACGCCTCGAAAGGGGGTTACGGTTGCTCGTATCGACGTCGAACAGCTGAACAATATGTTTGAGGCCCTCGGTGAATTTGAGGGACTTTGTGCGAGATTAAGCGCTGTCAGAATGAGTGCGCTGGAGAAAAAGCGACTCGAGGTTCTTAACGCACACCGACAAAAGAGAATTGCAGATGGCGATAAAGATTTCGCCGCAATGAACAATGAATTTCATGAGGCCATTTATTTGGGCGCGCACAATCCAAGTATCGCCTCGGTGACTCGCGGTTTCCGGCAAAGGCTCGCACCTTTTCAAGCGCTTCAGTTTGTTCCGGGCCGAACGGAGTATTCCTTTCATGAGCACGACGAGATCGTACGAGCTATTGTTAGCTCTCACGCAGAGCGGGCCTATGACATCATGCGAGATCATGTGATCGGCACCGGCCTGCAAGTCATCGAACATTTCTCGCGAAACGGGGAAGTTGTTTCCTCCAAAAGACGACCGCGGCGACGTCAGAAGGCCGGATAGAGAAATTGCGTGATAGCCGGAGTAGCTGGGCGCGTTGACGAATCCGTTGACAGTCGGCTACATCGCATACAATAAACGCTGAAAGTATACGCCGCAGCTCGAAACATGGACGACCGCGACCAGACCGCAAGCTGGATTGGAGCCAGCTTACTGCGCAAAGAGGATGCGAGGCACCTCCACGGGCGCGGCATGTTCATCGCTGATATCATCATGCCTGGCACACAGGAGATTGCCTTCGTGCGCAGCCAGAGGGCGCACGCCAACGTGCGACATGTAACCAAACCTTCGGAATTAGCTGGGAGGGTTTTCACATTCGCGGACATCGGTCAGATCAACATTCTAGAGGCAGGACCTGAACTCGCCGCTCATCGCCACAGCCCGTATCCGCCACTGGCGAATCGCCGGGTTCGCTACGTGGGACAGACCATCGCGGCCTGCATGATGCCCACGCGGGCTCAGGCTGAGGATCTCGTCGACCAGGTACAAGTTGAATTGGAGGAATTGCCTGCTGTCGTGGACGTCGTTGCCGCGATGCGTCCTGACAGCCCACGGGTTTTCGATGAATGGCCTAATAACGCCTACATCAGCACCTGGGTGGTCGAGGGAACCCCGGAATCCCTGACCTCTGCGCCGATCCGCCTACGGCGCCAGCTGCGGCTTAATCGGCAGGCGACCGTTTCCCTCGAAGGACGGGGCGTTCTCGCTTACTGGGACTATCGGCTCGACGAATTAGTCGTCTACCTCTCGACCCAGGGCGGCCAGGTCAAGCGCCTTGCGCTTTCGCAGATGCTTGGTCTCCCCGAACAAAAGGTTCGCGTCATCGCTCCTGATGTCGGTGGGGGTTTCGGCGGCAAGAACCGCATTATGCCTGAGGACGTTGCCGTCGCCGCGATCGCATTGAAGGTCAAGCATCCGGTCCGATGGATCGAAGATCGAAGAGAACATTTGCTCGCATCGGTCCACGCACGCGATCACACGTACGATTTGACCATTTCGGCTGATCGGGATGGTACGCTTCTCGGAATAGAGGGAGACATCTACATCGATGCTGGTGCCTACGCGCTATGGCCGACCGGCGCTTTTCAAGAAGCCAGCATGGCGTCGCGTAATCTGACGGGCCCTTATCGCATTCGCCACTTGAAGCTCAATGCCCATACCGTTGCCACGAACAAAGCTCCGATGGGCCCTTACCGCGGTGTGGCCCGCCCGGGAGCAACGTTTGCACTTGAACGCCTGGTCGACGAGGTTGCACGCGAACTCAACCGTGAGCCATTCGACCTGCGAAGACAGAATACCGTCACTTCAGCCGAGCTCCCTTACAAGACGGCGGCAGGTATGAAGCTCGACACCGGAGACTATGTTGCTGCGCTCGATATCGCGCGCGAGAAAATCGATCTGCCTGGCATCCGCAAACGCCAGGCAGCGGGCGAACCTGACGGTCGTAGGATTGGCGTGGGCTTTGCATTTTATACGGAGCAGAGCGGCCACGGGACGGTGGAATTCGTCAAACGCAAGTTTCGCGTGATCCCGGGTTACGAATCCGCGAATGTGCGCATGCTCCCGGACGGTGGCGTTTTGATCTACGTGGGCGTGCAGAACCATGGCCAAGGACATGAGACAACGCTTGCGCAGATCGCCGCGCACGAACTAGGCATTGATCCAGCACGGATCTCTGTCCGCTACGGTGATACGGCGGTGGGGCCATACGGATTTGGCACCTTCGCTTCCCGGTCGATCGTGTTCGCCGGCGGCGCAGTGGGGAAAGCCTCGCGTGCACTGGCGGAAAAGATACTTCGTATCGGAGCGCATCTGTTGCAGGCCGACGTCGGCGACGTGCGCATTGAGGCTGGAGCGGTGCACGGTCCGTCGGCCAAGATCAGCGTTGCGGAGATCGCGTTCGCAGCCAATGCGCGCCCGGATCATCTGCCGGCCGGTATGGATCCGCTACTGGAAACTGTCGCTACTTACGAGCCGACGGATTCCGGTGGTGTTTTTGCGTACGGCACTCACGCGGTCGTCGTGGCGGTGGATCCCGACAACGGCGTGACAGAAATTCTCGATTATGTGGTGTCTGAAGACTGCGGCACGATGATCAACCCAATGATCGTTGACGGCCAGGTGCAAGGTGGCATCGCGCAAGGGATCGGTACGGCGCTGTATGAAGAGATTCCCTATGACGAACAGGGGCAACCGCTCGCCACGACATTCGCGGACTATATGGTCCCTTGCGCACCCGAAATTCCCACGATCCGGATCGCTCACCTCGTGACGCCTGCTTTGACGACCGAGTATGGTGTGAAAGGGCTCGGCGAAGGCGGAGCCATTGCCCCACCGGCAGCCATTGCCAATGCGGTCGCAGATGCATTTCGCGATATCGGCGCAACCTTCAACGAGACGCCGCTAACGCCGCGCCGTGTTTCCGAGGCGATTGAACGAGCACGCCGCGCGAAAGAGTCTCATCGATGAAAGCGGCGGCGTTCGACTACGCGGCTCCGAAAACTCTCGCAGAAGCCAGCGCCTTGTTGGGCTCCAACGGTGCGGCAACGGCCGCGCTCGCCGGCGGTCAATCGCTGCTACCGATGCTCAACTTGCGACTCGCGCTGCCCGACCTCGTGGTCGATCTCGGGCGCCTTGAAGAGCTCAAGGAAATTGCCGCAACCCGGACCAACATTCGAGTCGGGGCGCTGACCACGCATGCCGCCATTGAAGACGGGAAACTTCCAGAGACCTTCGGCGGCCTGATGCAGAAGGTCGCCTCCAATATTTCCTATCGGGCAGTTCGTAACCACGGAACGATTGGTGGGAGCGTGGCGCTTGCCGATCCGGCCTCGGATTGGTCCGGCTGTTTGATGGCGCTTGGCGCCCAGGTCCGCATCGCGGGACGCAAAGGCACCCGCTCCCAGCCGATTGGCGAATTCGTGCTGGGACAGTATTCGACCTCGCTGGCAGCGGATGAGATCATCGTCGGCTTCGACGTTCCGCGTCCTGATGCTGCCCTGCGCTGGGGTTCTTTCAAGGTGGTGCGGAAAAGCGGCGCGTTTGCAAATTCCATTGCGTTCGCAGTTTCGCACGGCCGTGGTGGTCCGGCTGTGGTGGTACTCGCCGCTGCTGCAGACCGCCCCTGCCTCCTTCCGGCAGTAGCCGAACGGATCCAAGCCGGAGAAAAGTCTGAAGACGTGCTGCGCGGTGCAATCGCCCAAGATGTGAAGGACGTAACCAAGGACGACTCCTATTTAATGCGTTTACATACCTCGACCGTCCTGCGCGCCGTGCGGGAGGTGGAAGCGAAATGAAGTCCCTGACCCTTCAACTCAATGGTTCCAAAGTCACCCACGAAGTAGAGCCGCGGCAAACCCTGGCCGATTTCCTGCGCGAACAGTGCCGCCTCACGGCAACCCATTTGGGATGTGAACACGGGGCCTGTGGTGCCTGCACCGTCGCTGTGGATGGGCAAGCAACCCGATCCTGCCTTCGCCTTGCGATCATGTGTGAGGGTCAGTCCGTACAGACGCTTGAAGGGCTAGACGACGATCCCACAATGGAAGTGCTGCGCCGGCATTTCCATCAATCGCACGCCCTGCAGTGCGGATTTTGCACACCGGGGATGCTGATGATGGCGCGGGACATTCTCTCGCGTATGACAAATCCGAATGCCCAGACGGTCAGAGACCAGCTCAGCGGTCAAATTTGCCGCTGCACCGGATATTCCGGAATCGTGACGGCCATTGTGGCAGCCGGCCGAGAACTTGGGCGCGCACCCCAAGCGTGAGTGTATCCTCCGCCGGTTACCACACTTGCGACGCTTGCTGGCTAGGCCAACGATTAGAACCGACTGCCGCTTTGCGCGCCACCTTCGGATTTTGGATCAACACTATCTTTGGGGTGGAACATCAGTCGACGCGAATGCCGACCGATCTGATAACGTTGCCCCATTTCTCAACCTCGCCGGCAATGAAGCCGCCGAACTCTTTCGGCCGGTGCCTTCGTGACAAGCTCCATGCCGATATTGCCACCGTCGCCGGTCCGATTTTCAACAATGAAAGACTGTCCCCACTGCTCACTGAGCTGCTGAGCGACAATTCGACCGATCGAATCGATCGGACCACCCGCTTGAACCGGAACCACTATCCGAACCGGTCGGTTGGGTGACCATGTCGGCGTGTTTTGAGCAATCGCGCGCGAAGACCCGAACGCTGAAAGAAGCAAAGCGAGAACGAAAGTTGTTCTCATCATGCGGACAAAAAGCCTTGCCGAATCTAGCAGTTTGACACGTATACGAAGCGCACTTATCGTACACAGCAACCGGCCTCACTGTCACCCTGATATGTAGTTCGCGGAAATGTCGCATCTGTGGGTGCGCCTAAAGGGAGGAGCAAAACCTGTCGAAGAAGTTCGTCTTTTTGACCGTTGTGTTGAGCACGCTCGGGATAGCGTCGGTCGGGTGGGCCCAGACACCGGTTCAGCTGAAATACACTCGGGTGGTCGATCTGACGCTGCCAATCGAAAGCAATATGGAAGGAATTCCTGGACTAAAATCCTACGCGGAGAACCCTTCCAGAGTGACCGTAATCGCCGCCATCACCGACGCTCAAAGGGAGTTATTGCGGGCCGAAGGGATGACGCTAAGTAACAATTTGGTGGTCAACGGCCGGTCGATGATTTCGGTCCTCTCCATCCTGGTACACAACGGCACTCACATCGATGCGCCCCGACACATGGTCGATAAAGGAGAGCCGGTCGATCAGGTTCCTCTGGAGCGAGTTGCGAAAGAAGCAGTGCTGATTAATCTGCCGAATAAGGGACCAAATTCGTCCGTGTCCGTGAAAGACATCCTAGATACTGGTGTGGAGTTCGGTCCGAATATTATTCCGGTAATCAATACAGGTTGGACGGAGAAGACCTGGGGCAAGCCTGAGTTCTGGCAGCAGATGCCTTATCTTGAACCTGGCGTGGGTGAGCTAATGGCGAAGAGAAACGTGCCCGCCGTGGCGATGGATGTGTTTCCAGAAAAGGCAATCTGGCGGGGTGTCAAACTAGACCCAGGTGAAGTGTGGGTGGCAAATCATCTTGCCCTGCTCGAAAAAGGCATCCCGATGATTCAGTTCGTCACCAATCTCTCGCAGATTGGTAAGAGCAGGTTCGTGCTGATTGCAGCGCCGCTTAGGATAAAGGGTGGAGACGCGAGTCCAGCACGTGCGCTCGCTTTGGTAGAATGATCCTGACACTCCGAACGATTATTCGTTCAGAGCGCTGTGCCAAACGTACTTCTCGGCGAGATGGAACAATTCGAAGCTCGGTCAAGCCGTGATCGAGATGATTGTCCAAATCGGAGCGCGGCCGTCTGCTCTACGAGATCCATAGGGTCCAAGACATAGCGGCGCTCAAGCAGCGGAGCGCATCACCATGTTGGCGCCGGAAGATAAGCTCAAGCTCGTGCCAAAGCCTTACCTCGAAGCCACGGCACGGTTTGCCAATGGCGTCGATAGACCCCGCGATTTCCTCGAACGCCGCCTTGCCGATCTCGCCACACTCGAACCGAAGATTGGTGCGTTCGTTCATCTCAATCTTGAGCGCGCGCGTGCAGCCGCCGACCAATCCACCGAGCGGTGGCGCGAGGGCCAGCCTCGCTCGCCGATCGACGGTATGCCGCTCGGCATCAAGGACATCATCGAGACCGCCGACATGCCGACCGAGAACGGCTCGCCGCTGTTCGCGGGGTGGCGCTCCGAGCGTGACGCCGCGAGCGTAGCGGCGCTGCGGGAAGCCGGCGCAGTCATTATTGGGAAGACTGTGACCACGGAATTCGCAGCCACCGAGCCGCGCGGTACGCGCAATCCGCATGATCTGCGACGCACGCCCGGCGGATCGAGCAGCGGCTCGGCGGCCGCGGTTGCGGCCGGCATGCTCAGCGCCGCGCTCGGCACTCAGGTGATCGGCTCGACCATTCGCCCGGCCAGCTACTGCGGCTGCATCGGCTTCAAGGCGAGCCTCGGCGCACTCAATCGCGGCGGTAGTTACGATGGATTGAGCCAGAGCGCCACGGGCGTGCTTGCCGCCACGTTGGAAGACGCCTGGCAGGTCGCTTACGAAATCGCCGCGCGCGCCGGCGGCGACCCTGGGTACCCCGACCTGTTTGGGCAGCCGCGCGCGCCCGCACTGCGCAAGCCGCGCCGCCTTGCTTTCCTCCAAACGGCAGGTTGGGCCGCGGTGTCGCCGGGCGCGAAAGCGGCGATCGCCGAGGCGTTGGAGCGGATCAAATCCGCTGGGATCGAGATTATAACGAGCCAGACGCATAACAGGGTCGCCGCCGGCGCAGCCGCGATCGAAGACGCGCGTCCACCCTCCATGCGCATCAATGCGTGGGAATGGCGCTGGCCCCTCAACACCTATCGCGAGCGGGACCCGGGCAAGCTGAGCCGGGCACTGCTCGATCGCCTTGCCGAAGCTGAGCGCATGACCCCCGATCATTATCGGCAGGACCTTGCTCACCGCGACAAAGTGCGCGCGTGCTACGCGGAGCTGGAAGCCGATTGCGATGCTTGCATCAGTTTGTCGGCGCCGGCAGCTGCGCCCTTAGGCCTGGGCTCGACCGGAGATCCCAATTGTACGGTGCATGCTTCATTACTCGGCATCCCCGCGATCTCGCTGCCCGTACTGCAGGATGACGGTCTGCCGCTTGGGTTGCAGATCGCCGGGTTTATCAACGGCGATGCTCAGACATTCGCTATAGCGGCCGCGCTCAAAGCATTGTTTTAGCGTACCGCGCGGGCGAGCATCCGGCCCCGCGCCAGAGGGAGCTGAGGGCTTCCACTTATGGAATGGGGGCGTCAGCCTCGCGTCGCTGAGACCATGTCCGCTTTGTGCCAAAACCTGACTCATGCACCGCAGCAGCGATGTTGCGGATGCCCGCCTATTCGATCACCTCGTCGGTGCGCGCGAGTAGGATGATGGGGCGCACTGCTGATCTGCCGTGTAACGGGGCTCGCGAGTTGGTCGCCTCGGTCTGTGATTGGCTTGAGCCGCTACTCGATCCCCGCGGCGCCAGCGAGCCGGACGAGCTTGCCCCAGTCCTCGACCTCCTTTGCGACGAACTTTGCGAGTTCGTCCGGCGAAGTCGGTGCGCCCGGGATGAGGCCCATCTCGTTGACCAGCTTCTCCTGGCCCTCGGGACTTGCGATATAACGCACGATCTCGCTGTGCAGCCGGTCGATGATCGGCCGCGGCGTGCCCGCGGGCGCCATCAGCATCTGCCAGGGCGCCGTATCGAAGCCCTTCACCGTATCGGCGATCGGCGGAACGTTCGGCAGCGAAGCGATGCGCTTGGCCGTCGTCACGCCGATCGCGCGCACCTTGCCGGCCGCGATCTGCGGCAGGGCGGGCGGCGGATCGCTGAACAGCAGCGGAATGTGACCGGCGATCACATCGTTAAGCGCGGGCACCGTTCCGCGGTAAGGCACGTGCGTCATCTGCACGCCGGTCAGGCTCTTGAACATTTCGCCGTAGAGATGGTGCGAGGCACCGACGCCGCCCGATCCGAAGCTGAGCTTGCCGGGGTTCTCCTTGGCGTACTTGATAAGATCGGCTACCGAATTGATTGGCAAGGCGGGATTGACCACGAGGATGAATGGCAGGTGTGCCACCATCGCGATCGGCTGGAAGTCCTTCACCGGGTCGTAGGCGAGCTTCTTATAGAGAGTCGGATTGACCGCCATGGCGGAGCTCGTCGCCATCAGCAGCGTGTGGCCATCGGGCGCAGCCTTCGCGACGGCATTCACCCCGACTTGCTGGCCCGCGCCGGGCCGGTTCTCGACCACAAACGGCTTGCCGATCCGCTGCTCCCAAACCTGCGCCGCAATGCGCGCGAGCAGGTCGGTCGAGCCTGCCGGCGTGAACGGGACGACCACTGTGACGGTCTTGGA
>Ga0126377_10001621_pt1 | contig 14870 bp, 15 predicted proteins | sample PanSoiMetPlot_22_FD_92647 | JGI IMG/M metagenome (GOLD analysis project Ga0126377, IMG submission 92647) | Tropical forest soil microbial communities from Panama - MetaG Plot_22 | ecosystem: Environmental > Terrestrial > Soil > Tropical forest > Bulk soil | place: Panama | collected 2016-02-17
CGCGGTCCGAGCAGGCCGGTGAGCTGCGCGTACTCCGCCGTAATCACTCGGGCGATATACGGCGCCAGCTCTTGGCCGGATCTGCCTGCCTTCCGGGCTTCTTGCAATGCCAGCTCCTGCACAAGCACGTTCCTGGGAAACTCGTTGACCGCGGCCGCAAGCTCCGGCGTCGTCAGCGAAAGCTTTCCTGCCTGCCTGAGTTCATTCAGATAGCTCGCCGCATAGGGCGCCATCTGATAGCGCTTCCAGCCGGCGAGATCTATTTCTGCGATCTGATCCCGGCGCTGGTCGTAAATCAGAAAGCCGAGAATCTCCATCGCCTTCAGATCATCGGCGCCGTCCGCGAGAGCCCGCCGACGCAGCTCGGCTTCGTAAGTCTTCAGCAGGAACGCCGCATTTGTCAGCGACTCCGAGAGGGCCATGCGAATCAGGTGGTAGGCCGCAAAGCTGCTCACCGGAAACGCGCCCGAAGGCGGCTGCAACAAGTTCAGCTCGCTGAGCCCTTCGCCCAGCTTGCGCTTACCGGTCGCAGCGTCGACCCACAGTTTGAGCTCGCGGAAACGCTGCGATTCGACACCGAGCGCCGTGCCGATTTCCGTGAGATCCCGGGCTAGAAACACCTCATGGGTCCTGCTGTTCCACCAATCCTGGTCGAAGTCGAGGTCCTGCCAGATGATGGCTTCGGCGAGGTCGGTCTGCCCGCGGCGGAATTGCTCGAGCATCTCGCCGCGCCGCTGGCCGGGTGCGGTCTTCCCGTAGATTTCGTGGATCTGCTTCTCGATCAAGACGTGATGCCGGTCGTGTCGCGCCTTGAGCCAGTGCTCTGCGGCGAGCTTGTATTGGCCGAGCTGCACGAGACAGTCGGCGTAAAGCGCGTGCAGATCCTCACGCTGCGGTTGCGCGGCCAGCACCTTGAGATAAGCCGGCGCCGCGTCGGCACAGTTTCCCGCGCGCTGCTCCTCCATGGCGTACTCGAGCTGCGCCATCACGCTCTCAGGCACCGCCTCCACCGCCTTGCGGTGCAAAGCACGCGAGATGTCCGGGCGGGTGCGGTACAGGACGTTGCCCAAGGCGAAATTATGCACGGGCTGGCGTTTCGCTTCCGGCACCGCATCCAGCACCGCCTGGTTGCTTTCGCCGACGCGCCCTTCCAAACCCAGCGCCTCGGCCTTTTGCAGCGCCGGCTTGAGCAGGCCATCGACATCTTCCGCACGGTACTGCTCGACAATCGGGTCGCCCTCATTGGCGGCAGCGCCAGAGATCAGGACGGCGACCAACAGAATCGGTGCTACGCGCCTTAACGTCATTGGCTCGAACCTCTTCCGGCCTGACTCTCAAGTCCCGCGTCGAGTAGGTGAACGCGGTGCGTCCACGGCGATGACCTCATCTTAGGCGTGGCACTTGTCGACATCGTGGTACCCCCCTGCGCCACGATTTTTAGTTATAGGTGGGTGAACGTTCTCGGTGGTGGGGACTCCATGACGTCCAATTTTTCGGCGATCGGCCTGCCGATCTCGTCCGAGGAGGAGATGTATGCGCTGGTGAATCGCGTCGGCCCCCTTGCGGAAGAGTTGAGCGCTCCGAGCGGCGCGTACTTTCGCTGGTCGGACCCGAGCGGTGCGGAACTGTGGCTTCAGGTAAACGCCGACAACCAACTCATCGGGATGAATCCCCACTACGCTGGCCGGTCAGCCGTCCGGGTCGGGTTGACCGATCGGCTCCCGTCAGCCGGGCCGAGTGAACTGGACGGCGCTTTCCACGGCTGGGCCGATCCCGCGGGCGATGAGCCCGACACCGGGTGTTACCCGTTCGTTTTCGACGCGCCAGACTACCGACTGCGCGAAGCGCTGTCGCTGCCGGCAGTTACCGAGGTTCAGATCGCGGCGTTCGCTCACGAGATCGCCGCGTTCGAGACCGTGGCCGCCTACGAGGCGAGCCAGACGGGCGATCTCAAGTTTGGGTCGCAGTCGTTCATCCCCTCCGGGCTATTCACCCTAGGTGGTGAGTCCACCGCCCCGCCCAAGGCGGCAGCGCTTTTCGCCGGTCACGTGCGGGCCGCGGACGAGAAGATCAATGTGCTGACGGGCCAGGCGTTCTATTGGGCTCTCGTCGAAACACTCGGTGGGACCTACGACGTGGTGATCGACGCGAGTCTGCTCCCCGGCGTGCCCGCGGTCGGTGGCGTGATATCCGGTTCATTCTGGCTGTCCGGCCGGATCGTTGGCCGGTAGCAGAGGTGATTATTGTTGCGCAGACATCAGGGAAGGAACGGCAGCCATGACCAAGGCCTACCTGGCAATTTCCGCCATCATCTTTGCACTCGTCGCCGCGGTCCACCTCTCGAGGATCGTCGCAGGATGGCCTGTGCGGCTCGGATCAATTGACGTTCCCATGTACGCATCATGGATCGCGCTCGCGGTCAGCGTCGTCCTCGCTGCGTGGGGCGGCATGCTGCTCCGGCGCTGATGCGCGTGTTGGCGGGCGCGTAGCCCGCATCGAGCGGGAGCGAAATCCGCGACTTCATCCTCCGTTGCGAGGCTGTTCCCGGGTTTCGCTGCGCTCAACCCGGGCTACGGTGCCCGAAACACGCTGCCAACTACTTCACCACATAGGGCTTGATCTGCTCGGCGAAGAACTCTTCCGCCTTGTGCGGACTCTGCAGCTCGCCGTTCTGATGCATCATGTCGACGACCTGCTGCCACTTCTCGCGGCTGACCCGGTAATCCCAGCCGATCATCGGCATGTCCTTCACCAGCGCCGCGTTGAGGCCCGTATAGGCCACCACCTCGCTGCGGGCCCGCTCGCTGTCGGCGCGCATGTACTCGATCGATTCCTGGATCGACTTGTTGAAGCGCTCGACCGCGGCGGCGTTGCTCTTGGTGAACTTGGCTGTCGCGAACCAGGCGCCGAGCGGCTGCTCCGGGATGGCGTCGACGTAGTCCCAGGCGATCACCCGTCCGATGCCCGAGGCGATGAGCTGGGTGGTGTACGGATCGACGGTGTCGACCGCGTCGACCTGTTTCGACTTCAGCGCGTCGAACTGGCTCGGGAATGGAATCTCGACCAGCTGCAGCGACGCCGGGTCGACGCCGGCCTTGCGAAAGACGGTCTGCATCGACACGGTCTTCTGGCTGTGCAGGCCCGAGACCGCGATGCGCTTGCCGGCGAGATCGGCGAGCGTGCGATAGGGCGAATCCTTGAGCACCTGGATCGATCCGGTATCCGGATTCTGCTTCTGGGCGATCTCGTTCTGCGCCACCGCGACCAGATCGAAGCCGCGCTCGGCGGCCGTCATGGCGGTGCCCGGAATCGACAGCACGATATCGACAGCGCCGCTGCGATGCGCGGCGATCGCCTCGTTGCCGGAGCGGAACTCGATCAAGGTGACGTCGAGGCCGTTCCTGGCAAAGATGCCGCGCTCCCGCGCGACCCACGGATTGGTCAGCGCCGCCATCTTGAGGACGCCGACCTTGAGGGGCATCGCGGCGGGCGGTGTCGCCTGCTGGGCCGCGGCTGCGACCACGCAACCGAGGAGTGCCAGGCAGGAGAACGTGACTCGGGCGAGTGTGAATCGGAAGAGCGCCCATCCGCCGCGCATCAGGTTCGACATCGTGCTTTTCTCCACCTCTCGGTATCCCGGCTTGCGCGAACTTTCCCGCGGGGCCGTCCGGGACGTCAAGCCGGCACGGCGTCGCGATACGCCGCGATGATCTCGGCGCCGGTCGCGAGCCAGACGCGGTCATGCGCGGCGATGTGGGCGAGCGCGCGGTCGAGGTAGCGAATGCGGTGCGGGGTGCCGATCAGGAACGGATGCAGCGCGATCCCCAGCACGCGGCCGCTGCGCTCGCCTTCGGCATAGAGCACGTCGAACGCGTCGATGATGCGCCGCTCGAAATCCGCGATGCTGATGCTCGGCATGTTGAACAGCGGCATGTCGTTGAGCTCGATCGAATAGGGGATCGAATAGAGGCCGTTGTTCATCCGGTAGGGCAGGTCATCATTGACCCAGTCGCACACGTACTCGGCGCCATGCTCGCGCAGCAGGTCGAGCGTGTTCCAGGTCTCGGTCAGTCCCGGGCCGAGCCAGCCGCGCATCGGCTGGCCGTAGCCGTCGATCACCTTGCGGGTCTCGGCGATCACCGCGGATTCCTGCTCGCGCGTCAGGCCGGTCAGCATGACCGAGTTGGTGAGGCCGTGCCCCATCAGCTCCCAGCGCAGCTTGACGCATTCTTCCATGATGCGGGGATAGAAGCGTCCGACCTCGGCGTTGAGCGCCACCGTGCCGCGGATGCCGTGCTTTGCCAGCACCTCCATCAGCCGCCACACGCCGACCCGGTTGCCGTAGTCGCGGCGCGAGAAGTTGCGAATGTCGGGCGCCGGATTGCCGATCTCGATGTGGAAATGCTCGATGTTGGGAATGACCCAGACGGCGACGCGCGCCCCGTTCGGCCAGCGCATCGGCGGCCGGTCGACGATGGCCTGGTAGGGGAAGAACGGGAAGGGGTCGGGTTCGGTCATGGGAGCTCCTGGTCATGAATCTGCGCTCCCTCTCCCCCTTTAGGGAGAGGGTTGGGGTGAGGGGGCATCTCCGCAAGTCGCTGCCGACGACGTCTTGACGGCGATTCAGCGCCCCTCACCCCGACCCTCTCCCCGCAAGCGTGGGGAGAGGAAGTGCAGGCGCCGTGCTCACCTCACGTCTCCGCCGGCGTGCCGCGCCAGTGCAGCAGCCGGCCCTCGATCCCGAGGAAGACGAAATTGATGGCGAAGCCAAGGACGCCGAGCGTGAAGATGCCGGCGAACATCTCGGGCACCCGGAAGACGCGCTGCATGTCAAGGATGAAGTAGCCGATGCCGCTGTTGCCGGCGATCATCTCGGCCACCACCGCGACGATGAGTGCGATACCGAGGCTGATGCGCATGCCGGTGAGGATGCTCGGCAGCGCCGCCGGCAGCACGATCCGCCACAGCGCGGCGACGCGCGTCACCCCGAAGGTGCGGCCGGTGTCGATCAGAACCGGGTCGACGCTACGCACGCCCCCATAGGTATTGAGCAGGATCGGAAACAGGCAGGCGACGAACACCACGAACACCTTCATCTCGTTGTCGATGCCGAGAAACAGGATCGCGACCGGGATATAGGCCGAGCTCGGGATCGGGCGGATGAACTCGGTGATCGGCTCGACCAGCCGGTAGACCAGCGACACGCTTCCCATCAGCAGGCCGAGCGGCACCGCGACCACGACGGCGAGCGCGAAGCCGGCGAAGATGCGGCCGAGCGTCGGCAGAATGGCGTGAAGCAGCGGGCCGCCGGCGATGCTGCGCCACCACGAGGCGGCGATGACGCTCACGCGCGGCATCGACACCGGATCGATCAGCTTCTCGGCCGAGGCGTATTCCCACAGCACGAGCAGGACCGCGATCAGCAGGAATCCGGGCCAGCGGCGGGTCATGTCGCTTTTCCTGGCATTTCGCCGGGTGAGGCTGAAGGAGGGGGCGACGCGCCGGTCTTCTCCTGCATGAAGATGCTGGAAAAGAGCTGCTGGCGCAGCGCGGTGAAGCGCGGCTCGGCGCGCGTCGCGATCTGGTCACGCGGGCGGGGCAGGTCGATCATCACGTCCTGCGCAATGCCGGTGCCGGCGCGGCCGAGCGAGATGATGCGGCTCGACAGCAGCACGGCTTCGTCGACGTCGTGGGTGACGAACAGGATGGTGATCGCGAGCTTGTCCCAGATCTTGAGCACCAGCTCCTGCAGCAGCGCGCGCGTCATTGCGTCGACCGCGGAGAACGGCTCGTCCATCAGCAGCACCGCAGGCTCGCCGATCAGCGCGCGGGCGATGCATACCCGTTGCTGCATGCCGCCGGAGAGCTGATACGGATAATAGTCCGCATAGCCGTCGAGGCCGACCAGGTTGATGTACTCCTCGCAGCGCTCGTGCGCCTCGGCGCGCGAGACCGCCTTGCGGGCGCGCAGCCCGAACTCGACGTTGCCGCGCACCGTACGCCACGGAAAGATCGACCGCGTGTACTGCTGAAAGACGTAGACCATGCCCTTCGGGGGTCCCGCGACGGCGCGGTTTTCGAAGCGGACCTCGCCGGCGGTCGCCGGCTCGAGCCCGCTGATGATCTTGAGCAGCGTCGACTTTCCGCACCCGGACGGGCCGATCACCGAGACGAAGCTGCCCGGCGCGATGCCGCAGGTCAGCCCGTCGAACACCGTGAGGTCGCGTCCGCGCGCACTGAAGATCTTCGACACCGCGCGCAGCTCGATGATGGGCGTCGGCGCGGCCGGCGCGGCATCGCCTGGCGGCATGCGGGTTGCGGTCGCGACGATCATGGTGCGACGGTCATGGTGCGGTGGTCATGGCGCGGTGGTCGGCGCGACCGGGTGAACCGGCATGCCGACGGGCGGATCGCAGAGAACGGGCATGACGCGATTATGGGCGAAAACCGGCGAGCGGTATACCGGGCCGCCGTGTCGCGCGCGTGATGACCGCGTCGCGCGGTTCACTGGCATTTGCACAACAAGGCGGCGGCGGCACCCTCGCTCCACAACCGCAAAGACGCTAGCCTGACCTCGCGCGGCATCGGGGGATGCCGGCAAGCCGGGAGGGACCAATGCCAATCGAACTGCAATTGGTGGTGTGGAGCGCCGCGCTCACGCTGCTGCAGTGCGTGATCGCGGTGACGGGTGCGATGCTGCAGGTCGGCCTGCCGACGCTCGCGGGCAACCGCGAGAAGATGCCGGAGATCACCGGGTGGGCCGGACGGGCGGCGCGCGCGCACGGCAACATGCTGCAAAGCCTCGTGCTGTTCGCCGCGCTGGTGCTGGTTGCGCAGGCGACCGGCAAGCTCAACGCCATGACGGCGCTCGGCGCGCAGCTCTTCTTCTGGGGGCGGATCGCGTATGCGCTGGTCTACATGGCGGGAGTGCCGTGGCTCAGGACGGCCGTGTGGACGGTCTCGATCATCGGCCTCGTTCTCATCTTCGCGCAGCTCGTCTGACGCGTCAGCGTGAGGCAGACATGCGGCTCCCGGTCATTTCCGGGAGCCGCCAGCGCCACCCAGGCCTATCTGACCGACCACCTGGTGCCGTCCTCGCCCGTCTGTCAGACGGCGATCCAGCACGCGACCGCGCTGCTCACCGGTCAGGGCGTGCCGCCGGGCGAGGCGGCGCGCGGCGCGTTCGGCCTGATCGCCCAGACCGTCAACCACCAGGCCACCATGCTGGCCTATATCGACGTGCTCTACGGCTATGCGCTGCTCGCCGCCGTGCTGGTGCCGGTCGCGTTCCTGCTGCTGCGGCCGGGCGAGGACCGCGCGCCGGCCGGGGCGCACTGACCGGAACCGGGAGATGGAACCGGCGCGCAGCCACATCGTTCTAGCAGAGTGGGAGGCGCACACCCGTTGAGGTGCGGAGCACCGTTATATGGACCACCACGTCCCCACCGCACCGCGAGAACGACCTTCCTGGTGGAATTTGCTGCTGGCGCTGCCGTTCGTGGCGCTGCTGTGGGTGCCGTTCTACAACTCGATCGAGCCCGCCATCTGGGGCGTTCCGTTCTTCTACTGGTACCAGTTCGTCTGGGTGTTCGTGACCTCCGGCATCGTCATCCTCGTGCATCGCATGACCGGCTGACCGGACCACCGTGTCGGATCGTTCGCCATGAATTGGACCGCGATCATCGTTTTCGTTCTGCTGTTCGGCTTCATTACGGTGCTCGGCTTCGTCGCTGCGCGCTGGCGGCGCGGTGACCTCGATCTCCTGCATGAATGGGGCTTGGCGGGACGACGCCTCGGCACGGTCCTCACCTGGTTCCTGCTCGGCGGCGACCTCTACACGGCGTACACGTTCATCGCGGTCCCGGCGCTGGTGTTCGGCGCGGGCGCGATCGGCTTCTTCGCCCTGCCGTATACGATCATCATGTACCCGCTGGTGTTCCTGATCCTGCCGCGCATGTGGTCGGTCGCGCATACGCACAACTACATCACCGCCGCCGATTTCGTCCAAGGCCGCTACGGCAACCAATGGCTCGCGCTCGCGGTGGCGGTGACCGGCATCATCGCCACCATGCCGTACATCGCGTTGCAGCTGCTCGGCCTGCAGGTGGTGATCGGCGCCATGGGGGTCGGCGAGGGCGGCGGGCTCGCCGGCGACCTGCCGCTCGTCATCGCGTTCGTGATCCTCGCCGCCTTCACCTATACGAGCGGCCTGCGCGCCCCGGCGATGATCGCGGTCGTCAAGGACTTGCTGATCTACATCACGGTGCTCGCCATGGTGATCGTGATACCGATCGAGCTCGGCGGCTACGACAAGTTGTTTGCCGCGGTGCCGCCCGCGAAGCTGCTGCTGCCGACCCCCGGCCCGAACACGCTCGGGCAGTACTCCGCCTACGCGACGCTCGCGCTCGGCTCGGCGTTCGCGCTGTTTCTCTATCCGCATTCCATGACCGGCGTGCTCAGCAGCTCGAGTCGCGAGGTGATCCGGCGCAACGCGGCCTATCTGCCGGCCTATTCATTCCTGCTCGGGCTGCTGGCGCTGACCGGTTTCATGGCGCTCGCCCTGGGCGTCGACAAGATGCCGGAATTCGCGCCGCAGTTCGAGCATTACAAGTCCAACTTCGCCGTGCCGGCGCTGATCCTGCACGCCTTCCCGGACTGGTTCGCGGGCGTCGCCTTCGCGGCGATCGGCATCGGCGGCCTGGTGCCGGCCGCGATCATGTCGATCGCCGCCGCCAACCTGTTCACGCGCAATATCTACGTGCGCTTCATCAATGCGCGGTGCACGCCGCGCGATGAGGCGCGCAACGCGAAGATCGTCTCGCTGGTCGTCAAGTTCGGCGCGCTCGTCTTCATCATCTTCCTGCCGCTGCAATACGCGATCCAGCTCCAGCTCCTGGGCGGCATCTGGATCAGCCAGACCATCCCGGCGGTGATCGTCGGGCTCTATACGCGCTGGCTCAATCCGTGGGCGCTGCTCGTCGGCTGGGCGGCCGGCATCGTCGCCGGCACCGCCATGGCGGCGTCGACCCACTTCCAGTCCGCGGTGTTTCCGCTGGCGATCGACGGCTTCACGGCGCCGGGCTATGCGGCGCTCTACGCGCTCATCCTCAACTTCGCGGTCAGCATTCTGCTCTCGGCGCTGCTCAACCCGGTGCACGTCAGCCGCGGCAGCGACGAGACCGCAGCCGGCGACTACCGGTTCGATCCCGCCCGCGCGGCCTGATCGGCGAGCGCGCGATTCGATTGGCGGGCGTCATCAGCCCATATCGATCGCCGTCGTGGCGCCCTGGTGACGCCGGAAACGCAACAGCGCCGGCAACATGCAATTCTCCGCGCGAAAATGCGGCCCCGCCGCGCCGGGACCGCGAACGACTTTCACGCAGAAACGTTGAAAATGCAGTAAACCGGAAACCGCAGGAGCGAACGTATCGAGTAGCAGATCGGAAACAATGCCGTCGCCTCATCGACGTCGCATCGTCGACGGCGTGACGGGCGCCGCGCGGTGCTGCATGGATGCGGCGCGGCCGTTTGGACCTGGGTCCAATTGGCCGTGATCGTTTCCGACTCCGTTTACCCTGGCGTCATACCCTCGCATTCGTGGCGGGGTGGGTCGACAGGAGGGCATCTCATGCCCCACCGACGTTCCCGCATCGGTGCGCCTCGTGCGGCGCATGTCGGCAAAGTTTTCGCGAGGGACAAAGCTTTCGCGAGGGACGATCTGCCGCGCAGCGGCCTCGCGCCAGTCCTCGTTGATCGTGAGCGGGCCGAACAGACCGCTCGCCGGAGCGATCAGCCAGCCTTCGCCCAACAGGTCAGAACGCGGCCAACCACCAGGAGACGACGCAGATGAGTAATTACCCTTCATCCGGACAAGCGACTCGTTCGACCTCCAGCCACGATCCCGGATTATCCATGCCGCCGCCGGAACCTGCCTCGACCCACGCCGATTCCGACCGGCGCGACGGCATTTCCGACACCGTCAGCCAGCTCAGCCGGGATGTCGCAAGCCTCAAGGATACGTTCGCGCTGCTGGCGTCGCAGGCCAGCGGCGAAGCCGTAAAGGCGATGCGCGGCATGAGCCAAAGCGTCAGCTCGCAGGTCGGCGATGCCGCGAGCGGCGTGGCGGACAAGGGATCCGATCTCGCGGCCTCGGCCAAGGAGCAGGCCAAGACGTTCGCGTCGGAGCTCGAAGGGATGGCGCGGCGCAATCCACTTGGCACGATCGCAGGCACGCTGCTGGTCGGCATCGTCATCGGACTGATGTCGCGGGGACGAGGTTGATGTTCGCGCCGCTGCGCGCCGCAGTCCGTGCCGACGTCGACCGGCAGGTCGGCTGGGCGCAAGACCAGGCGCGGCGGCAGATCCGCCATGTGGCGCTTGTCGCCGGGCTCGCCACCGTGGCCGTGCTTGCTGCGGTCGGCGCGCTCGTCTTCGGTCTCGTCGCCCTGCAGTCCTGGCTCGCGACGCAGATCGGCTGGCTCCCTGCGCTCGGCGCGATCGGCGGCGGTCTGCTGCTGCTGACGCTGGTGCTGGCGCTTCTCGCCTATTTCCTGCGGCGGCCCCGAGTTGCGGCACGGCCGAAGGTGCAAATCGCTCGGGCCGCGGCGCTGTTCGCGGCGCGGGACTCCGTCCGCAGCGGCCAGGCGATCGAGGGTGGCGGTGACACGCTGAGGATGGCAATGAGCACGCTCCGCGAGGGCAGCCGCTCGGAGTTGCTGGGCGCGCTCGCACTGATTGCCGTCGTGGGACTGATCGCCGGCCGCAGGCTGCGGAGCGCCAGAGCCAAGGAGAAATGAGGCATCGTTTCCGCGATGCGTCCGCCGAACCCGATCGCAAGCCTGCCTGCCGCCTGGTTCGGCAAGGGCCTTCTGCGCGTCCTGTTGCTCGTTGCCTTCGCCGCAGTGGTGGCGGCGGTTGCGGCCGCGTTCGGCATCGCTCGCGACTACGGATATCTGCGCGCATCGATCCTGACCGGGTCGCCCGGCGGCGCATATTACGCGCTCGCCACCCATCTCGCCGAGCGCGCCAGCCGCGGGCACGGGACCCTTACGGTCGTGCCGAGCGCCGGCTCGATCGACAACGTGGAACGTCTGACCAGCGGACAGACGGATTGCACCGAGAAGTTCGCATTCATCCAGGACGGCACGCCGGTGGCGTCCAACAGCGGGCTCGAACTGCTCGGTCGGCTTCCCAAACCCGAGTCCCTTGTGCTGCTCGGCAAGCAGGGTCACGCCTTTCACACATTTGCGGATCTGCGCGGCGCGTCGATCGGGATCGGCCCGCAGGGGTCGGGCACCGCATATCTCATGCGGCAATTGTTCGAAGGGCCGGACCTGCGTGAACTCGACGTCCATCTGTCGAACCACCAGCTCACCGATCAGGCCGAGCTGGTGTCGCAAGGCCGGCTCGACCTCGCCGCCTTCGTGTTCGCCGAAGACGCCGAAATGCTCAATACGCTCATCAACAAGTATGGACTGGACATCGTTTCGCCCAAGGATCTCGATGGGCTGATTGCGCGCTATCCGTGGCTCAGTCTCGGCGTCATCCCGGTGGGCCGTTACGATCTGGTGCGCCCGATCCCGGCGACCGAGAAGCAGACCGCGCGTCTCGCCACGCTGATCGTCGCCAATTCCTGTGCGCAGCGGGCAGACCGGATCGCGCTTCTGATGCTGCTCGGCGCGGAGCTTCCCGGTTTCATCCGCGGCAATCCGCCGAACGCGACGAGTCCCGCCACAAGATTGCCGCTTGCCGCGGAGGCGCATCAATTCTTTCTGACCGGCGAGCCGGGGATCCCCGATCGATACTTCCCGTGGCTCGTGAACCTCATGTCGCCGGCCTACTGGGTCTACCTCGCGATGGCTGTGACGCTTCTGTTCAACGGGATGAGCGTGTTCAGCAGCTTTCGGCTGTGGCGGCTCGACGCGGCGCGCGAGAAGCTCGAGACCGACCTCAAGGCGCTGGTCGAGCCTGGCGTGACCACACACGCACAGATGCGTGCGGTCCCGGCCGAACGCGTGATGACCACCCCGGAGCGGCGCGCCGCCGCCAAGGCCCTCATGGATAAATTGATCGCCCTGCGCGCGCGGTGCCAGCGTCAAACCGGCTCGCTTGTCACCCCGATGGGGGCTGAAATGTTCTATCGCTACCAGCAATGCCTGATCGACGAGGCGACCACGACGGTGGCCGCGATGCTGGAACGCGCACCAGGCCCGCCCGCATCGCAGGCCGATTCCGGCAGATGGAAGCCGCGGCGAAAGTCAGCCACGTCATGACGTTTCGCGGCGCGACGATTTCGTTTGCGGCTTTTGCGGCAGGCTCACTCGGCCCGGAATGATTCGTCCAGGACCTGGATCGGCACGGAGACCACATTGGGTGTCCCCCACGCGGTCGAGACGCGAATTTCGCGGGACACCATCGTCAGCGTCTGCGTGATGACGTGGCTGACGACCGCCGCGACCCGACCCTCGCAATCGAGCACCGGGGCTCCCGAGGCGCCGTGATCGACGGCGAGGCGGTCGCCGCCATCGTACATTTCGAGAAGCGCGGCGCCGGCGAGGCGCTCGTCGTCGCCGATCTGCACGAAACGGCCGTCCACGTACTGCAAGTGGCGCATCGGGTCGGCGAGGGTGACGACGCGTTCCTCCGGCGCGAGCGGCGCTCGCCGGACCGCCAGACTGCGCGCACCTGAAACCGCGCGCTGCAAATCGAGCACGGCGAGCTTTTCGCTGTGCAATCCCGCCAGGCGGTGGATGCGCGCGGAGACCGACCGGCTGGTGTCGCGGTCCACGATCTCGAGCGGCTTCCAATCCTGGTGCGAAAGGTGCATCGCCGTCGCGACATGTTCGACGGTGACGATTCTGGTCGGAGTGAGAAACCAGCCTGTACCGCGGATGCCGACCAGCCCGGGTTGCGCCGCCGCTTCCTCGGCATCGAAATGCTTCATGATGCTCACGGCCGAGTGCGCGACCTGCGCCGATTCAGGGCACCCGGCCTCGGCGCCGGCCGGCGCAAAAATCAAAAGGATGACGATCAGTGCAAGGCAAACCCGTTGGCGCATCGCGACCCCTTCCCCGAACCCAGGAGAACGCGGGCATGGAGAGGGGGCAAGGGGAGGGGATCACCTTGGCGGTCAGATTCCTCCGCCACGACGGATTATGCTGCGCCGTGTTGCGCATTTGTCATATGGCGGGCGGCCGGCGTGCGGGCCTGCCCGTGCGTCAATCCGTCGGCGGCTGCGTCCGACCCTTCGCCGGTCGATCGTTAGGCAAGGGCCGCGTGGTCCGGCGGCCCGCAGAATGTGGCGGGATGTGGGCGCCAGTTGGACCTCGGTCCAATTGATTTTCAGCCCGCCGATTGCTCATTGCGCGTCGTGGTCGGGTGGGTCGACAGGAGCTATCCCATGCCCATCAACCTTCCCGCCCTCGTGGTTCGTTTCTTGACCCCTGATGTGATCGGGCGCATCGCGTCCGCGCTAGGTATTGATCGCAATATGGCACAGACCGCTATCAATGCGGTCGTGCCCTCGCTGTTGGCGGGGTTCGGCGGTGTCGCGGCTCAGCCCGGCGGCCCGCAAAGGCTTGCCGACGCCGCCGCGGAGCAGAGGGGAACCCTCGGGAACTTTGTCGGGTCGCTCGGTACGGCGAACCAGTCCTCGTTGATCGAAAGCGGCTCGAGCATGCTGTCATCGCTGCTGGGCGCTTCGAACCGGAATGCGCTCGTCGGAGCGATCAGCAGGTTTTCCGGGTTAGGTCAGCACGCCGCCACGCCCCTGCTCGGGATGATGGCGCCGGTCGTGATGGATACCATCGCTCAGCAGCAGGGGTCCGCGCGGACGCTCGATCCGGACAAGATCGCCAACCTGCTTGCCGGCCAAAAGGACAATATCGCCGCGGCGATGCCGCCGGCGTTGCGCGGCATGTTGAGCGGCACGGGGCTGCTCGACTCGCTTGGCGGTGCGGCCCGAGGCGCGGGAGCCATGGGTGGCGACGCCGCGCGGGCTTCCAGTTATGCGGCCCGCGATGTTGCCAATACTGGCCAGCGCGTCGGGAGGTCCGCCTCGAACAACTGGCTCTATTGGTTGCTTCCGGCGGCAGCGCTGGCCGCGCTGCTCATCTACATCGTCGCCAAGCCGACGGAGCCGGTCGTTTCGCAGCAGAACACGGCCGCGAGCCAGCAGCAGCAGAACACGGCCGCGAGCCAGACGACCGGCGTGCAGAGTCCGACGGCTGCCGGGATTGATGTCGGCAAGCAGCTGACCGACAGCGTCAGTGGTCTGCGCTCGACGCTCGGCGGCATCACCGACGCTGCGTCCGCACAGGCGGCCCTGCCCAAACTGCAGGAGAGCACCACACAGCTCGACAAGGTCAACGACATGACGCAGCGGTTGTCGACCGACCAACGCAAGCTTGTCAGCGGGGTGGCCGCGAATGAGCTGCCGGGCGTCAACGCGTTATTCGACAAGATCCTGGCACTCCCCGGCCTCCCTGATCAGCTGAAGCCGGTCATCGAGGCGCTGAGGACGAAGCTCACGAGCCTCGCTGCGTGACGCTGGAAAGCGCCACCGGTTGCGGTTCAACGTCGGCCGGCAGTTGCCCGCCGGCGGTCGCAATGTTGGAACGCGCCAGCCGAATCCCGCCAGATGCGTGCGTGACGCGGATTATTGGTTGTCTCTGACGTAGAGGGCTTCGAGAGCGAGCCACGCATGGACTTGCTTTGCGCGTTGCTCGCGGCTCGAGCCGATCCAGTCGAATTCGCTGAACGCCATCGCGGCGACGCCACCATCGGTGATGCCGGCGAGGTCTTGCAGCGCGCCGATCGCAACATCCTCGTCGTCCCACTGGACGACAAGTTCGATGTCGGCGTCGGCGATC
>Ga0126377_10001622_pt1 | contig 14866 bp, 15 predicted proteins | sample PanSoiMetPlot_22_FD_92647 | JGI IMG/M metagenome (GOLD analysis project Ga0126377, IMG submission 92647) | Tropical forest soil microbial communities from Panama - MetaG Plot_22 | ecosystem: Environmental > Terrestrial > Soil > Tropical forest > Bulk soil | place: Panama | collected 2016-02-17
CCGTCCCGGTGACGGTGGCATTCGTCATGGTCTGATTGCGCGCGTCATTCATCGGCCGCTGTCCATCGCCGCCACCGCGCATTTTCTCCGAGAAAATCCGCAGCTCAGTCGAGTGCAGCTTGCCGTCGGCCTGACGGACCGCCGCGGAGGCGACGAAGTCGTTGTTCTTGATATCGGAGAGCTTCGCAGGCGCCTGTTTGATGTAAAGCACATTCGGCGCGAGCTTGTAGGTTTCGACTGCGCCGCCGTCGTCGTTCTTCACAACGATGCTGGTGGCGTCGAACTTGTCGATAACGCCGAACACATTGATGGCGTTGTTGCCTTGCGCCAACGCCGGTCCGGCGAGCAGCGCGAGAACTGATCCAAGAATGAGGGCTTTGCGCATGGGGTCGGGTTCCTTCAGCTTCAAAGGCGCACTCACGCGCCTAACCCTTTCTTTACCACAGATCGATAGGGGCCGCACAAGCCCGCCGTATAAGCCTTGCTGGGCTAAATTATTCATAGCATCCTGGGGCTTACTCGAAGAACCAGCGGTGAGGTTCCATGAATGTGAAGCTCTGTCTTGCGGTTGCTGCATTGGTGTTTGGCGGCAGTAATGCGTTTGCCGGCGTGATCGTCACCTCGTCCCAGACCGACATGGTGAGCAAGCAGGTGAGCCCGGCTATGGTCTATGTCGAGGGCAACCGGATGAAGGTGGTCACGCCGGACACCACCGTGATCTTCCGGGGCGATCAGAACCGCGCCTGGGTGATCGATATCCAGAAGCGCACTTATATGGAGTTCACGCAGGAGACGATGCGCGCCTTCGGCTCGCAAATCGCCGACGCGCAAGCACAGTACAATGCCGCGCAAGCGCAGTTGCAGGCGCAGCTCGCGCAACTCCCGCCTGATCAGCGGGCGCTGGTCGAAGCACAGCTCGGTAAAGCTTTCGGCGGACCGCCGGCGGGCGGTGGAGCAGGGCGCGGCGCTCCGGCGGTGAATTACCTCAAAGCCGGCCAGAGCAAGACCGTGTCGAGCTGGCGTTGCGACGTCTATACAAAGACGGTCGGCGCGCGGAAGGAGGAAGACGTCTGCGTCGCTCCGATCGCCACGGCCGGTCTGACCGCCGCTGATTTTCGCGTGCTCGAAAGTTTTTCCGCCTTCATGTCGCCGGTCGCCTCCGCGCCGATGTTGCCGCACAACGACTTCATGCACTGGAACGACATGAACAAGGCAATCGGCTTCCAAGGTGTGCCGCTCGACACTTTGACGTATTCGAACGGGCGCCCCAATTTGCAGCACACGGTGCAGAAGATCGAGCGCGCTGCCGTTCCGGGCAACACCTTCGATTTGCCGCCAGGGCTGAGCAAGCAGGAAGTGCCGTCTGTGCCGCGCTTCTGATGATCGAATCCAAAGTGGCCTAAAAGGACCGGCAGCGTCCCGATAGGCCGAATTCGAGAAGCTTCAAGAGGAATTCGCGATGGACATCGCGCGCCTTTGCTGATTCGTCGCCGATCATCGCGTCAAGAAACCCTTTGGCGTATCCCTCGAGATCACGATTGATGAAGAACGAATAACGCAGAAGTGCAAGCATCATCACGCGGGGATTGTTTTCCTGTCCTTCACGCCCGGGGATCGTGCTCGCCACGACATCCTCCAGCCGCAGGGTCGTGACAAAGGGAAACCAGCACCCGATCCTTATCCGATTTTCCTGCGGGGCAAGCCGCAGACAAATGTCCACCGGCATCCTTGGGCCCTTTTTTATCTCCTCCTCGTAAATCCCGATCACCTTATCGATCGACCTTGGGCTGACAAAATACGATGTCATTCCGGCGATATTGGTCTGGCTGAGATCGATCACGCTGAACTCCGCGAATTTTTCACCTCGTTTAAGCGCGTGATCGAACGCAAGCTTATACAGACCGAGATCACGCGGATCGGTGTTGACAAATGTCTCTGTACAGATGACGTCGTAATGATCGAACAGCTTCAGACTGAAGAGAGCGCCGGCAGCATCGATCAGGTGCTCCGATAAGAGGATGTCATCCTCCATGATGTGGACAGGCAGCCCGCTGCGCCTGCCATGAGCAAGTGCCCGATAATGCGAGTGGAAACAGGCAATTTCCGCGGGCCGCATGGCGCTGGCCTGAGTGAAGTCGCGGGCGTCGACCGCCGCAAACCTCTCGTAGCGGCTCGCAAGATCAAATGAGCGGAGTTGGTCCTCGATCTTCTTGCGCCGTTCGACGCTGCGATCGAGATTTATGTAAAGACCGGTGTAGGGCGGGCACGTCGTCATGAGCGAAAGCTAACCTTACCCGGGCACGCATTTGGGTCGCGCCAAATAATGGAGCATCGATGGGAACTTGCGAGCAGCCGTCGAAAAACCTAGATGGTTATCGCTAACATCCTGTGACAAGATCACCCGGATAACCGGTGGTGGTTTTCGCTTTAAGGGAAGATAGTTCATGGCCAATCTTGGATTCATCGGTCTCGGCATCATGGGTCGCCCCATGGCGGGCCATCTGCAAGCCGCCGGTCATCGCCTTTTTATCTGGGGCCGCAGCAAGCTGCCGCAGGAGCTGATCGACAAGGACGCGGTCGTCTGCGGGTCCTGCAAGGAGGTCGCGCAGAAGGCCGAAATCATTTTTACCATGGTGTCCGACACGCCCGACGTGGACCAGGTGCTGTTCTCGGAAAACGGCGTCGCCAAAGGGCTTTCCAAAGGCAAGATCGTCGTCGATATGAGCTCGATCTCGCCGATCGCGACCAAGGACTTCGCGCGTCGCATCGAGGAGCTCGGCTGCTTCTATGTCGATGCGCCGGTGTCCGGCGGCGAGGTCGGCGCGAAAGCGGCGACGCTGACCTTCATGGTCGGCGCGCGCGAGGAGATCTTCGAGAAGGTCAAGCCGCTGTTCCAGCTGATGGGCAAGACGATCACGCTGATCGGCGGGAATGGCGATGGGCAGACGGCGAAAGTCGCCAACCAGATCATCGTTGCGCTGAACATCGAAGCGGTGGCGGAAGCGCTGATCTTTGCGTCCAAGGCTGGCGCCGATCCCGCGAAAGTGCGCCAAGCCCTGCTTGGCGGCTTTGCCGCCTCGCGCATCTTGGAGGTGCATGGCGAGCGGATGCTGAAGCGCACTTTCGCGCCGGGCTTCAAGATCGCGCTCCACCACAAAGATCTGAACATCGCGCTGTCTGGCGCGCGCGCCTTGCAGCTTTCGCTGCCCAACACGGCGCTGTGTCAGGAGATGTTCAACTCCTCGATCGCCGCGGGCGAAGCGGGACTGGACGATTCGGCGCTCTGCCGCGTGCTGGAGCGCCTCGCCCATCACGAAATCCGCATGAAGGAATGACAATCGATTTCGAGCCGCGTTCGTTCCTGATCGGCTTGTTCCAGCAGGCCGTGGGAGCGACCCATCCATCGCGTGCCGTGCCGCGCAATCTGCCGAAGCCGCCTAAGGGCCGCACCGTCGTGGTTGGGGCGGGAAAGGCCGCGGCAGCGATGGCGAAAGCGGTCGAGGATCTCTGGGTGGAACCGCTATCGGGCTTGGTCATCACGCGCTACGGCCATGGGACGCAATGTTCCCACATCGAGGTCGTCGAAGCAGGTCACCCAGTACCCGACGAAAAGGGCCAGGCTGCGGCGGGCCGCATCTTGTCTTTAGTCAGCGGGCTCAGTGCGGATGACATGGTGCTCTGCTTGATCTCCGGCGGCGGCTCATCGCTGCTGGCGGTTCCCGCACCTGGCATTACGCTTGAAGATAAGCAAACGGTGACGCGGGCGCTGCTCAAGAGCGGGGCGCCGATCTCGGAGATCAATTGCGTGCGCAAGCATCTCTCCGCGATCAAGGGCGGACGCCTCGCGCTCGCCGCTGCGCCCGCTGAGGTGGTCAGTCTCATCATTTCCGACGTTCCAGGAGACGATCCCGCAACAGTCGCCTCTGGACCGACGGTCGCCGATCCGACGACCAGCGCGGAGGCCAAAGCGATACTAAAGAAATACAACATCGCGGTGCCGGATGCGGTGATGCGTTGGCTCGATGATCCCGCATCGGAAACGCCAAAACCGGGTCATCCGGCATTGGCGCGCGTCACCAACCGGATTGCCGCCAACGCAACGGATGCGCTGCTCGCAGCGGCAAGCGCCGCCAAAGCGGAAAACATCGACGCAGTGATTCTAGGCGACGCGATCGAAGGCGAAGCGCGCATCGTTGCCAAAGAGCACGCCCAGAAGGCGCTCGCCTGCCTGATGCGCGGCCGTCCAGCGAAGGCGCCTTGCGTGCTCTTATCGGGCGGCGAAACCACGGTGACGGTGAAGGGTAACGGCCGCGGTGGCCGCAATTGCGAATATCTGCTGGCGCTTGCGCTTGCGCTCGATCGGGCTCCGGGCATTTCGGCGATTGCCTGCGATACCGACGGCATTGACGGCACCGAGAACAACGCCGGCGCCTTCATCGATACCGGCACCCTCGAACGCGCGCGCGACGAGGGAGCCGACCCCGATGCCGCGCTCGAAAACAACGATGCCTATACGTTTTTCGAGCGCGTGGGCGATCTGATCACGACCGGTCCGACGCGCACGAATGTGAACGATTTCCGCGTGATTCTGATAACCGAAAGCCGACTCCGCATCGGCGGGGCCGGCTCCGGAATAAGGTCGTACTGAGGCTCTAAGAGCGCGCCCGCATGCCGTTGATCAAGAAGCGCTGGAGCTGCTCGCCAGCCAGTGTGAACGTCGGATCGATCTCCTGCGCCTTGCGGTAATCGAGATAGGCGCCGCGTGCATCGTTCAATTTTTCCTTCGCCAGGCCGCGGTTGTAATAGGCGAGATGAACCTTATCGAGGCCGCGGGTGATCGCGAGGTCGAGTTCGCTCAGCGCATCGCGCGGCCGATCGAGATTGATCAGCGCAGCGCCGCGGTTGACGTGCGGCTCGGCCAAGTCAGGCCAGCGCGCGATGCTCTGGTCGCAATCGGCCAGCGCGCCGCTGTAATCACGCACGCGCAGACGCACGACGCTACGGTTAACGTAAGTCGCCGCACGATCGCGCACCGAGAGCTCGCGATTAGACAAAGCCCGCGTGCAGGTATCGAAAGCCGTGGACGGGTCGCCGAACTCGGCCGTGGCGTAGCATTCCGCCGCGAGGCCGCCGCCCAGCACGATCGTCACCGCCTGGCTTTGCGAGGCGCTGAGCACACATGCCAGCGCGCCGAGCGCCAAGCCGAATTTCAGACTACGCATGAAACATACCCTCCATCCGCTACACCGGAGCGCGGCTAAACCTGCGGACCGGTATCCATCACAAAATGCCCGACGCACGGCGGTTCAGCCATACGGCGGTGCTCTACAATCTATAATAGCACCAATCCTTGAAACTTCGCATAGCAAGCGCGCAAAACGAGCCCTTCCCGCCGCTAATATGTCTGTGATTCTCGAATTATCCTTGCCTAGAGGTTTCTAATGGGTTGGCCGGGTTTTGCCCCGATTCTATTCCTTTCGATTTCCAACGTTTTTATGACTTTTGCCTGGTACGGCCAGCTTAGATTTCCCGAACGGCCACTGTGGATTGTCATCCTGGTGAGCTGGTCAATCGCCTTCATCGAGTATTGCTTTGCCGTGCCGGCCAATCGCATCGGCCACGAGGTCTATTCCGCGGCGCAGCTCAAGACCATGCAGGAGATCATCACGCTGATCGTGTTCGGCATCTTTTCCGTGCTCTATTTGAATGAGGCGATTCGCTGGAATCACGTGGCGGCATTCAGCTGCTTGGTGCTGGCAGGCTATTTCGCCTTTGCCAAATGGTAAGTCAGGTTCCGAACTCGCTCACCGCCGCGAGTGGCACGTGAACGGAAGAGCGGTTGCCGGAATAGAACACCAGCGTCATCTGCTTTTTCCCTCCGTCCCATTCCAATTGCGGCGCCACGCCGCCGGGCTTGCGGAATGCCTTGCCGTCGAAATCGAGGCGCAACGGATCGACGTACGGCCATGACGCGGTGAGACGCTCCTGGAGTTGCCGGCGCAATGCGCTGCGTTCGTCCGTCGGTACAGGCGTTTCTATGATGGCATTCGGCGCAGAAACCCGAATCACGCCGTCCGGCTTGATTTCGAGCCGAGCCACGATGATGACGTTGCCGTCCTCGTAGACGCCCTCCCAGCGGCCCGTGGGCGGGCGCGGATCGGCGCAGGCACTGAGCGCGAGGCTTCCCGCCAGCGCGACGGCTAAGAATCGGCTCGGCAAGTGTTTCATGCGCTCAAGCTTGCCCGGCAATGCTTTCCGAAGCGTTATCGCGTGTCCGCGGGGGCGTTTTGCGCAGAGTTGCGCTTGCGCCTGCGCGCCCCGATTGCTAGGTCTCGCGCCCCTTTTTTGCCTTGAGGAGTGCACTATGTCCGCGCTGCCACCGGGCTTTACCGCCCGCGCGCTCGATCGCATCAAGCCTTCGCCGACGCTCGCCATGACGCAGAAGGCGCGCGAGCTGAAGGCCGCAGGCCGCGACGTCATCGGCCTCGCCGCCGGCGAGCCGGATTTCGACACGCCGGACAACATCAAGGATGCCGCCATCGCCGCCATTCGCCGCGGCGAGACGAAGTACACCAGTATCGAGGGCATCCCCGAGCTGCGCGCCGCGGTCGCGAAGAAGTTCAAGCGCGAGAACAAGGTCGATTACACGCCCGCTCAATGCTTCGTCGCGCCGGGGGGAAAAAGCATCATCTACAACGCGATGATGGCGACGTTGAACGAAGGCGACGAAGTTATCGTTGTGGCGCCCTATTGGGTGAGCTATCCCGACATCGTGCTGCTCGCCGGCGGCACGCCGGTGATCATCAAGACGCGCATCGAAGACGGCTTCCGCTTGACTCCGGACGCGCTCGACGCGGCGATCACCAAGAAGACGAAGTGGATCATCTTCAACCAGCCGTCCAATCCGACGGGCGCCTGCTACACGCGCGAACAGCTCTTGGCGCTGACCGACGTGCTGATGAAGCACAAGCATGTCTGGATGCTCACCGACGACATGTACGAGCACCTGATCTATGGCGGATTCAAGTTCCACACCATTTGTGAGGTCGAGCCCGGGCTCTATGAGCGCACGCTGACGATGAACGGCGTGTCGAAGGCGTATTGCATGACCGGCTGGCGCATCGGCTATTGCGCGGGCCCTGTCGGGTTGATCGCGGCGATGGCGAAGCTGCAATCGCAGTCGGCGACTAATGCAACCTCGATCTCGCAATGGGCGAGCGTGGAAGCGCTGAACGGGACGCAGGATTTTCTTCCCGGCTTCCGCAAGGTGTTCGAAGGCAGGCGCGATCTCGTGGTGTCGATGCTCAATCAGTCGAACGGCATCGAATGTCCGGTGCCGGAAGGTGCGTTCTACGTCTATCCCTCGATCAGGAAGCTGATCGGCATGCGCACGGCTTCCGGGAAGACGATTGCCACGGACGAAGATTTTGCTACCGAGTTGCTCGAAGCGGAAAGCGTTGCGTTAGTGCATGGCGCGGCGTTCGGACTGTCACCGTTCTTCCGCATCTCCTACGCGACGTCCGACAAGGTGCTGGAGGAAGCCTGCCGGCGCATCCAGCGCTTCTGTGGCAATTTGCGGTAAAAGCTAGGGCTGTGGAGTCAGCTTGAATCCGGTCAGGCAGTGTTCGATGTCGTCGGGCTTGAAACCGAAGCGTATCGTCGACGCGATCACTTGATAGACCCGCGTGCCGTCGAGGGCGATGATCGAGGTGTATCGCCGTTCATCGCCGATGGCGATGAAACGGTTCGCTGTGAGACCGTCGCCCGATGAACGCGGCAACGTCACGGCGCGGTCTTCCAAGAGAGTGGCAAAGGATCCGTTGATGAAGTCATCACGGACTTTTTCCAGCTCCGGCCGTGCGGTTTCCCCATTAACCTGCGAATAGTCGGTGTAGCCCGCATAGCAAAAGAACCGCTCATTTCCGGCGCCCATCAGCCGGTTTACGGACATCACGCCATTTTTGACGCGCCGCTCGACATAGCTTTTCGGCATATCGGGAAACGAAGCTTCAAACACGCGGTCTTCCGAAGCGAAGGACATCCACTCGGACTGTGCCTGCACGACGCCGCTTGAAAGAACGAGCGCGCCAATGAGCGGCAGCAGGCAGCGGTTCAGCTCGGCTGCAGTCATCTATCGCGTCAGACGAAAGCCGGCGATGCAGCGGTCCATGTCGGCGTCGTGAGGATCGGCTTTCTGAGAGGCAGCCAGCACCATATAGGAGCGCGAGCCATTGACGGCGATGAACAGCTTGAACAGGTCTTCTTCATTCGCTGCGCTGAAAGCGAGCGCGGGCAGCGCGTCGCCGGGGGCGTGCTCGAGAAGCGAATCATGACTGTCGATCTGCATGGCATGGAATTGGCTGAGGAAGTTTGCGCGGCTCATTTCGATCTCATCGCGCGGGGCGGCATTAAGCTGCGGCGTGTAGTCGGTATAGGCGACGCTGCAAAACACATTGGGGTTGCTGGCAGCGAGAATATGCGTCGTCGCGGTGATGCCGCCACTGGTGCCGCTGTCGGCATTATCCTCGGGCGCTTGCGGGAAGACCGCGCTGAACTGTCCATCGAGGGAGGAAAACATCGTCCAGTCCGACTGTGCCGCCGCGTCGTAGGCTGCAAGCCCAAAAAGGGGCGCAAGCGCGGCCGCCATCAGACATGAACGTCTCATGAAACTTCTCTTCCCCGGCGAAACATCGCCTCCCCCGGCTGGCCGGTTCCCCGCAGCCAAGCACCCGGTTCGGCAGCGAGTTTATCCAAATGCGACCACTCACGCTAATGTGCGTTTGCATTGCGCAATCTGATTCTTTCTTTTGCCCATGACCGACGCCACACAGACCGAGTTGCTTTCCCGCTCTTTTGCCACCCCCACTGCTCGCGTTTCGGACCGCCGAAGGTGGCTTTTCGGTCCCACGATCGATTTTTTGATCCTGGGCGGCGGCTCGGCCGTTGCTCTGGCCCTGGCGGCATGGTTGCTGCCCAGCGGAATTTCCGCCTCGCAGCAGGTCGTTTACGTCACAGTGGTGATGACGCTGATCAATCAGCCTCACTTCGCTTATTCCTATCAGATTTTCTATCGCAACTTCCGCGCCAAGGCGTTCGGCGCGGAATATCCGCGACCGCTGCGGCTACGCTATCTCGTCGCCGGCATTGTCGTGCCCATCCTGCTGATTGCTTTCCTGGCGGTCGGCGTGTTCAGCGCTTTCATCGAAGGCCAACCTCGCGTGCTGTCTTACGGCGCGAATGTGATGTTCTTTATGGTCGGCTGGCATTACGTCAAACAGGGTTACGGCATCCTGATCGTCGACTCGGTGCAGAAGCGCCTGTTCTTCTCCAGCGCGGCGAAGACGATCTTGCGGGCGAATGGATATGCCTGCTGGATGGTGGCATGGGTCAGTCTGAACCATGTGCTGGCGGCTGCGGTAAGTTATTCCGGCGTGACCTATTACACGCTGCCGATTCCGGCGGCGATTTATTACGCCGCGATCGCCGCAGCGGCCACGACCACGCTTGCCATGATCGGCGCACTGGTTGTGCAGTGGCATAAGATGCGAACGCTGCCGTGGAACGGCGTCGGCGGCTATCTCGCTACGCTCTATCTCTGGGTCGTGTTCGTCCGCATCAGCCCGATGTTCCTGCTGCTCGTGCCGACCTTCCACTCGCTGCAGTATTTGGCGGTGGTGTGGCGCTATCAGCTCAATGCTGGACGCAGCGCGGCGCCGAGCCGTTTTAAGATGGAAGCGCTGGACCGTATTTGGCCTGACGGAACCTGGCGTCGGCTCGCGATCTTTGTTGGCGTGGGCGTGGTGCTGGGCTTCTTGGGGTTCGTGGCCCTGCCTTACCTGCTCGACGCGTCACTTTCCTACGACAGGAGCGCCTTCGGACAGACTTTGTTCGTGTTCCTCTTCTATATCTTCATCAACGTCCATCATTACTTCCTCGATAATGTGATGTGGCGGCGAGGCAATCCCGACATTCAAAGACACGTTTTCGGTGCGCCCTAGCGGGTATCGCGCGCCTCCCCCTCCTCGCATTCCGGCTTGCCTTCGCGCCTTAAGGGCGCGAGCATGGGCGTCAAAGAAGGGACATCAAGGGAGGCATTCATGCCAAGAAAGAATGGAGGGTACGGGCCACGTTGCGTGGCCCTGGTGGGACCTTATGGCGGCGGCAAAACCACGCTTTTGGAAAGCATTCTGTCGGTGACCGGTGCGATCCAGAGAAAGGGAACGGTCCCCACCAAGAACACGGTCGGCGACGCTTCGCCCGAAGCGCGCAACCGGCAAATGAGTGTCGAAACCAACGCCGCCACCACACGCTACCTCGACGAATCCTTCACCTTTCTCGACTGCCCAGGCTCCATCGAATTCCTTCAGGAAACGCTGAATGTGCTGCCCGGCATCGACGCCGCCATCGTGGTGTGCGAGCCCGAAGCCGGCAAAGCAGCGATGCTGCAGCCCTACGTGAAGCGTTTTGCCGACCTCGGCATTCCACATGCGCTGTTCGTCAACAAGATCGACAAGGCGAACGGCTCCATTCGCGAAATCCTCGCCATCCTTCAGGAGGTCTCGCCGAAACCGCTGGTGCTGCGCCAGATTCCGATCTGGGAGAACGGGATCGTCACCGGCTTTGTCGATCTCGCGCTCGAGCGCGCCTATGTCTACCGCGAGCACGCGGCGTCGCAGCTGATCGAAATGAATGACGAAGTCAAGGCGCGCGAAGCCGAAGCCCGTTTCCAGATGCTGGAGAAGCTTGCCGACTACGACGAGCATCTTATGGAAGAGCTGCTCTCGGATGTGGCGCCGCCGCGCGACGAAATCTTCGACGGACTACAGCGCGATCTTCAGCAGGGCCTGATCGTGCCGGTTCTGATCGGCTCGGCCACGGGCGACAACGGCATTCGCCGCCTCTTGAAGATGCTGCGCCATGAGTGTCCCGATGTGAGCGCATGCGCGGAACGGCTTGGCGTACCCAAAACCAATGACGCGGTCGTGCAGGTTTTAAAGACCTACCAAACGATGCATGGCGGCAAGCTCAGCCTTGCGCGCGTGCTCTCTGGAAGCATCAAGGACGGCGCCACGCTCCATCGCGCCAATGGCGGAGATACCCGCATCGGCGGCATGTTCGCTCTCAAGGGACAGGAACAGATCAAGCTGAACGATGCCGGTCCGGGCGACACGGTCGCCTTGGGAAGGCTCGAAGAGATCACCACCGGCGAGACGCTGAGCATCGGCAAGACGCCGGTAAAACTGAAGATCAAGCCGGAGACGCTAACGCCGGTGTACGGCTTGGCCGTCAGCGCGGCAGACCGCAAGGATGAAGTGAAGCTCACCACGGCAATTGGAAAATTGCGCGAGGAGGATCCCTCGCTGCTCTTTGAGCAGAACGCGGAACTGCATCAGATGTCGCTGCTCGGCCAGGGCGAAATGCACTTACGAGTCGCCGTCGACAAGGTCGCATCGAAATACGGCCTGAAGCTGCAAACCCATCGTCCGCAGATTCCCTACAAGGAGACGATCAAGAAATCGACCACGCAGCGCGGCCGCCATAAGCGGCAAACCGGCGGTCATGGTCAGTTCGGCGATGTCGTGCTCGAGATCAAGCCCGTGCCGCGTGGTTCCGGCTTCACCTTCGAAGACCGCATCAGCGGCGGTGTGGTACCGCGCAATTTCATCCCCTCGGTGGAAAAGGGCATCATCGACTATCTGAAAGAAGGACCGCTCGGCTTCCCAGTCGTGGATGTGACGGTCGGGTTGATCGACGGTTCCTATCACTCGGTCGACTCTTCCGATGCCGCATTCCAGACCGCAGCGCGTATCGGCATGAGCGAAGGCATGCCCAACTGCGCACCGGTGCTGTTGGAACCGATCATGCATGTGAAGATCCACGTGCCTTCCGATTCAACGGCGAGCGTTAACGGCGTCATCTCCACGCGGCGCGGCAAGATCTTGGGCTTTGATTCACGAGCGGGCTGGCGCGGTTGGGACACGGTTGAGGCCGAGATCCCGCAGTCGGAGCTGCACGATCTGATCGTCGAGTTGCGCTCGCTGACGCAGGGTGTGGGAAACTATGAGCAGAAGTTCCACCATCTCGCGGAACTGACCGGCAAGCTCGCAGAAACCGTTGTCAACGCACGCAAAGCGGCCGCCGCATAGGGCTTGATAGTTTAGAATTATTCTAATATAGATGGGACCGGAGGACCATCCCCGGTCCCATTGCTATTTGGAGGCCTTCATGGACATCGACATCGGTATTTCCAGGAGCCACCGCGAAGCGATTGCGAAGGCCCTCTCTCAGGTGCTTGCAGACACCTACGTCCTCTACCTGAAGACCCACGCCTATCATTGGAACGTGACCGGCCCGCTGTTTGCCTCGCTGCATACGCTGTTCGAGACCCAGTACAATGAGCTGCACGATGCCGCGGACACCATCGCTGAGCGCATTCGTGCACTTGGGCGCTTCGCGCCGGGCAGCTACGCATCGTTCTCGCGGCTGGCCTCGATCAAGGAGGACAATGACGAGATCCCCGGGGCGATGACCATGATTGCCAATCTCGTCATGGGTCACGAGGCGGTGGGACGCACATTGCGGGCGGCATTCAAGACGGCGGAAGCCGGCGGCGATCAGGCGACCATGGACATGCTCATCGGACGCATGGAAGCGAGCGACAAAGCCGCCTGGATGCTGCGCAGCCACCTTGAAAAAGCCGAAGAGGAATAGCGCCCGCCGGTGTTAGCATCTCTTGCCGCAACGCAGGCGAGGGGGAATGCAGCTTTGTCCGATCTGCGCGATGGAGGCGCGGGCGACGATTGACCTCGGCGCCGGCGAGATACGCGCGCGCTTGACGGAAGAATTCGGCACAGCGGTGCCGGCGGCGCTGGCCGTAGGCGACTATCGGCTGCACCAATGTGGCGGCTGCGGCCTCGTTTTCGCCGACCCGATGCGCTCCGGCAGCGCCGAGTTCTATCGCTGGGTAACCAGTTTTCCGGCCTACCACGCGGAGTCGCGCTGGGAGTGGAGCGTTGTGCGCCGCATCCTTGAGCAGCGCAGTCAGGCAAAGCTGCTCGAGCTCGGTTGCGGCGAAGGCAAATTTTTAGCTGCGATTGCGGATCTGACGCGCATCACTGCCCAAGGAATCGATCTCAGCGAAGAATCGGTTGCGCGCGCCCGCGCCAAAGGCCTGAACGCCAGGTGCGCAACCATCGACGAATTCGTCGCCGGCGCCGAACGCTTCGATATGATCTTCATGAGCCACGTGCTCGAGCACGTCGAAGATCCGCTCGCTGTGGTGAAGAACTGCAAAGCCCTGCTCAATCCCGGCGGCGAGATCATCTTCTCGGTGCCCTATTCACCGACATCGCGCGAATATCTGCGCCTCGACATCATGAACTTGCCGCCGCACCATTTGACGCGCTGGAACATCGCGTCGCTGCGCCGGTTGGCCGATGCCGCTGCTCTTGGCTTCGCTTACGAAATGCGCAAGCCGAAGCCGGTGTTGAAGCGCGCGCTCCAGCACACTGCGGAGTCGGTCCGCGGGCCGGGCAAGGCAAGCGCACTTCGCACCGCTGCTATCGCGCTGTCGCATCCAAAGCAGTTCTTCGATGCTTTGAAGCTTTACCGCTCACGCGAACAGGTCGACGGCCGCCATGCCGCCGACGAAATCCTCGTCCGGTTTTCGTTATGAAATCTCGGGCATAAGGCTGCGTGCGCGCAAAAAGTCGATCACCAGCTTGTCGAAGCCCGCCGGGTCCTCGATGCAGCAGGCGTGCCCGGTGTCGGGCAAGATCTTATGCAGCGCGCCAGGTATGCGGCTCGCCGTCAGTTGGCCAGCAGGAAGGGAGTGATCGAACTCGCCATTGATCACCAGCGTTGGGACCTTCATCTCGGGCAAACGCTCGGTCCACGAGCGGCCGTTTCCCGCTTTGAATACCTGCGCAATCGCTTCGCCGCTCAAGTGCGGCTCGCGCTCCACCCACAAGTTCAGCAGATAACGGCCCAAGCGTGTTTTTGAAAACTCTGGCGCCACCAACTCGCGCATGTGCTTGATGTGATAATCGGCGAGATCGGCCCGGTAGCCGTCGATCCGCCGCTGATAGCGGTCGCTCGCGCCGCTGTTGCCTCCGACCAGAATGATCGCGTCAAACCGATCCGGATGGTCGAGCCCGAGCCCGAGAGCAATGCCTGAGCCGACGCTGCAGCCCATGGCAATGGCGCGGGCGATGTGCAAGTCCTGCATCACGCCCAAAACGTCATCGCACATGTCCGTGAGCGCGAACGGCGTTTCCATCTTCAGAGAGCGGCCATAGCCGCGGATGTCGATGCCGACCACCTTGAACCAAGAAGAGAAATGAGCGGCCTGATACAGCCAAAGATCGTGGTCGAACGGATTGGCGTGGATCAGGAGCAGCGCGGGGCCATCGCCCTTGACCTCGTACCAAATCTTCACCCCGTTCGTGCTGCTGTAGGGCATGTCGGTTCCTTAAAACGTCTGAATACAATGTAACGCAAATTCAAACCGCGCTGATCATTGTCCCGTGCTAATTACGCCGCGTCGAAAAACCGGAGCGCCGAAGGAAATTATGACCGACGTCAAGTGGATGATCAGGGCCGAGGAATTCTCCAATTGCAATTGCTCTTATGGATGCCCGTGCCAGTTCAACGGTCTTCCTACCCGTGGCCATTGTCGCGCCGTCGTCGGCTTCAGGATCAACACCGGTTATCACGGGACGACGAAGCTCGACGGTCTCAAGGTCGCGGGTGTTTTCCGCTGGCCCGGCCCAATCCACGAAGGCCACGGCGAATCCGCGGTAATCATCGATAAGCGCGCCGACGAAGCCCAACGCGACGCGTTGCTGCGCATTCTGTCGGGGAAGGA
>Ga0126377_10001623_pt1 | contig 14865 bp, 18 predicted proteins | sample PanSoiMetPlot_22_FD_92647 | JGI IMG/M metagenome (GOLD analysis project Ga0126377, IMG submission 92647) | Tropical forest soil microbial communities from Panama - MetaG Plot_22 | ecosystem: Environmental > Terrestrial > Soil > Tropical forest > Bulk soil | place: Panama | collected 2016-02-17
CCAACCGCGCGGTCTACCAGAAGAACCGGGTCGTGGCGTGGAGGAGCCGCAGCGGGTCGGCGCGGATGAAGTCCAGGTAGCGCGGGTTGGTGGTGTACAGCTCCGGCGTGAGCGGGATCGGACGCGGGCGGTCGGCCTGACCAGGTGCCCGGCCACGACCTGGAGCAGCCGGACCGGCGGGAGGTCGACCCGGGCGAGCAGGCCCGGGCCGAGCAGCAGCAGCCCCGACAGCGACGCCGGCCGCCACGCGGCGTGGACCACGGCGAGCTTTGCCGCCCAGCTCGAGGCCGCCAGGAAGACGGGCGTCCCCTCGTGCTCGGCGGCGGCCAGCCGCACGGCCTGCCCGGCGTCGTTGAGCGCGCGCCGGTAGCGGTCCAGGTGCCCGCGCGGGCCGCCGCTGCGGCCGGACCCGCGGCGGTCGGGGGCGTACACGGTCACGCCCTGGTCGCGGAGGTGGGCCGCGGTCTCGGAGAACCAGCCGGCGTGGCTGGCGATGCCGTGCAGGTAGACGACCACCGCCCAGGGGGACGGCCGTTCACCCGACCACTGGAGGAGGTGGAGTCGGACGTCGTCGGTGGCCGTCAGGAAACGGCTCTCGGCCCCCCCGTCGGGCAGTGTGGCCCCGGCGGCGGCTGGGTGACCCATGCGGTCAGTGTCGGCGGGGGCCGTGTCGGGGTCAACGGCCCGACCGGCGGGCGGTCACGCGTCGACGCGGGGCGCCGCCTCCTCAGCGCCGGGTGGGCGTGGCCGGCGGCGGACGCCGGGCTGGGGCCGCGGCGGCCATCCGGTCGACGGCCTCGGCGAGGATCCGGCGGCTGGTGCCGAAGTTCAGGCGCGCGAACCCGGCTCCCTGCCGGCCGAAGCTCGGCCCGGGGCTGAGCGCCACCCGGCCGCGGGCGAGGAGGTGGGCGCTGGGGTCCTCGCCGAGGCCCAGGCCGCGGCAGTCCAGCCAGGCCAGGTAGCTCGCGTCCGGCGGGCGGTAGCCGACCGCGGGGAGCCTGGCGGCCAGCAGCTCGGCCAGGTGGCGGCGGTGATGGTCGAGGATGCCGATCACCTCGTCCAGCCACGGCTCCCCGTCGGCGAACGCGGCGACGCCGGCCAGGACGCCGAGCTGCCCCACGCGCCAGGGCAGCTCCTCCGGGAGCCGCCCGACGAGCCGCCTGGTCGCCGGGCCGGCGGTCACGATCGCGGCGCACTTGAGGCCGGCGAGGTTCCACGCCTTGCTCGCGGAGGTGAAGACGATGCCGTGCGCGGCGGCGGCGTCCGACAGCGTCGGGTACGGGTGGTGGGTCCGGCCAGGGAGCACCAGTGGCGCGTGGATCTCGTCGGACAGGACGGTCACGCCGTGGCGGGCGGCGAGCGCGGCGAGGCGCAGGAGGGTCTCGCGGCGGTGGACGGTCCCGGTCGGGTTGTGCGGGGAGCACAGCAGGTGGACGCGCGCGCCGCCGCGGAAGGCGCGCTCCAGGCCGTCCAGGTCCAGCTCGTGGCCGTCGCCCGAGGGGGCCATCGGGACCTCCACGAGCCGGCAGCCGACCTCGGCGACCCAGGGGAAGAACGAGTCGTACACGGGCGGGTTGACGACCACCTGGTCCCCGGGCCGCAGCAGCAGGCGCAGGACCTCGACGACGCCGACCCCGACCTCGGGGGCCAGGGTCACGTGCGCGGGGTCCAGCGCCCATCCCCAGCGGCGGGCGGCGAAGCCGGCCAGCGCCTCGGCCAGGGCGGGACCGGGGCCCGCGTAGCCGCAGTCCGACTCGCGGACCGCCGCGTGCAGGCGCTCGGCGACCGGCGGCGCCAGCGGGAAGTCCATCTCGGCGACCGGCAGCGGCAGCACGTCCGGCGGGTGCGTGCGCCACTTGGCGCCGGTCCGGCGGCGCAGCGCCGCCAGCGAGACGGCGGCCTCCAGTCGGGGTTCCCGGTCGTGGACCATGCCGCCAGGATCCCACGGCGCCGTGACGACCGGCCGCCTACCGCTCGGTGCTGAGCGGGCCCGCGCGGCCGAGCGAGCCCAGCTCGGCGATGTCGGGCCGGGAGCCGAGCGCGATGAGCCAGTCGATCGCGACCCGCATCCTGCGCCCGAGCGTCGGCAGGGCGAGCAGGTGGTAGCCGCGGGCGAACACCCAGCCGACCAGCCCGGAGACGGGGACGCCGAGGACGCGCCCGACCCCCTGCCGCCCGGCGAGGTTGACCAGCAGGCCCAAGCCACGGAAGTGGAAGGGGCGCGGCTCGCCGACCCCGAGCGACGCGGCGACGTTGCGGGCGCAGGCCCTGCCCTCGCGCTGGGCGTGCTGGGCCGTGGGCGGTGCCGCCCTGCCGGGGTGGGCCGGGTCGGGGATGGCGGCGGCGTCGCCGACGGCGTACACGTCCCGGTGGCCCTCCACCCGGGTGTAGGCGTCGCAGCGCACGCGGCCGCGCTCGTCGGTGGGCAGGCCCGTGGGGGCGATCAGCGGGTCGGTGGCGATCCCGGCGGTCCACACCAGGGTCTTCACCGGGATGCGCTCGCCGCCGGACAGCTCGATCCAGTCCGCGCTGATCTTCTCGACCGTGGTGGACAGGCGGATCTCGATGCCGCGGCGGCGCAGCACGGCCAGCGCGCGTTCGCCGAGGTCCCCGCCGAGCTCGGGCAGCACCTGTGGGGCCACGTCGATCAGCAGCCAACGCAGGTCCCGCTCGCCCAGCCGCGGGTAGTTGGGCAGGGCGCGGCGGACCAGCGCCTGCAGCTCGGCGATCAGCTCGGTCCCCGCGTAGCCCGCGCCGACGACCGCGAAGGTGCAGCGCATGCGGCGCTCGGCCTCGTCGTCGGTGGCGTCGGCCAGCTCGAGCATCCGCAGCACGTGGTTGCGCACGTGGATGCCCTCGGCGAGCGTCTTGAACCCGTAGGCGTGCTCGTCGAGCCCCGGGATCGGGAAGCGGCGGCTGACCGAGCCGGGGGCGAGCACCAGCCGGTCCCAGCCGAGGAGCCGCTCGGGTCCCTCCGGCGGCCGCACCGTGACCGTGCGGCCCTCCAGGTCCACGCCGATCGCCTCGCCGACGACGACGCGGGTGCGGCGCAGCACGCGGCGCAGCGGGACGCCGACGTGGCGGGGCTGGATCGTGCCCGCGGCGGCCTCGGGGAGCAGCGGCGTGAACAGCATGTAGTTCTCCGGGTTGACGATCGTGAGCTGCGCCCGCCCGCCGAGCAGCCGCTCCAGCCTCCGGGCGCAGTGGACGCCGCCGAACCCGCCGCCGACCACCAGCACGCGCGCCTGCTCGACCATCGTCGCCTCCCGCTCGCCGTCCGTCCGTGCATCCTGCCAGCGACCACCCCGTGCCGTCACGCAGGCGCGGAACGCGGGGTCCCGCTCCCCCGGCCGGAGCCTCGCGTCGCATCGCGTCATCCACGCCGAACCGGCTCGGGTGCGCATGACCTGGGGCGGCGCGCGAACCGGCTTCGGGAGGCCGAATCCGAGGGTTCCCTAACCGCTTGGAAGGTGGTACACCGGTAGCGGTCAGCTCCGCCATTGCCGGTAGCCGATCGGCGCAATCCGGCACCACCGAGGAGGTCTGCCTGTGGCGGCATCACCGAACAGCGAGGTGGCCCAGCGGTCGGTAGCGACGAATCTCCAGCGCATCGCCTTCCTCGACGCCGTCGGAAATCCCTCGACGCGTGAGGAGGCCCGACTCGCCGTCATCCGCGAGTTCGATGATCACGGCAACGTCATCAGCCTGATGACACAGCGCCTCTGACCTGACCAGCGACCACGAACCGGGGGCAGCCGCACGGCTGCCCCCGTCACATTGCGTCGCGGCCCGTCCGGGCTCGGTGTTCAGTCCAGGTTGAGGTCGATCAGGCCGAGCGCGGCGAGCGGCCACAGCAGCACCCAGATCAGAACCTCCACGAGGTCGAGCAGGAACCCGCGCGTGAGCTTGTGCTTCGTGAACGCGAAGATGATGCCCGCGGCGATGTAGAGCACGAACAGCAGGCTCCAGCGACGGCGGAACATGCGGATCCCCCCTCCTCGACGGCGATCCTGACGGTGCTCCCGGCCCGGCGACTCGGCTGCGCCGGCTGCGCCGCGGGCACACCCGCCTGATACCCGCAGAAGGGGGACATTAAGGCCGTCTCCTCTCCGGTCCGGCCCGGTCCCCGTAGAATGCGCGCTCACGAGCGGTCGGCGGCTGCCGCGCCGCCGGCACGGCGCTGGCCGGGGACGCCCCGGCGCGCCGTCGCAACCCACGGTCAAGGAGGAGCGCGGTGCTCGTCGACGGCAAGCGGCTGCTCATCACCGGCGTGCTCACGCCGGACTCGATCGCCTACACGGTCGCCCGCGAGGCGCTCGACAACGGCGCCGAGGTGGTGCTCACCGGCTTCGGCCGCAGCCGGTCGATCACCGAGAAGAGCGCCAAGCGGCTGCCGCGCGAGGTCGACGTGCTCGAGCTGGACGTGAACCGGCCCGAGGACATCGCCGCGGTCCGCGACGAGCTGGCACGGCGCTGGGGGGCCCTGGACGGGGTCCTGCACGCGATCGCGTTCGCGCCCGCGGACGCGCTCGGCGGCAACTTCCTCCACACCCCCTACGAGTCAGCCGCGACCGCGTTCCAGGTGTCGGCGTTCTCCCTGAAGGAGCTGGCCGCCGGCCTGCTGCCGGTGCTGGAGGGCCACGACGCCGCGATCGTCACGATGGACTTCGACGCCCGCTTCGCCTGGCCCATGTACGACTGGATGGGGGTGTGCAAGGCGGCGCTGGAGTCGGTGACGCGCTACCTGGCGCGCGACCTCGGCCGCAAGGGCGTGCGGGTCAACGCGGTCAGCGCCGGCCCCCTGCGGACCATGGCGGCCCGGAACATCCCCGGGTTCGACCTGTTCGCCGACGTGTGGGCCCGGCGGGCGCCGCTCGGCTGGGACCTGCGCGACCCGACCGACGTGGCCCGCACCGTGCTGTGGCTGCTGTCGGACTGGTCGCGGCGGGTCTCCGGCGAGATCGTCCACGTCGACGGCGGCTTCCACGCGATGGCCACCGAGCTGGTCGACCGGGAGGAGCCGGGGGCCGGCGGCCCGTAGCGCCGCGGGGCGGGCCCCGCAGCCGGCCCGCCCGAGTCTCCTGTCGCATACTGTGCGGCATGGACGCCTTCCAGCTGCCCAAGGAACTGGAGGTCTGGCGCACCGACATGGCGCGGCTCGCCCAGGAGGTCGTCGCGCCGCTCGCCGACGAGATGGACGAGACCGACCAGACCCCCACGGAGCTCTCGGCCGCGTTCGCGGAGGCGGGCCTGTTCGCCACGGTCTTCCCGAGCGAGTACGGCGGCAGCGGCCCGGACATGCTGCGGTTCGTCCTGGCGGTCGAGGAGATCGCCAAGGTCTCGGCCGCGGCCGCGTTGATGCTGGCGATCCAGGCGCTGGGCGCGTTCCCCCTGGAGGTGGCCGGCACCGACGAGCAGAAGGCGCGCTGGTTCCCCGAGCTTGCCGCGGGCAGCTCGCTGGCCGCGTTCGCGCTCACCGAGCCGGAGGCCGGCTCGGACGTGGCCGCCCTGACCACCCGGGCCGAGCAGGTCCCGGGCGGCTGGGCGATCTCGGGCTTCAAGCACTACATCTCCGGCGCGCCGCTGGCGCGGCTGCTGGTGACGTTCGCGCGCACCGGCGAGGGACCCCGGGGCGTGACCGCGTTCCTGGTCGACGCCACCCGCAAGGGGGTCTGGTCCGGCGAGCTGCACCGCAAGATGGGCATCCGCGGCTACCCGGTGGGCCGCATCCACTACGACCGCTATGTCGCCGCCGACGAGGACGTCCTGGGCGAGGTGGGGCGCGGCCTGCGGGTCGCCCTGGCCACCCTGGACCGGTCACGCCCGGCGATCGCGGCCCAGGCGCTCGGGATCGCCCAGGGCGCGCTGGATCACGCGCTCGGCTGGGCCAGGCAGCGGGTCCAGTTCGGGCGGCCGATCGCCGAGCAGCAGGGCATCGCGTTCCTGCTGGCCGACGCCGACACCGCGATCGAGGCCGCGCGGGGCCTGGTGTACCGGGCGGCCGAGGCCGCCCAGGCGGGCTCGCCGGAGCTGACCCGGCTCGCGGCCATGGCCAAGCTGTTCGCGACCGACACCGCGATGCGGGTGACCACCGACGCGGTGCAGATCCTCGGCGGCCCCGGGTACATGCGCGAGCACCCGGTGGAGCGGATGATGCGCGACGCCAAGGTCACCCAGATCTACGAGGGCACCAACCAGATCCAGCGGGTCATCATCGCCCGCGCGATGCTGCGGCGGTGAGCGGGTGGCCAGCGGGTTCGCCGAGGGCGTGTGGGCGCTGGTGCGCACGGTCCCGCCCGGACGGGTGACCACCTACGGCGAGCTGGCCGAGGCCGTCTTCGGGGTGCGCAAGGGCGCGCGCAGCGTCGGGCGGGCGATGGCGGGTTGCCCCGCCGACGTGCCCTGGTGGCGCGTGGTCCACGCCGACGGCGCCACGGCCGGCACCGAGCACGCCCGCGAGCAGCGGTCGCGCCTGCAGGAGGAGGGCGTCGCGTTCGGCCTCGACGGGCGTGTGGAGCTGTCGGCGATCGGCGGCCCGTTCTCGCCGGAGCAGCCGGACCGGGGCGATCCAGGCGCTTCTCCCGATGTGCCCGGATCGCGTTAAGCTCACAGAGAGGAGCCATGGTCGGTGAGGCGCCGGCCGCCACCGAGGAACCCGAGATGAGCGACAACGACGTCCGGGCGCTGGTTGCGGAACTCGGTGCGATCGTGTGGGAGGCCGAGGGCTGGGGCGGGGCGTTCACCTTCGTCAGCCAGGGCGCGCAGCGGCTGCTGGGATATCCCCTCGACCGCTGGAACGAGCCTGACTTCTGGATCAACCGCATCCATCCGAACGACCGGGCCGCGGCGCGGGCGCGGGCGCGGGCGGCGATCGCCGACCAGCGGTCCTACGAGTCCGAGTACCGGGTCACCGCCGCCGACGGCCGCGAGCTGTGGCTGCTCGAGATCGCCAAGGCCGCCACCCTCGGCGGGGTCGCGCCGCGCGTTCGTGGCCTGCTGATCGACGTCACCGAGCGCCGCCGCAGCGAGGAGTGGCTGGAGCAGGCGTGGGCGCGCGAGCACGAGGTCGCCGAGCAGCTGCGGGTCCTCAACGACCTCAAGGACTCCTTCCTCGCGGCGGTCTCGCACGAGCTGCGCAGCCCGCTGTCGACCATCCTCGGGATCGCGCTGACCCTCGAGCGGTCCGGCGCCCGGCTGGCGGGGACCGAGGCCGACGACCTGCTCGCCAGGCTGACCTTCAACGCCCGCAAGCTCGACCAGCTCCTGACCGACCTGCTCGACCTCGACCGCCTCCAGCGGGGGTTCCTCGCGGCGGACCGGGTGAGCACCGACCTGTCGCAACTGGTCCAGCGGGTGGTGCAGGAGTCCGGCCTGGCCCCCGAGCGCCCGGTCGAGGTGACCACCGAACCGGTGACGGCCGCGGTCGACCCGCCCAAGCTGGAGCGCATCCTGGTCAACCTGCTCGCCAACGCCGCCAGGCACACCCCGCCGGGGACGCCGGTGTGGGTGCGGCTGCGGCGTGGCCCGGGGGCCGAGGTGCTGCTGATCGTCGAGGACGCCGGCCCGGGGATCCCGCCCGAGCTGCGCACGCGCGTGTTCGAGCCGTTCCAGCAGGCGCAGCCCGACGAGCGGCGGACCGCGGGCGTGGGGATCGGGCTGTCGCTGGTGGCGCGCTTCTCCGAGCTGCACGGCGGCCGCGCGTGGGTCGAGGAGCGCCCGGGCGGCGGCGCCTCCTTCCGCGTCCAGCTGCCCGACGCCGACCAGCCCGAGGCGACGCTCGCGCACCAGCCGGGGCCGGCGGCCTGACCGTCGCCGGCCGGCGTCCCCGGTCGGGCAGTGCGAGCAGGCAGAATGTCGGACAACTCCCTATACTTGCGGGTTGGAGGCACCTGCACCGCAGGTTCAGGCTGCGACTGCGACAGCCTCCTGTGCGATCACCGTCTGGTATGCCGGTCCTGACGCCGGGCGGTGCGGCGGTTGGGGACGGCGGCCGCCGAGCGCATCCGGGTGGGGTCCCCCGGGTTGCTTCCGGTCGCTCCGTTTGACGCGAGCGGCCGGGATGTGACTGCCAAGGTCGGCCTACGGCGTGCCGAGGGATTTCACTGGCACGCCGGAATAGGGTTTGAGAACGTAGAGGTTGGTAAAAGCGAACTCCCGACGACGCGTCGATCAAGGAGCACGATGATTCAGGACGACCAGCTGCTCGAACTTCAGACTGCGGACTCCTTTCGTCTGTACCTCGATGAGGTGGGCCGGCATCCCCTGCTCACCAAAGACGACGAGGTGGAGCTCTCCCAGGCGTTCGAGGCCGGTCAGGATGCCCAGGCCAAGCTGGCTGAACTCCCGCCGAACCACCGGGACGTCCCCTCCCTGAGGGCACAGGCCGCCAGGGGCGAGGCGGCGCGGCGCAAGATGATCGAGTCGAACCTGCGCCTGGTCGTCTCGATCGCCCGGCGCTTCTCCGCCACCGGCCTGCCGCTCGGCGACCTGGTCCAGGAGGGCAACCTCGGTCTGCTGCGCGCGGTCGAGAAGTTCGACTGGCGCAAGGGGTTCAAGTTCTCGACCTACGCGACCTGGTGGATCCGCCAGGCGATCGCGCGCGGCGCCGCCGACCGTGGTGCGCGCGCCATCCGCCTGCCGGTCCACGTCGACGAGCAGGTGGGCCGGCTGCGCCGGACCCAGACCCGCCTGCACGAGTCGCTGGGCCGCGAGCCGACCGACGAGGAGCTGGCCGGCGAGCTGGACATGCCGGTCGAGAAGGTCCTGCGGCTCAAGGACACCGCGCAGGCGATCACCTCGCTGGACACGCCGATCGGCGACGACGGCGCCGCGCTCCAGGACTTCCTGGAGGACGACTCCGCCGTCGGCCCGGACGAGCTGGCCGTGGAGGCGGTCGGGCGGGAGGCTCTGGAGCAGGTGCTCGGGGCGCTCCCCGAGCGGGAGCGCCAGGTGCTGATCCTGCGCTTCGGCCTGGACTCCGGGACCCCGCGTACCCTCGAGGAGGTCGGAGCGGTCATGGGGTTCTCCCGGGAGCGCGCCCGCCAGGTCGAGCGTGACGCGCTCGCCTCGCTGCGCAGCCCGGAGATCCGCGCCCGCCTCGAGGACCTGGCCGCCTGACGGCGGGCTGGTCCCTGTCCGAACCGGGGCCGTGCCTGAGGGCGCGGCCCCGTCGCCTTGCCGGAGGCTTCCATGCGATTCGCGCTCACGTTCGACTACCTGTGCCCGTTCGCCCGGATCGCGAGCGAGACCGCCCTGATGGCGCTGGAGACCGGCGACGACCACCAGCTCGACCTGCGCGCCTTCTCCCTGACCCAGGTCCACCTCGAGGACGGCGCCCCGCCCGTGTGGGAGCCCGGCGAGCGTGGCCGGGGCGTGCTCGCGCTGGAATGGGGGCTGGCCGTCCGGGACGCCTTCCCCGAGCGGTTCCTCAGCGCCCATCTTGCGATCTACCGAGCCAGGTTCGACCACAGCCGGGACATCGGCGATCATGCGGTGCTGCGGGCCGCGGTCGAGGAGGCGGGCCTGGACCCCGCAGCGGTCGAGCGGGTGGTCGCCGGTGGCGGACCGCGGCGGGCGCTCCAGGTCGACCACACGTGGGCGGTCGAGCAGCACCGGGTGTTCGGGGTCCCGACCTGGGTCACCGACCGCCGGGCCGTGTTCACCAGGCTCATGACCCGGCCGGCCACCCCCGCCGAGGCCCGCGCGACCCTCGACCGGGTCCTCGCCCTGATCGACGACTGGCCGCAGCTGAACGAGTTCAAGCAGACCAAGGTGCCACGATGAGCGCAGGCGAGCAGGTCCGGCACGCCGGGGAGCAGTCACCGGCGCCCGGCGACCTGGAGGAGGTCACCTGCCACGGCGTCGCGCACGGCGGCGAGGCCGTCGGCCGGCTCGCTGACGGGCGCGCGGTGTTCATCGCCGGCGCGATCCCGGGCGAGCGCGTGCGGGTGCGCGTGGTCGACGAGCGCAAGCGCTTCGCCCGCGCCGAGCTGGTCGAGGTGCTCCAGGCCAGCCCCGACCGGATCACCCCGCCCTGCCCCCACTTCGGCCCGGGCCGCTGCGGCGGCTGCACCTGGCAGCACCTGCGGCCGGCGGCGCAGGCCGCCCTCAAGGCGCGCCTGGTCCGCGAGCAGCTCGCCCATGTCGGCGGCCTGCACGAGGTCGAGGTACGGGAGCCGCTGCGGCCCCAGGCGCCGGGGCAGCCGCAGGGCTTCGGCTACCGGCAGCGGGCCACCCTGACCGCTGGCCCGGACGGGCGGCTCGGCTTCCTCAAGTCCGGCTCGCACGAGGTGCACCCGGTCGACCGCTGCCCGCTGCTGGCCGCGTCCCTGCAGGAGCTGCCGGCGCGGCTGGGGCGGCAGCCGGCCGGGTCGCGGGTCCGCCTGCGCGCGGGCGCCCGCGGCGAGCGGCTGGTGGTGCTCGAGGCCGGCGCGGCCGCGCGGGTGCCGCCCGCCGAGGACGCCGACGGCGCGCTGGCGTGGGCGTCGGTCCAGGCCAACGGGAAGGTGCGCGACGGCCGCGGCGTGCCGTTCGTGAACGAGAAGGTCGCCGGCGCCCGCTTCCACGTCGGCGCCGCCAGCTTCTTCCAGGTCCACCGCGAGGGGGCCGAGGCGCTCGTGCGGCTGGTCGACCGTGCGCTGCGGCCACGGACGCGTGACGTGCTCGTGGACGTGTACGCGGGCGTCGGGCTGTTCGCCGCGACGGTCGGCGCAGGCGTGCGCTCGGTGATCGCCATCGAGTCGTGGAAGCCGGCCGCCAAGGACGCCGAGCGCAACCTGCGCCGCCATCCCCGCGCCCGCGTCCTCAAGGAGGACGCGCTGCGCAGCCTGCGGGGCCTGAACGCCGCCGACGTGATGGTCCTGGACCCGCCGCGCTCGGGCGCCGGCCGGGACGTGATCCGCCAGGTCGCCCGGCTCGCCCCGCGCGCGGTCGCGCTGGTGTCCTGCGACCCCGCTGCGCTCGCCCGCGACCTGCGCGCGTTCGTCGACGAGGGATTCGACGTCGCCTGGGTCCAGCCGGTCGACCTGTTCCCCCAGACCGCCCACGTCGAAACCGTCACCGCGCTGCGGCGGCGCAGGTCAGACGGGTAGGCGGCGGAACGTCGCGGGCTCCGAGCCAGCCTGGTCCGCATTTGGTCCGCATCGACTATCGGCCTTGTCATATCGTCGCCGCCTTGTGCAGCGCGTCAAGGCGGTCGCGTAGCGCCTGGTCCGCCTCGGGGTACAAGTGCCCATAGCGGTCGAGCGTGAAGCTCACTGAGGTATGCCCGGCGCGTGCGGCGACCTCCTTCGGGCTGGCGCCAGCCGCGATCCAGAGGGCGACCGCGGTGTGCCGGAGGTCATGAATGCGGAGCCTGTCCAGGCCGGCGGCGGCGGTTGTCGGCCGCCAGACGCGATCACGGAAGTTCGACGGCCGGAACGGTCCGCGCCGGGTCGCCGTGAAGACGAAGGCACGCGGATCGTTGCCGCCCGCCAGGTGCTCGCCCAGCTCCATCACCACGAACCTGGGCAGGCCGACCGTCCGCCGGCTGGCTCGGGTCTTGGGCGGCCGCCACAGCTCCGGCGCGAGGGCGTTGAACAGCACCTGCGCGGCGTACTGGTAGCAGTCCGGGCACAACGGCTCCCCCACCCGTGGGTCGCCGGCCGGGTGCGTCCGCCGGCAGTCCAGGCGGATCCCGTGCGGGCAGACCTGCAGGCGGCGGCGGGGATGGCAGGGCAGCAACCGCCCCGTCCGGTTGGCGTGGTGGGTGTGGACCGGGCCGAAGCTGGGCGCGGTGAAAGTCACGAACAGCGCCGGATGCTCGGCGACCGACGCGGGGACGCCTTTGCCGCCGGCCAGCCCGGCGCGTAGGAGCTGGTAGGCATCAGCGCGGTAGGTCTCCGCGCAGGCCGGGCAGACGGACGCGCGCCGGTTGCCGCAAGGCACCAGCAGCACCCGACCGGGTTCGGCCTTGGTGCTGTAGACCTCGCGCAGCTCCCCGGTTGCCAGGTCGGCCTGGTGGGTGCGGCCGTGCAGGCGGATCGGGTGGGCGCAGTGGTTGACCCGGCCGGCGGCGCGCTCGAACACGCCGTAGCGGCCGGGGTCGCCGGCCAGGTCGAGGATGTCGGGCAGCAGGTCAGGCGGCGGGTGGGTGCCCGCCGTGGCAGTCGCGGCGAGCACCGTACCCCTCCTTCCCAGGGTCCAGTTGTCGGGGTCGGCCTCAGACGCGGGTGGAGTGGGTGGCCGGCGCGTGCCAGGCGTGCCGATGCCACCAGGCATCGACGGTCCAGGCCAGGCAGCCGGCGCACCACCAGTCCCACGGCTGGGTGGGGTGGGGTTCGCCGTGCCAGTCGCCCTCGAAGTAGCGGGTCGCAGGGTTGATCCCGGCCACGGCGAACCACTTCCCTTCCCTGGTTGGTTGAGGTCGTCGGGTGTCGGCTGATCCGGTGGGGTCAGTGGCCGGCGGTCAGGGCGTGACCGATGCCCTCGCGGAAGGCGGTCATAGCCGCGGTGAAATGGCCGCGGTGAACAGGTCGGCCAGGATCGCCGGGGCGGCGATCGCCAGCACGACCAGGACCAGCAGCACGACCGCGCGGACACGCATCATCAACAAGCCCTCCCTTCGGGCAGCTCGGGGATCGGACGGACAGCCGGCACATTCGGGTCCGGCCGGGTGGTGGGTGGGGTGCTGGCGCGCAGCCAGATCGCGCGGTCGGCCAGCGCAGCCAGATGCGCGTCGGTGAGGTAGAAGGTCCGCATCCGCACTGGGATGCCGCCCTCGGCCAGCAGCAGGCCAACCCCGCGGTGCTCGGGGTCGATCTGGGTGGCGCTGGTGCCGTTGAAGGCCCAGCCGGCGCCCAGGATCATGTCGCTGGGTGCGGCGTGGAGCAGCGAAACGCCCAGCGGAACCCGAACAGGTCGCGGATCTCGGTGGGCACGATGTTGCCCGCCGGGCGCTGCGTGGCCGCGAGGACGATCATGCCGGCGGCCCGGCCGCGGGCGATCAGGTCGAACAGCGCGGCCGCGAACGCCCGCTCGGTGGCCTTTCCCCGGTGTTGAGGTACAGCGCGAGCTCGTCGATGACCACCAGCCACAGCGGCAGCCCATCGCCCTTCGTGAGCTTGCGCCGACCATTGGCGAGCAGCCACTGGTAGCGGGCGTCCATCTCGGTACGGAGGAGATCCAGGACGCGGATGGCGTGGCGCACGTTCGGGCCGACGAACCCGGGCACCTGCTCGCCGGCCCGGGCTCCGTCAAGGTCGTACGGCGCCGATCGCGTTCGCCGTTGACCTGTCGGTGATAGGGGAGTTCGAACGATCGGCGGCGCTCCACCTCGACTCCACCCGGGTCTTCGGCGAAGGCAACTGCTCGTCAGGGCTGGCCGGGGAAAGGTGTCCAATTCAGCGCATCTGTTCTCGCCGTGACACCGAAGGATCCTTCGTGCCGATTTGATCTTGCGTGCTGCCCCGCATACGTTTGGCCTGCCATCCCCCAGATGACGGCTCACCACCGAGGACCATCCCCCGTGGCTTCGGGATCTCTTCCACGCCCGTGTTCACGCACCCGGCCGAGGCCGGCGGTCCGAGGCGCTGCTGCCGTCGGCGATCGAAAGGCCCTCAGGGCTTTTGGAAAGGCGATTCTCCGTGCGACGAAACGACCTCGGGCGCCACGCCGCCCGCACCTCCCGCCGCCGGCCGGCGCGGCCGGTCCTGCGCCTCGCGCTGGTCGCGCTCGCGCTGCTCGCCCTGGCGCTGATCGTCAGCCCGCTGGGACTCGGCCTCGCCAGCGCCGAGGAGACCGGCCTCGGCGGCGAGGGCGGCGTGCAGGTCTATGACACCTGCGATGGCGGCCACATGTTCGCCAGGAACCCCTACCCCTACGAGGACAGCTGGGGCGTCTGCCCCGGCTTCGGCTCCTACGACTCCCAGAGCAACTAGCCCTCCCAGGGCTCCCAGGGCGGCGAGTAGGCGGCGCAGCCCGGTGGCGTACCCGGGCCGGCCCACGGCCCGGGTACGCCGGCTCGCGCCAGCTGGGCCTCAGCCCCTCTCAGCGCCGCAGTCAGGACTCCTTCTTCGAAGCCGTCCCCTCGTGTCGTGCCACGTCCGTGCCATACACGGCGGGGAACCGCGGTCGATGACAGTCAACCACGGCATGCATGATCCGCCCTAGACCTGGCACCTCAACCAGCGCACCTCCTCCGACACCCTGCCTCGTTCTCGCTTTGCAAGCAGGGAGTCGCATCGGGCGCTCTGGTCCGCATTTGGTCCGCATGGATCGGGATGCTGGTGGTCACGAGCGGGCAGTCGCGGTCACGTCAGACAGGAGCCGACCTGCGTCTCCGACGCCCGAGCAGGGTGATCCAAAGCCTCACACTGTCCCCAGACTGCCCAAGCGGTAACCGCCACCACGCGAATCGTGGGAGACCAAATCAGTGTGGGTGGGCTTCCTGCAAGGGTTTGCCTGCGAGGCGGGCGGCGACGATGCTGGCGAAGTTGGGGCAGGTGGTGAAGTCGCCGTGTGGGCAGGCCAGGCCCTGGGTGATGGCTTCCTTCGCGGTCTGGGCCTTGGCGATCTGCTCGTCGAGATCGGCGAGCTTGCGGTGGGCGAGGCTGCGCCAGCCCTCGACGGCCTGTGTGCGTGACGCAAGCAGCTCCTTGGACTCGCGAAGCGAGAACCCCACGTCCTGAAGCAACAGGATCGCCCCGACCAGCCCGACCGCGGACTCCGGGTAGCGCCGCTGACCCGAGACCCTGCCGGGTGCCGGGAGCAGGCCGAGCTCCTCGTAGTAGCGCAAGGCCGAGGTGGCGACCCCGGTGCACTTGGCCAGTTCGCCGATGGTCAGATGTCGGTCACCCATGTCGGTCACCCATGTCGGTCACCCATGTC
>Ga0126377_10001624_pt1 | contig 14865 bp, 13 predicted proteins | sample PanSoiMetPlot_22_FD_92647 | JGI IMG/M metagenome (GOLD analysis project Ga0126377, IMG submission 92647) | Tropical forest soil microbial communities from Panama - MetaG Plot_22 | ecosystem: Environmental > Terrestrial > Soil > Tropical forest > Bulk soil | place: Panama | collected 2016-02-17
AAGCGGAGCGCGGCCATGCCGCACCCGATGTCGCCTCCCACCGCGGCCGGGTAGACGAGCCGCGTGGTCGCGACGGCCACGCCGACGCAGACCTCCTCGGCCAGGTGGACATCCGGCATGACCGCCACGTGCACCACGTCGGGCGCGTCTGCCAGCCTCGCGAGGGCTCGCTCCACCTCCGGCGAGAGCGGGTGAGCCACGAAGCGCGCCTGTGTCGCCGTCATGGCAGCACCTCGAACACCAGATCAGGGATTCGCTTGCGCGCGAGGGCGGCGGCCAGCTCGCCGCGGAGGTGACCCCGCGCGGCCTCCAGCGCCGCCTCGACGTCGACCACCCTGGCGTGCATGCCGGCGCTCACCTGGATGGCGAACCGGCTCGCATCCGGCGCCGGGCGCACCTCCATCAGGAGCGCGGACTCGAGCCGCGGATCGGCGAGCTCGGCCAGCGCCTGCGACAGGACGCGGAACAATTCCCGCGCCAGCTGCTTCAGTTTTCGATCATCGCCGCGGGAGCCGCCCGGCTCCCGCGATTCCGCAAAGAACGTCTCGATCAACTCGGCGTCGGTCGCCCCATGGACGCCGCGCCTCCCTCTCTTGTTGCTCACGCACACGCTCCTCAGCGCAGAGACAGTGCGCCGCGGGCGATGCGCGACCGAGGAGCGCAGCAGGTCAGGAGACCCGCAGCGCGGTCACACGAGGCCCGTCGACGCGGACACGCTAGCGGACATGTGGCGGTTCGCAGCCATGACGATCCTCGGGGAGTGTCAATGCCAGATACGCGGCGCCCGGTCAACCGCGAAGTTCTATCTCCACGATCTACGGGGTGCGCGGGCCCAGGCTCATTCCGTTCTCGTCGATCTTCAGGCGATCGGGATCGGTGACGGCGGCGAGCTGTTGCTTGCCGAGCGCGCGCAGCTGCGCGAGCTGGGCGGGGTCGCCCTTGGCCTGGTCATGGCCGACGACGATCGTCGTGGACAGGATCGCGACCTGCTCGTACAGGTCCTGCTTCTTTTCGATGGAGAGTTTCGTGAATGCGGCGTTGCTGCCGAGCGCGTCGCGCAGCTGCCGCGAGGTCGCGACGACCGCGGCGGGCGGGAGGTCCTGGTCGTGGTAGGCGACGTACGACGCGCACACGAGCAGCGCGAACGCGCCGGCGAGGTCGTGGTCGGGCAGCTTGAGCGCGGTCGCGATCGTCTCGTAGGTCGACAGCATCAGCTCGTACTGCTTCACCGTCGCGGCGCGCCTGTCCGGAGGCTGCTTGGCGGCCATCGTCGCGGGCATGCGCGCGACCGCTCGCTTCGGCACGCGCGTCGACTTCTTCGACGCGGACGGTGCGCTGTCGCGGTGTGGGTCGGTGAGGATGTAGTTGTAGACCTGGCTGCGTTCCCACGAGTCGCTGAAGTCGACGCCGATCTGAGCGTGGGCGAGGCGCGGCGCGGCCAGGGCGGCGAGGACGAGGCTGGCGGGGATGAGCAGGGGGCGACGCATGACAAGGAGAGGAGCCCGCGCGGAAAAAGTCGCACGACCGCGCGCTGTCCCCCTGAATCCGCGGCACTCGCCGCCGTCCTGCCGCCTGGGCGGGCGATCGCCGCGCCGGCCGGGCGCCCATGCTAGCGTCCCGCGATGGCAGATCGGCCCGACACGGCCCCGCGTCGGACCGGGCTCCTCGTCGGCCTGTCGTACGCCGCCTTCGTCAGCCTCGGCCTGCCGGACGGCCTGACCGGCGTCGGATGGCCCTCCATCCGCCAGACCTTCGGCCTGCCGATCGATGCGCTCGGCGCGATGCTGGTCGTGTTCACGGCCGGCTATCTGACCTCGAGCACGATGAGCGGCCGCGCGATGGACCGCCTCGGCGTCGGCATGCTCCTGGTCCTGAGCTGCGCCTCCACCGCGCTGGCGCTCCTGGTCTACGGCCTCACGCCGGCCTGGTGGCTGATGGTCGCCTTCGCGCTGCTGTCGGGGCTGGGCGCCGGCGCGATCGACGCCGGCCTCAACACCTACGCGGCCAGCCACTTCGACGCGCGCACGGTCAACTGGCTGCACGCCTGCTTCGGAGTCGGTTCGGCGACCGGCCCCATCATCATGACCAGCGTCCTGTCCGCCGGCCAGTCGTGGCGGGTCGGCTACCTCATCGTCGGCTGCGCGCAGCTGACCCTGGCCGCCTGCTTCGCGTGGACGCGCGCCAGCTGGCTGGCCGGTCCGGTCGGCGACGTGCGGACGCCTCCCGTGCGCGCCGCGCCGGCCCGCGCCACCTTGCGACTGCCCGCCGCCTGGCTCGGCATCGCGCTCTTCTTCGTCTACACCGGGATCGAGATCAGCGCCGGGCAGTGGATGTTCAGCCTGCTGACCGAGTCGCGCGGCCTGGCGACCGCGGCCGCCGGCACCTGCGTGAGCATCTACTGGGCGAGCCTGACCGCGGGCCGCGTGGTGTTCGGCATCATCGCCCCGCGCGTGCGCGTCGAGCGCGCGCTCCACGCGTGCATGGTCGCGATCGCCTTCGGCGCCGCCGTCGTCTGGACCGACATCGCCGACGCCGCCACCATCGCCGGCTTCGCGCTCATGGGCCTGTGCCTGGCCCCGATCTTCCCGTCGCTCATCAGCACGACGCCCGGCCGCATCGGCCCCGAGCACGTCGCCAACGCGGTCGGCTTCCAGGTCGCGGCGGCCGCGCTGGGCGGCGGCGCCATCCCGGGCCTGGTCGGCGTCCTGGCCCAGCGTCTGGGCCTGGAAGTGCTTCCCCCCGCCCTGCTCGCGGGAACCCTGCTCCTCATCGTCCTGTTCGCGGCGCGCACCAGGTCGCGCCGCTGACGGCGGGGCCGTCCCGGCCCGGCGACCCGGCTCAGCGGTTGAAGGGCACCTCGTTGACCCAGTGAAAGCCGCGAGTCATGAGCAAGGACTCGGGAGGGCCCATGCTGGCCAGACGCACGGTGACCTGCTTGCCGTCGAGGTCGCCGTCGAGGATGAGCTTGCCGGCCTCGCGTCGCATCTCGAGATGCGCGCGGCGGACGTCGGCGGCGTCGGTCGGCAGCCGGAGGTCGAGCGCGGGCGAACCCGGGATCTCGGCCGCCGCCAGGTAGCGCTGGCTCGTGCCGTCGGCCCGGTAGATCCAGATGGCCTGTCGCTGGATCCATGCGCCGCTCCAGCGGTCGGTATCGGCGAGCGCGAGCGGCCGGCCGTCCACGGTCATCTCGTCGACGGTGTAGTGGTCGCGCATGGCGCTGGTCGCGGGCGACACGTCGGTCCTCTTCATGTGACGCTCCACGGTGGGAACGATGACCTCGTACGCGAGGGCCCCGCTCGCGATGACGTAGAGCCCCGCGCAGACGGTGCGCGCGCGGCGCGAGGTCGGCAGCGTCGTCGACGGCACGGGGGGGGCGGGCCGGTTCAGGACCAGCACCGCGACCAGCCGGGGGATGGCGGGCGCGGCGAGGAAAAGACACATCAGCCACAGGTGGGTCGAGAGCAGCTTGACCGGCACGTCGTAGCAGAAGTTCAGCAGCACCACGTTGCCCATGACGGCGAGGAGCACGAGCGCGGCGACGGTAGCGGTGCGCCGGAAGAACAGCAGCGCGCCAGGGAGCGCCTCCATGAACCCGGCGAACATCGTGTAAGGCCGGGAGAACCCCATGAAGGTCCACAGGAGGCCCATCGGCGAGGAGTCGCCGTAGGTCGTGGCCAGCTGTCGCGGGCCTGGCACCGGAAACTGTCCCTCGAAGATCTTGGCGAAACCGTACGAGAGCATCAGGGTGCCGAGATAGACCCGCACGTAGAGTCGCAGGCCCTCGAGCAGCCGCTCGTGACGCCGCGGGCGCCGATCGACGAGCGTCCAGATGACCGTCGCCGCGATCGCCAGCACGAGCTGACAGAAGAGGAGCACGTAGTAGTACGTGCGGTCGCCGCTGCCATTGAACTCGGTGGCGATCGGGCCGTCGATGCCGAGGATGCTGGGCCCGACCCATAGAACCATCGGCTGGACCAGCGCGTCGTACAGCTCGCGCGCCTTCTCGGTCCACGGTAGCGACCCGAGCGGAAAGGGAAACGCGTACAGGACGAAGTACGAGAAGACGAAGCGAAAGCCGATCCGCTTGAGGAGACCCCAGCGCGTGGCGACGGGAACGCTCGAAGCAGCGTCCAGGCCAGGTCCGGGTCCATCGCTCAGCTCGGTCATCGCGCACCTCCGTTCGCGATCATGTCGGACCATCGCCCGCGATGTTTCCCCCGCCGCGCGCCGACCATCCTGCCACGGCGGGGCCAGGCAGCGATGTCGCGTGTCGCACAGGGCGCGCGATGTGCAATGGCGATCCCGGTCGGCCATGGTTGCGCTGCGCGTGGGCGCCCTCGAGAGGCGGTCCATCGTTCGCCATGCCGCGGTTGCGGCGTCCGATCTTCGACGACATGCGAGGTGGCGCGCCGCCTCACGCTGAGTGGCGCATCGCTATCGCCGCCGAGTTCCCGGACACCGACGTGCGCGCGCGAGTGTTGCTCGAGTGGTACGGCTCCGGGCTAGGGCCATGGTCGGGCTTTCCGGCGCACGAGCGACGACGACGACAGGAAGCAGCGCGCCCGCCACGCATTCCGCTAGTCAGCGTGCTTTCCTTCGCTCGGTCGCCACACTCGCGATGGCCGCGAACTGGCTGTCAGACCGGCCTCTCCTTGCCGCTTTCACGCTGCCCTCTCTCAGATGAACAGCTCCCATGCAGCGGCCGAGGGCGGAGAAGAACGCGTTGCTCGTCAGGACTCGCAGAGAAGCTGGATCTTGGCCACACCGGGTGTGGCGGCGCGCTCGAGGGCGGCGAGGCCTTCGGCAAGAGGGTATGCATCCTCGATGAGAGGGGCCGGATCGATGCGGCCCTCCTGCAGGGCCCGGAGAGCGGGCGCGAAGGGGCCGCAGCGGGAGCCGACCACTGTGATCTCGTCGATGACCAGCGGGGCGGCGTCGAGCTCGAGCTTGCCGTGGTACGTGCTCTTGAGCACCATGGTGCCGCGCGGGCGGAGGAGGGAGCGGGCCCGCCCGAAGCCATCTGCGGATCCGGTCGCCTCGACGACCGTGTCGAACCCGCCAGCGAGGTGGTCGCCCGCCAGGGCGACGCGGACGCCACGAGCAGCGATCCGATCCAGCTTGTTCCTGTGCCGGCCCACCAGGGTGACATCGGCGCCCGTGTGGATGAGCACGAGCGCGACGAGGGAGCCGAGCTTCCCGTCGCCGAGCACAGCGACGCGGCTGTTCGGCTCCACCCGCAGCTGCTCCAGGATCTCGTAGGCCGCGGCGAGCGGCTCGGTGAACGCAGCGTTCGCGTCCGAAAGCCCATCGGGCACGAAGTGGAGGTTGCGCACCGGCAGCGTCACGTACTCGGCAAAGCAGCCATCCTTGCCGAGGATGCCGAGCACGGTGCGCCTCTCACAGTGTCGACTCATCCCGGCCAGACATCGCTCGCAGTTGGCGCAGCCCAGGTTGATCTCGCCGGCCACGCGCGCGCCGACCCACTCGCGGTCGGCGGCCGCGCCCACGTCGGTCACATCGCCGACGAACTCGTGCCCGAGCGTGCCGGCGAAACCCATGTAGCCGCTGACGATCTCGAGATCGGTCGTGCAGATGCCGGCCCGCCTCACGTGAATAAGTGCCTCGCCGGGCCCCGGCTCGGGCACATCAATCTCCTGGACCGCGGGGGAACCGGAGAAGCGCAGGGCCTTCATGTCCGTGACTGTAACCCGGCGTCGCTACATCGCAGGGCCTCTCGGCCGATCGAGAGGAGACCTACCGGGGCGATCCGGGCGCTACCCGACGAAACCGAAGACGAGCGCGACCACGAGCGAGGCGAAGAGGCCGCCCAGCGCCATGTCGATCGCCGCGATCGCGGCGAATCTGAGCTTGTTCGTCGTCATGGGTACCTCCAGCGGAGTGCGAAAATGCCTGTGCGGCGCCGTGCCGCTCTCGTCAAGGTGGCGATCCCCACCCGACGGGCCCAGGGATCTGCTCCTGGCCCACATCTACTTGGATGCTCACGCCTCCTCGACGGTGACGTGATGCCGGGCGCTGCGCTCCTCATCTGTCTACGTCCCTGACGGCCGCAGGTGACATCGATCCCGATGCTCTCTTCTTCAATTCCCGGCCCTACTCGGCGCGCCGTGCCTCGTCGGCGCAGCCGGACCGACCGCTCACCTCGCACGCGGCGAAGGCGCGGCCGGCGCGCGCGCCCGGAAAGTCGGGCGATAGCTCGAGGATTCGCTCGATCGCGGCGAGCTCGCCCGCATGGTCGCCGCTCCGGTGGCGCGCCAGCGCGAGGTAGTACCAGGCGTCCGGCTGGTGGCCGTCGATGGCCGTCGCGCGCTCCGCCTGGCGGAGGCCGGCGGCGAGGTCGCCGCTCCGCAGCATCGCCCAGGCCAGCGCGCCGGCGATGCGGCCCGAGTGCGGATCGGTTCGCTGCGCGATCGCGAGCACGCGGCTCGCCTCCGCCCAGTCGCCGCGACGCCCCGCCGCGATGCCGAGTTTCAGATTGGCCTCGGCGTCGTCCGGATCGGCCCGGAGCGCCGCGGCGAAGATCGCGTCGTCGCTCCGCCAGTCGGGCAGGCGCGCCTCGATCCGCACGACTCCGACGAGCGTGACGAGCGCGACCGCCACCGGTGCGGCCGGTCTCACGAACCATCGCCGCGCCCCAAGACAAGCCTCGATCAGATCGGCGACGACCAGCGCCAGCCCGATCGAGGGGAGATAGAAGTAGCGCTCCGGGACCTGGCCGAACTTGGCGATCGCCACGGCGGCGGGGACGAGCCCCGCCAGGAACACCGCGACGGGCGCGGCCAGACCTCGGCGCCAGACGGCCGCGGCTGCCAGTCCGAGAAGAATGGCCGCGCCGATCGCCATCCCGAGCGCGCCGCCCGGAGCGTAGGGATGACCGATCGAGAGGGGCGGCGGCACGATCGCGCGCAGGAAGTAGATGCGGACGGTGTCGAGGAAGACCTGCGCCAGCTCCTGCAACGGGGGCATGTCGAAGCCGGGCAGCCCGAGGGCCGCTCGTGCACCCCACCAGGCTGCCACGGCGCAGGCGACCGCCACCCAGCGCGGGGCGGCGAGGGTCGGAGCGCGGCGCTCGGCCCAGTCCATGGCCGGCACGACGATCAACATCGCGCCGAACCCATCCTTCGACAGGAGACCGGCAAGGAACAGGAGTCCGTGGAGCGCAGCCCGCCCCGCGCCCGGGCGCCACGGCAGCGCGAGCAGCCCCGCGAGGGCGAGGCCGCAGAGCAGCTCGTAGCGGCACGAGATCCAGGCGACGGCCTCGACGTTCTCGGGATGCAGGGCCCACCAGGTTGCGGCGAGCGCGGGCGCGGCCAGGCCCGAGGCCGGGCTGTGGCGACGCAGCAACACCAGCGCGAGCAGCGCGGTCGCCATCGCATGCAGGAGGATGTTCCCGACGTGCAGCGCGCGCGGGGCCGGGCCCACCCGCGTGTCGAGCCAGAACGACGCGAGAGCGAGCGGCCGCCAGTACGGGCTGGGCTCCAGGCGCGGCGCGGCCTGATGGTAGAGATCGGTGGCCGCCGCGCGGCGCAGGCCGGCGAAGTCCTCGAGTGCCGGACTCGGCTGCACGAGGTTGACGTCGTCCCACACCCATCCGCATCGAACGGATGGCGCATACGCCGCGGCGGCGAGGACCGCCAGGGCGACGGCGAGCCCGGCTGTGCGCTGCCATTCCCTCACGACGTCGTCTCGGGAGTCCCCCACCCCCGATGCTGGCGAGAGTCGCAGCAAGTGAGTCCGTCGGCAAGCCCCGCGCTGCGGCGGAGACGTGCTCGCCCGTCGAGCTCACGGGAGTGAGGACGGCGCCCCGGCCTGTTCGGGCGCGCGCGCGGCGAAGAACAGCGCCATGAGGTCGGGCGGCCAGTCGGTCGCGCGATTCGTCTCCTTGTCGACATGCGCGACGGTCATGAGGCAGCGCGACACGTTGCGTCCGGCGGAATCGACCATGGCGCACTCGATCAGCGCGTCCGGGCCGCGGAACTCGCGCACGAACGACGTGATGGTGATCTCCTGGTCGCCGCGCGCTGGCCGAAGAAAGTCGATCTCCAGCCTCCTCACCCAGACCATGAACGGCTGGGTCCCCAGGGTCTTCAGATCCCAGCCGAGATGGTCGCGGAGGCCCTCCATCCGGTGGTCGGTGTAGTAGGTCGCGTAGTTCCCGGTGCTCACGTGGTTGTAGGGATCGAGCTCGGAGAACCTGACCCGGTGCGTGCTTCTGAAAACGATCGGTGCCCTCGACATTGCCCTCGCCGTTCCTTCGACACAGCCTACGCACGCGGCCGCGCCGGCGCCTTTGCCGACCCTGAGTGGGGCCTGAGGGTTTCCTGATTTCTCGGCCGCGGGCGGTCAGCCGTCGGTGTCGCGGATCTCGGCGAGGAACGACTCGAGCTCGCCCGCGAACCGGCTCCATGCCGGCTCCTCCGGCTGCAGGATGTGGTTCCTGCTCTCGAGCGGCACGAATCTCGCCCCCGCGATGCCGCACGCGAGCTCGATGCCGTCCTTCATCGGGATGACGAGATCACCGCGCGCGTGGAGCACGAGCGTCGGGACGCTCACGCGAGACAGCTCGGGCCGGACGTCGACGTCGCCGAAGGCCGACAGGAGCCGCGCCGCGTTGTCGGGCGTCGTGGTCTGGCGCTGGAGCTCGTTGAACCAGTCGGCGTGGTGCCGGGGGCCGTCGGGGAAGAACGCGGCCGTGAAGAGCTGCCTGAACGCGGGGTGCTCCACGCCCCAGCCCTGGCGCATGAGCACCATCAGCGCCTCGAAGAGCTCGACGAGCTCCGGGTGTCCCTTGACGCGCCACCCGCGCGCGCAGCCGCCGATCAGCACGAGCGCGGAGACCCGCCCGGGATTGCGCGCCGCGTAGGCGACCGCCACCGCCGCGCCGTGCGAGATGCCGAGGACGGGTGCTCGCTCGATTCCCGCTGCGTCGAAGACCGCGCCCAGGTCGGACACGAAGTCGCCGAACGAGATGGAGGGAGGCTCCCAGTCCGACAGCCCGTTGCCCCTCGCATCGTACCGGAGGAGACAGCGGCCCCGACCGAGCAGCTCGAGCCAGGGGCTCCACACCGGGCTGTCCCAGTCGAGCTCCAGGTGGCTCAGCCAGTTGGCCGCCTTCACGATCGGCGGACCGCGGCCGAACGCGGCGTACGCGAGCCGCGCCCCGTCGGCCGCCTTGCAGAAGGTGGTCCGCTGGGGCTCGAGCGTTGGCGTATGGGCCGCCACCGCGACGGGCGGGTTGCCGGTGCCGGCGGTCTCGGTCTTGATGCGCCGGACGTCCGCGACGAGGCGGTACCCCTGTCCGCGCACGGTCTGGATCTCCGCGCCCGGTGCGCTGCCGAGGGCTCGACGGACGAGCGAGACGTTGTACTGCAGGTTGTTCGGCTCGACGACGACGTCCGGCCACAGCCGATCGAGCATCGTGCGCTGCTGCTGGAGCGCTCCGGCCCCCTCGACCAGGAGCAGCAGCGTGTCGAACGCCTTGCCCGCGAGCGGCACGACCTGGTCGCCCCGGAGCAGGCGCCGCTCCTCCGCTTCGAGTCGAAACGGGCCGAACGTGTAGACCTTGCCGGGCACCGGGAGACTCGCCCGGATCATAGCAACACGAGGAACAGCGCCGCGGTCGCCGCGTCGCGGTCGGCCCGGCGGTCCGGTCATCCCGGCGGTCGGGTCGTCACGGCGGGAGGAGGAGCGCGCAGCCGGTGGTCGCCCCGGACTCGAGATCGATGTGCGCCGCGGCCGCCTGCTCGAGCGGGTAGGCGCGGCCGACCGTCGGTGCGGTCCCCGCGGCCGCCGCGTCGAGGACCTCGGCGGCGGCGAGCCGGTACACGGCCGGTTCGGCCATGTAGCGCATGACGCTCGGGCGGGCGAGCATCAGCGAGCGGCGCGGGCCGAGGTCCTCGACCGCGAGCGGCGGGATCGGTCCGGCCGACTCCCCGAAGCTGGCGACCGTGCCGAACGGGCGGACGCAGTCCAGGGTCCGTCGCAAGGTGTCGCCGCCGACCCCGTCGTACGCGACATCGACACCGGCGCCCCCGGTCAGGGCGGCGACCTCGCGACCGAAGTCGGCGTCCCGCCCGACGATGACGTGGTCGGCCCCGGCCGCGCGCGCGATGTCCGCCTTGGCGGCGGAGCCGACCGTCCCGATCACGGTCGCGCCGCGCCGCCTGGCGAAGCGAACCAGCAGGCTCCCGAGCCCGCCTGCGGCGCTGTGGACCAGGACCGTGCTCTCGGCGCCGACCGCGTAGATCCGGGTCTGCAGCATGTGCGCGGTGATCCCGCGGGCGAGCGCGGTCGCGGCCACCGAGTCGGCGATCGCGGCCGGCACCGGCACCGCCCGCCACGCCGGCAGGAGTCGCGCCGCCGCGTAGGCCCCGACCTCGCCGGCATACGCGATCCGCTGCCCGACCGCGAGCTCCGCGACGTCGGGTCCGATCGCCTCCACCACCCCGGCCGCCTCGATGCCCAGCACGGCCGGGAGCGCCGGCAGCGGGTAGAGCCCGGACCGCTGGTAGATGTCGATGAAGTTCAGGCCGATCGCGGTCTGCCGGACCCGGATCTGCCCGGGGCCGGGGTCGGCAAGATCGATGTCCGCCGTTTCAAGATGGTCGGGGCCGCCGGGCTCCCGGATCCGGACGACGCGGGTGGAGAGGGTGGTGAGGGTCGCGCGGTTCGTGAGCGTCATGCCGCCATGGTGGCGCGAACTCCCTCTGTGCGAAATTCCCCAAGAACGCACATGAATGGTGAATATCTGCACGATGTCGTGGACTGGGAGGACCTCCGCCACTTCGCCGCGTTCGTCGACGCCGGCTCGCTCTCGGCGGCTGCCGTCCGCCTCGGCGTGGACCACGCGACCGTGGCCCGGCGCATCGCCGCGCTCGAGGCGTCGCTCGCGGTGAAGCTGGTCGATCGGCGCACGCGCGTCCCGTCGCTCACCGCAGAGGGAGAGCGGATCGCGGCGCTGGTGACCCGGATGGAGACCGAGGCGTTCGCGGTGGTGCGGGCCGCGCGCGGGCTGCGGCCGGCGCTCGGCGGCGTGGTGTCGATCAGCGCGCCGCCGACCATCGCAAACGCCCTCATCGCGCCGCGGCTCGCGTCCCTGCGCACCCGCCACCCGGAGATCCGGGTGCGCCTGCTGGGCGAGAAGCGGCTCGCCAAGCTGGCGCGGCGCGAGGCGGACATCGCGATCCGGCTGGTCCGCCCGACCGAGTCGGGGCTGGTCCGCCGCAGGCTGGGGACCATCGTGTTCGAGCTGTACGCCACCGCCTCGTACCTGTCCGGCCGCCGCCCGGCCACGTACGAGTTCATCGGCTTCGACCGCGACGACGACGCGCTGCCGCAGCAGCGCTGGCTCGTCGACGTCGCCGGCGAGCGGCCGATCGCGCTCCGCACCAACGACCTCGAGAGTCAGCTCTCCGCGGCCTGCGCCGGGGTCGGAGTCGCGCTCCTTCCCGGTTTCCTCGCCACCCGCCACCGCGAGCTCCGCCGCGTCGCGGTGCGGCAGCGTCCCATCGCGCGCGAGGTGTGGCTCGTGGTCCACGGCGATCTCCGGCCCGCCCCCGCCGTGCGGGCCGTCATGGACTTCCTCGTCGAGGCGACGAGCGAGCTGGCCGGCCCGGCGCCGGCTCCCCCTCGCCGCCGCTAGTCAGTCGGCGCGCGGTGTGCCCGGCGCAGGCAGCTTGCGGTTGGCGAAGATCAGCGTGACCAGCGGGACGATCAGCCAGAAGGCGGCCTGGTAGAGACAGATGGCCCGAGTGTGGAGCGGCATCGCGTGGCCCAGTGTCTCGGAGAGCCACAGCATGTGGGGCCAGAAGAGGTAGAGCGTGATTGCAGACGACAGGGCGCCGTAAAGTGTGGCGGCCAGGCGCTGCCGACGGGTCGCATGGATGAGCTCGACGGCCGCCCACAGCTGGACGGGCGTCATCGCGGCGATCCACCAGGGCCATCGAGGATCCTGGAGGACCGCACTCAGCTCGTAGCTGTTCACGTACCGTAACGAGTGGTCGACCATCGTGAAGGCGTCCTCGGGGTGGAGCATGTCCGGCACGGCGAGGACCAGCTGGAAGACGCCGGCCGCGAGGAGGAGCCAGCCAAGCGATGCGAGGCCGGTGTCGGGCGATCGCGCGAGTGAGGACCTGCGCGCGGCGACGGCGGGCCGGACGACTATCGGCCAGCAGAACAACAGGAGGGCCATCGTCCATGCCTCCATCCCGTATATCTGCAGGTTCCAGCTCCACCGATCTCCGTACTGCTGCTCCACGAGATGCGCGAGGATCAGCGACGCGCCGGCCAGCACCGACGAGAGCAGGCCGAACCAGACGTACCGGGCCATGGCCCGGTCGGTTCTCTGATCGTCGGCGCCGCTCATGACTCGCGCGCCTGCAATGGCCTGCAGGATCGATCGCGTCATCAGAAGGGCACACGCGTAGGCGAGCAGGAACCGCTCCGTCGGAGGCACCAGAAGGACAGGATCGCCCAGGCCGAGGACCGCGTAGATCGTGAAGAGAGCCGCCAGCGCGCCGGTCAGCCCGAGCACGACGAAGAGCGGCCCGGGGACTCCGCCCGTGGCGGGCGACGGGACCTGGGCGACGGCGCGCCGCAGCCGCGGGTGGATCAACATCGCCAGCAGTGTGGTCGGCCAGGCGAGCAGGACGAGCGCCGCGACGAGGTAGTGGATCCACTGGCCGTCACCTCCGCGGCCCATGGCGCCGTGAAGAGACTCGAGGGACAGCGCGGTCTGCGCGAAGGCGACGGCGATGTATGTGTACGTCGGGTACAGGCGCGCGGGCCCGGAGCGGCGCGTGAGCGCGCGCCCCGCGCGCACGTGAAGCGCCGAGCGGAGGATGACCGGGGCGTAGATCACCTTGAAGGCGAACCAGTCGGCCCAACCACCCCGGTTGTCTGTCAGCGTCGACCAGAGATGGCGGAGCACCTCGATACCCGCGCAGGCGAGAAAGACGGCGCCGCCAAGCTGCATGATCAGGCCGAGCCCCGCGAGACCGTGATCGCGCGGCGCGGGCTCTGCGGGGCTGTGCGCGTCCCTGCTCATCGCACCCTCCGGCGAGGAGGCAGCTTGCGGCTGGCCAGGATCAGGGTGACCAGCGGGACGACGAGCCAGCAGGAGATGTTGAGGAGCGGAACGACGACCGAGAATCCGAACTGGAGGCCACTTCCGACGATGCCGTCCAGCTCCATCATCTGTTGCCAGCTCAACCAGATCGTGACCGCCGTCGAGACCGCGCCGTAGAGGGTCGCGGCGAGGCGGCGGCGCTCGGTGGATCGGATGAGCTCGACCGCGGCCCAGAGCTGGAGCAGGCTGACTCCAGTCGACCACCAGGGCACGCGCGGGTTGGTCGCGATCTGCAGCAACTCGCTGGCCGGGGCGATGTTCCAGGGCAGCGAGCCGGACAGGCCGTCGCGCCCGTACACGAGATCCGGCAGCGCGAAGGCCAGCTGGAAGAGACCCATGGCCAGGAGCAGCCAGCCGAGGGCCGCCATCCCGGCGTCCGGGGCGCTGCGATCGCCGGGGCTGTCGGTACCGGCCGGGTCAGGCGTGGCGCTTCGCCGCGTGTGAACTCGGCGTAGGATGAGCGGCCACCCGAGCAGCAGCCCGACGATGCCCGCCACCTCCACCAGATTCGGGTAGGCGCCGTAGAGCTCCCTGCGCTCCAGCTCGTGTATCGCGACGAGCAGGCCACCGACGGCGAGCGCGGAGACCACACCGAAGGTGGTGTAGCGAGCGAGAGCCCGATCGGCGCCGCCTCGTGCGTGGCGCAGCCCGCTTCCACCGACGACGGTCTGCAGGATCGATCGGGCGATCAGCAGCGCGCACACGTGGAGCATCAGCAGCCACTGCGTCCATGCATGCGCCCCGAATTCGGTCGGCGTCTGGTACGCGGCGTAGAGCATGAACAGCGCGGTCAGCGAACCGACCGCGCCCAGCACGACCATGAGGATCGCGGCGCCCTCCCGACCGGCGTCCTCGAGGGGCGCCATCTCTCCTTGCGCGGCCAGGCTTCGCATCTGCGACCGGCACAGCACGACGACGACCGCCAGCGGCCAGGCGACGAGGAGCAGAACGATGGTGACGTTGAGCTTGGCCGCGAGCGGCGCGATCGAGTTGAGGGCCCTCAGGACGACCGCGGTCTGCAGCAGCGCACCGGCGATGTACGCGTAGCTCGGCGCCAGCCGGCGACGCGGCTCACTCCGCACCAGCGCGCGACCGGCCAGGAAGTGGAGAACCGAGCGCAGAAACCCGGACAGGGCAATGGCCAGGAAGGCATCCCTGGTCAGGTCGGCGTGGCGCCAGTCCTGGTAGTAGAGCGGCGTGTGAATGAAGCGGTCCCAGATGCACGTGGCAGCCTCCATGGCCATGTAGGCCAGAAAGACCGCTCCGCCCAGCTGCATGATCAAGCCGAGCGCCGCGAGACCATGATCCGCGGGACGCACAGCACCCTGCCGCGAGACAGTCCTCTCCATCGCCCACCCTCCCCGGTCCGGACTGGCTGGCCAGTCTAACACGCAGTCGTCGATCGATGAGATCGAGAACCACGCGCGCCGAGGTCGACGACGCCGCGCCGAGCTCCACTGCCGGCTCTCGCGCTGCACAGCCTGATCGGATGTGGACGTGCATGTGCATGTGGCGCGACGTCGCAGCGCGTCGCCGAGCATCCGTGTCGGCACGCGCGACCGAGCACCGCGACGGTTGCGCGGCTTGTCGCTCCCGTCACAGGCGCGGCGCTGGAAGATCGCCTCGTGCTGCAGCAGATCGCATTCGCCGACCGCCCGGCAGGGGTGAAAGGCCGCCGTCGGCGACGCGATCCCGCACTCGTACGCCGCTACGTTCTGCGA
>Ga0126377_10001625_pt1 | contig 14863 bp, 12 predicted proteins | sample PanSoiMetPlot_22_FD_92647 | JGI IMG/M metagenome (GOLD analysis project Ga0126377, IMG submission 92647) | Tropical forest soil microbial communities from Panama - MetaG Plot_22 | ecosystem: Environmental > Terrestrial > Soil > Tropical forest > Bulk soil | place: Panama | collected 2016-02-17
ACCGCCGATCCCGCGGTGGCGGCGCTGCGCTGCAAGGTGCGGGCGGTCCCCGACGACACGCTGCGCAGCGACGAGGTGCACGCGGCGGTGATCGCCGATGGCATGCGCCACGAGGTCCACGTCGCGCACGCGAGCGGCACCGCCGCCAATCCGATGAGCGACGCGGGGATCGAGGCCAAATTTCTCGCCAACGCGATACCCGTGATCGGCGAGAAGCGCGCGCGCCGGGCGTGCGAGCTCGTGTGGTCGTTCGACGCCGTTGCGGACGTGCGCGCGCTGCTTGCGCTCGTCGCCTGAACTAGCCGGCGCAACGCGATCCGGCCATCGCCATTGGCGCGCTGGGCGCCACGCTATCGGCCGCCGAAGAACGGAAAGAAGAATGGCTGCGACGTCGACCAGAAGCGGCGCGGTTCCGACCGCTGCTGCTGCGCGGCCGCACGCGCCACCGCAGCCTGGCGCGTCTGTCCCGCGCCGGGAGGCCCGAGCCGGCGCGGCGCGGGCGCAGGACCCGGGCTCGGGCCGGCGGCCGCGACCTGACGCTGCTGCTCCTGCTGCGCCAGCATCGGCGTCATCGGCGTGGTCGTCGTCGCGACCACCGGATCGGTGCCGAGCGGCGCGACATTGCGGCGCGGCCAGGCGAAATCGTCGGCGCGGCCGGCCGGTGCCTCGGGGTGCTCGCCGCGCACCAGCACCCGCGTGGCGATCGGGTCGGTTGTGCCTTGGCTCGGACGCGCGCCGCCCAGAAGCTCATCGGCTTCGGCCGTCGCGGTCAGCGGCATCACGGGACCCGCAAGCGGCCGCGCAATCGCGGTGTTGCCGGGACGCGCGGCCGGCGCCTGCTGGGCAGGCTCTTCCGGCGCGGGCAGCGCAACCGGCGTCGCGTGTGCCATCAACGAGCGCTGGATCTCACGCTCGACGAAGTGCGCGAGCTTGCGCGCGCCTGCCTGCGTAAAGTGAATGCCATCGCCGGAACGCAGGCGGCGGATCTGCCCCTCGAAATCCGGCCCCTGCGTGACGAAGCGACCCTGCTCGTCGACGAAGCCGTCCCAGGTGTCGATGTAGGTGATGCCCGCCTTCTCGGCGCGGCTGCGGAACAGATCGTTGAGATAGCTCAGATCCGACGAGGCCTTGGAACCGCGCACCGGCGGCAGCCCGACCCAGAGCACCGGAACGTTCTTGGACTTGAGCGCCGCGATCGTATCGTCGATGCGCTTGATGTAGAGCTCGGTCCATTTGTCGGAGCGGAACTCGTAGCTGACCATGCCGGGTGTCGGGCGGTCCGGTTCGGGAGCAGGGGTATCGGCGGGTGCGTCGTCGTTCGCGGCGTCCCGCTCCTTGTCGTCCCCCTCCTTATCGACCTTCTCCTTGTCGGCCTTCTCCTTGTCGACCTTCTCCTTATCGCCCTTCTCTTTCTCGACCTTCTCCTTCTCACCGCGCGGCGTATTCGATGCCGGAGAGGACGACTTGGCGGGCGCCTTTTCCTTGATCGGGCGACGATCGTTGAGGCCGATCATCATGACGATGAAATTGGGCTTTTCGGCGCTGAGGATCTCGCGCGCCGCTTGCGGCCAGTCGGGATATTCGCCGCGCGGATCGTTCTTCACGTCGATGCGGATCAGGCCCGACCAGGTGCGGTGCCGGCGCAGGATGCCGATGTCGGGCGATTCGGCGGCAGCCTGCTCCAGTCCATAGGCGAGCCAGTCGGCCATCGAGTCGCCGACCACCACCACCGACGTGAGCGGCGCCGAGTCGGGTTTCCGGGCCGGCGGCGGCGCCTTGGCGTTGTATTCGGCCGCCGGCGCCTGCCGGTTGTCGCCGAAAAAACCACCGCCGTAGGGGCTGTAGCCGCGACGGTGCCGCTCCTCAATGAAAGGAAATCGATCGTCGAATTGCTGGGCGGCGGCCGGACCGATCACGGCCACGGCGAGCCCGAGAACGACCGCCGCCTCGGCCAGGCCGATAACGAGCGCACCGACGAGTGGCCACCTGGATACCGCTACTGCCATCAGATTGGACCCAAAAAACGACGGTCGGCCAACGCCTTGCGCGGCCAATCCGCTCCAGCCTAAGCGGTCATTAGGTTCTTACCATGGCGGTCCGGGCGGCGGGAAGGAGCCCCCTGCCCGGATCGGCATCATGTCTACCGAGACGCTGAGGCGCCCGCCCGCAGCCGGTCGAGCAGATCGGCGGTCGCAAAGCCATCGGGAACCAGGCCGGCCGCCATCTGGAAGCGCTTGAGCGCGCCGCGCGTAAGCGCATTTATGCGCCCATTCGGCTCACCGCCAATGTCGAATCCTCGGGCGAGCAGAAGCTGCTGCAGTTCGTACCGCTCCGCGCTGGTGAGCACGCGCTCCTCGCGCGGCCACGCCCGCACGAGGGGGCGATCGCCGCGCAGTCGATCGGCCAGTAGACCGATCGCGAGCGCGTAAGCCTCGGCCGGATTGTAGCGCATGATCGCGCGAAAATTGTTGAGCATCAGGAAGGCTGGCCCGCGCGCGCCCGCCGGCACCAGCAGAAACCCCTTGTCGGTTGCGCGCGGGAAGGGCTTACCGCCGACCCGCCGGACCCCATGATGCTCCCATTCGCGCACCGTCATCGGCTTGGCACCGTCCGCGAGCAAATAGTCGAACTCCGGCGGCACCACCACCTCATAACCCCAGGTCTGGCCGGCCATCCAGCCGTCGAGCTTGAGATTATTCGCCGTCGAGGCGACGAGGTCGGGGATCGAGTCGACTACGTCGCGCCGGCCGTCGCCGTCGAAGTCGACGGCGTAGCGCTTGAACGCGGTTGGCATGAACTGCGTCGGCCCGAATGCGCCGGCCCACGAGCCCTTGAGATGTTCCGGCGTAACGTCGCCGCGATTGAGAATCTCCAGGGTGGCGAGGAACTCGTCCTTGAAATAGGCCTGCCGCCGTCCGACGCAGGCGAGCGTCGCAACCGAGCGCAGCACCGGCCGCTCGCCGATCTGGGTCGAATAATTCGACTCGACCCCCCAGATCGCAGCGACCACGTGGCGATCGACCCCATAGGCCTTCTCGACCGCGTCGAAGGTCGCCTTGTTGGCGGCGAGGATCTCGCGGCCGCGCTTGATGCGGGCGTCGCTCACCAAGAGATCGAGATAGTCCCACAGCGCTTTGGTGAATTCCGGCTGGGAGTCGACGAAGTCCATGATCTTGAGATCGGGCGTCAGCCCGGTCGCGTATGTCTCGAACGTCTCGCGGGTGACGCCGCGGCGCGCCGCGTCGGGCCAGTAGCCGGCGATGCAATTGGGGAAGTTGGCGGCGGCCGCACGGATCGCGTCGGCTTGCATGAGCGGATGGCCGGAGGAGCCCGACTCCCCGCTCCAATCGTCCTTGCCAGGCGGCGCCGCGGCCGGCGAACCAAACGGATTGAGCAACCCGATGGCGCCAGTGACGAGGCGCGACAACCCGTCATCCTGCGCGCGGGCGCCGCTCACTGCGCCCGACAAGCCGCCCAGGATCAGTCCGGCCACCGCCGTGACCCTCACGAACCGCATTCCACCCGTCATGTTAAGATTCCGCCGTCCGGCGCCGTGCACGCCGCTCCCTCGTTCAATAGGGACCCGAATTGGTTTCGGGATGTTTAATAGCATGGGCGACCATCGAAGGCGAACCGGGGACGATCGAGGCGACCGACAGAATTGTCACTGTTTTGTTTTGCCGTTGGCATCCACTGCTGTGGTAGAACCGCCCTCGAATTTCCCCTTTTTCGCCAAACAAACCGGGATATCGGTGGTCGATCTCCCTCCTCGCGAACCCCCAGCATGAAACCCATCCGCAAAGCGATTTTCCCGGTTGCCGGCCTCGGCACCCGGTTCCTGCCAGCCACCAAGGCGATGCCCAAGGAGATGCTTCCGGTCGTCGATCGGCCGCTGATCCAGCACGTCGTCGACGAGGCGCGCGAAGCCGGAATCGAGCATCTGATCTTCGTCACCGGCCGCAACAAGGCGGTGATCGAGGATCATTTCGACCGCCAGTTCGAGCTCGAGCTCACGCTCGACGAGCGCAACCGCCGCGCCGAGCTCGACCGCCTGGCTCGCGATCTGCCGGGGCCCGGGCAGACCAGCTTCACGCGCCAGCAATCCCCGCTGGGGCTCGGTCACGCGGTGTGGTGCGCGCGCGAGCTCGTCGGCGACGAGCCGTTCGCCCTGCTCCTGCCCGACGTGCTGGTGCAGCACAGCCGAGGTTGCCTGGCGCAGATGATGGACGTCTATCGCGAGCACGGCGACCACGCCAACATGATCGCGGTCGAGGAGGTGCCGGCTGATCGCATTCACATGTACGGCGTGGTGGGTGTCGGATCACCGGTCGGAAAGGCGTTCAAGATCACCGGGATGGTGGAGAAGCCGGCGCGCGAGGCGGCGCCCTCGAACCTCATCATCACCGGACGCTACATCCTGCAGCCGCAGATCTTCGCGGTGCTGGCGAACCAGGCGCGCGGCGCCGGCGGCGAGATCCAGCTCACCGACGCGATGATTCGCCTCGCCCAGGAGCAGCCGTTCCTCGGCCTCAAGTTCGAGGGCAAGAGCTTCGACTGCGGCTCGAAGCTCGGATTCCTCGCTGCCAACGTTGCCTATGCGCTCGCGCGCAAGGACATTGCGCCGGCGTTCCGGGCGGAGCTGAAACAGATCTTGGACGCCGAGTGAGAAGATTTCGCCTCATCGCGCATGCGCGCAGCGGCGCTCGATCCTGCTAGAGCGGCATCGCCCGCTTGCGCGGGCGATGCCGGAGATTTCGGACAGTGCTGTCCCTGCGCCCGCCTACCAACGTCGGTAGGGGCGGCGCCAGCCCCATCCGGGTCCGCGCACGAGTCTCAGGATCAGGAGCAGCACCACAGCACCGATGGTCGCGTTGATGATTGCGGCGACCAGTCCGACACCGAGATGGATCCCAAGCTTCGGCAGCAGCCAGTCGCCGATGAAGGCGCCGATGATACCGATCACGATATCGCCGATCAGACCGAAGCCGTAGCCCCGCATGATCTGGCCGGCGAGCCAGCCGGCAATGAGGCCGACAATCAGAATGACCAGAAGACTCTCGTTTGAAATGTGCATCGCCCTGTCCTCGGGGGAGTCAACACACCCGATGACGCGCGGCGCGGGAAAAAGTTCCCGCGCGACCTTCGCTTTTCAGCCAACACCGGCGGCAGCGTCATCTGTCCACCTCAGCGCGAAGTTCGGATTCGCGGCACCAGAGTACGTTCCGTTCTCACGGAATCGGAACGTACTCTAGATTCTGAGCCAGTCGCGGCGGATCTCGGCCTTGAGCTGCATGGAGCGCGTGAGCTTGTAGGTGAGCGCGCCCGATGCGAACCAGCGCTGATCGACGCGTGCGAGCCACATAATCGTCGATGCCGAAACCGAGCTTGGCGGTGGCGATCAGCCACCGGCGGAAGGCGTGATCGACCTGCAGAACCAGGTCACAGTGGTCAGCGCCGGGATCTCGCCGAGCCGCGTCGGGCCGCCGCCCTGGTGCGCGGCACGGCGGGCCGACGACGGTCGGCACAAGGCGAAGGCGCGGCACGGTTGAGCCCTGACCGGCCGGCCGATCGGCACGCATTTGGTCAATGGGAATAAAATGGGTATGGTTAAGGAGGGTTATGGTGGTACCCGGCGCCGTCGCGGACCCCCGGATTTCATGCTATGGGGCGGACCCGGCGCCACCGATCGAGGGCTCCCTTTGGAAGCAAGTTCGAGCAAGCCCAAGCAGTCCCTGATCGACTCCGCGCTGCGGACGCTGGAGGCCGGGTCGGGCGGCATCGCGGCGCTCGCAGCCGCCATGCAGGACGGGCTGGGACGGCCGTTCGCGTCCGCGGTCGACCTCATCCGCGCGGCGAATGGCCGGGTGGTGGTCTCCGGCATGGGCAAATCCGGCCATGTCGGACACAAGATCGCGGCGACGCTGGCCTCGACCGGGACGCCCGCCTTCTTCGTTCATCCCGCCGAAGCGAGCCACGGCGACCTCGGCATGATCACGCGCGACGACGTCATCCTGGCGCTGTCGTGGTCGGGCGAGACCGCCGAGCTCAAGAACCTGATCGACTACTCTCGCCGTTTCCGCATCGGACTGATCGCCGTCACGGCCGAGGCCGACAGCGCGCTCGGTCGCGCCGCCGACGTGGTGCTCGCGCTGCCGTCCACGCGCGAGGCGTGCCCGCACAATCTCGCGCCGACCGCCTCGTCGCTGATGCAGCTCGCGCTCGGCGACGCGCTCGCGATCGCCCTGCTGGAAAGCCGCGGCTTCACGGCGGCCGACTTCCACGACCTGCATCCGGGCGGACGCCTGGGCGCGGCGCTCACCTTCGTGCGCGATCTCATGCACGGCGGCGGCGCCATGCCGCTGGTGCGCCTCGGCGCGCCGATGTCGGAGGCGCTGATCGAGATGTCGGCCAAGGGCTTCGGCTGCGTCGGCATCATCGAGGCGCAGGCGCTGGTTGGCATCATCACGGACGGCGATCTGCGCCGCCACATGCGCGCCGATCTGCTCGACCAGCGCGTCGAGCAGGTGATGACCCGCGGGCCCAACACGGTGCGGCCCGACCAGCTCGCAAGCGAGGCGCTCGAGTATCTCAACGCGATGAAGCGCACGGTGCTGTTCGTCGTCGAGGGCACCACGCCGGTCGGCATCGTGCACATGCACGACCTGCTGCGCGCCGGGGTGGCGTAAGCTCTGCCGTCATTGCAAGGTTCGCAGGGTGGGCAAAGCGACCCGCCTCCGCTCGCTTCGCGTGCTACGTCGGGTTTCGAGTCCGCCGACCCGCCTTCGCTTGCTTCGCAAGCTACGGACGGGTTTCAGTCCGCCGAAGCGCGTGAGCGCGTAGGCGGAAGCGTGCCCACCGTACCGCAACGACGTGTCGTTTCGCGGTGGGCACGGGCTTCGCGCCTTGGCCCACCCACAAATTTGCGGCTCACCCCGCAGCCGGCTCGACCTTCAGCGTCGCGCCGTCGACGGCCGCGACCTTGATGCGGCTGCCGGCCGGACAATCGGGGCCGGTGACGCGCCAGATCGTATCGCCGACGCCGACCGTGCCGTTGCCGTTGACGATCGGCTTCTCGAGCGTGAACACGCGGCCGATGAAGGCGTCGGCGCGTCGGTTGAGAAAGGGCTGATCGGTCGGCGAACGCGACCGTCCGCCGACCCGTCGCCACAGTGGAATGGCGGCAACCGAGAAGGCCGCGAAGGTGACAAGCTGGACCTGCCAGCTCCAGTCGATGACGAGCGAGATCGCGCCAACCAGAAAGGCCGACAGCCCGAGCCACAGCATGAAGGTGCCGGGCGCGATGATCTCGAGCACCAGAAGGATGGCGCCGAGAATGAACCAGTCCCAGTAGCCAAGCGAAAGGACCAGGGTCGACATGGGATTGCCCCTTGGATTGCGGACGAGCGTACCGGAAAAGTGTGTCAACTCCTCGGGATCATATGCCCGGCGCGGGATGACTATTCATCGAATCGTCATATCGCGCCAGTCCGTCGACCGAGCATGAGCCTAGATTCGTTGCTTGGCGCATATTCTTATCGGCGAACCGGTCCCCACTTCGCCGGAATATGCGCTAACCGAAGCCCGATCAAACCGGCCGTGTGCTGGGCAACGTACCGGCCGGCGGACCAGTCGGGCGCACCGGCGGCGGCGCGCCCTTGCCGTCGCTGAATGCCCCCTTGGCGATCTCGGCGATGCCGGCCAGCGAGCCGAGCACGGCGGTCGCCTCGACCGGCAGCATCAGCACCTTCTGATTGGGTGCATGTGCGAGCTCCGTGAACGCCTTGATATATTGTTGCGCGACGAAATAGTTGAGCGCCGATATGTCGCCGCGCGCGATCGCCTGGCTCACCACTTCGGTCGCCTTCGCCTCGGCCTGGGCGAGGCGCTCGCGCGCCTCTGCGTCGCGGAAGGCCGCCTCGCGGCGGCCCTCGGCCTCGAGGATCTGCGATTGCTTGGCACCCTCCGCGCGCAGGATCTGCGATTGGCGCTCGCCCTCGGCGGTGAGGATCTCGGCGCGCTTCTCACGTTCCGCCTTCATCTGGCGTGCCATCGCCTCAACCAGATTGGCGGGCGGCACGATGTCCTTGATCTCGATGCGGTTCACCTTGACGCCCCAGGGCGAGACCGCCGCGTCGACCACGCGCAAGAGGCGCTCGTTGATCTCGTCGCGATGGGAGAGCATCTGGTCGAGGTCCATCGAGCCCATGACGGACCGAATATTGGTCATCGTGAGCTTGATGATGGCGACGTCGAGCTGGGCGACCTCGTAGCTCGCCTTGGCGGCATCCACCACCTGGAAAAACGCGACGCCGTCGACCGTGACAGTGGCGTTGTCCTTCGAGATGACGTCCTGCCGCGGAATATCGATCACCTGCTCCATGACGTTGAGCTTGCGGCCGATCTGGTCGATGAACGGCAGGATCAGATTGAGCCCCGGTCCGAGCAGCCTGGTGTAGCGGCCGAAGCGCTCCACGGTCCAATTGTAGCCCTGCGGCACCGTCTTCACGCCGAGATAGAGCGTGAGCACCGCGAGCAGCACAATAACGATGGTAAAGATGTCGAATCCACCCAGCATGAGCTCCCCCTTTGGCCAGGGACATATAGTGCAGTGGCACACGGGCAGCCGACAAGCCGCCGCACGGCCCTGGAGCACGTTCCGTTCCTGCGGAATCGAAACGTGCTCTGGAGTCGTTTGTTTGGCGCATATTCTTATCGGCGAACCGGTGCCCACCCCGGATCAAGTCCGGGCAGGCCTTCGCCGGAATATGCGCTCGTTAGTCGTCGCGTGAGACGGCGGAGTTCAACGTTGCGCGGCAACGCATCAGCGAGCCGCCATGAAGCGGAAGCGACATGCGATATCGAGGCGCCTTACACCCAGCCCTTGAGTTCGCGCAGCACCAGGTTCTGGATCACCCGCATGCCGGCCTCGCTGTCGTTGAGGCACGGGATGTGGGCGAAATTCTCGCCGCCGGCGCGCTTGAAGTAGTGCGCGTTCTCGACCGCGATCTCCTCCAGCGTCTCGAGGCAATCGGCCGCGAAGCCAGGCGTGATCACGGCGAGATTCTTGATCCCCTTGCGGGCCAGACTCTTGACGGTCCTGTCCGTATAGGGCTGCAGCCATTCGGCGCGCCCGAAGCGCGACTGGAACGTCATGATCAGCTTGTCCTCATCAAGCTTGACGCGCTCGCGCAGCAGCCGCGTGGTCTTGGCGCAATGACAGTAATAGGGATCGCCCTTGAGGAAGTAGCTCTTGGGAAGGCCGTGGTAGGAGGCGATGATGGCATCAGGCTTGAACGGCAGGCGCGCGAGCCCCGCCTGCAGCGTGCCCGCCACCGCCTCGACATAGACCGGATCGTCGAAATAAGGGGGCGCGACGCGCAGCGACGGCTGCCGGCGCATGTGGATCAGCGCACGGAACGCGGCGTCGCACACGGTCGCGGTCGTCGCGGCGGCGTATTGCGGATAGAGCGGGACGAGCAGGATCCGTTCGCAGCCCGCGCTCGCGAGCTCGGCGAGCCGCGAGGCGATCGAAGGTTGGCCATAGCGCATCGCCCAGTCGACCGTGACGTGCTTGCCCAGCAGCGACAGCAACCGGGTGAGCTTCTCGGCCTGCGACCGTGTGATCGTCTTGAGCGGGGACTCGTTGTTCTCGTTGTTCCAGATTTTCGCGTAGTCGCGCCCCTTTCGGCGCGGCCGAAATCGCAGAATGATTCCGTGCAGCACCAGCTTCCAGACGACACCGGTCTGCTCGATCACCCGCCGGTCGGAGAGGAATTCACGCAAATACCGCCGAACCGACTCCGCGTCGGTCGCTTCCGGCGTGCCGAGATTGACCAGCAGCACGCCGATGCCACCGGCCGCGACCTGCGGATGATCCGCCGGCCGGGGCGTCGGGGTCGCGACGGCCTGTTTGGTAGGGGTTGCGACAGACGGATCGATAACGTCGCTCATGCGGCTACACGTTCCTCGGCGCCACCATAGGCGATGGCGGGCCCCTGTCCATGCATGTTAAGCCAAGCCGCTCATGACGGAACCGGATATGGCCCCGATATATGGCGTCGTCACGACGCTTGCGATGCCGGCGGTCGTTGCCGCCGGACCGGCCTCCGGGACCGTCCGCCCATGAGTCCGGACGAGCAGCGTGCGCTGGTCGCGGCCGAGAAGCCGGAGCTGTGCATCCTGCCGACCGTCGAGCTCAATGCCGAGACGCCTGCCCACCTGCTCGACGACGACATCACCCCGGTGAGCCGCCTGTTCGCGCGCAATACCGGCGACATGCCGGTCGCCGGCACGACCGAGATCGCGGCCTGGACGCTCGCGATCGACGGTTGCGTGCGCGCACCGCGGAGCTGGACCGTGCGGAAGCTGCAGCGTGGGTTCGAGACCGTGACGCGCATTGCGGTGCTCGAATGCGCAGGCAACGGGCGGGCGTTCTTTACCACGCCGGCCGGCACGGTGCTGTGGCAGCACGGGGCCGCGGGCTGCGTCGCATGGACTGGCGTGCGGCTTGCCGACCTGCTGCGGCATTGCGAGCTCACGTCGGACGCCGTCTACACCGGCCACCACAGTCCCGACCTGCGGCTCGACCGCCGCGGCCCTGCGCTGTCGCGCGGCCTGCCGATCGCCAAGGCGCTGGCACCGGAGACGCTCGTCGCCTGGGCGCTCAACGGCGAGCCGATCCCGCCGCTGCATGGCGGGCCGCTGCGGATCGTGGCTCCGGGCTATCCGGGCTCGGCATCGCAGAAATGGATCACCCGCATCGCGATCCGCGACCGCGAGCACGACGGCGAACGCATGCGCAACCTGCACTATCGGCTGCCGCGCGTGCCGGTGCGGCCGCTGGCGGCGGGCGAGCGCTATGATGAAAGCCTGTTCGACGTGATCACCGATATGCCGGCGCGCGCCGTCATCACGGCGCCGGTCGACGGATTCGCGGCCCAGGGAGGCGCCGCGCTCGCGGTGCGCGGCCGGGCGTGGAGCGGCCACACGCCGCTCACCGGGGTCGAGGTGTCGTGCGACGGCGGGCGCACCTGGCAGGCGGCGGCGCTCGGCCCGTTGCCCGACGTCTTCGCGTGGCTGCGGTTCACGGCGATGCTGACGCCGCCCCCGGCCGGTGCGATCGAGATCATCGCACGCGCCACCGACGCGCGCGGCCGTGCGCAACCGCTCGGCTCGACACCCTGGAATCCGCGCGGCTATTGCAACAACACGGTGCACCGCGTACGCGGCGTCATCGGGTGAGAGCGCTCCCGTCAATCCGTCGGCGTGATGCCGGCTTCCTTGGCGAGCTTGACGGTCTCGGCGACGTCGTTGGCGAAGAAGTCCTGGAACCCCTCCGAGGTCAGGGTCAGCGGATCGACTCCGAGTTTCGTGAGCTTGGCCTGGATCTCCGGCAGTGCGAGCGCTTTCGCGGACTCATCATGCAGCCGCGCGACGATCTCCTTCGGCGTCTTCGCCGGCACGAACAGGCCGCTCCAGAACACATAGGAAGCGCCCGGATAGCCGGCCTCGGCGGTGGTCGGCACGTCCGGCAGCGTGGGCGCCCGCTTCGGCGTACTGACCGCGAGCGCCACCAGCTTTCCGTCCTTCACCAGCGGAAGCGCGGGCGCGATGGGCAGGAAGTAATAATCGATGCGCCCGGCCAGCACCTCGGACAGCGCCTCGTTGGGTCCGCGGAACGGAACGTGCTGGGCGACGATGCCGGCGCTCAGACGAAACCGCTCGGCCGCGATGTGCGAGGCCGCGCCGATGCCGGCGGAGGCGAAGTTCATCTGTCCCGGTTTTGCCTTGGCGGCCGCGACCAAGTCGGCGACCGTCTTGAAGCCGTGCGACGGCGCCGCGACCAGCACCGACGGCTGGACGCCGAACGGGACCACGGCGGTGAAATCCGACAGCGTGTCGTAGGGCAGCTTCTTGTGCAGCACCACGGCGGCGCTGAACGTCGAGGAGCCGAGCAGAACCGTGTAGCCGTCGGGCGTTGCCTTGGCGACCGAATTGAACGCGACGGTGCCGCCGCCGCCCGGCCGGTTCTCGATCACGAAGGACTGCCCGATCTGCTGCGACACCTGCTCGAGCACGATGCGGCCGACGATGTCGACGGCGTTGCCGGCGCTGAACGGGCTGATCGCGGTGATCGGCCGGCTCGGCCAGTTCTGCGCCGAGGTCGGCGTCGCCGCCGTTGCGCCGAGCGCGGCGGCGAGGAGCGCCCCCAGTAACATGCGAGTTGAGCCCATGCGATTCCTCCGGTCCAGCGGCGCGGCGATCGGCGGTCAGCATAGGGGGGTCGATGCATCCGCAATAGGGGTACAATGCCGCGGCCCTGCGGAGCGGCGGGGCGGACGGCCGACACACGAGAGCACATGCCGGATTTCGTTGTCGACTTCGACGCAGGCGATCCGCCGGCCGACGCACGGCTGGATGCCGAAGCGTTTCACCGCAATCATGCGCCGATCTGGTCGGTGATCGCTCCGTTGGTGCAGGACCGCGGCGGCGACGCGCTCGAAGTCGGCAGCGGCACCGGCCAGCATGTGGTCGAATTCGCGCGCCGGTCGCCCGCCGTCACGTGGTGGCCGAGCGACCTCGACCCCAGGCACCTCGCGAGCATCGCGGCCTGGCGCGCCCATGCGCGACTCGCAAACCTGCGCGCCCCGTTGCGCATCGACCTTGCCGAACGGGACTGGGATACGAAAATGTCCGGGCCGCCGCCCCGGGACCTGCTCGCCGTCCTCTGCATCAATGTGCTGCATATCGCGCCATGGCGGGTGAGCGGGCACCTGCTTGCCGGCGCCGCACGCCAGCTTCGCCCGGACGGCCGCCTGTTCGTGTACGGTCCTTTCAAGGTCGATGGCGCCCATACAGCTCCGAGCAATGCCAGGTTCGACGCCAGTCTGCGCGCACACGACCCCGAGTGGGGCGTGCGCGACACGCGCGATTTGTCCGCTATCGCGAGGGAAAGCGGCCTGCGGCTCGCCGAGATAGTTACGATGCCGGCGAACAATGTCACGCTCGCGTTTGCGCCGATCGGCTGAGGCTGCGCGACGCGTCAATCCTCCTCATCGGCCTCGTCGTCCTGGTCATCCTCATCGCGATATTCGCCGGTGAGCTTGAGGCCCTCGATCGAGGTCGCGCCATCGAGCTTCACGACGCGGCGCGCCGGCTTGCCGGTCTCCGCCTTCATCGCCTCGGCAAGCACATCCGAGTGGGTGACGATCCAGATGCGCGTCTTACCGGCCGCCTTGGCGATGAGCCGGGCGAGCGGCGGCAGCAGCAAAGGATGCAGGCTTGCCTCCGGCTCGTTGAGGGCGATCAGCGCGGGCAACCGGTAGCCCATCAAGGCGCCGAGCAGGCACAGATATTTCAATGTGCCGTCGGACAGTTCATGCATCGCGAACGGCCGCGGCATGTCCGGAAAGCGCATTTCGAACCGGCACCAGCTGCCTTCGTCTCCGGCCTGCAGCCGCGCGCCCGGAAACGCGTCCTCGACCGCGGCCGCGAGATCCGTCGTATCCTCACGGATCACGAACAGCGTCGCCAGCACCGCGGCGAGATCGCGCCCGTCCGCCGACAGGGTCGGCGTCGTGATCGCGTAGCACGGGGCGCGGATGGGCGAGCCGGCGTCGGTGCGAAAATCGTGATAGAGACGCCAGTCAAGCATTTCGCGGCGCACCGCGTCGAGCTCCGGATAGCGCGCGGCGTCGCGGAAACCTGCGAGCGCCGTCTCGGACGGAAGGACCGCATCGCGGTGCGTCTCGCGACGGCCGGCCTCGTTGCGCAAGGCGACGAACGATCCCTTCCGTTCCATCATCACCACGTCGCGTCCGCGGTGGCGCATGGTGAGACGCTCCTCCTTGATCAGCGGCTCGATCTCGAATGCGGCTTCGGTCGGCCGGCGCAGCCCGATCTCGACCTCGTAGGAGTGCGGCAGCCCGACCTCGACTCCGTTTGCCATCTCGTCGAAATGCGCCTTGAGCGCGAGGCGCACAGGCTGGCGGGCGCGTCGCTTCCCGGCCCACAGCACGGATTCGACGCCGCCCTCTTCGGCGATGGCACGCGTGAGCGTGCCTTCGGCCGCAGCGCGCAGCAGGCCCAGCGCCTTGTAGAGGTTGGTTTTTCCGACGCCGTTTGCGCCGACGAAGACCGAGCACGCCTCCACCGGAAGGAAGAGGCCGCGCACGGAGCGATAGCCTCGGATCGTCACAGCGCTGAGCGGCAACCGTCAGCTCCTCGATACGGACCCGCAAGTTGAGCTCAAAATGCGCATGACCGCCGGGATCGTTGCATAGCCGAGAGAGAAAATATCTTGACACCTTGCCGTCCGCAATTCGGCGCCGAGAATAGCCACGTTCTGTGAAGCCCCCTCAGCTTTTCTAGCCCGCGGTTGCAGGATCGCCACTCGGTTGTCGGCATTCTGAGCTATATAGCCAAATGCGCGTCCGCGACCCAGCGTGCGCGACCCCAACCACCGGATCGCAAGTTCAGATCCACGGCTTATGACCAGCTTGCTCGACAGATGGCTTCCATTTCGGACCGAGGACAGCCGTGTTCGCTGTCGCTTATTCTGCTTCCCACACGCCGGCGGAAATGCTCAATTTTATCGCCCTTGGCGCGATCTGACGCCGCCAGAACTCGACTTCTGCCCGGTCGAGCTTCCGGGACGCGCTACCCGGCTGGATGAGCCGGCATACACCGATATGGCGGCCATGATCGCAGCCGTAGCGAACGGGCTTACTGGAGCCTTGAACGTACCCTTTGCGTTTTTTGGCCACAGCATTGGGGCTTGTATCGCCTTCGAAGCCGCAAGGAAGATACACTCTGCGGATGGTCGATATGCGCGCCATCTATTCGTTTCTGCTCGAACCGCACC
>Ga0126377_10001626_pt1 | contig 14856 bp, 14 predicted proteins | sample PanSoiMetPlot_22_FD_92647 | JGI IMG/M metagenome (GOLD analysis project Ga0126377, IMG submission 92647) | Tropical forest soil microbial communities from Panama - MetaG Plot_22 | ecosystem: Environmental > Terrestrial > Soil > Tropical forest > Bulk soil | place: Panama | collected 2016-02-17
CATCAAGCCGATGAACTGCCCGTTCCACATCGGCATTTATAAGTCTACGCAGCGTTCTTATCGTGATCTACCACTTCGCTACGCAGAGCTGGGGACGGTTTATCGCGCCGAACTCTCGGGTACGCTTCATGGCCTCACCCGGGTGCGTGGGTTCACGCAGGACGACGCTCACATCTTCTGTACGCCAGAAGGTGTGAGAGGGGAGATACTGGGTTGCATCGACTTTGCCTTTAATCTCTTTGAAGTATTTGGCTTTAAAGATATCAAAGTGGAGTTGTCGGTTAGAGGCAACGATCCAGAGGCTCATTATCTCGGTTCCGACGAAGAATGGAATAACGCGGAAGCCGCCTTGGTTGATGCTCTCAACCATAAAAATATTCCTTATCAGCGGATCGAGGGCGAAGCGGTCTTCTATGGTCCAAAGATAGATATCCGGGTCGAAGACGCGATTGGTCGCACCTGGCAATTGACGACGGTTCAGTTTGATTTCAATTTGCCGAAGCGCTTTCAACTGGAGTACATCGGCGAAGACAACAAGCCGCACCAGCCAATAATGATCCACCGGGCGCTGTTTGGTTCGATGGAGCGATTCTTTGGCGTCTTAATCGAACACTACGCCGGCGCATTTCCCCTCTGGCTGTCGCCAGTCCAGGTAGCAGTGTTGCCGATCACTGATCGGATCAATACTTTCGCAATCGAAGTTGCCAGTGAACTCAAAGCTGCAGGGTTGCGAGTTGAGGTAAATCTCCGCAGTGAAAAGATCGGCGCGAAAATTCGCGACGCGCAGTTGCAGAAGGTCCCTTTCATGCTGGTTCTGGGGGACAGGGAGATGGAACAGAAGATGGTTGCAGTGCGGGAGCGATCACGCGGGGACATTGGGGTCATGTCGCTTACGGAATGCAAAGAGATGCTGCGCGGTCTGGTTAAGACGCGCGCGTTAACTAATACCTAGTCAGAAGTCCTGCTCAGATTTGAGTTGGACTTGTTGACCCTACAAGAGGAGGTGCAGCAATAGCTACAGGTTTTCGAGGTCGCGGTCAGCGCCCTGATAATCGGCGGTTACCGCCGGTGCGTATCAATGAGAGGATTCGCGTGCCTGAGGTACGCGTGATTGGTGAAGAAGGAGAGCAGATGGGGGTGATGGATGTGCGCGACGCCATCCGTTCTGCTCGTGAACAAGGCCTCGACCTGGTCGAGGTAGCGCCAAATGCAGATCCCCCGGTGTGTCGCATCATCGATTTCGGCAAGTTTCAATACGAGGCCAAGAAGAAAGCGAACGAGGCGAAGAAGAAGCAGGTAACGATCACCGTCAAGGAAGTGAAGTTTCGCCCCGGAACCGATGACCACGACTACGACTATCGCATGAAGCACGCCCGCGAGTGGCTGCAGGATGGCGACAAAGTAAAAGCAACTATCTGGTTTCGCGGCCGCGAGATGTCGCACCGCGAACTGGGAGCACGAATCCTCGAGAAACTCGAACAAGATCTTGCCGATGTCGGTGAGGTCGAAGCGCGGCCGCGCATGGAGGGGAACCAGATGTTCATCATCCTGGGACCGAAGCGGCACAAAGGTGGCGGGAAGGCGGATCAGCATACGAGCGTTCCGCCGCAGCAGAATTGAAGGGATTGCCGATTTTTGATTGCCGATTGCCGATTGAGAAGCGGCGAGGTAGATAGGATCTATTAGCCACTTGGGCCAATCAAAAATCAAAAGTCAAAAATCGAAAATTAGAGGAAGAAGATTATGCCTAAATTGAAAACACACAAAGGTGCAGCCAAGCGAGTGCGTCTAACTGCTACGGGAAAGATCAAGCGAGGTCATTCGCACGCGCGGCACATCCTGACGAAAAAGAGTAATAAGCGTAAGCGCCATCTGGACATCGATGTATTGGTCTCGCAGGCCGATCACGATCGCGTCATGTCAATGCTGCCTTACGGAAGAGATTAATTTGTTGGATCAATACCTGGGACAACAGCAGTTGGCCCACTTCATTATCCGTCAGTCTTGTTAAGAAAGGGGACTACATTATGCCTCGAGCAAAACGTGGAAATAAGCGCCTCGAAAGGCGCAAGAAAATATTAAAGCTGGCGAAAGGTTATCGTGGCACTAAATCAAAGCTTTACCGGTCTGCCAAGGAGTCTGTCGAACGTGGTTTGAACTTCGCCTACACCGGGCGCAAGCTGAAGAAACGTGACTTCCGCAGTTTGTGGATTGTGCGTATTGGCGCCGCTGCTCGCCTCAATGGCCTAAACTATTCGCAGCTAATGCACGGCTTGAAACTGGCCGGTGTGGAGTTGGATCGCAAAGTCCTGGCTGATCTGGCCGTACACCAACCCGAGTCGTTTGCCAAGGTAGCTGGCCAGGCCAGGAAAGCGCTGGAAAACGAGCGCGGTAAAGCCGCAGCGTAATTGGACGGGGCGTGCGAGTCTTCTGAAAGGAAAACTAAGAACGTGAAACACTCAATACTCAGATGGACCAATGTTCTCTTTCTCACCACGTTGCTGAGCATCTCCGTGGCCTTGGGTAACTCGTCCTTTTCTGGCGTCCAGGGGCAGGGGAATGGGGCGGCAACTGCCAAAGATACGCTTTCCGGCAAATACGAAGGGACCGCTACCAGGGCCAATGGTCAGAGTCTTCCCGTGGTGATGGAACTGAAAAACGACGCCGGCAAAGTTTCCGGACGTGCCACCAGCGGCCAAAATGTAGCCGAGATCAGCGAGGGCACGCTTGCTGACGGTAAGCTTTCTTTAAAGTTTCAGGGTCAGAATGGTGTGCTGACAGCTAAAGTCGAAGGCGACAAGATTACCGGCGAGTGGGGCGCCGGCCCGCAGAAACAGACTGTTGATCTCAAGAAAGTAGCCGTGGCCGCGGCGGCTGCTGACCCTGCTGCTGCTCCAGTCGAGTTGGCTGGTGAGTGGGACGCCGTCGCTGACGCCCAGGGTCAACCATTCCCTTTCACGCTCGTTTTGAAGATTGAAGGAGAGAAGGTCACCGGCAGCAGTACTTCCCAACTCGGTGAGTCGACCATCAGTAATGGCACCTGGAAAGATGGTCAGTTGAATTTCCAACTCGACTCGCAGAATGGCACTGTCGTTATGAGTGCAACCGTCGTGGAAGGAAAGCTGTCAGGCGCGTTTGACTTTGCCGGTCAGATGCAAGGCAAGTGGGTAGCGGTAAAGAAAAAGTAGCACAGCCGAACTGATTGATGACTGACGTGGACCAAGACCTGACTCCCGAACAGCAAGTTGAGGCGGCCCGCAAAGCGTTCGAGCAAGAGTTCGAGCGCTTTGCCCGCTTTACCGGCAGTTCCGCGAACCTCGGTGCGCTGAATCTCGAAGAGGCACTTGCTGAGCAGCGCGGCCTGGCTGAGTTGCGTACTCGCCACCTGGGCAAGAAGAGTCCGCTCGCGAGCAGTAAAAAACTGATCGGTCGCGTTGAGCCTGAAAAACGCGCGGCTTTTGGACAGTTGGTTCAGGCGGCAGAACAGGGCCTGGTGAATTCGCTTGAACAAGCCGAGCTGGTACTCAAGAATCACGTAGAATCGGCGCGCACCGCGCGCGAGAGTATTGACGTGACTTTGCCCGGTAGGCTGCCCCGCCTTGGCCATCGTCACCCCATTACTCTGCTGCGGGAGCGGATCGAAGATATCTTTGTAGCGTTGGGATATGCGATCGAGGACGGTCGCGAGATAGAGACCGACTTCTACAATTTTGCCGCGCTCAACATCCCTGCGAATCATCCAGCGCGAGGCGAACAGGATACTTTCTACACCACCGATGGGTTTGCCCTGCGTTCACAAACTTCGACAGTCCAGATTCACGCGATGCAACGACGCGGTGTGCCGGTGCGCATGATCGCGCCAGGCCGCGTCTTTCGCCGGGACACGCCCGATCCGACCCACAATCCCATGTTCTACCAGGTTGAAGGACTATGCGTCGATCGCGGCATTACCATGGCCCATTTGAAGGGCACAGTCGGCGAGTTTTTGCGACGCATGTTTGGGCCCGATACGGTAACGCGCTTTCGGCCCTCCTATTTTCCGTTCACGGAGCCCAGTGCCGAGTTTGATTTCAGTTGCTTCAAGTGTAAGGGCAGCGGCTGTCGCATCTGTAAAAATTCTGGCTGGATAGAACTCGGGGGTTCGGGAATGGTTCATCCGAACGTCTTGCGCACTGTTGGCGTCGATCCGCAGGAGTTCTCCGGATTTGCCTTTGGCCTGGGTATCGACCGCATGGCTGGGTTGATGTACGAGCTTGACGACATTCGTCTACTCTTCGAAAACGACACGAGGTTTTTGGAACAGTTCAGCTAAGCGCTTTGTTTTTTGTGCTTTGTACTTTGTTCTTGGTGCTGTGCACCGAACCGTAGTGAACAAAGTACGAAGCACCAAGTACAAAGAACAATGTACAAAGACCGGCGTACACGGCAGAGCACATGTTCATCAGCTACAAATGGCTCAGTGAAATAACTCCGACTCGCCTCAATCCAGAGGAATTGCGCGAGCGATTGACGATGGTCGGTCTGGCCATCGATGCGGTGGAAACTCACAATAGCGACTCTGTGCTTGATGTTGAAGTGCCTTCCAACCGACCTGACTGCTTATCCCACGTCGGTATCGCCAGGGAAGTCTCCGTAATTGAGCACCTCAAGCTACAAATCCCGGGCGGAAAGAAACCTGCCACCGAGGGACAGACTGAAAAATTCACCTCCGTCAAAATAGAAGACGAAGTATTGTGCCCACGCTACGCTGCCAGGCTCGTCCGCGGCGTGAAGATTGGTCCATCACCGGCATGGCTCGTGGAACGCTTGGAGGCGATTGGGCAGCGCCCCATCAACAACGTTGCGGACATCACCAACTACGTTCTCCATGAACTTGGGCAACCGCTGCACGCTTTCGACTTTGACAAACTCGCGGGGCGCAGAATCGTTGTGCGCCGGGCGGCGGCCGGAGAGAAGTTGCGGACGCTTGACGGAGTCGATCGTTCTTTGACGACCGATATGCTCGTCATTGCCGACGCCGAGCGCCCGGTTGCCTTGGCTGGCATCATGGGCGGCGAAGACTCAGAGATTTCAAACAGCACCACCGACGTCTTGCTCGAGAGCGCCTATTTCAATCCTGACTCTATCAGGCGAACTGCCCGGGCACTGGGTATGGACACTGAGGCCTCGCGCAGATTTGAGCGGGGTGCGGATTGCGAGAACGTCTTGCGGGCCCAGGATCGTTGCCTTGAGCTCATTTGCGAACTAGCCGGTGGCGTCGCTACCGAAAACGCACTCGACGTTTATCCGCGCCCGATGTTGCCGCGAGTCGTCAACTTGCGACCCGCGCGGGTCGAACAACTTACCTCGCTAACAGTCGCGCCAGCGGAGATGAAAAGGATCCTGACTGGTCTGGGCTTTGTGGGCCTCAGTGAATCCACCGGCGAGATCGATTTCACCGTGCCGTCATGGCGGGTGGACGTCGAGCAGGAGGAGGATCTGGTTGAAGAGGTCGCCCGACATACGGGGTATGACCTGATCGGCTCCGAACTGCCTCCTTCGAGTGCGGCGGGCGAGTATCAACCCACCGAGATGAAACAGCGTTTCTTGCGGCGGGCTTTGAATGGGGCTGGCTTTAATGAGGCGATCAACTTCAGTTTTGTTCCGGAACAAGATCAAGTCGAACTGCTGCCGCTGTTTGCCGGGCAGGATGTCAGCCAGGCGGAGTTGAAGAACCCGATTATCGAAGGCGCTTCGAGGATGCGGCTGACACTTTTACCTGGCCTGCTCAATTCATTACGTCACAATCTGAATCACGGCTCGCGGGACGTGCGCCTGTTCGAGCTGGGGCAGGTTTTTGCCGTGCAAAAAAAAGGCGAATTACCGTGGGAGCGTTTGGCCCTGGGGATGGTTGCCACTGGTGGTGTGTTGGAAGAGAACCGCGCCCAGGTCGAGCGTGAGTGCGACTTTTTCGACTTGAAGGGTGCGTTGGAAAGTGGTGTGGCCGGCATGAATCTCTCTTCCTTGCACTTCGAAGAAGCAGACGTAAGGCATCTGCGCTTGGGCCAGGCTGCGGCCATCAAGACTAGCGATAATCTCAAGATCGGAACCATCGGTCGCCTCGCTGAAGAGATCGCTTCGTCGTACAAATTTCGGCAACCGGTATTCGTGTTGGAACTGGATCTCTCCACGCTGCTCAGCACGACTGAGCAGGAGGTGCAGTACACACCTTTACCACGTTACCCAGCCGTGATGCGCGACCTGTCACTTTTGGTGAGTCGCAACATCTCCTTTGCTCAGATCGTGAAGCTCATCAAGGAGAGAAGTAAAACTGATTGTCGCGACGTCATGTTGGTGGGCACCTACGAAGGAGCAAACATCCCGCTGGACAAACGATCAATAACTTTGCGTCTTGAGTATCGCTCCGACGATCGTACCCTGCGAGACGAAGAGGTTGACGAGCAGCACGCACAGTTGACCGGTGAGCTGCTGCAAACTTTTGCTGCTGAGCAGCGCTGAGGAAAATAAATCGGCCGTGACTGTAGAATGAGTCTTGCGCTCGTAAGGTTTAAGTCGGATAATCGGCTCACGATTTCGATCCCAGAACGGTTTGGAGATAAACGATGGTTGGTCTGTCAGGTTTGGAGAAGTTTTCGCATCTCGAAGATAAGATCTATCGAACCATCGAACTCACCAAGACACTCCGCCAGGAGAAAGAGAATCTCGAGAAGGAACTTTCACTCATGCGGCGCGACATGGGTAGCGTGCTGAACGAGAAGGAGCGATTGGAGACCCAGGTAGAAAAGCTCCTTGCCGAACGCGAAACGATTCGGATGAAAGTTGAAGCGATGCTGGATGCAGTTGCCGCTCTTGATCCCGAGATGGCAGAGGAGCTCAGATGAGTTCCGGCCTCAACCAAATGCTGAACAAAGGTACTATGGAAGGTTCTAGCGGTAGTCCGACCATACGGGTCGAGATCTACAACCAGACCTACAACATTCGCTCAGACGGCGATACCGAGTACATCATTCAGCTGGCTGAGTTTGTTGACAGCCGCATGCGTGAGATCTCTTCCGGCACCCTCACAGTCGACTCACTGAAGGTTGCCATTCTTGCTGCCCTGCACATTGCTGACGAATTGCATCGTTTGAAGAACATGCACGAGCAGGCAGACTCGCAGCTCGCTGCCCGCAGCTCCGAATGCGCCGAAATGCTCGATCGATTGCTAAAGGTTAGAAGTTCGGTCGAGAGCGAGCAGGGTGGCGCCGGAAAGCTGTCGTTGGGTTAATCTCAGAAGCACCGCCGATGATGCGGCCACGAGCCACCCGAATTGTCGCCTTAGTTTTGGCTGTGATTGCTGGTGCCGTGTTTGGGCTCGGATACGATTTCGTGATCGACCACAACATCAGGAAAAACCCTGAAATCAACGCTCTCGACGTCTTTTGATTTTTCCTCTATTTCAGTTTTCAAAGCAGAATCAACCCCAAAAAACTTGCTGCTTCTTGTCGCGTTGTCGCTGTGTTATTATCCCCGCCGGCGGAGGGTAACGTTCTGCGGTGTTCGTCACCGATGTTACGATGATTGAGCCAACGCCGTTGATTAGGGAGACCGAGGTCGCTTTGCCAGTGCATTTCTTCATCGTTAAGAACTGCCAGAGGCGGCGACATTAAGAGGTCACCCACCTGTCTATGCAGGTTCAATTACGGCTTCGGAACGACGCATGCGGATCTCCTTCCGCCAAAGTCCGTAAATCCTGATCTGTAAATCGTGAATTTGCCGGTCCCGACTCGCGATTTTCGATCCAAGATTTGCGGTCTTTTGTTTTCTAATTGGGAGACACCCTAACGAAATGAGAGTCCTGATGATTGGTGATGTGGTGGCAAAGCCCGGTCGAGTGGCAGTGCTCGAGCGCATCCAGGACCTGCGCGAACAATACGAAATCGATCTCGCCATCATGAATGCGGAGAATCTGGCAGGCGGATTTTCCGTCACTCCGTCGCTTTGTGAGCAACTGTTTGCCGCCGGCATCGATGCCATGACCTCTGGCAACCACATCTTCGATAAGAAAGAAGCCCACGACTACATCCGCAAACAGCCAAGACTGCTGCGGCCGGCAAACTATCCACCCAATACTCCGGGCAGCGGGCTCTGGGAAGGTGAGGTAAAGGGAGTCGGCGTGGCAGTCGTCAGCGTGATGGGAAGAGTCTTCATGCCACCCTCCGATGATCCGTTCCGCGTGGTCGACAATGTCCTTGAATCACTTTCGTCGCAAATCAAGGTTCGCCTGGTTGATATGCATGCGGAAGCTACGTCGGAGAAGGTGGCGATGGGTTGGTATCTTGATGGTCGAGTATCGGCGGTGATTGGTACGCACACCCACGTGCAGACCGCGGATGAACGAATCCTACCGGAGGGAACCGCTTACCTCACTGACGTCGGCATGACTGGAAGCTATTCCGGGGTGATTGGTATGAACAAGGCAGACGTCATTGCGCGCTTTACGACGGCGACGGCGCGCCGCGCTGAACACTCTACCGGTCAGGTAAGAATTTGCGCGGCTGTGCTCGACGTCGATGAGACCACCGGCAAGGCCACGCAAATTCAAAGGTTGAACTTGAATCACGAGCAATAAAGCGTCTTAGGCGGTCACGGTTTGCTCGAATCCGCTTGCAACTTCCGGGCTAACTCAATCCGATGTTCTAGTTCGGCTTTTAGAGACGGATCCTGCGCCAGGCACCTGGCAAAATCTTCCTGGGCGGCGGCTTCGTTGCCCTGGATAACGCGTATCAGACCTCGATTCAAGTAAGCTTGCTGGATGTCCGGGTTAAGCTGGATGGCCTTGTCGAATTCGGCCAGGGCTTCCCCCAGTCGATCAAGATTCATTAAGGCAGTCCCGCGACCCTGGTGGGCCCAGGCCATGTCAGGCTGCAATTGAACGGCTCGATCGAAATCCTTTAAAGCTCCACTGAAATTTTTGAGTGCTATCATGAGGTAGCCACGGTGATAGAAACTGGTAGCGCACCTGGAATTGATGGCCACGGCTCGGTCCAGGTCTTTGAGAGCGCCCGCTAGATCACCGAGATCCTGTCGCAAGGTGCCCCGGTTGTTGTACGCCTCGTAAAGATCGCCCTGGAGGTCGATGGCCCGATCAAAATCGGCCTTGGCGCCGCTCAGATCACCCTTGGCGCGACGTGCGGCGCCCCGGTTGAGATAAACGTAGGGAAGATTCGGCTTGATCCGGACTGCTCTATCGTAATCCTCTATTGCTCCTTCCAGATCTCCTTTGCGGAAACGAGCAACGCCGCGGTTGACGTAGGCCTTAGCAGTAAAAGGATCGACCACCGTGACTGCGGCTGCTTCTCCATCGTAGGAGGAGGTGAAGTATGGACCCTTCACGTTCTTTGCTCGATCAAGTCGGGAACTAATTTCGATGGCCCGGGTAAAATCCTCAATCGCTCCATCTAAGTCGCCGCGCTCGGTTTTCTTTAATCCCTCCTGAAAGTTATTGACTGCTGACCCCGGGGTTTGCGCCTGCGCAGCGACGGCGTTGGCGAGTATGAGACCGATGAGGACGAAGAGAATAATAAAGTAGCGCACGGAACCTGACCTCCTTTACTGCAACGAGGTCTCGTGCTCCTCAATGGTTGGTTAGACAGCGGAGGGTGGGCCACCAGCGCAACTGCCAAGAGCCACAGTGAAGCTCGAGAGTTGAAGCTCGTCCACCAGGTGCGCTAAGATGCGGGTTGCCGACGATGCATCTTGGCGCCAGCAGGCGATCCGAACTTGCGTTGTCATTTGAGCCTCGTTGCTATCGCAACTAGCAGCGAGGCTCTAAATCTGTGCCGCGAAAGGCTCGCTTGGTCCTCTTCCGGAACTCTGCAAAAAAGAAAGACCACTTTCCATTTTTTCGTTGCCCGGGAAGCCAACCTGGCTAATTTCCGTTTGCGGCGTCGCCTCAAATAACTAAACGTTTCTGCCGGATAAAAGTTACAAAAAAGGTTGGGGAGTCTCTTATGATGGAAACACCACGAGGGGAGGAGTTGTGACAGGAAGGCCTAACCGTTACGAGATTTTGCTTGTCAGGATGAGTAGACGGGCAGACTATTCGGGCGCAGTCTCGTTGGGAACAACGGAGCCTGAATGTAACTTGATCAATGGTGCGGCCAAAAGTCTTTGCGCATAGCCTTCAGGGAAGGAACGTACCCGACCGTTGGAGTCCGTGACCACGTGTCCTGTTTCTCCCTCTGCCACCACTTGCCCATCGGTAGAGCGCACGATCTCATAACCAAAACGGAGGGAGCGTTTGCGAAGCTCAGTAATGTGAGTGCGAATGATCAACTCGTCGTCATAGTAGGCCGGGGCTTTATAACGACAATAGGCTTCGGCCACTACCAGGAACGCGTCGTCGTTTTCCTCCATATCGCGGTAGGAAAAACCACGGGCCCGGCAATATTCGGCCCGGCCGATTTCGAACCAGATAAGATAGTTGGCATAATACACCACCCCCATCTTGTCCGTTTCGGCGTAACGGACACGCAACATCGTCTCGTGCCAAACGCCGAATACATCTTCAGGAGCAGGGCTGGTCATCTAATCAAGGCCTCGAAACTTTGTAGAAAGAAATAAGAAATGAGACTTCGCTCGCAATTCAGTTGGCAACGTTTAGCGGACTATAAGAGTGAAAGCCAGCTGATGTCAAAACAAATTACTCGTGTGTTGGCCCTAGTTTTGTTGAGCGGCCTACTGGTCAGTAGCCTGCTGATTCACGGTCAGGCCAAGGTCTCGCGCACGCAGGGAGCAACAGCCGCAACCGGGACCGCCAGAAACGCCGCCATCGTTGCCACGACCGCCGCGGTACTGAAGGAAACCAGTGAAATAAGGGAGCTCCCAATTCTGAAAACTGTGCGTAGTGGGGCCCAATCGCGGACCGAAATCGAGCGGATGATCATCAAGAATCTCGATGATGAAAGTACGCCGGCCGACATGCATGCGACGGAATTGATCCTGACCAAGTTAGGCCTGGTGACTCCCGGCTTTAAGTACCGGCCCTTTGTCATCAAACTACTCACCGAACAAGTTGCCGGTTACTACGACCCGAAGGCGCAACAGTTTTATCTTGCCGATTGGATTGAACTCGAAGGTCAGAAGCCGGTAATGGCGCACGAATTAACTCACGCCCTGCAGGACCAGCACTTTGATCTGCGTCGTTTTGAGAAGTGGCCCAAGGGAGACTCCGACGCTGAACTGGCCGCGCATGCGTTGATCGAAGGTGACGCTACCCTGGCCATGACTCTCTACATGGCCAGGAATCCGTTGGTGGCCCTGGCTTTCATCCGTAGTCTCGGGGCCGAGGGCTCCGCCTCCGAACAATTCAAGCAGGCGCCGCGGGCCATTCGTGAGTCGCTCTTATTTCCCTATGAAGAAGGTTCGGAGTGGGCTACCCAGGTTTACCGGCGTGGGGGATGGTCAATGGTGTCTCAGGCGTTCACTAAATTGCCGCTTTCAAGCGAACAGATTCTCCACGCTGACAAGTACTTTTCTTATGAAGCGCCGGTGAAGATTACGCTACCGGATTTGAAAAACTCACTGCCTGGTTGGAAACGTTTGGAGTATGACGTCAACGGGGAGTGGGGGTACTACCTGATCCTCGATCAATTCTTGAATGACGCAGCGGAATCGAAGCGAGCAGCGGCAGGATGGGCTGGAGATCGCTTTGCACTTTACGAGGGGCCCAAACCGGACGACGTGTTTATTGCACAAATGACCGCCTGGGACACGGAAAAGGATGCGAAAGAGTTTTTCGATGCCTATGCCAGGCGGACTGAAAAACGTTATCCCAACCTTAAGCCTGCTGAACCAGTAACCAATAAGGGTCTGGGCCAACGCCTCGAATGGCAAACAGGTGAAGGCGACGTCCTGCTTGAGCTCAATGGTTCACATGTGCTCGTACTGGAAGGAATTCCCGCGAAGGCAGACGCAAATAGTCTCGCAACACAGTGCTTTGCGGCAGTGAAATGACTTCCGTATATTTCGTGCTGTCAACTGTGTTACTTTGTCGATTTGAGCCTTAATTGCTTCTCGCTGTGTAACCTCCGTGCTCTTTGTGTCTCTGTGGTTGAATTGTAGGCCTTTTAGTTTAACCACGGAGACACAAAGAACACTGAGGTTGCACGGAGCAATTAGTCTTGCATTCATTTCGCCGCCACGCTAAATCATGAAGAAGTCTGATACTCGCACTGCCCTGAAACCTCAATCACGACTGCGCCAACTCACTGAAGAATTCCAGACTCTGGAGGCGCGTCTTCGCCTCGGAGGTGGCCCAGAAAAGATCGATCGCCAACACAAACAAGGCAAACTCACCGCGCGCGAGCGAATCGATCTGTTGCTGGATCAGGATTCATTTGCCCAGGAGATTGGACTGCTGGTCGCCTACGACCAGTACGACGGCGGTGCCCCGGGAGCTGGTGTCGTCACCGTTGTCGGTCGAGTTGAGGGCAGGGAAGTGGTGGTGGTGGCAAACGATGCCACGGTTAAGGCCGGCTCATGGTGGCCGGAAACAATCAAGAAGATCCTGCGGGCCCAGGAGATCGCCATGCGCTCGCGAGTGCCGATCATTTACCTGGTTGACTCTGCCGGCGTGAACTTGCCTTACCAGGGTGGGGTTTTTCCCGGACAATACGGCGCGTCGCGCATCTTCTATTACAACTCGATCATGCGTCACTATCTGAAGGTGCCGCAGATCTCAGCGGTGATGGGGCCATGCATCGCCGGTGGCGCCTATCTCCCCGCGCTGTCAGACATCATCATCATGGTCGAAGGAACGTCGTTCATGGGTCTTGGCGGAGCGAACCTGGTAAAAGGCGCTACCGGACAGACGATTGATAACGAAACTCTCGGTGGGGCACGCGCGCATAATGAGCTTTCCGGTGTCGCTCACTACCGGGTCGCTGACGATCAGGTTTGTATCAACAAGATTCGTGAGTTTGTCTCAGAACTACCGAAAGCGCCCTACGCTGTTTCGATCGAACAGGCCGCCGACGCGTCGCGCCCAGCTGAGGAGTTGAACGACATCATTCCTGAGGATCACCGGCAACCGTACGATGTGAGGAAATTGCTGGAGTGTTTGCTCGACGGACAGCTCGATGAGTTTCAGGCGGACTACGCAAAGGAGATGATTACCGGGCATGCTCGCATTCGGGGCATTCAAGTTGGCGTCATTGCTAATCACCGCGGCATGGTGCGCGTCCCTGGGGGTAAGCCTCCAAGATTCGGTGGCATCATTTATACCGAGTCGGCGGAGAAGGTGGCTTACTTCATTGAGACCTGCAACCGGCATCAAACGCCGCTCTTGTTTGTTCAGGATGTGTCCGGCTTCATGGTTGGGCCGGATGCCGAACACTCAGGCATTATTCGCGCCGGGGCACAATTCGTTGAAGCCATGGCCACGGCCGTAGTGCCGAAGATAGTGTTGACCGTGAATCATGCATCCGGTGCCGGTTATTACGCGATGGCCGGGCAAGGTTTTGATCCAGATTTTATTTATAGTTGGCCCACCGGACGCATGGGCGTGATGGAAGGTGATTCAGCAGTGCAAGCGACGTTTGGCAGTCAACTCGAAAAGTTGAAAAAGAATGGCCAGGAGCCGGACGAAGCATTAAATGCTGAGATGGATAAGGTGCGCGAGACCTACGACATGGAACTCGACGCCAAGTACGCGGCTGCCCGTGGCTTCGTCGATGCAGTCATAGCACCGGAAGACACCCGTGATGTTTTGGAGTTGTCGTTGCGGACTAGTCTGAATTACAGCGGGCCACACCTGGGTCAATTCGTGTTGCCACCAATCTCATAAAATGAAGGAACAGATTCGCATAGCAGCGGGACAGGGATTCTGGGGCGATTTACCAGATGCACCGGTGCGCCAGGTGGAAGGTGGGCCAATCGATTACCTGATGCTCGACTACCTGGCGGAAGTCACGATGTCGATCATGCAGAAGCAGAAGGCGCGTGATCCGAACGCTGGTTATGCCAAGGATTTTGTGTCCCTGATGCGCCGCATCCTTCCCACCTGTGTGGCACGGGGGATTAGAGTCACCGCAAATGCCGGCGGCGTGAATGTCAAAGGTTGCGCGACGGCGGTGCGTGACGTGGCGCGTGAACTGGGACTGGGCGGAAAAGTTCGCATCGGCATTGTTACCGGCGACGACATCATGGCCCGGCTCGACGAATTTTTGGCGCGCGGAATTGAGTTGCGCAACATGGACACCGGCGATCCACTGGTGACAGTACGCGACCGCATCCAAAGCGCAAACGTTTACCTGGGTGCCTGGCCCATGGTGGAAGCCTTGAATCAAGGCGTGCAGGTCGTAATTACTGGCCGCGCCACCGATACTGGCCTAACGTTAGCGCCGCTGATCCATGAGTTTGGCTGGAAGCAAACGGACTGGGACTTGCTCGCCGCCGGAACGATTGCTGGACACATCATTGAATGTGGTGCCCAGGCTTCCGGAGGCAACTGCCAGTATGAGTGGCAGTCGATTCCCGATATGGCCAACGTTGGTTTCCCCATCGCTGAGGCAAAGGCGGATGGCAGTTTCATCATTACCAAGCATGAAAACACTGGCGGGCGTGTCAACTTGCCTTCAGTCAAGGAACAATTGGTCTACGAGATGGGTGACCCTCACGAATACATTACGCCTGATTGCGTCGCCGATTTCACGACCATCCGCCTGGAAGATGCGGGCGAGAACCGGGTGCGCGTGTACGGCATTAAAGGACGACCGGCCACCGACTCGCTAAAAGTTTCGATAAGTTACTCCGCTGGATTCAAGGCAGTGGGTACTCTTGTTTACGCCTGGCCCGATGCTTACGCGAAAGCGC
>Ga0126377_10001627_pt1 | contig 14853 bp, 10 predicted proteins | sample PanSoiMetPlot_22_FD_92647 | JGI IMG/M metagenome (GOLD analysis project Ga0126377, IMG submission 92647) | Tropical forest soil microbial communities from Panama - MetaG Plot_22 | ecosystem: Environmental > Terrestrial > Soil > Tropical forest > Bulk soil | place: Panama | collected 2016-02-17
ACGCTCTTGTAGGTCTCGCCGGTGCAGATCAATCCGTCGTGCGACCACACCGGAACCCCTCGCCACTTCCACTCCTCGACGACGTCGGGATCGGCTTCTTTGATCAGGGCGCGGAGCCGGCTGAGCATCTCGCCCCGCCAGTCGCCGAGTTCCTTGATTCTCGCGTCGATCAGCTGAGAGGGCGATTTGCCTTTCGGCGACCCGCTCGTCTTCATGTCGGCTTCTCCTTCGTGGTCCCGAGGCTCTGGTAACATGGGGATCATCGCCAAGGGAGCCAGCCCGGGTTGGATGAGCGAGAATTTCGAAGGGCACATCGCGAGCGTTCCGCATTTTTGATCGATAACCCGTTGGCTATTGATTGATCCATAACCGCCGAGATATGCGTGAGTCAAGCCCCCATCGAATAGGCCGTGCCGCGATGCCTGTCGCCGTTACAGAAGCCCGCATGGAGCGAAAGCGAAATGCGGGGCCTGGCTTGGGCCCCCCGGATGTCGCTGCGTCCATCCGAACTGCGGCTACGCGCGCTAATTCAAGTCCCGGCCTGCAAGTAGCGCCAGCCGCGACTTTTTTCGTCAGGAACGCTCGCGCTGCCTGAGCGCGCGCGGCGTCACCTGCGTCCCGTGGGCTGCTGTTGCGGCGGCTGGGCGGTCGGGTTGTTGCTCGGTGCCTGGCTCGGGTTCGTGCCGCCACTTCCTGACGTGCCCTGGCCGGTGGTGCTCGCTCCGCCGCCGATGCCGAGCGCGGCGAGCGTCTGCTCGTCGGGCGTACCGGTCTCGCGCAATCCCTGCTTCCGCTGGAACTGGCTCAATGCCCGCTTGGTCATCGGTCCGAGCTTGCCGTCCGGACGCCCCAACTTGAATCCCTTGTGCTCCAACGCCTGCTGGATCTGCCGGATCTCGCCCTGGCCGGGGTTTTCGGCCGTGTTCTGGCTGCCGTTCTGATTGGAGTTTTCATTCCCCGACTGCTGGCCGGGCTGAGCCTGGTTCTGTGGCTGCTGCCGCTGCTGCGCCTGGTGCTGCGACTCCTGCGCCTGGTGCTCCTGGGCCTTAGGCTGCTGGGCCTGAGGGGGCTGCGCCTCGTTCCGCGCCTGCGGCTGTTGCGCCTGAGGGGGCTGCGCCTCGTTCTGCGTCTGAGGCTGTTGCGCCTGAGAGGGCTGCGCCTGGTTCTGCGGCTCCTGTGAGCTCTGTTGCCCGCACGAGGTGCCGGCTGCGACGAGCGCCAGCGCGGCGGCGCCGATTGCAGGGCGAGCCAATTTCCTCATCTGCGAACTCCATTGACGGTGTACTCATGGAACAACGCCTGATCGCGGATAGGTTCACAGTGGACAACGCATGGCGGAGATGCAGTTCGTCGATCGCTCCGCGCGCTGACCAAGCGGGCGGCCAATCGCCGCGGCGGCGCGCGCCCGTATGGCGCCATGCCGCCGGGCTTCGCCAAATACGTCAAGGGCCTGCGGTCTGAGGGGACTTGCCTGAGTGATTTTGTTCCGTTGGTCGTGAAACCAGAGCACGTTCCGTCGTTACAGAATCGGAACGTGCTCTGGATTCGTTATTTGGCGCATCTTCCTATCGGCGAACCGGCGTCCGCCCCGGATCAAGTCCGGTGCAGGCTTTCGCCGGAAATATGCGTCAGTCTGCGCGCGGCGCGAATTTCCTCAGCTCGTCGTGACCGTGATGGATCACGCCATAGCTCGACTCCGGCACCTCGTTCCAGGCTCCCGCGAGATCACCGAGCGGCTCGGAGACGACGAGTCTCGTCTCATCGGACAGATCGTGGAGCATGGGATTGTTCGGATACTGGGCCCGCAGCGTCGCCATCTTGGTCGAGTAGAACAGCGAGCGCGATCGGCCTTGGCTCGAGTAGCGGAAGGCCCAGACGCACTCGCCGTCGCTGACGGCGACCGTCATCTGCATCGGATACTCGATCCCGCGGCCGCGCCCCACGCGCTCGATCAGGCCTACGGCACGTGCGATAGCGGCGGGAGGATCATGTTCGAGCCCGAACGAGAGGGCGAGGAAGAAGAACGTTTCCGAATCGGTCGAGCCCTCGATGTCGCCGTACAGGGCGGGGTCGATCGCGAGCACCAGCTCCCGCTTGATCTCCGGAAATCGCGCGATCGAGCCATTGTGCATCCAGATCCATCGGCCGTACCGAAACGGGTGACAGTTGGTCTGCTGGACCGGAGTTCCGGTCGACGCACGGATATGGGCAAAGACCACTCCGGCACGGACGTGCCGCGCCAGCTCCCGGAAGTTGCGGTCGTTCCACGCCGGCGCCGTACTCTTGTAAAGCGCCGGAGAATTCTTCTCGCCGTACCAGCCGATGCCAAAACCGTCGCCATTGGTGGTTTCGGCCCCGAGCCGCGAGTGGAGACTTTGATCGATCAGGGAATGAGCAGGCTTGTAGAGCAGGTCGTCCAGCAGGACCGGGGTCCCCGAATATGCGAGCCAACGGCACATGAACCTCTCCTTGATCACGCAGTGAGGCGGTCATCCGCGACACGACAACAAGGAGCACGACACAAGCGGGCAGCCGCCGGCACCCCAAGGAGGGTTTGCCGACGTGACGCGCTTTGACCGTAGCCGCTGACGTTGCGTCCGCCGGATGTCGACACGCGATGGTGTCGAGTAGCAATGGACGCATTCACAAATGCACCGGGGTGGAAGAGCCGCCTTGATATGAATCAAGGCCAGGCCGCGACGGTATCTGCCAGTGTGACGAGGCGCAATCGGGCCTACCCGGCAACCGGTCCGTGCGATCGACCGTGTCCTTAGTTTCGTCAGTCGGAAACTTGCACTTTCGGCATGAACGAGAATCGGCGAGAATCATATCTCTTGAAGCCGCCAGCTCCCTCGTCATTGCGGGCGACCGTCTACGCTCGCGCCGTGAGGTATGGAGGGGCTACGCGAAGCAATACCTCGGCCACATGCGGGCCGAATCCGCGCCTGACCCGGATTTTACGGGGGTCGCCGGTGGCGTCGAGAATTGTGATGTCGTGAATTGTGATCACGTTGCCAGCGATTTTTGATTGCGTCATGGTTAATGCTAAAGTGGGGCCTTGGGATGGAGGGGGTTGCCAATGCGGCACTCAACTTGGTTTCTCGCCGGACTGGTCGGTCTGCTGGCTGGCTGTGCCCAATCGACCTTGGAACCCTCGTCGGACGCGAATATGACGCCGCGCGACAGGTCCCTGCTGGCCCACCCGCCTTACGCGCGCGCGACGATTCCCGAGCAATATCGGCGGCATATCGTCGACTACCGCCGTAGGGAGATGCCAGGCACCGTGGTGGTCGATACCGACGCGCGGCTTCTCTATTACGTTCTGCCGAAGGGTAAGGCGATACGGTACGGTGTTACGGTTGGCGAGGAGGCGCAAGCCTGGTCCGGCGTCGCCCAGGTCGGCAAGAAGTCGGAGTGGCCGGATTGGATCCCCACACCGGAAATCCAGGCGCGGCTCGGCCCCTATCCGGCGCGCGTCGCGGGCGGGCCGGCCAATCCGCTGGGTGCGCGCGGAATCTACCTGTACCAGGGCGGCAAGGACACCCTCTACCGCATTCACGGCACCAACCAGCCGGAATATATCGGCCAGGCGATCTCGTCCGGCTGCATTCGCATGCTCAATGAGGACGTGATCGATCTCTACAATCGGGTGAAGATGGGAACGACGGTGATCGTTCTCGCGCCCGGCCACGGCGGCATCGCAAGCATGATGTGATCGCCTCGGCGAATGAATGACGTGCGGGCGGCCGTAGGCCGGATCGCCGCGCGGCTCGTTCGCTTGCAGGCGACTGAGATGAACTCGCTTCCGCACGAGTACTGCATTTCTCCAGTCGAACGATTTATGGTGATCCAGCGGGTCCCGTTGTGCGGGCGGATGACATCGCCGTTGATCTGTGCCGGCTAGGTCTTTAGCTCCGCGTGCCACGGCGCGTGCAACGCATGGTCGGACGAATTACCGCCGATCGGACGACTCCTCGCGCGCGCATGCGTGCGCTCGCGCGAGCTTCGTGGTGCAAGCCTCGTGGTGAAGGTGGGCAGCCATCTCGAAAAAAATCGGGAATCGACGGCCACTCTCCGGAATCCCACGCGAGCCCAACGGGACATTGCCGGGAATCGATGGCCACTCATTTGGAATCTGACGCGCGTCGCTTGCGACCGAGTCGGCGCGGTCGATACGGTTCGCTTCGCATGTAGAAAGATGCGCGCTGACGCATCATCGCAAGCGGGAGGCAACACCATGAGTGCGGGACGACGGCCGCGCCGCGCGTTGGCGGCGGCAGGAACGCTTTTGCTTGTTGCGTGGCTCACGACCATCGCGGGACCCGCGATGGCCATTCCGACCTGCATGACGCTGGCAACCGATCCGGCCAATGGTCTTGCGGGAAATCCGGTGCTGAAATCGGCAAGCAGCTCGATCGTGGCGGCAGCCGGACCCAACGCTGCATATTGTTCCGTCCATCTGCTCTACGGCACCAACCCGAACCAGAACATCAACATCGTCCTGGCGTTGCCGCTGAGCGTCGTGGACGGCGGAACCGGCAGCGTCCAGGGAGCCTGGAACGGCCGCACGCAAGGGATCGGCGGCGGCGGCTGTGCCGGAATTTCCAGCGTCAATCCGCAGATGCTGGCTGCCATGACCTCCGGTTACCTCGCTTCAGGCACGGACCTCGGTCACAGCGGCGGCGACTGCGAGCCGGGCGTGAACGCGGACGGATCGTATAACCTTCAGTTCATCAACGATTTCATCCGTAACGCGATCAAGCAGCAGGTCCTCTTCGCCAAATCGATCGCGAAGACCTATTACGGCATGAAGCCGGTCTACAACTATTGGAATGGATGCTCGACCGGCGGCCGTCAGGGTTATCTGCTGGCGCAGGAGCTCGGCCACGAGCTCGACGGCATTCTCGCCAACGCGCCGGCCATCTACTGGACCCGGTTCCAGACGGCGCAGGTGTGGGGCGAGATCGCCATGAAAGAGCTGGTCGGCGCGCCGATCAGCTCGGCCAAGCTCGCGGCGGTCCGGCAAGCGGCGGTCGATGCCTGCGATGCGGCGGACGGCGTCAAGGACGGCATCATCGACGACCCGCGTACCTGCACCTTCAGTGCGGTTCAGGCGGTCTGCGGCAATGCCCATGCGCCGGCGCAGGGCTGCCTGACGATGGCCGAGGCCGAAGCCGTCGACAAGATCTGGGACGGTCCACGCAATCGAAAGAAGAACAAGGTGTGGTTCGGCCTCGATCGCGGGACCGACTTCAGCGGTCTCGATGGGGCGTTGGCGTTCTTCCTCGGCGTCACCCAGTTCCACTGGGACGAGCACAACAAGACCTTCGATTGGCAGACCGTCTCGATGGAGGAATATCCGGACGTCGCGCAGGATGGGTCGCGCAACATCGCGGACGTGACCGACACGTTCGAGCCGCTCGACGAGTTCAAGGAGAACGGCGGCAAGCTGATCACCTTCGTGGGCGGCAACGACCAGCTGATCTTCCCGCGCGGCGTGATCAACTACTATCGTCAGATGGCGGTTCGCTACAGCCGCAATGGCGAGCCGGACTTCAACAACCTGCAAAAGTTCTACCGTCTCTTTCGTGCCCCCGGGGTGGGTCACTGCGGCGGCGGCACCGGCCCGGCGCCCGTCGACGCGTTCGGCGCGCTGGTGACCTGGGTCGAGCAGGGCATGCCGCCGCAGTCCCTGCTCGCCAGCGGCGGCACCGCCGCCCCGGCGACGGGACGCACCCGTCCGCTCTGCCCCTATCCGCAGACCGCGATCTACAACGGATCGGGCAGCATCGACGACGCAAAGAATTTCCATTGCGGCGGCGATCTCGAGCGGCGCGACATCGTGTGCGCCGACGTGCTGACGCGCTACAAGCACGAGGCCAACGGCAACCTTGACTTCGAGGGCACCGGGCTGCGGCCGATCGACTGCTTCGTGCATGACGACGATGACGACGACGCGGGGATGGCCGCGAACAACGGGCGTTGATTGCACCGCGGACGAACGCATACGGGCCGGCCGCGTCAATCGCTGTGCGGCCGGCCTTTTCGTGACCGCCGCGTTCCGCGCCGCACCGGGCATCGTGCGCCATCCGCGCGCTTTCCGCCCGATGCAGTAAGAAGTTGCGGCCAATTGATGAGAAAAGTTCATAAGTCCATGCGGATTTAGGCAGCTAATCGCTGGGCCGCCGCCTCCATACAACATGGCTCGTTCACCGCCCGCCGCGGGCGGAAAGATGGGACGAGAGCCATGGACCGATCAGGGATCTCCGCAAGCAGCGAGCGCCACCGACCGCTGCATCGGCGCCGCCTTAGAGCACGTTCCGTTCCTACGGAATCGGAACGTGCTCTAGATTCGCTGTTTGGCGCATATTCTTATCGACGAACCGGTGTCCACCCCGGATCAAGTCCGGGGCAGGCTTTTGCCGGAATATGCGCTAACGCGGCGCTGTTGCCGATCATGGCGGCGGTGTTCATCGCATTCATCGTCATCGGCTTGGCCATGCCGGTGCTGCCGCTTCACATCCATCAGGAGCTCGGGCTCGGCACGTTCCTGGTCGGACTTGTCGCCGGCAGCCAGTTTGCCGCCGCGATCCTCTCGCGCGTCTGGGCCGGCCGGTATGCGGACGGACGGGGCGCGAAGCTCGCCGTGATCACCGGCCTGATCATCGCCGCCGCGGCCGGGCTCCTCTATCTCGTCTCCCTCGAGGTCGTCCGCGTGCCCGCCGTCTCGGTGGCCATCCTGCTGGTCGGCCGCGCGCTGCTCGGCGTCGGCGAAAGCTTCATCATCACGGGCGCGCAGAGTTGGGGTCTGGCCGTTCTCGGTGCGCAGAACACCGGGAAGGTGCTGGCCTGGATCGGCAGTGCGATGTTCGCCGCCTTTGCGCTCGGCGCGCCGGTGGGCGCTGCTTTCTACGCGCGCTACGGCTTTTCCGCCGTCGCGCTCGCGACGACAGTCCTTCCGATCGCCACCCTCATCTGTGTCGCGCCGCTTCCGCGCGTTCGTTCCACCGCCTCCACGCCGGCCGGCCTCGTGAACGTCATGGCCGCGGTCTGGGTCCCGGGCGTGGCGTCGGCGTTGAGCAGCATCGGCTTCGGCGCGCTCACGGCATTCAGCTCCCTGTTCTTCGTCGCCCGTGGATGGGCGGCGTGGCCCGCCTTCACGGTCTTCGCCAGCGCTTTCATCCTGACGCGCATTTTCCTTGGCCATCTGGCGGACCGGTTTGGCGGCGCCAGGGTCGCGCTCGTCTGCGTCCTCGTCGAAGCGGCGGGTCTGGGACTGATGTGGTCCGCGTCTGCGTCGACGCCGGCGCTGCTCGGCGCTGCCCTGACCGGGTTCGGCTACTCGCTCGTCTATCCCGGCCTCGGCGTCGAAGCGGTCCGCAGCGCGCCGGCGCAGAGCCGAGGGCTGGCGATGGGCGCCTACACGGCGTTTCTCGACGTAGCGCTCGGGTTCGGCACGCCGGCGCTCGGCTTGCTGGCGGATCTCGCCGGTCTCGGCACGGTGTTCGCTGCGAGCATGCTGGCGGCGCTCGGTTCGGCGGGCATCGTCGCAGCCCTTCTCACCATGTCCGCTGCGCAGCGCGACCGTTGTGCGCTCGCGTGCTCATGGCAAGCCAAGCGTTTGGCAGGAGGCCGAATATGAAGCCTGAATACGGCCCGCTGTGACGACAGGGAGCGCGCCTCGGTCGTCCTCCCTCTCAGGAACGGTGGCGCAGCGCGTCCACCACGAGCGCGAACTGCCGGCGGCTCGGGTAGAACAGGTGATAGCCCGAATAGGGCTGACACCAGTCCGCCAGCACGCGCCGGAGACGGCCCTTGGTCACATGGGCCTCCACCAGCCCTTCGGGCACGTAGGCGAGGCCGCATCCAGCCAGCGCGCCGTTCAACAGTTGTGCGGTACCGTTGAAGATCATCTGCCCCTCCACGCGTACCCTGAGCTCGCGGCTGCCCTTCTCGAATTCCCAGGCGTAGAGGCCGCCATGGGTCGGCAGGCGCAGATTGATGCAGTTGTGCCCGATCAGGTCCTGCGGCCTTTTCGGCTCGGGACGCGCCTTGAAGTAGGAGGGCGAGCCCACCACGGCCATGCGCATGTCGGGCCCGATGCGCACCGCGATCATGTCCTTGGCAACCTGCTCGCCGCTGCGCACGCCCGCGTCGTACTGCTGCGCGACGATGTCGGTCAGTCCGTAATCGATGATCATCTCGACCTTGATGTCGGGAAAGTCCCGCAGCAGCGGGGCGAGCTTCGGCAGCAGGACCGTGTCGATGGCGAATTCGGTCGCCGTGATCCGGATCGTGCCGGCAGGCTTCTTGCGCAGCTCGCTCACGGCTGCAAGGGCCGCGTCGATCTCGTCGAAGCGCGGGCCGATGTCGCGCAGCAGCCGTTCGCCGGCCTCGGTCGGCGCGACGCTGCGCGTCGTGCGGGTCAGGAGCCGCACGCCGAGCCGCTCTTCGAGTTCGCGGATGGTGTGGCTCAGCGCCGACTGCGAGACGCCGAGCTTCGCGGCCGCGCCCGTGAAGCTGCGCTCGCGCGCGACGGCGACGAAGGCCACCAGCTGATCGAGGCTGCCGCGCTGCATTTATCGATTCTGCTCATAAGTTCTTGCCGATTATATCGCCTCGTCCCGGACCGGCAACGCGCTAGATCTTCGCGCAGTGGCCGGGCCTGTGGGCCGGCGCGCCACCACGAGCAGAAAGGAGAGTGCAGATGGATATCAAGCGAGGCGGCTCGCAGCCATCGGCCAGGGGACCGGCGGGCTACTTCACCGGTACGGTCCGGATCGACCCGCTGTTCCAGGCGCCCGCGCCGGCGCGCGTGACCGGCGCGAGCGTCACCTTCGAGCCCGGCGCACGCACGGCGTGGCACACGCATCCGCTCGGCCAGACCCTGATCGTGACCTTTGGCTGCGGCTGGGTTCAGCGCGAGGGTGGACCGGTCGAGGAGATCCGGCCGGGCGACGTCGTCTGGTTCCCGCCCGGCGAGAAGCACTGGCATGGCGCGACCCCGACGACCGCGATGACCCACATCGCGGTTCAGGAAGCGCTGAACGGGAAGGCCGTCGACTGGCTGGAAAAGGTCGGCGACGCGCAGTACAGCAAGTAGTTCTCCGATGGCGAGGTCGTGTCATTGCGAGCGACCCGCCCACGCTCGCTGCGCGAGCTCCGGACGGGTTTGAGTCCGCCGAAGCGCGGAGCGCGTAGGCGGAAGCGAAGCAATCTCGTTTCACTTGCGCATGCGCAGATGGCTGAGATTGCCTCGGCGTGCTGCGCACGCCTCGCAATGACGAAAGCGAAGGCGCGCTTCGCGACCCTGGCTCTCGTTGGCGCTTGTCATGACTTCGCCCGGCCTGCTCGCGCTGGGGTGCTGGGGCGTAGATCCTGCTGGCGGTCCCGCACAAGGTTCTTGAACGGCGGCCCTTTGCTGATACGGCTGAAACCGGTGCAGCGCCGCGGCGCCCCGTCACCTTCGCCCGAACAGCCGGTCGAGGAACCAGCCGTCGAGGCCGTGGTCGGCCTCCGGGCGCACGTTGCTGTTGGAGACGACGGCGTTGGGCGCGAGGCGGTCGGTCGGCGCGAGCCGGTCCTGCGAGACCGGCATGGCGGGCGCGGCGCCCGGCGTCGGCGGCGCGCCGAATGACGGCGCCGCGCCGAACCAGCGCGACAGGCCCGGCAGGTCGGCGACCGCCACGTTCTGGTGCGCGACCTTCATGAACCGGCTCCAGATCTCGACCGGCAGGCCGCTGCCGGTCGCCTTCTTGGTCGGCGAGGAGTCGTCGTTGCCGAGCCACACGCCGGTGACGAGATGGCCGGTGTAGCCGATGAACCAGGCGTCGCGGAAATCCTGGCTGGTGCCGGTCTTGCCGGCCGCCATCCATCCCGGCAGGTCGGCCTTGCGTGCGGTGCCGATGGTGAGCGTCTCGTGCATCATCGTGTTCATCATCGCGACGTAGCGCGCATCGACCACGCGACCGATCGTGCTGTCGGCATTGGCATAGAGCGTCTTCTTGCCGTCGGCGGTGCGGACGCGCTCGACCACGTGCGGGACCACGGCGATGCCGCCATTGGCGAACGGCGCGTAGGCGGAGACGAGTTCGAGCACCGAGACTTCCGAGGTGCCGAGTGCGATCGACGGATTGGCCTCGAGCTTCGACGCGATGCCCATCCGGTGCGCGGTCTTCACCACCGCGGCCGGCCCGCATTCGAGCGTGAGGCGCACCGAGACGGTGTTGAGCGACAGCGCCAGCGCCTGGGCGAGCGTGACCGGTCCGAAATAGTCGTGGCCGTAGTTCTCGGGCCGCCAACCCTTGAGCTCGATCGGCTTGTCCTCGCGCACGGTGTCGGGCGTAAGCCCACGCTCGAGCGCCGTGAGATAGACGAACGGCTTGAATGACGAGCCGGGCTGGCGGCGGGCCGCGATCGCGCGGTTGAACTGGCTCTCGGCGTAGTTCTTGCCGCCGACCAGCACGCGCACCGCGCCCTCCGGCGTCATCGCCACGAGGGCGCCCTGCTCGACGTCGAATTTCTGCCCCTTCTGCGCGAGCTCGTCGACCAGCGCCTTCTCGGCCGCCGCCTGCAGCGTCGGATCGATCGCGGTGTCGACCACGACGTCCTCGTCGACATGGCCGATCAGGTCGTTGAGCACGTCCATCACCCAGTCGGCCGCATAGTTGATCGAGCCGCCGCCCGACGGGCGGACGATGCGCGGGGGATGCGCGATCGCGACCCGGGCGGCGCCCTCGTTGATGAGGCCGCTGTTCGCCATGGCGGTGAGCACGAGCTGGGCGCGCTTCTCGGCGCCGTTGAAGTTCTTGGTGGGCGCGAGCCGCGACGGCGACTTGACCAGGCCGGCGAGCAGCGCCGACTCGGCGAGCGACACGTTGCGCGCCGACTTGCCGAAATAGCGCTGCGCGGCCGCCTCGACGCCGTAGGCGCCGGCGCCGAAATAGACGCGGTTGAGATAGAGCTCGAGGATCTGCGTCTTGGCGAACTTGTGCTCGAGCCAGAGCGCGAGCACGGCCTCCTGCAGCTTGCGGGTGAGCGTGCGCTCCCGGGTCAGAAAGAGGTTCTTGGCTAGCTGCTGCGTGATGGTCGAGCCGCCCTGCGCGACGTTGCGATGCAGGGCGTTGGCGAGCGTGGCGCGCAGGAGCCCGACCGGATCGACGCCGTAGTGGAAGTAGAAGCGGCGGTCCTCGATCGCGATGAAGGCTTTTGGCAGATAGGGCGGCATCTCCTTGACCGGGATCGCGGCGCCGCCCATCTCGCCGCGCGTGGCGAGCACGCGGCCGTCGAGGCCGACGATCTGGATCGTCGCCGGGCGCTTGGGGATCTCGAGCGACTGGATCGGCGGCAGATGCGAGGCGACCCAGAAGAGCACGCCGATGCCGGCGATCACGCACCACAGCGCTGCGACGATGCCCCAATAGACGATGCGGCCGAGGCGCAGGCCGCCGCGGCCGGACCGCCGCGCGCTCCTTCGCGACGCGCCTCCGCGCGGATCGGCGCGCAGCTCCGCGCGCCGGGACGCCTTGGGCTCGGCGGCGTCGAACACCGGCTCGCGCCGCTCGCGTTTGGTCCTGGCCGCCATTTCGGGCGCGTCCCCCGACGATGTCCCATTCTCCGGGGACGGTAAAGGGAGCGGTTTAAGGCGGCGTTACCGGGCGACGGCGGGCGCCGCTCAAACGGGCTGGGGTCCAGGGGTTTACGCGCCGTAAAGTTTCGCGATGCCGGCGGCCAGGCCGGCGGGCAGGTTGCGCTGGGTCTTGAGCGAGGCGACGAAGGCCGGATCGTCGGCGACGGTGAGCGGGTCGAGCTTGATCGGATGCAGCGCCGGCGCCGCCGCCCGGGCGGCGACGATGTCGGGACCGGTCGGCGTGCCCGCGAGCGTCAGGCGGGGCCGCAGCTCGACATGGTTGTGGAACTGCTCGTCGAGCGCGAGCCGCCAGCCCGGGCGCTCCACCGCGACGCCGGAGGCGAGCGCGCTCGCGAGATGCGCACCGCGCTGCTGCAGTGCGGCGAGATTGCCGAGCGCCGCCGTGAGCCGCCGCGTGGCCTCGGCGAGCGACACCTTCTCGATGTCCGGGTCGCCGTCCGGCGCGTCGAAGTCGACGATGCGGCTGCTGTTCGCGACCTTGATCTGCTCGCCGCTCACCCCGAGGGTGCGCATCGTCGGCGTGAGGCCGTAGCGCGGGCGGCCCCCGATTGCGACGAGCGAGACATTGTCCTCGCGCGCATTGATCAGGTGCGCATAGGGGTCGTCGGTCTGGCCGGCGATCACCAGAAGATCCGCGAGCTGGCCGGCCGCGAGCGTGCCGAGCTTGCTCCAGCCCAGGATCTTCGCCGGGTTGCGGGTCGCCATGGCGACGAGCGCGTAGTCGTCGAAGCCGAGATCGAACAGGCCGGTCGCGACCTTGGCGGCCTTGAGCTCGCCGAGCAGGCTCTTGCTGCCCGAGGGCGACCAGTCCGGTCCGAGCGCGATGGTGAGGCCGGCCTTGCGCGCCGCGGCGACGTCGCTGGTCTTGCCGTACAGCAGCATGTTGCTCAGCGGCGACCACACCATGCTCGCCTTGTGCTGCCCCATGACGGCGAAATCGGCCGGCGTGAGAGCGGTGCAGTGGATGCCGGCGAGCGAGGGCTCGATCGCCCACTGGTTCTGCGCGTTGCGCAGCGCCAGGAAATGATCGCGCGCCGCCGTGTCGATGCCCTCGCTCAGATGCAGCAGGAAGCAGCTCGACGTCTTCAACTGATGCTCGAACTTGCTCCAGTCCTCCGCCTCGATGTCGGGAATCTTCGAATGGGCGGCGGCGAGCTCGGGCGGGCGGCCGAGCTCGGCGGTGCGCAGCACGCCCTTGTAGTATCGGCGGATCGTCGCGCTCCAGTTCGACAGCGTGATGCCCTGGCTCGTGGTCGTGCCGGCGAGCAGGCACTTGCTCTCGACGTAGCGCACCAGCGCCGGCAGCAGATGTCCGTCGTCGGCAGTCGCGATCGCGGTCATCGGACCCGTGACGGCGACCCGGTAGTCGGCCGCGTCCTGCCACTGCGCGCGGTTGGTGTAGGCCTTGGGCACCTGCCAGAGCGGCAGGATGTTGTAGCTCAGGTGGTTGTGCAGCTCGATCAGGCCCGGATAGACGGTGCCGCCGCTGTCGATGGTCGCAACGTTCTCGAATCCCGCCGGCGCCGGCTCGCCGGCGCGAGTGATCGCGCTGATACGGTCGCCGTCGACATAGATGGCGCCGGTGACGACGTCGTCCTTCCTCGCCATGCCGACGATGCGGCCTTTGAGTGCCCAGCGCTTGATGGGACTGGTGGTCACGCGATCTCTCCGATGAGAATCAATCCAGGCGAAAGAATGCCGCGCCGCCACCACGCCGGCCAGGATGCTAGTGGGGGGTGTCGGCGAGTCAATGACGCACACCCCGCTCGTGGCACGACCTGATCACGATACCGTGGGGAGGGATCGCGGCAGGACAGGTGCCGGCGTCGCCGAGGGGCGGCAAAGCGCCGTTTCCGCAGCTCGGCGATCTGGCATAAGCTCGCGCTCGTCGCGTCTCTATCGCATGTGGGGATCGCATGAAACGCCGTGAGCTTCTGCAATTCGCGCTGCGCGCGCTGTCCTCGGCGGCGGCGGCCGCGGCGCTCGGCCGCGTTCGCCCGGCCCGCGCCGAGGACTGGCCGAGCAAGAACGTGCGCGTCGTCGTTCCCTATGCGGCCGGCAGCGCGACCGATCTCATTCCGCGCACCATCTTCGAGCAGGTCGGCGCCGCGGTCGGCCACACCTTCGTGGTCGAGAACCGGCTCGGCGGCGGCACCACGGTCGGCGCCAGCGCGGTCGCGCGGGCGGATCCGGACGGCCACACGATCCTGGTGCACTCCAACGCGATCGTGACCGTGCCGGCGATCCAGGCGAATGTCCCGTACGATCCGGTGCGCGATTTCTCCGCGATCACGCCGCTCGGCAACGTGCCGCTGGTGCTGGTGGTGGCGCCCGCGAAGAACATCGCCTCGGTGGGCGAGCTCGTCGCCGCCGCCAAGGCGAAGCCCGGGACGATCAACTATGCGGCCGCCGGCATCGGCACGCCGCCGCACCTCACCGCCGAGCGCTTCCGCCTCGCCGCCGATTTCCAGGGCCAGCTCGTGCCGTTCAAGGGCGCCCCCGAGGCGCTCACCGAGGTGCTGACCGGCCGCGTCGACTTCTACTTCTGCCCATTGCCTGCCGCGATGCCGTTCATCCAGGACGGCAAGCTGCGGGCGCTCGCGGTCGGCGGCTCGCAGCGCGCCGCGGCGCTGCCCGACGTGCCGACCACCGTGGAGGCCGGCTTCCCCAACTCCGACTTCGATTTCTGGGTCGGCGCCTTCGTGCCCAAGCAGACCCCGCGCGACGTGGTGGCGAAAATTCACCACGCGACGGTGGCGGCGATCGAGAGCGCGGCCGTGCAGGGGCGGCTCACCAAGCTCGGCGTCGAGCCGATGGTGATGACGCCGGAGAATTTCGACGCCCGCATCGCGCGCGAGGCCGACATCGCGGTGAAGCTCGCCAAGGCCGCGAACATCGCGTCGCAGTAGCCAGAGCGAGGCGCGCCTCACGCGACTCCCTCATGGTGGGATGCCCAGAAAATGTTCTTGGATCGCGCGGTCGTTGCCGCTATTGGCGAAATGGGATGAAGGCGACACGCGCCTCGCGTGGCGCTCGGCGGAGCAATCCCGCGGCTGGTTCGTAGCCATGCGGTCTCGGCATGGCGTCGGCCGCGAGGCGACGTTGATGTGGTGGACGGCGCCCGCTCCCGGCAGAACAAAGCCAACGGGAAAAGCGCAGCGATTTCAGTGATGGCAAAGCGAGTGCGACACGGAGCCCGCGGC
>Ga0126377_10001628_pt1 | contig 14851 bp, 12 predicted proteins | sample PanSoiMetPlot_22_FD_92647 | JGI IMG/M metagenome (GOLD analysis project Ga0126377, IMG submission 92647) | Tropical forest soil microbial communities from Panama - MetaG Plot_22 | ecosystem: Environmental > Terrestrial > Soil > Tropical forest > Bulk soil | place: Panama | collected 2016-02-17
CTCCTCGCGGCGGGTGCCGGCGCGCTAATCGTCGGTTTCGTTCCGCTCAACTCCTATCTCCTCGTGCTGGTAATGGCGGCGACCGGGTTCTCCGGCGGCGTCATCATGCCGTCGCGCGACATGATCGTGCGCGCGGTGACGCCGGAAGGCGCCTTCGGTCGCGTGTTCGGCTTTGTTACCACTGGCTTCAACATCGCCGGCATCGTCGCCCCGCTCATGTTCGGCTGGTTGATGGACAGCGGCAATCCGCAGGCCATCTTCGTCATCTCGGCGGCATGCGGCGTGATTGCGATTTTTACCGTCGCGGCCGGACACCTGCGGCCGTTCCGGGCGGTCTCGCGTATTGAGCGGCGTTGATTGCGCCGCTATTCGGCACCTTGCGCGGCGGACATGGCGAGCGGCGACTTGTCGCGCACGACATAGGCGCCGTGGTCCTTGCTGCCGATCAGCTTGCGGTCACGCACCACGAATTTGCCGCGCACGATCGTCGAGACCGGCCAGCCGGTTACCGACAGACCTTCATACGGCGTGTAATCGGATCCGTGGTGCAGGAGCGACTGCGCGATGGTCACCTTGGCCTCCGGATCCCAGATGGCGATGTCTGCGTCCGAGCCGATCGCGATCGTGCCTTTCTTAGGATGGAGGCCGTAGGCCCGGGCGTGGTTGGTCGCACTCAGCGCGACGAAATCGTTGAGGCCGATGCGGCCGTTCCTGACGCCCTCCGAGAACAGGATCGGTAGCCGCGTCTCGACGCCGGGAATGCCGTTCGGCACCCAGCGGAAGCTGGTTCGGGCCCTGGGATTGAGCTTGCCCTGCGGGTCGTCGTAGCGGAACGGGCAATGATCCGACGAGAATAATGAGAACACACGCTGCTCCAGGCCCTCCCAGCACGCCTGCTGGCTCGCCCGGTCGCGCGGCGGCGGCGAGCACACGTATCTCGCTCCTTCCATGTTGAGGCCTTCGAGGTCTGTGGCCGTCAGCATGAGATATTGCGGGCAGGTCTCGCCAAAAACCTTGAGGCCCTTGTGCTGGGCGCGGCGGATTTCCTCCATCGCTTCGCGGTTCGACACGTGCACGATCATCACCGGCACGTCGGCGATCTCGGCCAGCGCGATGGCGCGGTGCGTCGCTTCGCGCTCGACCGCGATGGGGCGCGAGGCGGCGTGGTAGTGCGGCGCGGTCTTGCCGGCGTGTTCGAGCCGACCGGTGAGGAAGCGGATGGCGTCATAGTTCTCGGCGTGCACCATCACCAGCGCGCCGGTTTCGTGCGCGACCGCCATCACGTTGAGCATTTCGAGATCGGACAGCGCGAGGCCCTCGTAGGTCATGAACACCTTGAACGAGGTGTACCCGTCGGCGACCAGCGCCGGCAGTTCCTGGCCGAGCACGCGCTCGCTGGCGTCGGCAACGATGAGGTGGAACGAGACGTCGACGTAGCACTGGCCGTCGGCTTTGGCATGATAGTCCTTTACCACCTGGCGCAGCGATTCGCCCTTCTGCTGCATGGCGAAGGGCAGCACCATGGTGTTGCCGCCAAAGGCCGCGGCGCGGGTGCCCGAGGCGAAGTCGTCGGCCATCACGATGCCGGGACCTGATGGCTGAGCGAAATGCACATGGCTGTCGATGCCGCCGGGCAGAACGAGCTTGCCCGCGGCGTCGACGATCTCGTTCGCCGTGCCGAGGTCATCGCCGAGCGCGGCGATCCGGCCGCCGCGGATGCCGACGTCGCAGGCGAACGTGTCGCTCGCCGTTGCGACCGTCCCGCCGCGGATGATGGTATCGAACGAGGCCATGGCTGGATGACATTACTTGACGCGCCCCTGCGGCGTCTTGCGGTACCCGCCCCCCATCTTCGGCGTCACGTGGGCTCTAACCGCGCATCCACGTCTTGCCCCGGAAGGCGTGGATAGCCGGGACAACGTCGTCTAATAGCGATAGTCCTCGATCTTGAGCAGGGGAAACGCGCTCAGCGCGTGCGGCGGCGTGGTCGGCATCGCCGGATGCAGGCAGGAGCGGTCGAGATCGGCGAACTTGGTCACCCCCATCAGGCCGAGGCAGCGCTGGATCTCGTCTTCGAACAATTCGAGCAGGCGCACGATACCGGCCTGGCCGGCGGCGGCGAGCGCATAGCACTGCATACGGCCCAGTCCGACCAGGTGGGCGCCCGCGGCGATCGCTTTGACCACGTCGGTGCCGCGGTTGAACGCGCCGTCGATCATAATCTTGGCGCGGTTGCCGACCGCCTCGACGATCTCCGGCAGCACCTCGATCGAACCGCGGCCGTGATCGAGCTGCCGGCCGCCGTGGTTCGAGACGTAGATCCACTCGACGCCATGCTCGACGGCGATCTTGGCGTCCTCGGCGGTGGCGATGCCCTTGAGCGCGAGCGGGATCTTGAACTTGGTTTTGATGCGCTCGACCGTGTGCCAGTCGAGCCCGGCCTGGAACTCGCGGCCGGCGGCGCGGCGGCGGCCGACGGTGACATAACGCTTGGCGACGTCGCGTTCGCGCCGGCTGTAATGCGCGGTGTCGACCGTCAGGCAGAACGCGGAATAATCGTGCTTGAGCGCGCGGGCGACATGATCATCGACCCAGGCTGCGTCGCCGCGCACATAGAGCTGATAGATGCGCAGCGCCTGTGGCGCCGCCGCGGCGATGTCCTCAAGGCCGGGCTCGCAGGCAGAGCTCAGCATATGCACGACGCCGAACTCCTGCGCACCGCGCACCACCGAAGCCGCGCCGTGCTGGTGAAAGCTTTCGAGCGAGCCGACCGGCGCGAGCAGGATCGGCAGGCGTAGCTTGCGCCCGAACGCCTGCGCCGAGGTGTCTATCTTGCTGACGTCGCGCAGGACGCGCGGGCGAAAGGCGAGCGAGTCGAGCGCCAAGCGATTGCGCCGCAGCGTGGTCTCGCTTTCCACCCCGCCGACGATGTAGTCCCAGTCGTCCTGATTCAGTTTCTGGCGGGCCTTGGCGATCATTTCATGCAGGTTGAGGAATTCGAGCGCCGCGGCGGTCTTGGCCAGGGCCGCAGATTCCCGCACGGCGTTCAGGTCTGACATGTCGGATTCCGGACTGGTGGAGGCGGGTCGCGAGCGTCGTCCTATGATGCTCGGACGCCCGTGCGGCGGTCAATCCTGCCGGCACGTCCATCAGCTTCCCCGACAGGTCGTGTAGCTCCACGGAGTCGCGAGCAATGGCACGTAATAATGCCCCTCCGGCTCGGCGATGGCGAAACGCACCGGCACCACGTCGAGGAAGGGCAGGGCGGAGGGCGGCGCGCTCCACCGTGCGAAATAGTCGCCGACACCGAATTGCAGCTCGTAGCGGCCGATGCGCAGCGGCTCGCCCACAATCAATGGTGGGTCGGTGCGGCCATCGTCATTGGTCCTTGCCATGACAAGCAGGCCGCGCGCGCTGACGCCGATCTCGTAGAGCGCGACGGCGACGCCCGCAGCCGGTCGGCCGCTGGTCTGGTCGAGCACGTGGGTCGAGAGCTGTCCGGTCGTCAGCGGCCTACCCGGGCCGTCAACCGTCGCGACGAGGCGCAGCCGCGTGATCAGGCCGATCTCGTCGAGCGCGGCGGCGAATTCCGTGTCGGCGTCGTGGCCGCTGCGCCGTTCGAACCGCGCAAGGATCGAGTCGCGCGTGTGCCGGCGCACGCAGATGATGAAGGGAAAGCCGAATTTCGTCCGGTAAGCGGCATTGAGCGCCTGGAAGCGGACGAATTCCTGCTCATTCAACCGGTCGAGGCCGAGTCCGCCCTGTTCGACCTGCGACGCGTCGGTCAAGCCTGCGCGCGCGATCTTGCTGCCGAGCTCGGGATGGCTGCGCACGAAGGCAAGTTGCTTTTCGCGCGAAGCGGCGCGCACCTCGACCATCATCGCCTGGTGGAGCGCGGCGACGGTCGGGAACGGCCGTCCGGCCAGAGCGGCCTCTGCCACCCAGGGCGCGTGCTCGAATACCTCTCCCAGCCCCGCGGTGAAATCGGCAGCGGAACACTCGTTAAGCTGGGCGAGGGTCAGCAATGTCGCGGGAGTAGCCATGCGCGATCAGCATAGACCAGAGGTAGGTGAATGCGGAAAAAGGTATCATTTTACGGTGTGACATCCATTACAGCGCGATTCGCCGGCGAGTGGTTTGATCCCGCCGAAAAGGCCAGCGGTCCGGTTAGGACCTGCGGCCCAAGGGGTACAGGAGATTGGTATTATGTTACGGATTAGGGGTCGGGCCATGCGCAGTATAGAGATCCATTCTCAAGAGTCCTTGAACCGTACCGCTCGCTCACGCAACAAATCCACGAGCCGACCGTTGGGCGCTACCCAGTCGACACCGGACGATGTCCTGATCGAACGGATCGCGAAGGGCGACCGGCTCGCCATGCAGGTGCTGTTCGCGCGGCACCATGTGCGGGTCTACCGGTTCGTGCTTCGCCTCGTCCGTAATACGGCCGTGGCGGAGGACCTGATCAGCGACGTGTTTCTCGACGTTTGGCGGCAGGCCGACCGTTTCGAGGGGCGCTCCGCGGTCACGACCTGGTTGCTCGCCATCGCCCGGTTCAAGGCCCTGTCGGCACTGCGTCGCCGGCCGGACGAGGAGCTGGACGACGATATGGCTGCGGCGATCGAGGACCCGGCGGACAATCCCGAGGTCGCCGTGCAGAAGAAGGACAAGAGCCTGATCCTGCGCCAGTGCCTCGCCGCATTGTCGCCGGAACACCGGGAGATCATCGATCTCGTGTACTACCACGAGAAGTCGGTCGAAGAAGCGGCCGAGATCGTCGGTATCCCGGAGAATACTGTGAAGACTCGCATGTTCTACGCGCGCAAGAAACTGGCGGAACTCTTGAAGGACGCGGGGATCGAACGAGGTTGGCCATGATGGCAATGAATCAAGCGGTGTCGGAGCGTGGCGATGTCGAGGCCCTGCTGCCGTGGCATGCCGCCGGCACGCTCAGCCGCCGTGACGCCGAGCGGGTCGAGGCGATGCTCGCCGCGGATCCTGCGATGGCGCGCAGCTTCGAGATCGTGCGCGAGGAACTGGCCGAGACGATTCACCTCAACGAAACGTTGGGCGCGCCGTCCGCGCGCGTGATGGAAAGGCTTTTTGCGGCAATCGACGCCGATGGCGCGCCGCCGCGCCGCGCCGCGTCCTCGTTCGACCTCGTTGCCCGCGTGAAGGACATGCTCTCCGGCCTCGCGCCGCGCACGCTCGCCTGGTCGGCGGCGGCCGCCGCGCTCGCGATCATCGTGCAGGCCGGCATCATCGCCAATGTCTATCTCGGCCCGCGCACCTACGAGGTGGCGGGCGTACAGCAGGCCGCTCCCGCCGCGCCGCACGCCGATGCGCTCATTCGTTTCGTGCCGCAGGCGACCACTGCCGAGGTGACCAAATTCCTTGACACCCATCACGCCTCGATCGTCGAAGGGCCGATGACCGGCGACCTCTATCGCATCCGCATTACCGTCCCCGGGCAGAATCGCCAGGACGTCGCCCGCGTCATCGAAGGGATGCAGGCCGAGCAGGCGATCGTCGGCTTCGTCGGACCGGCCGAGTGACGGCCGTGGCGTCTGTGCTCGCGTCGATACAGTCAGCGTGCTCTCTCGCTCGGCCCTTTTCCCTGGTTGCCGCGACCGTGGTGCTGTCGCTCGCCGCCGTGGCCGACGCGGTCGCGCAATACGGCGGCTTGCCCGGCTCCGGCGCGTCCCCCGGCTACGGCCAGGATGCACCGCCGCCGCCGCCGCGTCCGCGCGTTCAGCCGCGCGCGTCGACCCCGTCTGCCGCGCCGCCAGCGCGCCCGCAGGTCAGCGGCACGCCGCTGCGCAGCGTCAGCGGCCTGCCGCCGGTAGGCGAGACGCGCTTGACGCAAGGCGAGGTCTTGATTGAGCTCAACGGCAGTCCGTCGCCGCAGGTGGTCGATGCGCTCGCCGGGCGTCACCGCTTGCAGCGGGTCGAGTCGCAAGCGCTGGAACTGACCGGCACGACCTACTATCGCTGGCGCATTCCCGACGGCCGCTCGATGGATACCGTCCTGCGCGCGCTCGAAGCCGATCGTGCCGTCACCTCGGCGCAGCCCAACTACGTCTACACCCTGCAGCAGGCTGCGGTGAGCGAGGGTGACCCCGCGCAATACGCGCTCGCCAAGCTGCGGCTGCCCGAGGCGCATACCCTCGCCAAGGGCGACAAGGCACTCGTTGCCGTGATCGATTCCGGGATCGACGCCACGCATCCCGAGCTCAACGGCATCGTCGCCGGCGAGTTCGACGCCAGCAGCTCGGCCGCCAAGGCGCATCCGCACGGCACCGGCATCGCCGGCATCATCGCCGCACATGGCCGGCTTCTGGGTGCCGCGCCAGCCGCCCGCATCCTCGCCGTCCGCGCCTTCAGCACGGTGCCGACCGGGGCGGAAGGCACGACCTTTGCGATCCTCAAGGGCCTCGACTGGGCGATCGGGCAGGGCGCCCGTGTCATCAACATGAGCTTCGCTGGCCCGTTCGATCCGGCGCTCGCACGCGTGCTCGCCGGCGGCCGCGCCAAGGGCGCCATCCTGATCGCCGCAGCCGGCAATACCGGCCCGAAATCGCCGCCGCAGTTTCCCGCCGCCGATCCCAACGTGATCGCAGTGACGGCGATCGATGCCGAAGACCGACTGTTCGCGCAGGCGAGCCGCGGCAACCACGTCGCCCTCGCGGCACCTGGGGTCGACATCCTCGCGCCGGCGCCGGGCGGGACCTATCAGGTCGTATCGGGCACCTCCTACGCCGCCGCCTATGTGAGCGGCATCGCCGCTCTCATCCTCGAACGCCGGCCGAAGCTTCTGCTCGATCCATTCAAGCGCATTCTATTCTCGACCGCACGCGACCTTGGGCCCAAGGGACGCGATGACCAGTTCGGAGAGGGCCTGGCCGACGCCTATCAGGCACTGCTTACCTTCGAGCCCAAGGCGGCCGATCCGGTCGCCTCCGGTGAGCAGCTCGCGCCGCGTTGAGGCGACCCGCAATTTCATCGCCGCCGAGAAGTGTGTAAGGTCGCCCGGCGCGTCACCAGCTTATTCATCACAACCATGCGCGCTCGGGTGGGCCAGCCCTGTGAACCGCGCGGTCGCCCGGGGCGACCAATAGAGAGGCGGGTCTCTGCCCCGCACGGTTTGGCTTGCAGTGGGAGGCGACAGATGACCCGGACTAGCATTTCGCACGGACCGGCTGAGATCCTTGGGATCGCGACCGCAATCGGCATGACCTTGACCCTCATGGGCTCTGCCGCGGCGCAGGAGATCGCGGCGCCGGCCGATCCGACGGCCAAGGCGGCCTTCGACGTCCTGACCAAGCACTGCTCGCGCTGCCACCAGGAAGGCAAGCTGACTGCGCGCGAGCGTCCGGCCAAGAATTTCGGCTTCATCCTCAAGCTCGACCAGCTCGCTGCCGACCCGCACTACGTGCTACCGGGCAACGCCTTCGGCTCGAAGCTATTTAAGCAGATCGTCGATAAGGAAATGCCCTATGACGTGATCTATGAAGGCGCCACGCCTGACATCTCGGCCGACGAGATCAAAGCGGTCGAAGCGTGGATCAATTCGCTCGGCACCAAGACCGCGTCGACATGCGAGTCGCGCAAGTTCGTCAAGAACGAGGACATGATCGCGCTGATGTCGGGCGATCTCGAAAAGCTCCCGCGCGCGCGCAAGAAGGGCACGCGCTATCTCACGCTGACGCATCTCAAGAACGCCTGCATGGACGACAACGCCATGCAGGTCTACCGCCAGGGCGCGATCAAGCTGGTCAACAGCCTGAGCCGCTCCTCCGACGTCGTGCGTCTCGAGACCATCGATCCCGACCAGACCATCATCCGCCTCAACATTGATGACCTCGGCTGGGACGCCAAGGATTGGGACACCGTACTCGCGGCTTACCCCTACAACACCCAGCCCGACAGCGAGCTCATCGCCGTGCTCGACCGCACCACCGGCACCAAGATGCCCTACGTGCGCGCCGACTGGTTCGCCTATGTGGCGTCGCGGCCGTCGGGGGCGACCCCACCGGGCCTCTACGACAAGCTGCTCAAGCAGCCAAAAACGTTCCAGGCGCTCGCCAAGGACAACGGCGTCGACGTCGAGGGCGATATCAAGCGCTTCGTCGTCCAGCGCGCCGGGTTCCAGAAGTCGGGCGTCAGCCGCAACAACCGGCTGATCGAGCGCCATGCGTCGCGCAGCGGCTATTTCTGGACGTCGTACGACTTCGCCGGCAATAAGGCGAAGCAGAGCCTGTTCGAATTCCCGCTCGGCCCGGGCGGCGATAACGGCTTCAACCACGACGGCGGCGAGACCATCTTCAGCCTGCCCAACGGCTTCCAGGCCTATTACCTCAGCACGGCCAAGGGCGACGCATTGTCCAACGGCCCGACCAACATCGTACAAGATCCGACCAGCAAGGACCTGACCGTGACCAACGGCATCTCCTGCATGGGTTGCCACGACCAGGGTATGCGCAAGGCCAAGGACGAGGTGCGCTCGATCGTGGTGCAGGGCCGCACCTTCCCGAAGGAGACGCGCGAGGCGGTCGAGGCGCTCTATCCGCCGACCGACAAGATGGACACGGTCATCGCCGGCGACGCCAGCCGCTTCGCCGACGCCATGAAGCGCGCCGGCCTCGACCCGACGCTCAAGCTCAACGGCGTCGAGATGGTCACCGCGCTCTCCAAGCGCTACGAGAACGACCTCGACCTCACGCTCGCCGCCGCCGAGCTGGGCATGAGCAAGGCCGAGTTCGCCGAGGCGTCGCGCGAGGCCGACCGCAAGTTTCGCACCCTGGTGCGCCGGCTCGAGCAGGGCTCGATCCCGCGTGACCAGTTCGAGACCAACTTCGCAGCCTTTGCCGACAATATTTCGGACGAGGAGATCGTCAACTTCGGCGGCGGTGCAGCGCAGAAGCCGGGCGCCAAGGTCGGTCGCGGCAGCAGTGACATCGCCGTGACTTCCGACAAGGACGTCTACAAGCAGAACGCGACCGCGATCTTCACCATCGTGTCGTCGCGCGATTGCTTCCTGACGCTGACCGACGTCGACGAGAAGGGCGAGGGCACCGTGCTGTTCCCCAATAAGTTCGCCCAGGACAATCGGATCAAGGCCAATGCTGAGGTCCAGCTACCGCCGTCCGGCGCACCATTCCAGTACCGGCTCAAGGACAAGGGCACCGAGACCGTGACCGCGGTCTGCTCCGAGAAGAAGGGCGAGGTCGACGGCATCAAACAGGACTTCACCAGGTCGGCCTTCACTTCGGTGAGCAATTATTCGGCGACCGTCGCCCGCACCCGCTCGATCGCGGTCGAAGCCTCCGCGACCGGTCAGCCCGCCGCGTCCGGCCAGCCCCCTGCGCCCGGCAAGCCCGCGGCTCCGCCGGCCGCGGCCAAGTCGCCGGAGGCCGCCCGCGAGCTGTTCCGCACCGCCATCAAGGTGCAGGTGGAGTAGAAGCTGCAACAGGACTGCAGTATAGGACCGCACCCGGCCGTGGCGCTGCCCACGGCCGGGTCGTCCCATTTGCCGACCACGCCGGGGAGCGGAATCACACGTGGTGCGAAATGACCCCTTCCTGGCCCCGGTAGAGCGGGGACGAGAGTGACACGTGAGCGTGGCAGCGTGCCCGACTGCTGCAAAAGTGGGTACCTCAAGCACCACTTTGGTTGGGCTTGGACGATCCCCTCGGACATGCCAACAATAAGCGGGTGAGGGGATTGTCGCGTCGATGGCTGGGGATTTCATCCTCGAGACCGAGGATCTGACCAAGGAGTTTGCCGGATTCGTCGCGGTCAGCGGGGTCAATCTCGCCATTGCGCGCGGAACCATTCACGCCCTGATCGGTCCCAACGGCGCCGGCAAGACCACCTGTTTCAACCTGCTGACCAAGTTCCTGGCGCCGACGCGCGGCCGCATCGTCTATCAGGGCCGCGATATCACGGCACTGCAGCCGGCCGACGTCGCCCGGCTCGGCCTCGTGCGCTCGTTCCAGATCTCCGCGGTGTTTCCCCATCTTACCGTGCTTGAAAACGTGCGCATCGCGCTGCAGCGGCGGCGCGGCGGCTCGTTCGACTTCTGGCGTTCGCGGCGCGTGCTCGACACGTTCAACGACCGCGCCATGGCGCTGGTCGCCGACGTCGGCTTGACCGAGTTCGCGCACCATACCGCGGTCGAGCTACCCTATGGCCGCAAGCGCGCGCTCGAGATCGCGACCACGCTCGCGCTCGATCCGGAAATGCTTCTGCTCGACGAGCCGACCGCCGGCATGGGTCATGAGGACATCGAACGTATCAGCGCCCTTATCAAGTCGGTGGCGACGGATCGCACGGTGCTCATGGTCGAGCACAATCTCAGCGTCGTCGCCGACCTGTCCAACCGCATCACGGTGCTGACGCGCGGGCGCGTGCTCGCCGAAGGCGACTACCGGACGGTGTCGGCCAATCCTGAGGTGCGCGAGGCTTATCTGGGAGTGGGCCATGAGTGATCCCGGCACGCCGCTTCTCGCCGTGGAGAAACTGCAGGCATGGTACGGCGAGTCGCACGTGTTGCACGGCGTCGATTTCGATGTGCGCTCCGGCGAAGTGGTGACCTTGCTCGGCCGCAACGGCGCCGGCAAGACGACGACGCTCAAGGCAATCATGGGCATCGTCGGCCGTCGCACCGGCTCGGTGCGCTTTGAGGGACGCGATCTCACCGGCTGCAGCTCGGACGCGATCGCCCGATCGGGCATCGCGTTCTGTCCGGAGGAGCGCGGCGTGTTCGCCAGCCTCGACGTCGACGAAAACCTGATGTTGCCGCCGCAGGTCAGGCCCGGCGGCCTTTCCCGCGAACGCATCTTCGAGCTCTTCCCTAACCTGCGCGAACGGCTGGCGAGCCAGGGTACCAAGCTGTCGGGTGGCGAGCAGCAGATGCTTGCGATCGGCCGCATCCTGCGCACCGGCGCGCGCCTTCTCCTGCTCGACGAGCCGACCGAGGGCCTCGCCCCGGTCATCATCCAGCAAATCGGCAAGACCATCCGCACGCTCAAGGAGCAGGGTTTCACCATCCTGCTGGTCGAGCAGAATTTCCGCTTCGCCGCGACCGTCGCCGACCGCTATTATGTGATGGAGCACGGCCGCGTCATCGACGGCTTCGCCAACTCGGAACTGGACGCCAACGAGGAAAAGCTGCACGACTATCTCGGCGTCTGAACGATCGGGCTATCAGGCTGCGGGGAGCCGAACGGCCCCAACCAGGGAGGTACCAACGTGAAAATCCTACGGAACTTGGCCGTTCTCGCCGCCGTTCTGGCAAGCGGATCGGCGTATGCCCAATATTCGGACGGCGTGATCAGGATCGGAGTCTTGACCGACATGTCGAGCCTGTATTCCGACATTAGCGGTCCGGGCTCGGTGGCCGCCGCCAAGATGGCGGTCGAAGACTTCGGTGCCGCCGCCAAGGGCATGAAGGTCGAGGTGATCAGCGCCGATCATCAGAACAAGGCCGATGTCGGCACCAGCATCGCCAACACTTGGTACGACGTCGACAAGGTCGACCTGATCATCGACACGCCGAATTCCGGCGTGGCGCTCGCCGTCAGCGAGGTCACGCGTCAGAAGAACAAGATCTTCATCGTCTCGGGCGCGGCCGCGTCCGATCTCACTGGCGCCAAATGCAACGCCAACACCATCCATTGGACCTACGACACCTGGGCGCTGGCCAACGGCACCGGCAAGGCGCTGGTCAAGACCGGCGGCGACACCTGGTTCTTCCTGACCTCCGACTATGCCTTCGGCCACGCGCTCGAGCGCGACACCGCGGCGGTGGTCGAGGCCAACGGCGGCAAGGTGCTTGGCAAGGTGCGCCATCCGATCAACACCAACGACTTCTCGTCGTTCCTGCTGCAGGCGCAGGGGTCCAAGGCCAAGGTCATCGGCCTCGCCAATGCCGGCGGCGACACCATCAACTCGATCAAGCAGGCGGCCGAGTTCGGCATCGTCAAAGGCGGGCAGAACCTCGCCGGATTGCTGGTGTTCATCAGCGATGTCAATGCGCTCGGGCTACCCACGGCGCAGGGCCTGGTCATGACCGAGGCTTGGTACTGGGACATGAACGACGCCAATCGCGCCTTCGCCAAGCGCTTCCAGGCCGAGCGGCCCGGCAAATTCCCGACCATGGTGCAGGCTGGCGTCTATGCCGGCGTCACGCACTATCTCAAGGCGGTCGAAGCGCTCAAGAGCGATACCGACGGCAAGGCCGTGGTCGCCAAGATGAAGGAGACGCCGACCGACGACCCGCTGTTTGGCAAGGGCACCATCCGCGCTGACGGCCGCAAGGTGCACGATATGTACCTGTTCGAGGTGAAGAAGCCGGAGGAATCGAAATATCCCGGCGACTTCTACAAGCTGCGTGCCACCATTCCGGCCGCTGAGGCGTTCCGTTCCCTCAGGGAAGGCAACTGCCCGTTGGTCAGCGGGTGAGCACGCAGCCGACGAAGCAGAGTCCGATGAGCCCGAATCGAGCACGGCGCACGCCCTCCGCTGGAGGGCCAGGATCGCTCGCCGAGCGTCAACAAGGTGAGTAGGTGGGGTGATCTATCTTCATCCCACCCCGGCTCGCATCTCGCATTGCTCGACGTTCGCCAACCCTCCTCTCCAAGGCCCTTCCGGGGAGGGGAAAGCGGCGACTGACGCGATCGAGATCTCCAACTCAAACCGACCAAGAATGGCTCAGGCCCGAGTGAAACGAGACCAGGGACCCGCAAGCCGGTACTTTTGAAACACGCTCGCGCGAAGCACCGCCATGTTCGAAATCTTCGGCGTCCCCTCGCAAGTTCTGTTCGGTCAGCTTCTGCTCGGGCTGATCAACGGCTCGTTCTATGCGCTGCTCAGCCTCGGTCTTGCCGTCATCTTCGGCATGCTCAACATCATCAATTTCAGCCACGGCGCGCAGTACATGATGGGGGCGTTCGTCGCCTTCCTGCTGCTTCAGCAGCTCGAACTCAACTATTGGCTGGCGCTCGTCATCGCGCCGATCATCGTCGGCTTCTTCGGCATCCTGATCGAGCGCTTGTTCCTGCAGTGGCTCTACAAGCTTGACCACCTCTACGGCCTGCTGCTCACCTTCGGTCTCGCACTCGTCATCGAAGGCGTCTTCCGCAATTATTTCGGCTCGGCAGGCCTGCCTTATCGCGTGCCCGAGTCGCTGCAGGGCGGACGCAATCTCGGGTTCATGTTCCTGCCGAACTACCGCGCATGGGTGATTTTTTTTTCGCTCGCCGTCTGCCTCTCCACGTGGTTCGTGATTGAGCGCACGCGGCTCGGCGCCTACCTACGGGCGGCGACCGAGAACCCGACGCTGGTGCGCGCCTTCGGCATCAACGTGCCGCGCATGATCACCCTGACCTACGGCTTCGGCGTCGGCCTCGCCGCGCTCGCCGGCGTCATGGCCGCGCCCATTTATAATGTATCGCCGCAGATGGGCGCCGAGCTCATCATCGTTGTGTTCGCGGTGGTGGTGATCGGCGGCATGGGGTCGATCATGGGCGCGATCGTCACCGGCTTCGGGCTCGGCATCGTCGAAGGGCTCACCAAGGTGTTCTTTCCCGAAGCCTCGAACACGGTCATTTTCGTTATCATGGCGCTCGTCCTGCTGGTGCGGCCGGCAGGACTGTTCGGGCGGGCTAGCGCATGACCACCGTCACCGCACCGGTTTCGCGGCCCACGCTCTCCCCCGCCAGTTGGAGCGAGCAGCTCGCTTTCGTGCTGATGGTCGGCGTGCTGCTCGTCGCGCCAGTTTTCCTCTATCCACTGTTCGTGATGAAGGCGCTCTGCTTCGCCATGTTCGCCTGCGCCTTCAACCTGTTGATCGGCTATGGCGGCCTCGTTTCCTTCGGCCATGCGCTCTATTTCGGCTGGGCGAGCTATGTGACCGCGCACCTCGCCAAGGTCGGCACGGTGAGCCTGCCATATTGGCTCGGCGCGTGGCATTGGCTAGTCATTCCGTTGCCGCCGCTGTCGCCCGAGCTCGCGATTCTAGCCGGCACAGCGACTGCCGCCGCGCTTGGGCTGATCGCCGGCGCGCTCGCCATCCGCCGCCAGGGCATCTATTTCGCGATGATTACGCTCGCGCTTGCCCAGATGATGTATCTCGTCGCGGTGCAGGCCAAGTTCACCGGCGGCGAGGACGGCATCCAGGCGGTGCCGCGCGGAACGATGTTCAGGGTGTTCGATCTATCCAACCAGATGACAATGTATTTCGTCGTGGCGGCGATCTTCCTCGGTGTGTTCCTCTTGATCTACCGCATCATTCATTCGCCGTTCGGCGAGGTGCTCAAGGCCATCCGCGAGAACGAGCCGCGCGCCGTCTCGCTCGGCTACAAGACCGACCGCTACAAGCTCATGGCCTTCGTGCTGTCAGCGACGCTCGCCGGCGTCGCCGGTTCGACCAAGGCCATCGTGCTACAGATCGCCTCGCTGACCGATGTCAACTGGCCGATGTCGGGCGAGGTTGTGCTGATGACGCTGCTCGGCGGCATGGGCACGGTGTTCGGGCCTGTCGTCGGTGCCGCGGTCATCATCGGCATGCAGGACAATCTCGCCCAGGTCGGCCAATGGGTGACGGTGATCCAGGGTGGCATCTTCGTCGTCTGCGTGGTGCTGTTCCGCCGCGGCATCGTCGGCGAGATCGCGCGCCTGCTGCGAATCAGATTGTAGGCGTCGAAGCTACGGGCGACCCTCTCCAACACGAGTGCCCCAGGCGAGTGGAGGAGGCCGCTGGCAAAACGGATCCGCCTTGCCGTCCGCTCGTTCCTCCGCCTGCTATCCACCCCGATCTCCGCAAAAACGGCGGCATCAGGACCGGGAA
>Ga0126377_10001630_pt1 | contig 14846 bp, 17 predicted proteins | sample PanSoiMetPlot_22_FD_92647 | JGI IMG/M metagenome (GOLD analysis project Ga0126377, IMG submission 92647) | Tropical forest soil microbial communities from Panama - MetaG Plot_22 | ecosystem: Environmental > Terrestrial > Soil > Tropical forest > Bulk soil | place: Panama | collected 2016-02-17
CGTCCCCACCTGCCCATCGGTCCGGTTGAAACGGAAGGTCTGCCCACCGAGCGCCGCGTTCCACACCGGCAGCCGCACGTCGATGTCGGCGGCGTTCGCGGTGATGATGTTGTCGAGCTGCGTGGTGGTGAGGGTAGTGGTGGCCGTGATGTAGTTCTGGGTGCCGACCGCCCCGGTGCTCCTGCTATCGACGTACTGCTTGGTCGCCACGTCGAGCGCGGCGACGGGATCGGCGCCGACGGTCGCGATGCCCGTGGCGCCGAGCGCGAACGCGGAGACTGCCGCGCCGCCACCTGGAGGCCGTCGCGTGATGGAGACGGCATCGGTAAACGCATTCAACGTGAGTCGCCATGACGGCTTCGTGGCATCATCCTGCGCGGCGGTGGCGTAGCCGGGGCTATTGGTCGAGAGCTGGGCGACGCCTTGGTCATTGGTGTGTAGCAGGCGCGTCTTGACCGTGGTGGAACCGAGGGTCAAGACGCCCGTGGGCGACGCTCCGGCGACGGCGAAATCCCCGCTCGCCTTGACGACGGTCGGATTCGGATAGGCGCCACCGAGATCGCCGCCTGCCGGTCCCGAGGGCGCCCCACCGCCCGCGCCGGGAATATCGACCCATGCGCCACCGACGCGACCTTGAAACTTGGTGCCGGTGTACTGGAGCGTGCCGTCGAGTGGTGTGCCACTGCCAGAGGCAGCAATCTTGATTCCCCCCGATGATTGCAGGTCCAGATCGCTGTTGAACTTGAGGATGCGGCTGCCTGAGGCGTCGAACCAAATCTCGGTGGTGGTGCCGACGCAGACGTTCCGCGTGAAATCGGCCAGGTAGACGAACCCCCACCCGGGGTCGTCCAGCCACGGACCCGCGCCCGGAATATCGACCCACGCGCCACCGACGCACCCTTGGAAGGTGGTGCCGGTAAATTGGAGGGTGCCGTCGAAGGGCGACGCCGCCGTCGCCGCCGCGAGGATGATCGCGCCGTTCACGTCCACCGCTTCGCGGGCAGACGGGGAGGGCGTTCCCACACCGCCAAGCGCGATACCCCCATTGGTCGGATCGAGGACGATCGCGGTGGCGTTCGTGCCGCGATTGATATCGACCGTGCCGCCCTCGCCGGGACGGAGTGCGAGATGATCGATCGCACCCCCCGTGCCGGAGCCGATGTGGACGAGGTTGCCGAAGTCGATCAAGCCGGTAAACGCCGTCCAGTCGGCGACCGGCAACGCGATCCGGCGCGTGGCGGGATTCGGCGTGACGGCATCACCCAAGTCCGTCCAGAGCGTGTCACCACCACCGCCACTCGGCGTCGTCCACGCGGTCGCGTAGTCCGCGTTCGTCGTCTTCGCGAGCACTTGCCCCGTCGTGCCGCCCGCCGGAACGCCGACCCCCGGCGTGCCTTGTGGCCCTTGCGCGCCCGGTGCGCCCGGCGCCCCCGTGGCACCCGCCGGACCCTGCGCGCCCGTGGCGCCGGTCGCGCCTTGCGGACCCGTCGGTCCCGGCGGTCCTGCCGAGCCTTCCGGGCCTTGGGAGCCGGGATCACCCTGCGGACCCGCCGGGCCTTGGGGACCCATCGGACCCATCGGCCCATCCGGCCCTTGTGGCCCCGTCGGTCCCGGTGGTCCGACGAGGTTCGGCGGCTTGTTGAACACCTTCGCCCAATCGACGGCGACGATCTTCGCGTCGGTGATGACGGCGTCACGAATCTGCGGATTCGGATATGTGCCCGTGAGATCGCCGCCGGCCGCGCCTGTCGGAAGCATCGTCGGCGGGACGCCCGTGATCTTGCTCCACGCGACGTCCACGATCTTCGCGTCCGTGACGACGCCATCGCGAATCTGCGGATCGGGATAGAACCCGGTGAGATCGCCGCCCGCAGGCCCGGTCGGTGCGGAGGGGATGAGCGGCGAGAGGAGCGGATGCGCGAAGAGCGGTTTCGGCATGTCACGCTCCGAGCAGCACGTCTAGCCCGTGTTCTTCGCAGAGATGATAGCTGGCGAACGTCGCCGTATTCGGTCCCTCGCCGGGACCGACCGTGGTGGATTGCACGCTCGACCAGCCCGTCGGCAGTTCGACATCCGCCGTCTTGCCGCACTGATCGCAGACAAAGCGCGTCACGATGCCCTCCCGAGCAGCACGCACCAGAGCCAGGGACCGATATCCCCCGTGATCGTCGGCGCACTCGGCGACGTGGTCGTGCTGCCTACCACGTCGATGATTTGCCCCCACCGTGTATCGAGCAGCGCGAGGATGGACGCCTGCGTGCTCGAGACCACGACGCGCTCGCGCCACTGCGTATTGTCCCACTGCCGGATTCGCACCGTGACGCTCGCCCCGAAGATACTCACCGAGGCGGCGATGAGCACCACGGAGTTCGCGGGGCATGTCACCTGATAGTTGACGGTATCGAGCGCGAACGTCCCGGTGACGTTTTGCACGGTGCTGTTAAACGCGATCTTGGTGACGACGTTGACGGGAATGTTCTGTGCCGCCGCTCCGAACCACGCAAACGGCGCGAGCGCATTGACCACGCCGGACACGTACGGATTGCCGAGCAGCGCGAGCCCCCATCCGTTCTCGGGCACCCACGCCAAGCGGTTCGAGCCGTCATTCCAGCCGAGATAGCCGCGGCGCGTGCCGTCCTGCGTGTAGAACGCGAGATAGCCGGGATTCGTCGCGCTGCCCGGAGTGAGGAACACCGACCCCGCCGTGCTCGGGGGCGCAAGACCCGCGCGCACGCCGGTCGTTCCCTGTACCGTGCCGCCCGCCGTGAAATTGCCCGCCGCCTTGACGACGGTGGGATTCGGGTATGTGCCGCTGAGATCGCCGCCTGCGGGCCCGGACGGCGTGCCATCACCGGACTGCGGCTGCTTGAAGACCATCTGATGCGAGAAGAGTGGCACGCCCATCAGGATCTCCGTGACATGTCGGTGCCCGTCGGCTCAAAGTAGACGATCAAGCCGATGAGCGGCGCATCGGCGGCGACGCTGCCGTCGGTGCGACACGTCGCCGTGAGCGTGTACCCCTCCCCGACGCTCAAGGTGTCCATCATCCGGCGCGACCCGTTCAAGCGGAAGCTGACCGTCTGCCGGAATTGCGTGTCCACGTAGAGATCGACAAAGAGCGTCTGCGGCAGCGTCGCGGTCTCCTGCGCGACCACTTCCAAGGTCCGGAAGGACTTCCGCAGATGACGGAGGCGTTGATTCGTCTCGTCACAGTCGTGTTCGGGCAGCGTGGCCGTCGTCGGAATGCCGCGTACGACCGCTTGGTACGCGATCCAATCGAAATCCGTCCGGCGCCCGTACTCGTCGGGTTCGATCATCCAGCTATCCGCGATCTCGCCGATGAGCACGCACGCGCGGCCCGTGTAGTTCTGGCGCTTCAGGCAGAGACTATTCGGCAACCACGTCCGCGACGTGGTGACACGGATGCGTCCCCCTTGCTCACGCGCCCGCGCGAAATCGAACCGGATGATGAGATCGTTGTCGGCGCGTCCCTGCGCGGCGGCGTCCTGGCTCCGCAGCCCGAACCATGCCGTCTTCGTATAGGGGTCATACACGGAGACGAGCTGGTCGAGCGTCGCCAGATCGACCGTCTGCTGCGTCCACCGCTGCAACCCGAGCATGCGGGTCAGATCGGAATCGGCCGTGCCGCCCAGCGTGTTCACGGCGGAGAGCAGATGGAAATGCCCGGCGGCGTCGCAGAAGATCACGTCGTCATCAATCGAGAGGACGGCGTGCGGACTTGGCGCGCACCCGAGCGCCTCCGAGCGCACGCGATAGCCCCACTGCGTGAGGCGATCGAACCCCGTGTCATCGAGATAGAAGATGCCGTTCGGGTACTTCCAGAAGAAGAGCACGCCCTGATACTGCGCGCACCCGTAGAGGCGTTGCCCGATGTTGGACGAAATCTTCAACTGGAACGCATCACTGCCCGTGAAGACGGTATGATCCTGCGTCTGCGAGAAATAGACCCGATGCGGATCGTTCAGGTTCCCGAAGCCGAGGAGCGCGTCCTGATGGACGATGCCGTTGATGGGTTGCTTGTTGGGATCGACGGTCGTCGCCCAATCGGCGGGCGGCGTCGTGAGCGGCACGAATCCGCTATCCCCCGGTATGCCCTTCAGCACCTTCACGGGCAGCACGCCGGTAAACAGAAAGAGCTTGCGCGGCTGCGTCGCCACTTCCTTGCCGCCGACGACGAACCGCACCGCGCGGCACGTCACACCCGCGACGGGGTAGAGGAGGCGGTCGCCTTGGTCGAGTTCGCCGTGACGGCCCCGTGCGCCGTCCATGGGGTTTTCCACGTCCACGACGAACCCATCTTCAGTGGTCGCCGCCGTGATGAGTCGTGGCCCGACACGGTACGAATAGGTAACGGCGGTCGCCGTATGCTCCCACGGGTCGATCGTCAAGAACTTGAATTGCGGGGGTGCGTTGTCGGAATAGTCGAGGGTTTGGGTTTCGCCGTCGATGGTGATCTGGTCGCCGGGTCGCGGATCCCCGATCTGTGTCTCTTGCGGGGCGAACGTGATGAGGCGCGAGCCTTTCGTGATCGTCGCCTTCGCGTTGGGCGTGCCCGACGGCACTTGCAAGCAGTTCCATTCGATCTGCCCGACGAGCGCCCCGTTGCTGAGATAGGACTGATAGAGCTGATACGTCGTGTGATTCGCCGTGTTCACGTAATCGAGCGGAACCCACGGGGCGGCGGTGGTGATGACGACCGCCCCACCCGTATTCTGTGCCGCGCACACGGTGATCCCGAGGGCCGGATACTTGTGCGGGCGCGTGGGCGGGTTGTCGGAATAGCCGTTGACGTACGACATCGTGGCGAATGGTGTCATGGAGAGGTTCGTACCCGTGTAGGCGTAGACGAGGGCGTTGACATCATTGCCGGTGGTCGTGAACGTGAACGTCAACGTGTCGCTCGTCGTGAGTGGCTTCGTGATGAGCGCGAGCCAGATTTCCAAGTGGATCGACCCGCCGCCGAGCTGTGTCCCCGTGACGAGCGTGTAGATGTTGCCTTGCGTGTCGGTGAGCGTGCTGAGAGCGCCAGTCCCCGCCTCACGTGAGAACGTGACCGCTACCAAGCGGCCCGCTGCCACTGCCGCCTGGATTGGTCGCACTACAGTTGCGCCCGCCGCTACTTGGCTCAAGAACGCGACCTTGACCGGGGCGGTCGTGACCCATCCCTCGACCCATACGCTGAAAAAGTACGAGGCGCCCGGTGTTCCCCCCCACGTCGCGTTGAAACTGAACCATTCCGCCGGGCGATCCCCGCCCGGTCCTCCCGCCGAGATGCCCGCGTCCATGTAGTAATGTGTCGAAGACGGGTCTTTCTGGAGCAGATCGTTCTCGAGCACGTGGTTCTCGGCAAGGACGAGCTCGCCCGCCTGCGCTCGCCAGCGATTCGGGTGCGCGACCATCCCGAAGTCGCCGAACGGGATCAAGAACGGCGTGGCGGTCTGCGCCACTACCAACTCCAGACCGGCAGATTGCCGGACGTCCAGAAGGCGGGTCCGTACCCGCCCGTCACGCGCGATGGCTGCACGACGCCCCACCGCGTGGACATCCGCCGCATGCCCCGGCGGTAGTCATCGAGCATCGCCCGCCATTGTGCCTCGAACTGCCCCCACACGTCCTTGGCGGCGCTGTCGTCCTTGTCGGCGAGGATGAGATACGCGCAGCCGTAGGCGAGAATCCGGCGGTGCTCGATCGGCACCAGCGGCACGCTACCCTCCGCCAGCACGTCGGGCCGCGCGATGTATTCGAATTCGACCTGGACGGGGAGGGGGAGCTCGGGGGTGAAGAGGAAGTGCGAGAACCGGAGCTTCGATTCCGTCACGCGCGCTGCGGCGACGGGGATCCCGCCCGCTGCGCGCCCGCTATTGAGCGGCACGGCGAGCGGATAGAGGCGCTCCAAGTCCTGCGGCTCCATCACGTCGATCGTGTAGGGCCAGCCGAAATTCGGGTACGCCATGATGAAGAGCGGCGACACGCCCCGCACGAAGTCACTCGGGAGCTCGTAGGTGTCGGGATAGGCGAGCCAGTTCGACGCCGTCATCGTCATGCCGGTCCACGGCTGCTCCAGCGTGATGTACGTCGCGTTCGCGGCGGGATCATTCTGGTTGACGAGGATCAACTGCCGCGCCGGCGTCTGGTCCTGCGCCAGCCGATAGCCCGCGAGCTCCGTGCCTGCCGCGAACATCGGATGCGTCGTCACGGACCGCGAGCCGGTCGTGAAGTCGGCGCTGATCCGATGATCCCCGTTCAGCGCTTGCGAGAGCTGGATCACGCCGCGCGGGTACGCCCGCGCCCAGAACCAATCGACCGGCTGCAGCGCGGAGGGCCCGAACTTCCCGCCCGCGATGAGCGAGCGCTGCACGACCGTCAGCCACTCGTAGACCTTCTCATCGTAGGGCGAGGTGCCATTCTGCGGCTCGCCGGCCAGCCACAGCGCGTCGGTCTTCAGATCCTTGGCGGTCGTGAGGTAGCCCATCGGCCCCTCCCGCTAGAGCCAGATGACGCGCACCCCGGAGATCGCCGCCGTCACGGTGATGACCTGCGGACCTGCCGCGAGCGCGAGAATGGTGCCGCAGTTCGGCGAGAGCGCGACGCCGGTCGGATCGGCCGCGGCCCCCTTCAAGACGGGCACCGTGACGTTCGTCGCGGGCGGGATGAAGATCAGCATCGTCGCCTTCGCGGGGCGCGCGAGCGTCGTCGCCCCGAGGGGCAGGTCGATCAGATCGATGTCCCCGGCGGCGTCCTCGAACGTCCACGCGAGTGTGAGCGGGACGGACTCCGTCGTCAGACTCAGCGCGGTGAGCCCGTCGATGTGCGCCTGGAAGATCGCCCGCGCTGTCGCCATCGAGAGCTCAGGCGGCGCTGCGCTTGGGCGGTTCCCTAGGCGTCGGGGTCTGCGGGGTCCCGGCCTTGCCGAGCGCGTCGCGCACGTGCTGGACGAGATGCGTGTCCTTCTCCGCGCTGTTCATCGTCTGATCGCAGAACTCGCACGTCCAGATGATCTCGGGCCCGAACTGCTCGATGACGACGGGATGACTCGCCATCACGTCGCGGTACTCCTTCGGGACGACGTCCGCGTCCATCGACTGTCCGCCCTGATCGAACCAGACGCCATTCTGCCACGTGAAGGTCCGATTGCCGTTCGGGCCGCGATCCACGAACGTGCGCGTCGGATTGATCCGCGTGACGACCATGCGGTCGGTCGCGCGGTCGCGCTCGAGAACGTGGACGGGTTCGAGCTGCGCCATTCAGTAGCCCTCGACTTCGCAGATGATCGTCTGTGCGGCGGTGAGCGCGACGGTATTCGCGAGTTCCGTGTCGGCGGAGTAGCCGACGAGCTTCGGCGCCGACCCGTCGCCATTCCATTCCCAGTTCGGATTGAGTGCGCCCGCCGCCGGGGTGCGCCCGATGCAATCGAGCCGCTGCACGTGGCTTGGACAGCCCATCGCCTTCTTGTCGAGTGCGATCCCGCCCGTGACGTACTGGTTGTTGGTGCCCGCGTTCGCGCCGGTCGGAAACGTGATCTTCACCTTGCGGCTGATGCGCGCGGGCATCCGGGGCACGCGCGACGTGATCTCATAGGTGATCTCGGCTGCGGTCATCGCTGCCATGGACGCCTCCCGTTCAGGTCGTGCTGGCGAACTCGCCCGCGACGCCCGTGCCCGCCGGGTAGCCCCGCGCGAAGAACTGCGCGGTGCCGCTCGCCGGGGCGCCCGTCACGCTGATCCGCAACACTTGCCCGCGATCGAGGTGAATCTTCTGCGCCTTCTTGAGCACACCCCCCGCCGGGATCGACGCGCCCGCCGGGCCCGTCACGGTGCCGACGACGGTGTACGCCCCGCCGATACGGGGTGCGGTGGCGAGGGTGAACACGTAGGTCGTGGCGGCCGTCGCCGTGCCGATCAGCGCGCCGACTTCCACCACGTCGACACCTTCGGGCGCGACGAAGAACGCTTTGTCACCCGTCGTCGTCACGTTGCCCGCGACGGCATTCGCGGCGTCGGTCGCCTGTCCGTTGGCGGGGACGGTCCAGTAGAAACTCCCTGCATCCATTGCCATCGTCGTTCCCCCTACGGATTGGCGAAGTTGTTCCCGGTGATGCGGAGAATCCGTGCCTCGCGCGGGTTCGCCGTCGCGTGGAAGAGCCCGAAGCCGAGCTGCCCGTACCACGCGCAGCCGAGGTTGCGCCCGTAGTCGTCGGCGATCTTCAGCCGGAGCTCGGGCGTCTGCGCTTCCGCGAATGCGACCGCCTCGTCGCCGAAGATGAACCCCTGGCCGATGTTCGTGGACGCGGACGTGGTGACTTGCAGCACGGTGTCGTGGTTCGTCTCGATGATCCGGACATTCTCGATCATCCCGATCTCGCCGCGCTGCAGCTTCTCGGGATTCCCGAGCACGTACCATTCCTTCCACAAGGGATCATTCCGGATCGACCGCGTGGTGGCCCAGTTGAAGATGCCGATGAACGCATCGCCCTCGCCGAAGTACGGCGCCTTGAGCGTGCCGTACATGTAGTCGCGAGCGACCTGGATGTGCGGCACGCCGAACGCGGCGGTGGCGGCGACCGACGGCGTCCCCGTGGTGTCGATGGTGACACCGGATGCGGATGAGGGCACGGCGGTGAGCAGCGCCCGCTTGAACGCATCGCCGGCGGAGACGTCGAGCGTCAGCTTCATGATCTCGCGCAGCCGCTTCTTCACGAACGCGGGCAGATCGTACTTCGCCCAGTCGTCCCACACGTTCGTCCACGTCACCGCCTCGCCGAACTCTTGGATGATGAACGACGTCCCCGAGATGCCGACGGCGGTCTCCGGAATGCGGATGTTCTCCTGCAGGATGCCTTTCGTCGGGGACTCGGGCGGGCCCGTCATCGTGAACAAGTTCACGGTGTCGCCCTTCTTCTTGCCGAAGCCCTCGACGGGTTCGACCCACTGGATCACTTCCGCCTTCTCGAAACTCGCCTCGTACAGCTGCTCCGAGAGGAAGTTGTTCCGAAAGGGCCCGGTCGGTGTGTCCTGTGCCCACGTCTGCATGATGTCTCCCTCCGCTCCCTAGGCCGCTTTCGCGTGGCCGAGCGCGATGGCTTGCTGGCGCCGGATCAGATCGGATAGCGATTTCGCCGGCTGCGGCGCGGGGGCCGCGCCGCTCGTTGCCCGCCGCGACGACCGCACCATGCCGACGGGCGTCGGCTGAGCGGTCGCGGTCTCGACGGGTGCCGCCTGCGTCCCCCGGATCTGCGCGATCTCCTGCTCGGCGAGCTGCCCGATGTGATCGAGCGCGATCGGGAGCGGGAGATGCTGCAGGTTGTTGTACTGCTCGTTGTAGATCGTCTGGACGATCCGGCGATTGTCGCCGAGCTTGCGGCGCTCCAGCATTTCCTCCATCGCCTCGTCGTGGAGCGTCTGCGCCTGCTCGCGGAGATCGCGGCGGCGGAGCTCCTGATCGACGCTCTGGAGCGCGCCCTGGACGAGCCCGGCGTTCTCGCCCTGCGCCATCCGGATGCGGCTCTCCACGGAGCGCGCGAAGTGCTCCGCCCACGCATCCTTGTTCGTGAAGAGCAGATCGATGTCCGGCACCTCGATGCCGAGCGGCTGATCGGGCGTCTGCGGCACGGATGCGGGGGGCTGCCAGCCGGGCGTGCCGAGCGAGTCGAGAATCTGGCGGCGCTGCTGATCGAGGGAGGCGCCGTAGGACTGCGCGAGATCTTGGAAGCCTTGCCGGACGACGGCTGCCTGCTCGGGATCGAGCTCGATGACGTGGTTCCCGAGCTGGACCTGCTCGCGAGCGGGGGGATCGGGTGCGGGGCCGGGGCCGATCATGCGGACTCCTTGTGCGTGGCGGCACGCTCGCCCATCGTCACGTGCTGCTTCATCCGGAGCACGATGCGGCGATAGGCGGCGAGCTCATGACAGAGCGCGAGCGCGGTCTCGGCGTCGAGCGCATCGTTCGCGACCCGCGCATCGAGCTTCTTCAAGCTCTCCTCGAGCAGCAGTCCGCAGAACGAATTCATGGTGAGCAGCAACGTGCGGGCCGCGTGGCCCTGCCCGATCAGCTGCTCGGTGGCGGGATCGAAGGCGTACGCCATTCAACCCACCTCGATCAGCCGCCGCGCCGACGCATCGGCGCTGACGTCGACCTGAATCGCGCCGCCGGACTGCAGGCAATCGATCTCGCGGGCGAGCCGGATCTGCTGCTTCACGGCGCCCTCCAAGCACTCCACCAGCGGCAGGAAGCGCGCCGGGATGTCACGCCGGTCGACGCTCGTCAGCTGCGCCAAGAGGTGCCGCGCGCTGCCTTGGAGGGTAACGGTGTCGTCGGTCATCGTGCCCTGGATGTCCCACGTCGGGTTGCCCCGGAGCCGCCGCGCCGCACACGTGATCTCGTGGTGCAGCCCGATGATCGTGTCGCGGATGCAGCGGACGTAGCCGTCGCCGCCCGGCAGCGTGCGCTCATGGTAGGCGAGCCACTGCAGCCATTGCCGGGCTTTCGGGAGCGCGCTGCCCCGGATGCGTCCACTCACTGTCCGCCTTCCGTGTTCTTGCCGAACGGGTAGGGCCCCGGCGTGTTCTTCCACCGCGCCTTGACCGCATCCGCCATCGTGCCCGGCGGATCGTAGTGCTGATCGGAGTCGCGCCCCGGCGCGTTGGCGTCTTCGGGGTCCGTGCTCTCGTAGCCCTTGGTGTAGTCGCGCGGCATCAGCGCACCGCCTTTCGCTGCTTCTCCTCGATGAGATTCGAGATGGTGCGCCGGCCGTCGGGGCGCACCGCGACGCCCGTCACGGCGAGCCGGAGATCGGCGTGCCCCTCGCGCAAGGTGACTTCGTCCACGGCGCCGTCGAGCGTGACGCGGACGCTCTTGCCGGGCTGGAACGCGCTCTTCAGGCGGTCGGGCTTCGGATCGGCGAGACACAGCTGCGCCGTGCTCTCGCTGTCGCCGCCGCTGCCGAAGACGATCATACGCCCATGCCCCCGCCACCCGTGCCGCCGCCACCCTGTGGCTGCTGCTGCTGCTGGAGCCCGCCCGCCATGCTCGATTGCGGGCCGAGTCCAGCACCCGCGCCGCCCCATCCGCCGGTCATCGGGTTGCCACGCGCCCCGCCGTACATCCCGGCGCCGCCAGCCATCTGCCCCATGCCGCCGAGCGGGCTGCCGTACCGATTCTGCAGCACGCTCTGCATGCCTTGGTTGACACCGAATGGATTGCCGCCGCCGCCCATCTGTCCCATCTGGCCGAGCGTCCCGCCCATACCGCCGCCGTACATGCCGCCCTGCGCCGGTAAGCCGCCGCCCATCCCGCCGCCGCCGTACAGCATCGGGTTGCGCGGCCCGCCCCACATCCCCGCGCCACCCAAGCCGCCCATCATCCCGCCCATCGCATCGGCGCCCCCGCCCATCTGGCCGAGCGCGCCCGCCATGTTCCCGCCCGCCATGCCGCCGAGCGGCGGCTGCGGCGTCGGGGCCGGGGGCGGCGGACCACCCGCGCTCACGCCGCCCGCCGGGAATGCGGCGGGACGCTGGAGCGCCGACGGCGGCGGGGGACCGGGACGCGGCTGGACCTGCCCTGTCCCGATCATCTGCTGCATCCGCTGCTCTTGGGGCGAGCCCGCCTGCATCCGGTTCTGCACCCGATTGGCGATGCCGGGATGCGTGCCAAGGAAGTTGGCGCCCTGTCCCTGTGCGGACGCCTGCAGGAAGTTCCGTCGCTGGTTCGCGCCCAAGCCGAGTCCCAAGTTGAGCGACTTCGGCGCGGCGGGCGCGGCGGGTGGGCGCGGCGTCGCCGCCGCCTTCTTCGCCTGTCCCGGCGGGGGCGCGGCGGCTTTCTTCGCCTGCCCCGGCGGGACGCGACCGGGACGGCCCCCCGTCACTTGACCAAGGGTCGGCCCTCTCGCGGCGGCACGGGGCGGCGGCGCAGCTTTCTTCGCCATTGGCTTTTCCGTTCCTCTATGCCCGCACCGCGAGTGTGCTTGTCTGATGCAGCGGTTTTGCAGTAGGCTGCAGCACATCCGATGAGCACGCCCGCCGACCGCCATCCGATCGATCCGATCTCGCAGGCGCTCGGGCGCATCGAGGGCCGCTTTGAGTCGGTCGGCGCACGCTTCGACGCAGTAGATCGGCGCCTCGACGGCGTTGATCGGCGCCTCGACCGGGTGGAGACGACCATGGCGACGAAAGCAGAACTGCGCGCCTATATGCTCATCGTCGGGCTTCTCCTCGCCGCGATTCTCGCCAAGGTCTGGTCGTGACGCCTAGGGCAGCTGGCCGCCCCGCTGCCCCGTCGGATTCGGCGGCGGGTTCCCGCCTCCCGCCGCCGGATTGACAGCGGGATTCGCCGCGCCGCCACCCCCCCCACCACCGCCGGGCGGGACCCCGGCTTGTGCCGCCATCAGCATCGGGTTCGGGGCCGGTTCGTTCGGATCGCGCTCGACGTCCGCCGGATCGATCCCGAGCGACTGCAGGATGATCGCGTACTCCTTCTGCGGGCTGAAGCGCTGCGTGATGATGTCGAGCAACGCCGGGTTCGCCGCCGCTTGCTGGCGGAGCATCATGAGTTTCTGCAGGTCCTTCACCCGCTGCAGCTGGTACTTGTAGCCTTGGACCTTGAAGCTCGCCGCCGACGCGAACGACACGAAGCGCTCTTCGGGCGTCAGCATCGCCAAGCTCTGCGCGTTGTCGGGCCCGACGATCCCGCCCCAGCGCGCGATCATCGACTTGTCGGCGAACTGCCAGAGCATCAACCAGCAGAGCTCTAGCAGCGGCTCGATCCCGGTGTCCTCGAACCGCAGCGCGATGTTCGAGAAGAGATCGTTCCCCGCCTCATCGACCTGCATGATCTCGGTGGCGCTCTGCTTGCGCTGCGGCAGCCGCCCGAGCTGCAGATCGTTGATCCGGAACGCCTCCTGCCGCATCCGGCTGATGCGGTCGAGCACCATGAGCATGTCCTGATTGAGCGTGCCCGTGTCGACGCGCTTGACGACGTCGCCGTCGCCCCGGCCCTCCGCGACGTCCAAGTCCATCCCCGGCTGGATGCCCTTCTGGATGATGCTCGGGTCCTCCAGCATCCAGGACCGGATCTCCTTGACGCCGAGCGCGGCGTTGAAGCCCGCGTCGATCATCAGGTTCGTCAGTTCACTCTCCGCCTCCACCAGCGGACGCGCGATGTCGACAAACGCATGGTGCTCGCCGGACGTCGGCGTCGGCAGCAACGGCACCGAGACGAATGGCCGCTTGCCACTCCAGAACACCTCCCGGATGCGGACCGGCTTCCGCACCACCGACGTCCCACCCGCCGTCAGGAACATGATCGCCTTCGCGAGCATCGCCCCCGTCTGCGGATGGATGAGATCGCCCCAGTATTCGCGGAGCAGCACGCGATGCTGCGGCTGCGTCAGCGCGGGCGTGATGCCCTCGCGTCGACGCCGCTGCTCGAGCTTCTCGCCGCCGGGACTCGCGTGGCGCATCTTCGCGATCTCGGTCTCGGTGAAGCCGAGCTCGGGCAGATCGGCGACCGCGATCTCCACCTCATGGATGTCGTAGTGCTGCGCCGGACTCGGATCGGGGTAGTGATCCTCGTACGGCACGATGTCGATCTTGAGGCGCATCGCCTGCCGCGACGTCTGCCGGAGTTTCCCGTTCGGCCCGATCCGGAAGACCGGCGCATCGTCCGGCGCCATCGTGACTTTCCACGTGATGCACGACTCCAAGAGCCCGATCTTCAGCGAGTCATAGACGAGGCGCCCGATGCCGTACGTCGTCGGCATCTTGCCGCCCTCGACGGCGAGCCGATCGAGTTCCGTCGAGAGAATCCGCGACGCCTGATCCGCATCGAGTCCAGGGAGCGGCGGCGGCTCGCCCTCGTAGCTCGCACTGAACCAGTGCGAGAAGCCGACGAGCTGCTGCGTCAGCTGCGCGCAGACCTGCTCCAGCGACGTCTCCAGCGATGGGATGACGATGGTCGATTGCCCCGGCCGCTTCTTCGCCAAGAACTCGAACTTCGCGTGGAACGCATCCCAGTTCCGCCGGTTGAGCCGCTTGCGCGTCTCGCGCGTCGAGCGCGCCTGCTCGTAGGCGATCTGCATCGCTTGGAGGAGCAGCGCATCATCGAGCTCGGGGAGCGGCGCCTCGCCCGCGTCCGGCTCGGGACTGAGATCGAGGCCCATGTCCGGCGCCAGCGGCGGCCCGTCCATGCCCGGCGGGCCCATCCCCGGCGGCGGCATGCCGGGCGGCGCCAGCGGCCCCGGTGGCGCGGGTGGCGGGGGCTGCGGCGGACCGGGCGTGGGCGGCAGCGGGCCCTGCGCGCCGCGCTGCTGCATCAGCGCGCTGATCGGCTGCCCCGGATCGAGCGGCGGCACGCCGTTCATACCCGCGTCTCCGTGAAGCCGTAGTACGGCTGTGCGATCGGGCCCTTCTTCGGCCACCCGACCCGCGTCGCCTGCGTCAACGCCGCCGCCTCGCGCAGCCAGATCACGTACCCGGCGGCGTCACTCGGATGGGTGCGCTGGTAGTACGGATCGTCCCGCTTGTGCGACTTCTTGATGTGCGCGCCGTCGGGACTCCACAAGACCTGCTCCAGATCGGCGATGAACTCGGGACACGATGGCGCGACTTCCAGCCGCACCGCCGCGCCACCCGCGCCGAGCATGAAGTTGAGCAGATTCACGCGGTCGCGATCGGGCGGATTCTTCGGCGGCACGGCGAGGCGGAGCCGCGGCCCACCACTCATCGCCGCCATCAGGAGCTCGTAATCGGTCTTGCCCGTCTGCGCGTGGGCGTGCTCGGCCATCGCGTCGCCGCAGATGACGATCTCATGGCGATGCGCCGCATAGCGCTCCC
>Ga0126377_10001631_pt1 | contig 14845 bp, 15 predicted proteins | sample PanSoiMetPlot_22_FD_92647 | JGI IMG/M metagenome (GOLD analysis project Ga0126377, IMG submission 92647) | Tropical forest soil microbial communities from Panama - MetaG Plot_22 | ecosystem: Environmental > Terrestrial > Soil > Tropical forest > Bulk soil | place: Panama | collected 2016-02-17
GCCCACCCGCGCCGCCGCTACCGGCACGGTTCGAGCCCGTCGTACCGGCCCGCACCCCTTGGTCGGCGCCGCCCGGCTCGAGTAGCGCTCCGGCCGTGCCGACACCGGACCAGCCGACCGACCAAGCGGACGTACGCGATGAGCCCACGCAGGTGAACCGGTCAGACGCCACGCCGGGCGGCACGGTCTACCCGAGTCGACACGCCCAGGACGCGGCCGATGAGGTCACCGTCGTGGACTTGCCGCCGACGTCCTCGGACGACTCGGCGTCAAGGCCCGAGTCGGGCTCGATCGCCGACGGGAACGGGCCGGACGCCGTCGAGCGGCGCTCTGCTGACACAGTGGCCGAGACGCGGCCCGACGACTAACGGCCACCAGCCAACGCCTCAGCCGCGCGCCGTCGCCTGGTCTGCGCTGTCGAGTTCCGGCTGCCCGCCGTTCAGCGACGGGTCGGGCATCGGCGCGACCGTACCCATGCTCTTGCGGACCGTGTCGAAGATGGCGAGTCCCTGGCCGACCAGCCCGGCCGCGATGTCGCCCAGGCCGTCCGCACCGTTGAGCACGGTGACGTTCGCGTTCGCCAGGCCCTGTGCGGCTTCCTTCACGATCGCCGGAAGTTGGTCGATCAGCATGCGCTCGAGCGCGACCCGGTTATACGACGCCGCGGCCTCCGCCTGGACCTTCATCTTCCCGGCCTCGGCCTCGGCGATCAGCCGGACGCGTTCGGCCTCCGCCTCGGCGGGCCGCACGATCTCGGCCACGAGTTGCTGCTCACGCAGCTCGGCCTCGCGCTGCGCGAGGTCGGTCTGCGCAGCGATGACCTCGAGCTGTGCTTTCGCCTCGGCCAGCGGACCGGCCTGCGCGGCCTCCGCCTGCGCGCGGTCGATCTCCGCCTTGTATTGCGCCTGTACGACGGCCGTCTGACGGGCGAACTCGGCCTGTGCACGCTGGGACTGCTGGGCGGCCTCGGCGGCGGCCTGATCGGCCTGCGCCTGCGCAATCTGTGCCTGCCGTTGGATCGCGGCGTTGTGCGGCGCGGACATCGCCGCGATGTACCCGATCTTCATGTCATCGATCGACTGGATCTGCAGGGAGTCGACGGACAGGCCGATGCGAGCCATCTCCTCCTTGGAACCTTCAAGCACTTCGGTGGCGAGTTTCTGCCGCTCGGTCACGATCTCCTCGACCGTCATCGAACCGACGATCGACCGCAGGTGGCCCGCGAAGATGCGCCCGGTCAACACGGCCATCTGGTCCTGATCGGACAGGAAGCGCTGTGCGGCGTTGACGATGCTGTCCGCATCGTTGCCGACCTTGAACGCGATCACCGCACGTACGTTCAGCGATATGCCCTGCTTCGTCACGCAGACCTCGCTGACTTCCGCCTCCTTCATGGCGAGCGTCAGAAATCTGGCGCGGCGGAACACCGGGAGGACGAACGTGCCGTGACCGGTGACGACGCGGAACGGTGTGGTCCCGCTGTGCGACTTCCGCCCCGAAACCAGCATCGCCTCGTCCGGGTCGGGCACGCGATATCCGAACATCAATCCTCCTAGTCGCACCCGTCAGCGAGCGTTCAGCCCAGCGCGGAGATCGGGATAACCGAGACGGTACGGCCGCCGAGGTCGGCCACGATCAGCACGTTCGTACCCTTCGCGATCGGCTCGTCGGAATGCGCGAGGTATGTCTGGCTGCCGGTGGGCAGGCGCACCAAGACTTCGCCAGGCCCTCCCGGACCGCGCGTGGCATGAACGACGACTCCGGTCTTGCCGACGAGCTCGCTGTCCACCGAGAATCCTCTCCGTACCCGGCCGATAACGTACTCGCCAACGTCAACCCGCGTCCGCCCCGGAGTGGCCACATTTGGGCCACTCCCGAGGCACCTGGATTAAATCTTGGTACGACGGGGAATCACCGCGGCGAACGTCCACCCCCGACCGGACGGCGCGCAGGATTAGGAGGCCAACGGTGAAAACCGCCGGTGTCATCGTCGTCATTTGGCTCATCATCGGTACCATCGCCGCCTGGCAGCGCGGCTACTTCGGGTCATCGAGCGATACGTGCGCACACTTCGGCACGACCGCGATCACCCTCGTCGCTGGACCGCTCAACTACGTCGGCCTCAACCCGAAGATTCACTGCGAGCTGCCACAACCGTCGAAGTAGCTCGGTCGCGTGTGAGCGGAGGGCGCGGCATCCGCCGCGCCCTCCGCTCGTGCCCTCCGGGCGATTTCTAGCAGGCGCTACTCCTCGACGAGCAGCCGCTCCCGCAGGTCGGCAAGCGTACGGCTGAGCAGCCGCGACACGTGCATCTGTGAAACGCCAACGCGCTCGGCGATCTCGCTCTGCGTCATGTTCGCGAAGAATCGCAGCATCAGGATCTGCCGTTCACGCTCGGGTACGTCCGCGAGCGCCTCGTGCAGCGCCTGCCGGTCGGCCACCGACTCGAGGCGCTCGTCCGGTGCCCCTAAGACATCGGACAGCACGGCGCCGTCGTCGTCGCCGACTGGCGTGGACAGCGACCGAGCGGTGTGCGCCTGCCCGCAGTCGATGCCGGCGAGCACCTCGGACTCGGTGATGCCGAGGCGCTCGGCAAGGTCGCAGACCGTCGGAGAGCGGCCCAGGTCCTGCGCCAGCGCCGGGATCAGTCGGCTGATCTCGAGATACAGCTCCTGGCGCGCGCGCGACACCCGTACGCTCCAGCTTTTGTCGCGGAAGTGACGCTTCACCTCGCCGAGAATGGTCGGCATCGCGTAGTTGACGAAGGGTGTTTCGCGCCCGGCGTCGAAGCGGTCGACTGCCTTGATCAGACCGACCGTCGCGACCTGCACAAGATCGTCGAGGCTCTCGCCGCGACCAGCGAAACGTGCCGCCGCCCTGCGCACCATAGGCAGGCAGGCGCAGATGACGTCGCTGCGCATGGCGTCCCGGTCCGGGTCGGCAGGATCCATTGTGGACATCGTTGTGAGGTTCGCCGCCACGAAGTCATCGACATCGTCGCGCGAACTTTGGGTGGGCAGTTGGACGCGGGCGGACAACGCCGCCGTCGTAGTGTTGAGGGAACTCATAAATGACTCCACGTGCCGTGGCGTCTGCCCGTCGAAAGCCTGGGCGCAGCAGAAACGCGCGCACCACCAGCCGACCTGTCGGCGACGCCGCTGAGCACGGCCCGATGCCCGTTTTCTCGAACACCTGCGCGATTACAGCGCGTCTTCTCACACTATCGGTTGATCCAGCCGTGTCAAGAAGGCTGGCACGCGGCCGCCTAACGTACGAGGGAGATTGTGGCCCAGACCACTTTCCCATCGGCGGTGGAGTGCGAGCCCCATCCGTCCGCCATCGCGTCCAGAATCAGCAGGCCACGCCCGTGTTCGCTCTCGTGGGCGCCGGTCAAGCCGGGCACCGGCCGGAACATCGGGCGTGGATCATTGTCACGCACCGAGACGTCCAACGTTTCGTTGGTCAGCCGCAAGGCCATCACGGCCGGCGTTCGGGCATGTACCACGGCGTTGGTCACGAGTTCCGAGGCGATCAGCGACGCGAGCTTGGCCACCCGGGTCACGCCCCAGTTCGTACACGTGTCCACCACGTACTGGCGGGCCAGGGCAGGCGCCCGCGAGTCCGGACGCAACTCGATCGCGGTGCGTTGCGGCACGGGTACGTCCAGCGCCGCGAGCACGCCAGCATCGACGTCCCGGTAGACCGCCGGCCGCTCGCTCAGCTCGTACGTGGCCAGCAGTGCAGCCGTCGCGGCCGGACTCCCACAGAACCCCACCCGTGCACCCGGCCAGGTGCGCGCCTCGCCAACCAGCGCCACCATCCGGCTGAGTGCAGCCGGCGAAGCGACCACGAGGTGCGAGACGTCGACGAGCAACACGGTCGGCGCCTCTGCGAGACAGTCGCGCATCGCGACCATCGCACGCGCCACCGACGTCTGGTCAAGCGTGCCGTAGAGCGCGACGACCGCGATCGGCAATCGTCGCTGCACTCGGCAGACCAGCGTGGTGGTCACGGCCCGCGCTCCAGGTGCGCACGGCGCATCGACGACCGTGCCGCGCGGTCGCGCTCAGCGGATGTCACGCCACGCCCTCCTGTGTCGGCGCCCGGCTACGCGTGCGTTCTACCCAGCCAGGACGCGGCCACACCTGGCGGACAACCGGCGAACCGTGCGCTATAACGGTGCGGTGACCGATGCGCGATCCAGCCTGGACGTCCACGACGTTCACCAGGCAACCCCGGGCGCTGCCGTCCTCGCCCTGACCGGCGAGCTCGACCTCGCCACGATAGGCGTACTCAAAGACGCAGTGGGCGACCGACTCGCGCCCGACGTACATGTCGTCCTCGATCTCGCCGGTCTCACGTTCTGCGACTCGACCGGACTCGGGGCGTTTGTCGCGCTGCAGCGCCAGGCTCGGGCAAGCGGTGCTCGGTTCGCGCTCGCCGCGCCGCGCAAGCGGATCGCCGACCTCTTCGCGTTGAGCGGCATCGACCAGGTCATCGTCGTTTACGACTCGACCGACGCAGCGCTCGCGGCGCCGGCCGAAGACGGTTCATAGCCGCGGCCGCAGCCAACTGATCGACATGTCGCGCCGGCACGACGGGCGGTCGGCAACGCGGCCAATACGAGCATGCAGGCTTCGTCGTTCATATCGGTAGCTCGACACAGGGACAACACGCCGTCGAGTCCGGCGGCGCGGCCTGCGGCGGCCAGCGACCGCCGCAGCTGGGGCCACGGATCGGAGTCCGGGTGCGCGCGGTCGAAGACCATGCCGTCGGTCATCCAGACAATCATGTCGCCGTCACGCACCGGTGTCCGTGATTGAGCGAAGTTGGCGGACTCAAGCAGGCCGAGCGCTGGGCCGTCCGGTCGGTCGAGCATGCGCGTACCGTGGCCGAGCAGCCGTACCGGAGGCAGGTGGCCAGCCTGCGCCCATCGGACCACACGGTCGACCGGGCAGTAACGGCCCACCACCATGCTGGCTAGCGGCGGGACGTCGTCACGGTGGAAGTCCGCGTTGAGGATGCCGAGGAGCGCGGCGGGCGGTACGCCCGCGTTGCCGAGCGCGCGCGCCGGATACAGCAGCCGGGCGAGCACCTCACCAGCTTGCACACCGCTGCCGAAGCTGTCGCCGACCGCGAACAGGATGTGGCCGTCATCGAGCAATGTGGCGTCGCAGAAGTCGCCACGCAGGTAGCGATCGTCGTCGGGCGCCGCGTGCCGACCCGCGATATGAACGCTGTCGGTCTGTACGTCGCAGATGAGCGCTGGATACAACACGTGCCGGAGTTCTCGGGTGACGTCGCGCTGCGCGGCGAGGTTCAAGCGCTGCTCGGCGAGTCGGGCCTCGACGCGCAGCATCCGTTCGTCGGCGGTCCGCGTTTCGGTGAGGTCCTGGGCGACCGCGAGAGCACCGATCACCCGACCGTCACTGGCGGGCACCGGCTCGGCGATGATGCGCACATGGCGCTCGCCGTCGTCGTCGGCCAGCCGGAACTCGGCGCCGGCCGCCTGTCCTCGGTTGACGGCGTTCACCATCGCGGTGACCGAGTCCTGCTCCGCGTCGCCAACCGCATCGGCCAGGCTGGCGAACGCGATCGGCCCGCGGGCCGGTTCCCGGTCGAAGATCCGGAACATGCCGGGCGACCAGTACGACTGACGACCAGCGAGATCCCAGTCCGCCCAGCCGAAGTGGCCGAGTGCTTCCATGCGTTGCAGTTGCCGCTCCCGCCGCACCCGATCGTCGTCGCGATGCCATGTGACGAGCAGGCCCCCGCCGTAGCGGATGGCGCGGCGCCGCACCGTGACGACGGTCGGCGCGCCGTCGAGCACCACGGTCTCCTGCTGCGCGCCACGTGCCCACGGCTCGCCGGTCTCCAGCACCTGCCGGTAGGCATCGAACACGCCGGACTTGCCGAGATGCGGGTACGTGTCGAGAAGCCGTCGGCCGATCTGCTCGCCGCGCGCGAGTCCGGCCATGTCGGGTACGTCGGCGCTGGCGTACTCGATGACGAAGTCGACGACACGGCCGTCGTCGTCACGTACCGGCTGGAGCAAGAAGCCGGGGTCGTAGCCGACGTCCAGGATGGACGACATCGGATGGGACGGAGGTCCCCACAGCCGCGCCGCGGTGCGCTGTGCGACCGGCGCGAGCGCGCCGAGGTGCCGGCGTTCGCGCGTGGTGAACGGCTCGGTGCCGCTTTGCGCGTCGGCGTACCAACCAAGCGAGATCGCGCCGAACGCGCCGTCGACGCCGTGCAGTGGAACCGCGGCAACGCGGCCGAAGGCCGCGCCGTCGCCACGCCATACTGGTCCGCCAGTGGCCATCGCTTCGGCGGCGGCGCTCGATAGCGCTTCGGCCACCGCCCCACTGATCGCCGCGGCCGTGCCGCGAACCGGCTCCGTCGCTGTCGGTTCGCTCTCCGGCGATCTGGCCTGCCGGTGTCCTCTTGCCGCGGCCGGTGCCCGCGATCGGGCACGCGCGCGCGCGGCGCCAGTCGCGCCACCGGCCCGCGCTTGGCGTGGCGGGTCGCTTCGCGCGGCGGTCGCGGTGCCGCGCACGTTCGCCCCGTTGCCGATCTCATGCACCGCAACGACATCAGGCCCGAGTCCGCAGCCGAGCATCAACTCGGCGAGATCGGTGAGATCGCGACAGGCCGGCGCCTGCGTTGCCACGTCCCGGTAGACCGGCGCGAAGTCGAGCGACAGCGCGGTGTCATCGGGCGCGTCCGCAGGCAACTCGTCTTCGGCGTCGTCCTCGGCGCTGGGCGCCGCTCCGGCGGGATCCGTGGGTTCGCTCATCGACGCGAGCAGGCTGGCCGCGACATCCGAGAGGCGGACGTTGGACCGTTGCGACAGCGTCGACAGGTGCGCAAACGCGGCCTCCGGTGAACAGCCCATCCGCTCGGCGAGAACGCCTTTCGCCTGCTCGATGGCGCCACGGCTGGCCATTGCCCGCCGCAGCCCGGCCACCTCGGCCTCTAAGCGCTGGACACGCATTGCCCAGTCGAGGTCCGCCGTGGTCTCGGCCCGCCCGTCGTCGCGTGGCATGTGTCGAGCCTGCCACGCGCGACGTCGGCGCGCCTTATCCGGCCTGCGTGGCGTGCCAGATCAGCGCCCGGACCGGCTACGTGAAGACACTGACGCCACCGGGTCCGACGAGCAGACCGACCACGATCAGCACGACGCCCCACAGGATGCTGCCGCGAATGATCGACACGATGCCGCCGATCACGAGGATCGCTGCGATAAGCCACAGGAGGGTATACATGGTGCACGATGTACCCTCGCCGGTTCGGGCCGAAACCGTGCGCACGTCGCACGGCATGGCGCCGTGCGGCGGCCGCTGGATCGCTGTCGGCGGCAAGAGCTTACGGCGCAAGCCATGCGAGGCGACGTGTCAATCGCGCCGCGACCGTCTCCCGCCGCCGTCGGCGGACGTACGCTGAGCGAACGCGCCGGCGACGATAACTGCGCTGGTCGACGTTTGTCGGAGTGCCGAATCGGGCACCCGGTTCGATACGCGACCAAGGCGGCCGCGAAGGTCTCGCGATGGGAGTCCGCCGTGACGAGACGTAAGTCCACACCCACGACACCGCGCAATCTGACGGACTTGGGCCGAGCCGCGGAGCGTACCGCGGCCGCCGGCTGGCACGAACTGACCAACGCCGTCGACAACGCCGCAGGCCGGACCCAACACCTCGCCGAGGGCACGCGCTCGCGCATCGCCATGCTGCGAGGCGACGTACGCAAGCAGAGTGAACAGGCACGTAAGCAGGGCGCGTCGATGCGCAAGCGTGGACTTGCGGCACGCGACGAGGCGTACCGCCGCGGCACGGCCGCCCGGGACGCGCTGTCCGGTCGGCGTAACCACCCGTGGCGCTGGGTCGCCGCTGCTGCGGCCGCAGGGCTGGCCGCCGGCGCCGCTGTCATCGAACTCGGCCGGCGACTGATCCAGTCGCGGGAGCAGGCTCAGCTCGAAAAGATCGAGCAGACCGTCGCAGACGTCGCCGGTGACGCGTCGAACGGGTCACGGATGACCGGCTGGGCGACGGTGCCGGGAGACGGCGCGGCCGGGACGTCCGCAACGTCCGGCCCGCGCGCGGGTACGAACACGACGAGCACCGGTTCCGAATAGACCGGGATGCCGCCTCGCGCCGCCCGCCGCGTCGCACCGGCCGGCGCCGGTTCGACTATGCGCGACGCGGCAGGCGCACGAGGTTGGCGAAGAACTCGTCGATCTGCCGGACGGCCGCGATGAACCGCTCGAAGTCGGGTGGCTTCGTGACGTACGCGTTGGCGTGCAAGCGATAGCTGGCGAGTACATCCTCTTCGGCCGACGAGGTGGTCAGCACGACAACCGGAATCTCCGAGAGATCCGGGTCGGACTTCATCTCGGCCAGCACCTCCCGGCCGTCGCGCCGTGGCAGGTTCAGGTCGAGCAGCACGAGATCGGGCCGCACCGCGTCGGCGAACTTGCCCTGCTGGCGTACGAACGCGAGCGCGTCGGCGCCATCCGAAACGACGCTGAGCCGGTTGCGCACCGAGTGTTCGGCGAACGCCTCGCGTGTCATGAGCACGTCGCCCGGATCGTCCTCGACGAGCAGCACCTCGACCGGGGCGCCCGGCGCGATCGGCTGGGTCGTCATCTCGGCCTTCCCTTCATGACGCGCTCTGCATGGCGTCCAGCGGCTGTGCTGTCGAGTCGTCCGCTGGCGGTGTCACCGCGGGATCGGCGGGTGCGTCGGACGCTTCCGCGACCGGCTCCGGCTCCGGCAAGTTGGCCGGCTCCGGCAACACAGCGGGCTCCGGCGAGGTGGCCGGCTCCATCGACCCGGCCGGCTCCGGCAACACAGCGGGCTCCGGCGACGCGGCCGGCTTCGTCGACGGTGCCGGCTCTGTCGACGGTGCAGGCTCCGGAGACCCAGCTGCCACCGGTTCGGCGCGAATCGTGAAGCAGATCGCAGTGCCATCCGAAACGTCGGTGTCCAACCAGATCCGGCCGCCGTGGTGCTCCACGATCCGCTTCGCGATCGCGAGTCCGATGCCGGTGCCCGGATAGGCGTCGCGTGGATGCAGGCGCTGGAAGATGACGAACACCTTATCTGCGTATTCCGGTTCGATGCCGATCCCGTTGTCGCGGACGCAGATCTCCCAGTCGTCACCGGACCGGGACGCGGTGATGCGGACCCGCACCGGCTCGTCAGCGCGACGGAACTTGAGCGAGTTGCTGAGCAAATTCGAGAAGAGCGCCACCATCAACGACTCCTCGCCGCGTACGGTCGGCAGCTCGACAGCTTCCACAGTGGCGCCGGCTCGTGCGAGCGAGTCATCAGCGGCGTTGACCGCGGCCGTGACCGCGCCGCCGAGATCCACCTCCGTGAAGTCGTTGGTAAGCCGGCCGATGCGCGAGAACGACAGGAGATCGTTGATCAGGCGCTGCATGCGGTGCGCGCCGTCGACCGCGAACGCGATGTACTGGTCGGCGCGCTCGTCGAGCTGGCCGGCGTACCGCCGTTGCAACAGCTGACAGAAACTGGCTACCTTGCGCAGCGGCTCCTGCAGGTCGTGCGACGCCACGTAGGCAAACTGTTCGAGGTCCTGGTTCGACCGCTGCAGATCCGCGGCCTGGGATTCGAGTTGGGTATTGGCCGCTTCCAGCCAGGAGTTCGCTTGCGCCAGGTCGGCGTTGGCGCGCTCCACGGCATCGTTGGCGTTTTGTACGACACGCAGATCCGCGACGATGCGCTGGCGCATCTCCTCCACGTCGGCGCCGAGCGTCGCGACCTCCGGTGGGCCGGAGCCGTCGACCGTGTGGTTGTAATCGCCGCTTGCCACCTGACGAACGTCTGCGGCCAAACGTGCCACCGGATTGCGTACCATCCGGCGCAGCAGCACGGCGAACACGAAGCCGGCAACGATGAGGACCGCGATCGACGCGATGAGCGCCGAGACGATCTCCCGGCTGGAGTTCTGCAACGTCGCCGCGGAGACGTCCCGGACCGCGCCGACGTCCGTTTCGAGCGTGGCCAACCGAGTCCGCACCGAGTCGAACTCGTCGCGGGATGTGGCATTTATCAGGCCGAGCGCCGCAGTGCGGTCGCCCGAGTCGACGGCGTTGATCACCGGATCGGCGACCGCCGTCTGCCATGCCGCGACGGCCTCCGACACGTCATCGATGTCCTGCCGGATCTTCGGTCGGTTCGCGGCGTGCGCGCGCAGGTCGTCGATCAGAGCACGCTGCGCCACTAGACCGTCGGTGTAGGGCTGCAGATCGGCGGGTGTGCCGCCGACCGCGTACCCACGGATGCCGGTTTCCTGGTTGAGCATCTGAACTTCGAGCTGCTGCGTATCGGTGCGCAGCACACCGACCTCGCCCAGCAACGAGTCGAGCTGCCGGCTGTTGTGGTTCGCGGTGATCGCCCCGCCGACCGCGATCAGTGCCAGCAGCGCGATGAACGGCAGGCACAACGCGAAGATGCGGCCGCCGAGCGACCACTGGGACGGGCGCTTCATGACCGGGCCTTGCCCGACACCAAAAGCATCGCGACGTCGTCCGCGAGCGGCCCACCGTTGCGGCGCTCCGCCTCCGCCGCGAGCCACTCGGGAAGGCCGTCCGGCGCGCCACCGCCACGCACGTACGTGTCGATCATGTCGCACAGGCCATCCGTACCGACCCAGTCATCGCCCTCGCGCGCCTCGATGAGCCCGTCGGTGTACGCGAGGATCGCCCATGCGTCGTCCGGCAGCGCGACCTCCACCGGTTCGGGTCGGTTGTCCGGCATCAGGCCCAACGCGGCGGACGGCGCGATTTGCATCGGCGCCACCGAACCGGCCGAGATGAATACCGGCGGCGGGTGTCCGGCAGTGCGTACGGTGGCCCGACGAGCGGCAAGATCCACGCCGACCATCGCGAGCGTAGTGAAGATCTCGTCGGCACGCCGTTCGTTGACAAGAATGCGATCGAGCGTGGCGAGCACCCGGTCGTCGTCCACGCCGGCCAGCGTCATGGCCCGCCACGCAACGCGGAGTTCGACGCCGAGCGCCGCCTCCTCTGCCTCGTGCCCACACACATCACCAACGAGCACCGAGATGCGTTGGGCACCGGTCTGTACCGCGTCGAGGAAGTCGCCACCGAGCACACCCCGGTGGCGCCCGGCCCGATAGAACGCGCGAAGGCCAACGTCCACCTCGTCGACGAGCGGGTGCGGCAGCAAGCCGCGTTCCAGCCGCGACGACTCCGCGGTGCGCAACTCCGCCTCGCGCAGTCGCAGTGCGCCGTCCTCGGCGCGACGACGCTCGACGGCGTAGCGAATGGCCCGTTCGAGCACCACGCCGTCGACCCGACCTTTGACGAGATAGTCCTGCGCGCCGTGCGCGAGTGCGTCCGCGCCCAGCTTCTCCTCGGCGAGTCCGGTGAGCACGCACACCGCCACGTGCGGACGGGCGGACAGCAGCGTGCTGAGTGCGTCGAGACCGGACGCGTCGGGAAGGTCGAGGTCGAGCAGCACGCAGTCGACCGTCCCGACCGCGGATGTCGCCTCGGCGATCGTGGACACCACCGACAGGTCGACCGGCGCGTCGACCTCGGCCAGGAGTTCACCGACCAGGAACGCGTCCCCCGCGTCATCTTCGACGAGGAGGACCCGCACGGCGCGTCGGCTGGGTGCGTCCACGTCTGCGATCCTGCCGCAGCGATCCACGTCGTGTACAGCCTGCGACATCACGGCGATCACGCGGGATCCCAGACATCTCACGCCTCGCCGGCGAAGCAGGAATCCTTGAGCATCCGGATCTTCGCGAATTGATCGGTGATCATCGCGTACGAGGCCTCGCGGACGCTCGCGGCGAACTCCCCCTCACCCAAGGTCCGCAGCGTGCCGTCGGCGATCTTAACCACGAAGACACGCATGCCCTGAGCGCCTACGTAGACCAGGCCATCGGAGGAGACGCCCTCGGCGATCAGTTCGTCGCGCGCCGCGCGGTATCGGCGATCCCGCTCGCCGATCGCAGGCGATTCACCCGCGATCGGAGTGCCGAACGCCTCGCTGAGCGCCGCGAAGTATTCGCGCGTCCGGCCCGCCCACAGCAGCCGTGCGACGGCGGACAGCTGATCGGAGACGGCATGCTCGCTGTACCGCGCATAGCTGCCCGGCTGGAACGCGATCACCACCTCGGAGCGATTGTGCAGCAGTGCGCTGATGTGTCCGTCCGGCGAGACCACCCGCACCTGCATCCGGTCCAACCGATCGGCGAGGATGCCCACGTCCAGCCTCCGCTCACGTCGAGTAGCCCAGGAATGCGTCGGTGGTGACGTTGCCCGCGTTCGCGCCGGCCAGCAGCGGCCGGTTGGATACGAACGCCGAATGACTGCCGCGTACCGTCGCGTACGAGTCGGTCATTGCGGTGGCAATCTTGCGTTCCTGGCCGGTGATGTCGTCGGCCAGCATCGAGATCGCCTGCCGCATCTGCGATATCACCGCACCGGCCGTCTCGCCGCTGAACCGGCGCTCCGCGCCACCACCGCCGCCGGAGGCCGAACTCGCGACGGACGCCGCGGCACCGACGAACGCGAGGCCGTAGAGCGATGCACCGTCCGTCACCGGTACGGCCGCGATGCTCACCACCGCACCCACCACGGTGAAGAACATCGACCAGTCGTTCGACCCGCAGTCGTTCATATGGTCCAGCGCGGCAAGGGTGTCGGTGGCGATCTTGTCGATGTCGTTTCGTGCGCGCCGCCACACTTCCGCGTGCGCCGCGAGGCCGCCCTTGAGCACCGACCCGAGCAGGAATTGGTTGCTCAGCAACGCCGGGAACGGGTCGATGAAGTTGCGTTTGAAGTCTTCGGCCGCGCGGCCGGTCCAATTCTCGATGTAGGTCTCCGTGCCGGGCAGCCGATCCATCACCGGATTTGCCGGGAACGGGAGCCCGTCGACCGGATCCTTGTTGTCCTGCCCGGTCGACAGGAAGCGCATCGCCGTGCCCATGTCGTGGATGAGTGGTCCATACGCGGCCGGATCCGGCATCATGCTGAACGGCTCGAACAGACCGGGTATGTCGGCGAAGTCCTTCTCGGCCTGTTCGGTCAGGCCTTTGATGGCGTATCCGGCGGCTCGGCCGGCCTCGGCCACCCCGCGTTGCACTTGATAGTGGATTGCGCTTTGTTGGATCTGGGCGGCCTCGGCCATCAAGTTGTCGAAGCTCATCGCGGGCCTCGCTGCGAGGCGTCCGGACCCGAGGAATACGCCGTTGCCGCACCGCCGTCCACTCGCATCAGACGATGCATCTCGGCGGCCGCGTTCTTGTCGGATTTGGCGTATTCGTTCGCGGCGAGGCACAGCGCCGTTCCGGTGAGCGTCAGATTCGTCGCGGTATCCGCGAGGATGGTCTGGAACTCGTCCCGCAACGCCGTCCAACTGCGAAACACCGGTCCGTAGTTGTCGCCGCCGAACCGGGACGGTCGCCACATCACCGCGGCGACGTATCCGGTGTCCTCGACGGACTCGGCCGCCGCCCCATACTGATCGGCGACCGACGGCAGGTCCTGCTTGCCGGCAAGCCACAGGTGGTAGAGGTCGGCGCCGAGATCCTGGCCCCGGTCAGGCATCTGATCACGCTCCGCTGGTCAGGCAGAAGATCGATTACCGTCGCAGTCTTCTACACGCCGGCGAGCGCGGACAACCGTCGCGTTCGGACCTGTGGATAACTCGCGGCTACGTCGCCGCGGCGAGCAGGTGCCGTGCCATCACGATGCGCTGCACCTGGTTCGTACCCTCGTAGATCTGCGTAATCTTGGCATCTCGCCGTACCCGTGGATTTGGGTCAACCGGCGACCGCCGGTCGACGACGAAGCTTACTGGCGGGTAGGGTTCGGCAGCGAACGCTGCGGCACTCGCCTACCATTTCCCCTGCGGCGTATGCGTACTATTCTCGCCGAACGTCGCGGGTCGCCCCTCAGTCCGACGGTGCATCTGTCCGATGGGCGTCGCGCATGGTTGACGAGCTGCCGACGAACCAACCTAAAGTCGGCTAAACGGGCCGATTGTGACGGAGGACCTGGGTGACCATCGCGTTCTCGAGCAACCCTCTGCAGGCACCGCCCGTGCCGCCGTCCGGCAACCGGCGCCCCCGGCTGACGTTCCTCGGCACCGGCTATCTCGGCTCGACGTACGCGATCTGTTACGCAGAACTCGGCTATGAGGTCCTCGGCGTCGACGTCGACGTCGACAAGATCGCCAAACTTGCCGCCGGCGAGGTGTTCGTGCACGAGCCGGGTCTGGACGATCTGTTGCGCAAGAACCTGGCCAGTGGGCGGTTGCGGTTCACCACCGACTTCGCCGAGGCGGCCGACTTCGGCGACGTGCACTTCATCTGCGTTGGCACACCACAGCGGGCGGACGGCGTGGCGGCCGACCTGAGCTACGTCGAAAACGCAGTGACGATGCTCACGCCGCACCTGACGCGCAAGGCGCTGATCGTCGGCAAGTCCACCGTGCCGGTCGGCACCGCTGAGTGGGTTGAGCAGCTGGTCGCGCGCCACTCCAGCCCCGACCTCGAGGTCGAGGTGGCGTGGACACCGGAGTTCCTTCAGGAGGGCGTCGCCGTCGAGGACGTGCTGCGGCCGAACCGAGTGATCTTCGGCGTGAAGTCGAAGTGGGCGCGCGACATGCTCTACGCGGCGCACAAGGGCACGTTCGACCTCGCCGCGACCGAGGACCGCGACGTGCCCGTGGTGATCACCGACTTCGCCACCGCCGAGCTGGTCAAGGTCGCCGCGAACGCGTTCCTGGCCACCAAGATCTCGTTCATCAACGCGATGGCCGAGGTGTGCGAGGCGTCCGGCGC
>Ga0126377_10001632_pt1 | contig 14839 bp, 13 predicted proteins | sample PanSoiMetPlot_22_FD_92647 | JGI IMG/M metagenome (GOLD analysis project Ga0126377, IMG submission 92647) | Tropical forest soil microbial communities from Panama - MetaG Plot_22 | ecosystem: Environmental > Terrestrial > Soil > Tropical forest > Bulk soil | place: Panama | collected 2016-02-17
CGCCGAGATCGCGACCGAGCAGGGACTCGTGCTTGCCGAGGACGTCGCCCTCGCATGGCGGACCGTCGTCGGCCTCGTTCGCCGGCGAGAGGGGCCAGGCGGCCGGCCACGCGACGCCGATCTCCAGGCCCGCCCTTGCATCGGGTGATCTCCACAGCGGGCAGAAGGTGTCGTCGTCCACGCAGAGGAAGGGCTCGCCGACCGTGTCGAGCAGGATGGCGTTCTGGTTCGCGCCGGGCGTGTATCCGATGCCCTCGGGGTCGAACAGGGCGAACTCGAGGACGTCGGGATCGACGCCCTCCCGGGCCAGGGCGGCCGCGAACGCCCGCTTCTCGCGCGGCCCGGCGTAGGCCACCTCGATCGCGTGGCGCGCCCGCACATCCCGCAGGAGGTCGCGACAGGACGCGCCCACCGCCGGATCGGCGGAGTCGTCCGCGACCAGCCACCGGACGGTTCGCCCCTGCGCCAGCACGTCCTGCACGTAGGTCGGCAGGTTGCGGCCGAGCGACGCGACTCGATCGCGGGTCGGGACCGCCACGGTGCTGATCGCGCAGCGCTCCGTCTGCGCGCCCCGCACGAGGCCCGCCAGCAGCGCGTCCTCCGAGACCAGGAGCCCCGCTCGCGCCGCCCGCCCGAGCATGAGGCGGAGGGCGGGCACCTCGTCGCGCGGGATGCGCTTGCTCCGCGCCACCTGGGCGGCGTGCTCCTCGAGCGACGCGAAGTCCTGGCACATCGAGGCGAGACCGACGAGCTCCGCGGCGTGCTCGGTCACCCCTGCGCGCGCGCCGAGCACGACCAGGCTCCTCTTCGCGGCCACGGCCGAGAGCTTGATCTCGCGCGCGCGGAAGCGCTCTCGAGCCCGACGGGCCGGCGAGGTCCTGCGCCGTCGACCTACATGCGATGGTGCCATGGGATCCGGGCTCGCGTCGTTCTGGTAACCGCTGCTGCGGATGGACGTCGCACCAGCTCGGGCTTCTGCATCGCGGCGGGACGCTCGGCGCATTTTTTCGACGGGCGACGCGACATGGCGCCGGGTCGCCGGTTCCGTCCAATGACATCCGCGATCTGTCTGCCAGACCGGGGAGGTGGTGCGTGCTGTCTCTGACATTTGCCGTCGTCTTCTTCGCCGCGCTGTCGGCGCTCAACCTCCTGCTCACGTTCGGGGTCATCCGCCGGCTGCGCGAGCACGACGAGGCGCTCGCCAGCGAGGGCGTCGCGCGCGGGCCCATATCGCGGATGCTCTCGCCCGGAGAGGCTCCGAGCGAGTTCACCGCCGTCGACATCGACGGCGCGGCGCTCAGCCGCGACGAGCTGACCGCCGGGCTGGTCAGCTTCTTCACGCCCGACTGCCAGCCGTGCGAGGCGCGGCTGCCCGAGTTCATGCGCGCGGCCGAGCGCGAGCCGAGCGGGCGGGCGGGGGTGCTCGCGGTCGTGGTCGGCGATCCCGTCGACGCCGAGCCGATGAGCCGCGCGCTCGCGCCGGTGGCGCGGGTCTTCATCGAGATGCCGGGTGGCGCGCTGACCACTGCCTTCCGCGTGAGCGGCTACCCCGCGACCTGCCGCCTCGACCGCGGCCACATCATCGCCGTGGAGCCAGATCTGGCCGAGGACGGGCGATCAGGCCGCGCGGCATGAACGGCGCGCCGTCCCTCGGCCTGCGCGGAGCGCTCCTCCACGCGCGCAGCGCGGCGGCCATGGTGTGGCACGCGGGGCCGGGCTGGCTCGCGCTGCAGGCCGTCCTCGCCCTGCTCGCCGGGGCCGCGCCGGTCTTGACCGCGTGGCTCACCAAGCTCCTGCTCGACGGCCTGGTCGCCGGCGCCGCGCGCCCGGAGCTGCTCGGGGTGGCGGCCGCGCTGGCCGCCTCCGGCATCGTGCTCGGGTTGCAGCCGCACGCGACGCAGTACGCGATGGCCGAGCTCGACCGCGCGCTCGCGCGCCTGGCCCAGTCGGAGCTGTGCGACGCCCTCAACCGGTTCGACGGGCTGGTCCGCTTCGAGGACCCCGTATTCTGCGATCGCCTGCAGCTGGCCCAGCACACCGGCCGGATCGCCCCGTCTCAGCTCTTCGCCGCCGGACTCGGCATGGCGCGCGGCGCCGTCACCCTCGTCGGGTTCGCGGGGGTCCTGCTCGCGACCGCTCCGTGGATGCCGGCTCTCCTCGTCGCGGTCGCAGCGGTGCCGACGCTCCTCGCCGAGCTGTCCATCAGCCGCAGGCGCGCGGCGGTGGCGTGGCGTCACACATCCGCCGTGCGGCGCGAGATCTTCTACGGCGAGCTTCTGAGCCAGCCCCACGCCGCGGTCGAGTGCAGGCTGTTCGGACTCGGCGGCTTCTTCCGCGGCCGGCTGCTCGCCGAGCTCGACCAGGTCCACGCGGCCAGCCGGCTGGTCGACCGGCACGAGCTGCGGGTCCAGGGCGTGCTCGCCGCCGCGAGCGGGCTGGCCGCCGCGGCCGCTCTGGTGTGGGCCATCCTGGCCGCGGCGAGCGGGCAGCTGTCCGCCGGCGACGTCGTCGTCTTCATCACCGCCACCGCCGTGACGCAGACCGTGCTCGTCGACCTCGTTCGCACGCTGGCTCGCGCACACGCGCAGCTCCTGGCCTACGACCACTTCCGCGCGGTCGTCGGCGCGCCGCCCGACCTGGTCCGCGCGGCCAACCCGCACCCCGCGCCGGCGCTGCGAGACGGCGTCGAGCTGCGAGACGTCTGGTTCCGCTATGGAGACGATCAGCCCTGGGTCCTGCGCGGCGTGAACCTCACCGTCCCTTCCGGGAGGACCGTGGCGCTCGTGGGCCTGAACGGCTCCGGCAAGAGCACGCTCGTCAAGCTGCTCGGGCGGCTGTACGACCCGTCCGCCGGATCGATCCGCTGGGACGGCATCGACTACCGGGACCTCGATCCGGCGGATCTGCGCTCGCGGATCGCGGCGGTGTTCCAGGACTTCATGCGCTACGAGCTGAGCGCGCGGGAGAACATCCGGCTGGGCAAGCTCGAGGCCGGCGAGGAGGAGCTCGTGGCCGCGGCGCGCTCGGTGCTGGTCCACGACGTGCTCGCCGCGCTGCCGCGCGGCTACGACACGCTCTTGACCCGGAAGTTCCTCGACGTCGAAGGCACCGGCGACGCGGACGCCGCCGGAGCCGGCGTGCAGCTGTCCGGCGGCCAGTGGCAGCGCGTGGCGCTCGCACGCTCCCTGATGAGGGGGGACGCCGACCTCCTGGTCATGGACGAGCCGAGCTCCGGGCTGGACGCCGAGGCCGAGCAGGAGATCCACGAGCGACTCCGCCGCTTCCGCGCCGGGCGCTCGGTGCTCCTGATCTCGCACCGGCTGAGCGCGGTCCGGGAGGCCGACTCGATCGCCGTGCTGGCCGACGGCGCGATCGCCGAGCAGGGCCGACACGACGAGCTGATGGCCGCCGGCGGGCGCTACGCGCAGCTGTTCCGCCGCCAGGCCCAGGGCTATCGCGAGGTCATGCCGTGCTGACCGCCGCCGTCGCCGCCGCGGCCGCCGCCGCCGTCGCCGTCGCCGCCGCCGTCGCCGCCGCCGCCGTCGCCGCCGCCGTCGCGGTCCGGCGGCGGTTCCTCGTGGTGACGGTGCGCGGGGACAGCATGGAGCCGACCCACCGGGACGGAGAGCGGGTCCTGGCCCGGCGGGACGGCCGGGCGGCGATCGAGCGCGGCAGCGTGGTCGTGGTCGAGGGCCCCGACGCGGACACGCTGACCTGGTCGGGACCGCCGCGGCGGCCGCGCTTCGGGAACGAGCTCCTGATCAAGCGCGTGCTCTCGGTGCCGGGCGATCCGGTCCCGCGCGCCCGGATCCCGGCGCTCGCCGGCGTGGCCGAGCCGGTCGTCCCGGCGGGCTTCCTGGTCCTGCTCGGCGACAACCAGGAGCGCAGCTTCGACTCGAAGCTGGTCGGCTACTTCCCGGTCGAGCGCGTGCTGGGGATCGTGATCAGACGGCTTGGGTGATCGAAACCGAGAGGAGAGACCATGAAGACAACCATCGAGTTCCTCGCAGACCGCTTCCTTCACATCTTCGCGCCGCGCGCCGAGGCGCGCGCCGGAAACATCTGCGACGCCGACGCCCTGTGCATCCAGTGCAAGTACCAGGGGAGCTACCAGACGCACAAGTTCTGCGTCACGCGCACCAACTGCGTGACCACCTGCAGCCCGTGTCTCATCAACAACCCCGACTGCTGACCGGGCTGGACTGAGGCCCCCGTCGTCGCCGCTGCCCGGGCAGTTGCAGGGCTGCGATCGGGGGCCTCCGTGGCTCCGGGGGACCTCGAGCCCGAGCCGTCGCATGTGTGGAATCGCCGGCATTCTCTACTACGAGCGCGGCCGGGCGCGGGACCCGGCGGAGTCGGCCCTCGTGCGCCGCATGGGCCGTCAGCTGGAGCGGCGCGGCCCCGACGATGAGCGCCTGTACGGCGACGATGACCTCCTCTTGCTCTTCCGCCGGCTCGCCGTGAACGACCTCGCCCTCGGCTCGCAGCCGTTCGTCGAGCCGCGGACGGGGATCGTCAGCGCGACCAACGGCGAGATCTACAACCACGTCGAGCTGCGCGCGCAGCTCACCGGCGCGCGCTTCGCGACGCGGTGCGACGCCGAGGTCGTCGGACCTCTCGCCGCGCGCGATGGCCCCGACTTTCCCGGCCGCCTGCGCGGCATGTTCAGCTGCGCGGTCTGGATGCCGGCCAGGCGCGAGCTCATCCTGGCGCGGGACCGCCTCGGCATCAAGCCGCTCTACTGCTTCCGGGGCGCCGACTGCCTCGTCTTCGCCTCGGAGCTCAAGGCGCTGCTGGTCCACCCCGAGACCCCGGCCGAGATCGACTGGGGTGCTTTCGTCGGCCACCCCGGCGGGCCCGGCCGCGCGGCCGTGCCGCCCGGCATCGAGGAGGTGCCACCCGCGCACGCGGTCGTCTTCGGGCTCGACGGGTCGGTCGACAGCCGCCAGTACTGGAACATTCGCGACAGCCTCGCGGCCGCGTCGGACCACGACGTCGACGCGGCTGCCCGCGTCCGGGGCTATGCGGAGCGCTTCTCGCAGAGCGTCGAGGAACACCTCCTGAGCGACGTGCCCCTCGGCGTCTTCCTGAGCGGCGGGATCGACTCGTCGCTGGTGACGGCGGAGGCGAGGCGGCACGTGGGCGACCTCCACGCCTTCACGGTCCTCCACGAGTCGACGGTGGAGTGCGGGGACGCGGCCAGCGCGGTGCGCGTGGCGCGGGAGACCGGCACCCGCCTGCACCTCGCGGACTTCCGCGGGCCGCTCCTGCCCGGGCGGCTCGGGGCAGACCTGGCGTGGTTCGAGTACTTCGTCTGGGTCGCCGAGAGGCCGTGGTTCAGCCTGGAGGACGTCTTCAAGCACGAGCTCCACCGCATCGCGAAGGCCGTCGTGCCCGGGCTCAAGGTGATCCTCCTCGGGCAAGGCGCCGACGAGTTCGCCGGCGGTTACTCGAACCAGGCCGGGCTCGGCGTCGCCAACCTCGGCTGGGAAGACTATCTATCGAACACCGTCGGCTCGCTGCGAGGTCACCGCCTCCACCGCTTCTTCCGGCGCGACTTCGAGTCCACGCTCCTGCAGGAACCCTGGGGAGAGTTCGGCCGGCAGGTGATCGTCCACGCCGAGTGGACGCTCGGAAAGGGCAACCTCCGCACCGAGGATCGCGTCAGCTCGGCCCAGGGCATCGAGGCCCGCGTCCCGTTCCTCGACCATCGACTGGTCGAGTACCTGGCGGCGACGCCGCCGGCGCTCCGTGAGCCGCTCCTCTGGGACAAGCGCATCGTTCGCGAGGCGCTCGCTCGCCGCGTCCCCACCTACCCGCCCGAGCACCGCAAGCATCCCTTCGTCTTCGGAGGCAACCTCGAGGCGCCCGGGCGTACCCTGTGGGGAATCCTGGCCGCGGTCTTCCCGCAGTTTCGCGACGAGTACCTCGCGGATCCGCGCTCGCCGCTCGACGCGGCGTCGGTGGTCGGCTGGTTCGACGAGCTGGCGAGCAGGCCGAGCCGCGCCTACGCGGACATCGAGTCGCTGCAGGAGTGCATGTCGCTCGCGGTGTGGGATCGCTGGTTGCGCCGGCTCAAGTCCAGCGACCGGGCGGCCGCCCCCGACGCTCCATCGAACCTTCCCCACCTGCTGGACGGGCAGGATGACCTGCCAGCAGACCTCGGGTCGGCCGCGCCGTGATGGCTCCTTCAGACGCTCACGTCCTCCAGGTCCGCCCACATCCCGGTCCCGGCCGGCCGCGCTCCCTTCGCGCGAGGCGACCGCTTCCCGATCCGCGGGGTCGACGGGACGGCCTCGAGAAAGAGGTTCTGTGTCAGGCGCGTGGTCTCCAGCGTGCGACCGAAATCGGCTCGACCCATGATCGGGCCGTGGAGCAGGTTTCCGGCGTGAAGCACGAGCCGGTTGAAGCGCATCTTCACCAGCGCGACCACATCCCAGCGGCGGATCCAGTCCCGACCGCCGCCCGATCGCCGACCGGTCCGGCCCACGACGTCCTTCATGAGGTCCGCGGCCGAGGCGTAGCCGTGCGTCTCGATCACGTCCTCGAGCCGCGGGTCCGAGAGGAGCGGCATGGCCAGGAGGCCCGTCTTCCTGTGGCGGTAGAAGGCGGTGCCGCCGCGGCACTGTTCCGGCGGATTGAGGTAGACCGTCGCCGCCAGCTGGGGCTTCAGGGCCTCGTCGATGTGCGGCTCGTTGCGGATGCCCTCCGGGTGCGAGAACGCGGAGAACACGGCGACGTCGCGGGGATGGATGTAGCCGCGCGGAGTCGGAAGCCGTCGCGATCGCGCGGCCCGAAACCGGTGTTCTCTCGGGATCGGTCGATGCGAGCCCGACCGGACCGGGACGACCTCGGTCTTCGCGTCGCGCGAGAGCACGTCCCCGAGGAAGGGGCAGAGCGGCATGCCCGGCACCCACAGCGCCGCTTCGGGGCCCGGGTATGACGCCCGCCTCACGGTGTAGTCGAGGCTCAATGCCAGGTCGCGAACGGCCAGCGGGTCGGCGTAGAGATTGTCGATCACGACCAGCGAGCAGTCCGCGACCTCGAGGACATTGATGATCGGCCGCGACGACAGACGGAAGGCGTGGCGAAGCTCGCCGCTGGCTCGGGCGGGCCGCGAGGCCCCTGGCGGTCGCTTCATGTCGTCGCCCTCTCGGACCGTCGATTCTTGCACGCGCCGGCGCGCCGGTCGACGCGGCCCGCGCGTCGTCCACTACCTGCCGTTCTCGAACCGCGGCGGCACCGAGCTCTGCGTGCTCGAGCTCTGCCGGTTCTCGGAGGCGCGCCCGTCCGCGATCTTCATGCACGACGGTCCGATCGTCCGCGCATTCAGGAGACGCGACATCCCCACGTTCGTCCTCACCGACCGGGCGCAAGAGGATTCGATCCTGGCGCTCCTGGGTCGGGCGGCGCTGGTCCACGCCCACGCCCTCGCGCCGTCGCACCTCGAGCCCGCGCTCGGGCTGGCCGGGCTGAACGAGCTGCCCTGCGTCGTCACCCTCCACTGGATGACGCGCCTGCCGAGGCTGAAGGGTCCGATCGTCTGCGTCGCGGACGCGGTGAGGAAGCTGCAACACCCGCGGAATCGCCGCCATCTCATCCACAACGGCGTCGACGTGGACAGGTTCCGCCCCGCGAAGCGGCCGGCGAGGCGAGAGCGCATCACGATCATCCGCGTCTGCAGGCCCGAGCGCTGCGCTGCCTTCTTCTGGGAGGCGATCGACCGCGTGCTGGCGCGGCACGATCACGTGGACCTCTGGGTCGTGGGCGAGGAGGGGCGCTCGAGCGACAGGGTCGTCTTCCTCGGCGTCCGCAGCGATGTGCCGCAGCTCCTTCGGCGCGCCGACCTGTTTGCGTACGCCCCCGCGCCCGGACAGGGCGCCCACGACCTGTGCGTCCTCGAGGCCATGGCCTCCGGCCTGCCGTGCGTCGTCACCGACGTCCACAGCGTGAACGAGAGCGTGACCAGCATGCGCGACGGTGTGCTGGTCCCGTTCGGCGACGCGACCGCGTTCGCCGACGCCGTCGAGCGGCTGGTCGTCGACCACGATCTGCGCCAGGCCCTGGGCGAGAACGCCCGGCAGACCGTGCTCGAGCGATTCGACGTGCGCGCCACCGCCGCGGAGTACGACGCGCTGTACCGCCGTCTGTGCCGGCGCTGATCCTACTTCGTCGCGGGAGGCGGGCCGTAGGCCGGGTCGTACGGGATGGCGCCGATCGACAGGAGGAAGCCGAGCCGGTCGGTCTCCATCCAGGAGTGGGTGAGCATTCCGTTCGCGACCTGGAAGATGGCGAAGCCCCGGTTGACGACCGGCTTGCCGGTCGGCGCCCAGTCCCGGAACGGGCCGGTGTGGGTGCCGCGCCAGGTCCAGCGGACCGCCACGCGATCGTCCTCGGCGACCATGTCGTCGACGGTGTAGACCAGGTCGGGGAAGGCGCGGCGCAGCCCGACCAGCACGCCGGTGAAGGCCGCGGGGCCGCGCTGCTGGTTCGGGCCGACGAAGTCGGGCGACACTTCAACCGCGAGTTCCGCGCCATCGCCGGCGCGCCGCCCACGCTCTTCTTCCGCGGCGAGCACTGCTGAGCGGGCGGCGCTCCCGCCGCCGCGCGCGGTCCGACGCGCGGGTCGGAGGGACCGGGCCGTGTGGCTACGGGATCGCGGAGGGGAGGGCGAGCGTCGCAGCGCCCAGGACGCCCTCGTTGTTGTACATCGCCCGATCGGTGTGAGTGAGCGGTCCGTTGCGCATGCCGGCGAACACCAGGCGCCCGTCGGTGGCGAGGCGGAGCGCATGCAGCTGCACGTCGCGCGGGCCGGCGAGCGAGAGCGTCGCCCGCGCCGACAGGTCGGGTGACAGCGCCAGCAGCAGGCCCTTGCCGTCCTCGACCTCGCTGTTCGTGTCGACCTGGACGTAGTCGGTCCGCCCCGCGATGTAGATGGTCCCGTCCGCCGCCTCGGCCATCGCCCATCCGAAGTCGTCGCGCGCGAGATCGATCGCGCTGTACGACTCCAGGCTGCCGTCGGCGAGATCGCCGCGAAGCACGAACAGATCCCATTCGCGGGTGCGATTGGGGCGATCGAACTTGGTGATGCGTGACGCCCCGGTCACCAGGACCTTCCCGCTGCGCGCGGTCATCCCGGTCGGCGCGTCCCCGCCCGGTCCGCCGAACAGGGCGGCGCGCGAGAATGTGCCGTCGGGGTCGAAGCGCTCGACGAGCACGTCGTAGGTGCCGACCGCCTCCAGCGTCCCGCGCTCGAAGTGGTCATTGAAGACGTGCACGTCGTCCTCGTAGATCTGGGAGGCGACGTAGACGCCGCCGTCCTCGTCGGTGGCGAGCAGCTCGGGGATGAAGGAGTACACCATGCCGAGATTGGCCGGCATGAACTGCGCGTCCCACACCTCGGCGTGGTCCGCGGTCAGCTTGTAGAGCTTGACCCCGTAGGTCCACGCGACGAGATAGAGGCCCTCCCCGTCGGCCAGGCCGACGACGTGCGAGCGAAAATCGAATCGCAGCGGCCCGTCGGTGGAGAGGGTGTGGACGCCGGACTCGTCGTAGTAGAGGTTCTCGCGGGGACCGGCGGTGTCGTGAAATTCCGTCCGCGACAGGATCTCTCCGTCGGCCGACACCCGGACGATGTCGAGTCGGTACGTCCCGGGCATCGCATCGGGCTCGAGCACGAACACGCTGAGCTCGCCGCTCGGATGGACGACGAAGTCGGGGACCAGCGCCTGGTCGGAGAGCGCGACACGCCTCTCCAGGCGGCCGTTCGCGCTGTAGCGCTCGAGGACCGGCGACCCGAGGTCCTGCCCATCATCGCGCCAGTCGCTGCGCAGCAGCCACACGCGGCCCTGCGGGTCCAGCTCCACCTTGGTCGCCGAGGTGCGGAACGCGCTCCCCACCTCGCGGACACCGACGCCGGCCGGCCACCCCGCGTAGGGCGCGAACTCGACCGAGTCGGAGTCCCCCGGCGGTGGGTCCGGGCCGCCGGCGTCGTCGCAACCGAGAGCGAAGACGAGGATGAGAATCGCCGGAGCTCTCATTGCACCGGATGAATGTTGGTGAACTCGCCGCGCCGGTCAAGCGCTCCACGTCACATGGCCTCCTCGATGGGCAACGACCATGGGACGTCGACTCGCGGACCACCGCCGCCGACCTGCTTGCCGTGGGCGGCTCGCACGTTACAGGTTCCGCATGGCGAACATGCGAGCCATCCTCGTCAGCGAGGCCGGTGGCCCCGAGATTCTGAGGCTCGCCGAGGTCGAGCGGCCGGTTCCGATCCCGAGCGAGGTCCTGATCCGCGTGCGCGCGGTCGGCCTGAACCCGGTCGAGGGCTTCATCCGGTCGGGCGCGTTTCCGTCCGGGCAGGGCGCCGCCGTGGTGCCGCCCTTCATCCCCGGCTGGGACATCTCCGGCGTGGTCGAAGCGGTCGTCCCCGGAGTGACGCGGTTCCAGGTCGGCGACGAGGTCTTCGGCATGCCGTTCTTCCCGCGGCCGGCCAACGCGTACGCCGAGTACGTGGTCTCCCCGTCGCGCCAGATCGCGCGCAAGCCGCGCGGGCTCGACTTCGTGCAGGCCGCCGCGCTTCCGCTCGCCGGCCTCACCGCGTGGCAGGCGCTCGTCGACGCCGCCCGGCTGAGACCGGGCCAGCGCATCCTCGTGCATGCGGCCGGCGGGGGCGTCGGCCACCTCGCGGTGCAGATCGCCAGGGCACGCGGCGCGCACGTGGTCGCGACCGCCAGCGCCGGCAAGCACGACTTCGTCCGCAGCCTCGGCGCCGACGAGATCATCGACTACCAGGCCGTCGACTTCACCAGGGCGACGGGCGATCTCGACGTGGTCTTCGAGCTCGTCGGCCGCGACTACGGGCGGCGCTCGATCGATGTGCTGCGCCCCGGCGGCCTCCTCATCACCGCCGTCGAGCGGCTGGACGAGGACCTGAGACGAGCGGTGGAGGCGGCCGGGCGTCGCTTCCTGGGCATCACCGTAGAGCCCGATGGTCCGGGTCTCGAGGCCCTCGCGCGGCTCGTCGACGACGGCGCGCTCCGCGTCCACGTCGACCGGACCTTCCCGCTGGCCGACGCGGCCCGCGCGCACGCGGCGCTGGAGGGGAGCGTCACGGGCAAGCTGGTCCTGGTCGTCTGATGTGCGCGCCCGGGCGCGCAGCGCCGGCCGTCGGCGGCCCGGGACCCCGAACCGGTGCGCGCGGAGTCGTTCCGCGCCGGCGTTCATGCGCTCTCCGGTGCCGGCCGAGACCATCTCGAGACTCGGGGTCGGGAGCTGGCTCGCTCTCTCGCGCGTCCACGCCGGCCGCGCTGTGCTCTCACCGCGATCGCGAATCTGTGTCCGTTCGAGCGGTCCGTGGCCGCGATGGACCGCGATCCGGCCGGGGCCTTGTGTACAGTGCGGGGGTGAGGGTACCCATTCGAAAGTCCGTGCTCGACGTGCCGGCCTCGCGGATCCGCCAGGCGAGCCTGGCGGGGCGAGACATCGAGGATCTCATCCCGCTCTGGTTCGGCGAGGGCGACGAGGTGACGCCGGCGTTCATTCGCGACGCGGCCGCCGCGGCGCTGCACCGCGGGGAGACCTTCTACGGCCCCAACCGCGGGATCCCCGAGCTGCGCGAGGCGATCCAGCGCTACCTGGGCCGGCTCTATCGCCGCGACGTCGAGGTCGACCGCATCCTGGTCAGCGCGTCGGGCATGAACGCTCTCATGATCGCGGTCCAGTGTCTGGTCGGTCAGGGCGACAGCGCCGTGGTCATCGGCCCGGTCTGGCCCAACGCGCAGAACGCGATCGCCGCGATGGGGGCCGAGGTGCGCATGGTCGATCTCGAGGTCCAGCCCGACGGCGGCTGGCGGCTCGGGCTCGAGCGCGTGATCGCGGCGTGCGACGCGACGACCCGGCTGATCGTGATCAACTCGCCCAACAACCCGACCGGCTGGATGGCCACCGAGAACGAGCTGCGCGCGCTGCTCGATCATGCGCGCGCGCGCGGCATCTGGATCCTCGCCGATGAGGTCTACGCCCGTATCACCTACGACGTGCCGTGCGCGCCGTCGTTCATGACGCTGGCGGAGCCCGACGATCCGGTGGTGATCGTCAACTCGTTCTCGAAGAGCTGGTCGATGACCGGCTGGCGGCTGGGCTGGGTGGTCGCGCCGCCCGAGCTCACGATCGTCCTCGAGAAGATGACCGAGTTCAACATCTCCCACCCCACGACGTTCGTGCAGTGGGGCGGCGTCGCGGCGCTGGATCACGGCGACGCGTACATCGAGGGCCTGGTGCGGCGCTATGCCCAGGCGGCGGACATGGTCTATCAGAGGCTGTCGCCCCTGCCGCGGGTCCGGCTCGCGCGGCCGCGCTCGGCGTTCTATGCGTTCCTCCACGTCGACGGCGCCGACGACAGCTACGCCTATGCGGTCGATCTGATGCGCCGCGCGCGGGTCGGCCTGGCGCCGGGCGTCGCGTTCGGCGCGGCCGGCGAGGGCCACCTCCGGCTGTGCTTCGCGTCGTCGCTGCCGCGGCTGGCATCGGCGCTCGACCGGCTGGTCCCTGCGCTGACGTGAGCCGGCGCGCCACGAATCCGACCGCGTCGATCCTTCACATGGCGGAGCGGCGGACCTGGGCGGCGCGCGGCGCGGCGGTGCTCGCCTCCGCGGCGATCGGCGTGAAGCGCCGCCTCGCGAGGACGTAGCCGGTCACGGCGAGGAGTCGGCTCGCGCGCAGGTCGGGCTCGCGCCCGCGGCCCATGCGGCCCAGCTGGCGCTGGTACCAGCCGGCCTGGATGACGGAGTCGAGCATCTTGATCCCGGTGTCGAGCGCGATGGGTGCGGCGGCCGCCGCCTCGCCGCCGGTCAGCCGGCCCGGCAGATCCGGTTCGGCGGCGAGCGGGCGGGCGAGGCCGACCACGTCGATGGCGCCCGACGCGAGCGCGGACTCCATGCCGTCGCGCGTGCGGAATCCGCCGGTCAGCATGAGCGGGCACCGCGCCCGCGCCCGCACCTTCTCGGCGTAGTCGAGGAAGAAGGCCTCGCGCGCGCGCGTGCTGGCGCGCGATCGGGCGTCCTCGCGGAACATCGCCGCCGACTCGTAGGTGCCGCCCGAGATCTCGAGCAGCTCGAGGCCGTCCAGGGCCTCGACCACCGCCATCGAGTCCTCGTCGGTGAAGCCGCCGCGCTGGAAGTCGGCGGAGTTGAGCTTGAGCCCCACGGCGAAGCCCGGCGACACCGCGCGCCGGACCGCACCCACCACCTCGAGGAGGAAGCGGCGCCGCTTCTCCGGCGTGCCGCCCCAGTCGTCGTCGCGCAGGTTGGTGCGGGGCGACAGGAACTGGCTGATGAGGTAGCCGTGCGCGCCGTGGATCTGCACGCCGTCGAAGCCTGCGGCCTCGGCGATGCGCGCGGTGGCCGCGTAGCGGGCGATGATGCCGTGGATCTCGGGCCCGGCCAGCGCGCGCGGGCGGGCGAAGGCGCCGCCGGCGCCGCGCAGGCCCACCGCCGAGGGCGCCACCGGCTCGCGCGACATGAAGCGCGGGATCTGCCGCCCGGGGTGGTTGATCTGCATCCACGCGCGAGCGCCGCCGGAGCGGGCCGCCTCGGCCCAGGCCGCGAGCGCGGCGAGGTCGCGCTCGTCCTCCACGACCACGTTGCCGCTCTCGGCGACGGCGCTGCGATCGATCATGACGTTGCCGGTGACCAGCAGGCCCGCGCCGCCGCGCGCCCAGCGCCGGTACAGGCGGACGAGCTCCTCGCTCGGAGCGCCGCCGGGAGCGGCGAGGCGCTCGCTCATGGCCGACTTGGCCAGGCGGTTCGGGAGAGCGGGTCCACGGGTGAGGGCGAGCGGGCGGTCGAGGAGGGTCACGATGGGTCCTTGGTCGAGTCGTGGGGGAGGAGTCGCCTGGCCAGCTTGCGCGCCGAGCTGATCGCCAGCGCGCGGTCGCTCCTCGAGAGCACGCCGACGTTGGCGCGGCCGCTGAGCGCGAGCGAGACCAGGCCATGGAGGCCTGCGTGGAGGATGCGCGCGTCGCCGTCGGGATCGGCGGCGCCGGCGCCGGCGAGGAAGGCCACCACTCTGCCCCAGAGATCGAGGCCTGGCACCTCCCGGTCGAAGACGCCGCCCCGGCGGAGCGCGTCCCAGTCGTAGCGGCGCTCGAACATGAGCGCATACACGACCGGACGATCGAGGCCGAAGGTGACGAACGCGGCGGCGATGTCGTCGAGGCCGGCGCCGCGCTCGAGCCGGCGGCCGAGCTCCGCCCCCAGCCTGCGGAAGCCGACCTGCGACACCGCGAAGAGGAAGCCGTCGACGGAGCCCCAGTGGTGATACAGCACCGAGGTGGTCTTGCCGAGGAAGCTGCCGAGCCCGCGCGCGGTCAGGTCCTCCGGGCCGAGCGCGCCCTCGGCGAGCGCGTCGTACACGGCGACCGGTAGCTCCTGCGGACCCGACATGACAGCGTTACGCGTTCCTATAACACTGTTACGTCGCTGTCAATGGAGGGCGGACGCCGGGCGACGAGGCCGCGCGCGATGCTGCTGGCCTGCGTCGTCGGCGCGGCGCGGGTGGTCCCGGTCAGCCCGGTGGCCGCCCGGTCAGCGGCGGTTCTCGGGACACACGCTGCCCGGCGGCGGATGGTCGGCGCAGACCACCGCGTCGAACTCCCCGCCCACGCGGACCCATGGCTGCCCGTCGCTGCGCCGGTCACTCGAGAAGTCGACCGCCGCGGTTCCTCGGGCGTGCCCACCCGGGGCGAAGTCGAGGTGCCGCCAGATGACCGTGCCGCTGCCGTCGATGGACTGGACGCCGCCGGCGGACGAGACGATGCCGCTGGCCGGCTGGGCCG
>Ga0126377_10001633_pt1 | contig 14835 bp, 11 predicted proteins | sample PanSoiMetPlot_22_FD_92647 | JGI IMG/M metagenome (GOLD analysis project Ga0126377, IMG submission 92647) | Tropical forest soil microbial communities from Panama - MetaG Plot_22 | ecosystem: Environmental > Terrestrial > Soil > Tropical forest > Bulk soil | place: Panama | collected 2016-02-17
GCCAGCAATTAACCATCGAGCGTGAACCTGAGTCGGTCCTCTCTGCCATCTGTAACGAGGCGTGTGACGTAATGGAAGCCAGGTACGCCACTCTGGGCGTTCTGGAAGATGATGGGCAGGAGCTGCGTCATTTCTTTACCTGCGGATTAGACAGGGAGAAAATGATCAGCCAGGGATTACCGTTAGCCTGTCAGAGTGTCCTGCGAGATATTTTTAAATCACAGCGTTCGATTCGTATTTCCCGAATCGATGAGGCACGTAAATTTTCTCGTCGCCTGACGGGGCATCCGTCGATCACATCATTCCTGGGTGTCCCGATTATCCAGAATGAAGAGTTACGCGGTTGGCTTTTCCTTGCCAACAAGCGGACCGATGAGGATTTCAGTGAAGCCGATGAGCGGTTCGCCCTGACTTTGACCCAGGCGCTCGTCTTTTATGAAAACGCGCGATTGCACGATGACGCAAGACGTCATGCAACTGTCCTTGAACAGGAAATTGCCGAAAGAAAGCAGGCGGAGAGAGAGCGCGCGGAACTACTCGAGCGGGAACAGGCGGCACGCAAAGAAGCTGAGACAGCCAATCGATTGAAGGACGAATTCCTGGCCAATGTCTCGCATGAATTACGCGCGCCGTTAAACGCGATCCTCGGTTGGGTAACGCTTGTCCGCAACGGCAGTTTAAATGATTGTGACAAAGAAAGGGCGCTGGAGACCGTCGAACGGAATGCGCATGCACAAAAGCGGCTGATCGATGATCTGCTCGATGTCAGCCGGATCATCACCGGCAAACTACATCTGGACCTGCGGCTGGTCGATCTTGTGACAATCGTTGAGTCGGCGGTCGAATCCGGGCGACCTGCGGCGGAATCCAAAGGGATAAATCTGCAAACCAGGATCGACCTCAAAGCCTGTCCACTTCAGGGTGATTCCAGTCGTTTGCAGCAGGTTATGTGGAATCTAATTTCAAACGCGATCAAATTCACTCCGACCGGAGGAAAGGTGGAAGTCCAGATTCGTCATAATATCGATCACGTCGAAGTGATGGTGAAAGACACCGGCGTCGGAATCCAACAGACTTTTCTCCCATATGTCTTTGAGCGTTTCCGCCAGGCAGATGGAAGCAGCACGAGAAATTACGGGGGCATGGGTTTAGGATTGGCGATTGTCCGTCATCTGGTTGAAATGCATGGAGGATTTGTCAGGGCAGATAGCGAAGGAAAAGGCCAGGGAGCTACCTTTACGATCACGCTTCCACTTAGCGCAGCGGGCACCCCAAAGGGCGGATTGCCATTGCCAAGCGAGAAGTATTATCTCTCGGACACGGCGCCGCGACTAACCGGAGTGCGTGTGCTGGTAGTCGATGACGAGAACGACACACGCGAACTACTCGAGGCAATCCTCAGCCAGTGTGAGGCCGAAGTTCGTACAGCCGGCAATGTGAGCGAAGCTGTCCAGATAATGCAGGCATGGCATGCGGAGGTTATTATTTCGGACCTGAGCATGCCGCTCGAAGACGGATATAGCCTGATCGAAAAAATGCGGCAGCTCGAAGGGGCGCGCGAAAAACCGATTCCTGCCATAGCCGTGACCGCCCGCTCAGGCGCCGAATCACGCATCCGCGCACTCGCCGCCGGATTTCAAATGTATCTCGAAAAACCAGTCGAACCGGATGAGTTGATTGTCTGCGTTGCCAGTTTGACAGGCAGACTTTCCCAGGCGCAGTCGATTGAAAGTTGAAGGAAGAGGGATTACGAAATAGACGAAAATAACGAAATAGACGAATTTTCGTCTATTTCGTTATTTTCGTCTATTTCGTAATCCCTCTTCCTTGTCTCTCCCTAATTCAGCTTCGCCTGCAGACGGCGGAATGCGACGAGAGCTTGAGTGTAGCCGTGATTGGCATCATAAGCCGATTTATAGCAGATGATCGCTTCTCTCAGGTTGCCCTGTTGTTCGTAAATGCGGCCGAGATTGAAGTGTGGATAGAAATAACATTCATATCTTCGGGCTCGGAGCGCGCGCTTGAGCCAGGGGATGGCGCCAATGAGATCGCCTTTCTGAATGAGATATGCGCCGATGTCGTTATACGGATTGCCGTAATCAGGATCGATCTCGATTGCCTTGTGGCATTCTTCGATCGCTTGATCGAGCAGCCCTTGATAGCTTTTGGCCCATCCTCTGAAAGTGTAAGCTTCGGCGGTCGGCCAGGTCTCGATCGACCTGGTATAAAACTCGATCGCTTGCTCGAGGCTCCCGCGCATCTGCGCCTTGTATCCCGCCTGCCACCATTCGAGTGCCGCTTCGCGTAATGCCGATTCATCCGAATTTTGATCAGTCCTCGGGCCCTCTTCCATGCCCATCTTTCCCTCCTCTAAATATTCTATCCTGAATACCTCCCAGCTTACTTACCGGTCAGACTTTGACGAAAATTTTTTTACTCCTAAATATTTCGCTTGACAACTCAGATATTAATAAATAGTATTTCAAACTTTGTGGAGAATGATTTTTGCAAAACGGCAGCACCAGCGGGTATTTAGTGCAGAGGTGAGGCCGGATTTACCAGTACAGGTAAATCAGATGAGAATATATTGTGGCGTAGCGATTCCCTCTTCGCAACTATGCAGATTGTATTGATTGTATTGAGCGGACTCCTCATTAAGTTTCTAAAGCCGATCCGGCTCCAACGGATTCTAACGGACTTAAGATAACATCACGCCACAGAAAAACTCGGCGGTTTGGGACGCCAAATCTGCACGCAATCTCGAACATCCCAAAAAAATCATCATTCGCTTTAATAGGTGCCCCGGCTGGGCATTAACTAAAAATAAAATTGTCCTCTCGGATGAGGCGCTTTCTGTTTATTGCAGTCTATTGCAGTGCGCTGTCTTTGGAAGTTTTCCGGGAGCTGAATCAAGACGAAGATCTATGCCAACAATCAACCAGCTCGTCCGCAAAGGACGTAAAAAGGTCAAATACAAGACATCGAGCCCGGCACTCCAATCCTGTCCGCAGCGTCGCGGAGTATGTGTGCAGGTCAAGACCCAGACGCCGAAAAAGCCGAACTCGGCCTTGCGCAAGATCGCGCGCGTCAGGTTGACCAATCAGATTGAAGTCACCTCTTACATTCCCGGGATTGGCCACAATCTCCAGGAGCACTCGATCGTGTTGGTCCGCGGCGGGCGCGTTAAGGATCTACCGGGTGTCCGTTATCACATCGTGCGCGGCACGCTCGACTCGGTTGGTGTGGCGAACCGCAAACAGGGTCGCTCGAAATATGGGGCGAAGCGTCCCAAGGAAGGCGTGGCGGGAGCAGGTGCAAAGGGGAAGAAATAACAATTCATGAACAGTTCATGCATGAACAGTTCATGTTTGATATCGATTTGAGGATTTGACATGCCGAGAAGACGAGAGGTTCCAAAACGCGAAATACTGCCCGATCCGGTTTATAACAGCCCGCTGATCGCCAAATTCATTGTCACTATGATGTGGGATGGGAAGAAATCGACTGCCGAAGGAATTCTTTATCAAGCGCTCAATAAGATCAAAGAGCGCTCGCAGGAAGACCCGCTGAAAGTTTTCAAGAAGGCGATCGAGAATCTGCAGCCGAAGGTCGAAGTTAAATCGAAGCGTGTCGGGGGGGCGAATTATCAGGTTCCGGTCGAAGTCAATGCCCAGCGACGAGTCGCTCTGGCTATGCGCTGGCTGGTCACTTTTGCGCGCGGTCGCGGCGAGAAAACGATGGTTGATAAACTCGCGGCCGAAATCATGGATGCCGCCGGGAATAAAGGCAATGCCATCAAAAAACGTGAGGATGTGCATCGTATGGCAGAGGCAAATAAGGCCTTTGCACACTATCGCTGGTAGGAGGTCCTAGAGCGTCCCTGATCAGGACCATTGTTGAATTTTATGGCAAGGCAAGCACCCTTAAACAGGTTTCGTAATATCGGCATCATGGCGCATATCGACGCGGGTAAGACCACGACTACCGAGCGCATCCTCTATTACACGGGAGTCTCTTACAAGATCGGTGAAGTGCATGAAGGGACCACGATCATGGATTGGATGCCGCAGGAGCAGGAACGCGGGATTACGATCACCTCTGCGGCGACTACCTGTTTCTGGAAAAGAAAGGGCGAAGAATTTCGCATCAATATCATCGACACGCCCGGGCATGTCGACTTTACGATCGAGGTCGAACGCAGCCTGAGGGTTCTCGATGGAGCGGTGGCGGTTTTTGATGCGGTTGCCGGAGTGCAGCCCCAATCGGAAACAGTTTGGCGCCAGGCCGATAAATACAATGTGCCGCGCATCGCATTTATCAACAAGATGGATCGCCCGGGAGCCGACTTCGACCATTCGGTGGAAACGATTCGCACCCGTCTTTCAGCCAATCCGGTCTGCGTCCAGATGCCGATCGGCGCCGAGGATCAATTCAAAGGGATTATCGACTTGATCGAAATGAATGCGGTTACCTGGAGGGACGAAACCAAAGGCGCCGAATTCGTCGTCGAAGAGATTCCCGAGGAGCTGAAAGAGGCCGCCCGGGCAAGGCGCGAAACGATGATTGAAGCGATCGCTGATGCCGATGACGAGATCGCTACTAAGTATCTCGAAGGCGCCGAGATTGAGGCTGATCAAATCCGTGAAGCGCTGCGGCGCGGATGTATTGCGATCAAGCTCGTTCCGGTAGTTTGCGGCACAGCCTTCAAGAATAAAGGCGTGCAGCCCTTGCTCGACGCAGTGATCGATTATCTGCCGTCGCCGATCGATATTCCCGCCGTCGTCGGAACGGACAGGAAGGGGAATGAAGTGGAGCGCAAGGCGGATGATAAAGCTCCATTCTCAGCCCTGGTCTTCAAAATTATGGCCGATAAACATGTCGGCCAGCTCTCATTCACGCGCATTTATTCGGGAACGCTCAAGTCGGGTTCTTACGTTTACAATTCGACGAGAGAGCACCGCGAGCGCGTCGGCCGCATCCTCAAGATGCACGCCAATAAACGCGAGGACGTCGATGAGGTTTATGCGGGCGAGATTGTCGCGATCGCCGGGTTAAAGAATGTCACGACCGGGGATACGATCTGTCTCGAATCGAATGCCGTGATCCTCGAGGCAATGGAATTCCCAGTCCCGGTGATCTCACTTGCGATCGAGCCGAAGACCAGGCCCGATCAGGAGAAGCTCGGAATCGCACTGGCCAAGCTCGCCCAGGAAGACCCGTCATTTCGTGTTCATACCGATCAGGAGATCAATCAAACGATCATCTCCGGGATGGGTGAACTGCACCTGGAGATTATCGTCGACCGTTTGAGGCGCGAATACGGAGTCGAAGCCAACGTCGGTAAACCGCAGGTCGCATACCGCGAGACGATCCGCAAGCTGGCGAAGGGTGAAGAGAAATATGCACGGCAGACCGGCGGTCGCGGTCAATATGGTCATGTCGTGATCGAGATCGAGCCGAACGAGGCAGGAAAGGGATTCGAATTCGTCAACGAAATCGTCGGCGGCGTGATCCCGAAAGAATATATACCGGCTGTCGAGAAAGGGATTGTCGAAGCGATGGAGGGGGGAATCCTCGCCGGTTATGAAATGGTGGACATTCGTGTCCGCCTGGTCTTCGGCAGTTATCATGAAGTCGACTCTTCGGAAATAGCATTCAAGATCGCCGGTTCGATCGCTTTTAAAGAAGCGGCCAAGAAGGCAAATCCTGTTCTGCTCGAACCTGTCATGAAAGTCGAGGTTGTAACTCCCGAAGATTATCTGGGATCGGTGACAGGGGATCTCAATTCGCGCCGGGGTCGGATCGAAGCGATGAATACGAGGCCTGGAACTCAGATTATCGCATCCGTGGTCCCGCTGGCGGAGATGTTCGGTTACGAAACCGATCTGCGTTCAATGACCCAGGGACGCGCATCCTCGACCATGCACTTTGCCCGTTATGAGGAGGCGCCCAAGAGCGTCAGCGAGGAGATAATCGCAAAGGTTCACGGCGCAACAAAATAGTTTTAAGTTTTAAGTTTTCAGTAGCCAGTTTTCAGTTTTCAATTGAATTGTCTGATTGGCGGACTGAAAACTGAAAACTAATTTCACAGGAGCGATAGCTTAAAATTATGGCGAAAGAGAAATTTGATCGAACAAAACCGCACGTCAACGTCGGGACGATCGGTCACGTCGACCACGGGAAGACGACCTTGACGGCGGCTATCACCAAAGTACTGGGCAAGAACAATCCGAAGATTCAATTCCGCAGCTTCGATTCGATCGACAACGCTCCGGAAGAGAAGGCTCGCGGGATCACGATCGCGACGGCCCACGTCGAGTACGAGACCAAGAACCGCCATTACGCGCACGTCGATTGTCCGGGGCACGCCGACTACGTCAAAAACATGATCACCGGCGCCGCCCAGATGGACGGGGCGATCCTGGTGGTGGCGGCGACCGACGGGCCGATGCCGCAGACGCGCGAACACATCCTGCTCGCGCGCCAGGTGGGAGTGCCGGCGATGGTTGTCTTTTTGAACAAGGTCGACGCGGTGGACGATCCGGAACTGCTCGACCTGGTCGAACTGGAGGTGCGCGAACTGTTGTCGAAGTATGAATTTCCGGGAGACGAGATTCCGATCATCCGCGGGAGCGCGCTCAACGGGCTGAATGGAGAAGCGGAGGGAGAGAAGCAGGTCGAGGAGTTGATGGCGGCGGTCGACAGCTATATTCCGACTCCGCAGCGCCAGATCGACAAGCCGTTTTTGATGCCGGTCGAGGACATTTTCTCGATCTCGGGCCGGGGAACGGTGGCAACCGGGAGGATCGAGCGCGGGCAGATCAAGGTGGGCGAGGGCGTGGAGATCGTCGGCATCCGGACGACCAAGAACTCGGTGGTCACCGGGGTGGAGATGTTCAAGAAACTGCTGGACGAGGGGCAGGCGGGAGATAATGTGGGGCTGCTGTTGCGCGGCGTGGACCGGAAGGAGATCGAGCGCGGACAGGTGATTGCCAAGCCGGGATCGATCAAGCCGCACACGAAGTTCAAGGCGGAGGCCTACATCCTGACGAAGGAAGAGGGCGGGCGGCATACGCCGTTCTTCACCGGCTACCGGCCGCAGTTTTACTTTCGGACGACGGATGTCACGGGAGTGGCGAATCTGCCGGAAGGAGTGGAGATGGTCATGCCGGGAGACAACATCGCGATGGTCATCGAGTTGATCACGCCGATCGCGATGGAGAAAGGGTTGCGTTTCGCGATTCGCGAAGGCGGCCGGACAGTCGGGGCGGGAACTATCTCGGAGATTGTAGAGTAGTTGTTAGATGCTGGATGCTAGATGCTGGCAGAACACTACCGGCATCCGGCATCAAACGACTATATTCTGAGGAATTATGAGAGATAATATCGTATTACAGTGCGGCGATTGCAAAAACCGTAATTACGTTACTGACAAGAACAAAAAGAAGACTACACAGCGTCTCGAGTTCAAGAAGTATTGCCGTTTTTGCCGGAAACATACGTCGCATAAGGAAACGAAGTGATTTAAGAATGAAGGGGTATAGTGTCAACGGTTAGCACGTCGGTCTCCAAAACCGAAAGTCCGGGTTCGAATCCTGGTACCCCTGCTTCGAAAATCAGGATGGAATACGAAATAAATGAAAATAACGAAATTTAGTTTATTTCGTAATCCATCCTGATGTGAAAGTTTGAGATGAGGTGAATATCATGGCAACATCGAGCACCCGCGAAGGAGCCTCGTCGATGTCAGAAGAAAAAAATGAGCAGTTGTTGGCGGGCCGAGAACCTGGCTTACTCGGAAAAGTTCGCCTGTTCTGGCACGAAGTCAAGATGGAGATGAAAAAAGTCTCCTGGCCGGCGCGTAATGAGGTCGTAAACACCACGATCATTGTCGTTCTTGCAGTCATTTTCTTCGGGATTTACCTATTCCTCACCGATATGGCATTCACCTATTTAATTCATTTGATCGAATGGGGCGCAGCGAAGATATTCGGTTAGTGAGACGATATGGCGAAGCAGTGGTTTATTATTCATACATATTCGGGTTACGAACGTAAAGTTCGTGACAGTTTAAACATTCGCATTGAGGGCCATGATCTGCACAATGAAATAACACAAGTGCTCATCCCCACCGAAACCGTGGTCGAGATGCGTGGCTCAAAGCGCGTCGAGAGTACGCGAATGTTCTTCCCCGGTTATGTGCTGGTTGAGATCGAATGTAACGATAAGGGAGATATCTCGGACCGGGTCTGGCATTTGATTAAAAGCACGCCGAAGGTCACGAGCTTTGTCGGCGGCCAGAAACCGACTCCGCTCACTCCCGAAGAAGTCGACCAGATTGTCCACCATGTGGCGATCGCGGCTGAAAAACCCAAGCCGAAGTTCACCTTCGAACGCGGCGAGACCGTAAGGATTACCCACGGCCCGTTCACCAGCTTCATGGGAACCGTAGAGGAAGTCAATCCCGACAAGAATATGCTCAAAGTCAATGTGACGATCTTCGGGAGAGCGACGCCGGTCGAGCTGGGATTTTTAGAAGTCGAAAAAGTCTCTTTTTCGGATGAAGGATAAATTCCAGTTTTCAGTTTCCAGTTTTCAATTGATCGGAAAAGAGATTTCCGAATCCGACTGAAAACTGGAAACTGAAAACTGAAAACTAATAAAATTATGGCGAAGAAAATCACAGGATATATCAAACTCCAGGTACCCGCAGGCAAAGCCAACCCGGCTCCGCCGATCGGAACAGCGCTCGGCCCGCAGGGCGTGAATATTATGGAGTTCTGTAAGCAGTTCAATGCGAAGACCGCAAACATGGGCGATCTCAAAATCCCGGTCGTGATTACGGTCTTCGCCGATCGCTCTTTTACTTTTATCACCAAGACTCCGCCGGCAGCTGATTTGATAAAGAAAGCCGCAAAACTCGAGAAAGGATCGGGCAAACCGAATCGTGAGAAGGTCGGGAGCATCAGTCGCGCGCAGATCGAAGAGATCGCCAAGACTAAAATGCCCGATCTTAATACGACCAATCTCGAATCGGCGATCCGCACCATCGAAGGAACGGCCAAGAGTCTGGGGCTGGAAATTACCTAATCTCCGATTGCGATAACCCCGCAATCCTAAGAGGGAGTGGCAAGCCCAGTAACTAATTTCCGGCATTGTCACGTTAAGACCTGAAAGGCAAAAAACTAATGGCAGGAAAAAAGTTTAAAATTGCACTCGCGCAAGTCGAGGTGGGAAAGCTCTATTCATTGAACGATGGGGTGGCACTGGCGAAAAAGATCGCCACCGCAAAGTTCGATGAAACAGTCGAGGTGACGATGGTGCTCGGGGTCGATCCGCGCAAAGCTGACCAGCTTGTCCGTGGAACGATCGTCCTCCCGCACGGACTGGGTAAATCAAAACGGGTCGCCGTGATCGCCGGGAACCCCGAGAAACAACGCGAAGCTCAGGATGCCGGCGCTGATGAAGTCGGCGGCGATGATCTGGTCGAGAAGATCAAGGGCGGTTATCTGAATTTCGACGCCCTGATCGCCACACCCGATATGATGCGTTCAGTCGGGTCCCTCGGTAAAACGCTCGGTCCGCGCGGCCTCATGCCCAATCCGAAAACAGGTACGGTGACGCTCGATGTCTCCAATGCAGTGAGGGAGACAAAAGCCGGTAAGGTTGAGTATCGGGTGGACAAGACCGGCGTGATTCACGTCCCGGTCGGCAAGGTTTCGTTCTCCCCCGAGAAGATAGTCGAGAACGCCAGGACTCTGATCGAGGCCGTGATCAAAGCCAAACCCGCGACCGCCAAAGGCCGCTATGTCAAGAAGGTCAACGTCGCGACAACCATGGGCCCGGGAATCCTGATCGATCCGATCTCGGTCGGAGCCTGAAAATATCCGGAGACGAGAGAGAAATTATGAAGACAAGGAAACAGAAAGAAGACGATATTGCCGTGCTCAAGGAAGAATTTAAGAGCACCGGTAATGCCCTGGTCGTGAGCTACAAGGGACTGACGGTCGAAAAGGATTGGCAACTCCGGCGGGCACTGCGCGATGCGGAAGTGAATTACCGGGTGGTCAAAAATACGCTCAGCCGAATCGCCGTTGAGGGTACGCCACTCGAGCCGCTGAAGGAGCATTTCGTCGGGATGACGGCGGTGGCTTACAGCGCGAAGGACCCGGTCGGACTCGCTAAAGTGTTGAGTAATTTCGCCAAAGATAATGCGCAGCTGACCTTTAAAGCCGGGATCGTCGAGGGGCGTGTCATAAAAATCAAGGACATCGAAGCTCTCGCCAGGATGCCGTCGAAAGAGGAGCTGATCAGCAGGCTGATGTTCCTGCTCAATGCGCCGGCCCAGCGGACCGCCAGTGTACTTATCGGGGTGCACCGGAACCTGGCGGTGGTCATCAATGAAATTGCAAAGCAGAAGGAATGATGACAGTTCTCAGTTTTCAGGTTTTAGGTCTTAGGTCTTAGGTCTTAGGTCTTAATTGTTGTCTGCTAGACGCCTGAAAGCTGAAAACTGAAAACTGGAAACTATTTTGTAGAGAGGAATTTTTAAAATCATGGCTGATATTCAAAATCTGGTAGACACAATCGGGAAATTGAGCCTCCTCGAGGCCTCTGAACTGGTCAAGGCGCTCGAGGACAAATTCGGGGTTTCGGCGGCAGCCGCCGCGCCGGTCGTGATGGCCGGGCCAGGTGGTACCGGCGCCGCAGCCGCTCCAGTAGTCGAGGAGAAAGACTCATTTGACGTCGTGCTGGCTACGGTCGGAGCCAATAAGATCAATGTTATCAAGGTCGTACGGGAATTGACCGGCCTCGGCCTGAAGGAAGCCAAGGACCTCGTCGATAGCGCTCCGAAACCGGTTAAGGAAGGCGTGACCAAGGACGAAGCAGAAAAAATGAAGAAGCAACTGTCTGACGCCGGCGCCACTGTCGAGCTCAAGTAGTGTAATGGCTGGAAATCCGTGGCCGGTTATTAATTAAATCTGAAAACTGGCCACAGACAACTAGTTTTTACTATTGACAAAAGTGAAAAAATATAGTTGAGCTTTACAGAGGATCGATTTTTCCTTATACTTCCAAGGTTATCGAGCATCGGCAAGCTTCAAAAAAAACTAACCCAAAATCAAGCGTCAAAGCGCGCGGCGGGAAGAGTGTACTCACGGGCCGCGGGCTTTGTCATTTACCAGTGGGATGGAAGGGTAAGACATTCTCAGCCTTTTCGGTCACTGCCTTGAAGGTGTAATACGCAATGGCAAACGAAATGATCTCAGTTTCAAAATCGAGCAATAGCAGTGGTCAGGATTGGCAAGGTTGGGAAACCAACGACAAGCCACGATATGACTTCTCCAAGATTCGGACCTCGATCCGGATACCGAACCTGATCGAAGTGCAGCGCGAGAGCTATGATCGTTTTTTGCAAATGGACCTGTTGCCGCCCGAACGCGACAATACCGGGTTACAGGCGGTCTTTCGCTCGACCTTTCCGATTTCGGATTTTCGCGATACCTCGTCGCTCGAATTTGTCGAATATCGGATCGGCAACTGGCAATGCAAATGCGGCCAACTCCAGGGACTTCATCACTTGCGCGCCAACTGCCGCAGTTGCGGTTCGGTGATCAAGGTCAATCCCCTTTCCTCAGACGATGTCGTCTGTAAACAATGCGGAACTTATAACCGTAATGTCGTAAATACCTGCGATAATTGCGGCGAGCCGGTCGGATTGAAGCACAAATATGATGTCCAGGAGTGTCAGGAGCGCGGGATGACCTATTCCGTTCCCCTGCACGTCAAGATCCGGCTGACAGTCTGGGATAAAGATGAAGAGACCGCGCAGAAATCGATCCGCGATATCAAGGAAGAAGAGGTCTATTTCGGCGATCTTCCGCTGATGACCGAAAATGGGACCTTCATCATCAACGGGACAGAACGTGTGATCGTCTCCCAGCTGCACCGCTCGCCCGGAGTTTTCTTCGAAAAAGCGCAGAATAATTCGTTTTTTCTGGCCAAGATGATTCCCTATCGAGGCTCCTGGGTTGAGTTCGAATACGACACCAAGAACCTGCTCTATGTGCGAATTGACCGCAAGCGCAAGTTTTTGGCCACGATCTTTCTGCGCGCCCTGGGTCTGAAGAGCGATGAGGATATCCTGCGCACCTTCTATACGATCGACAGGATTCGGATTGTCAATAATCAACCTTTCTGGCAAGTCTCACCGAGCATTGTCGGAGCACGACCATCGGCCGACATCGCCGACCGGAAAGGCGAAGTGATCGTCAAGAGCGGGAAGAAGATCGGGCCGGCAGCTTATGAAGCCATCGTTCATGCCGGGATCACCGAGATCAAAGTTAATATTGCAGACCTGGCCGGCGCATTTACTTTGAGCGACCTGGTCAATACGAGTGACGGTGAAGTAGTCGCGGAGAGCAATACGGAACTGACCCCTGAGACGCTCGCCCGGGTGATCGACTCCGGGATCGATTCATTCGAGATTTTCTTTCCCGAAAAGGACGACGCCGGCCCGGTCATGAGCCAGACGGTCAGAAAAGATGCGATCAAGACCACACAGGAAGCTCTGATCGAAATCTATCGGAAGATGCGGCCGGGCGATCCGCCGACGCTCGAGACCTCGACCTCGCTCTTTCACGGGATGTTTTTCGATGCGCGGAAGTTCGACTTCTCGCGCGTCGGGCGTCTGAAGTTCAATATCAAAATGGGCCGTCCCGAGAGAGAGCGGCTCGATGATCCGCTCCTCATACCCCAGGATTTCTTCGATGTCATCGATTACGTGCTCAAGCTCAAGCGGGTGAGCGGCGAGCAGAAGACCCGCGACAACCGGATTATCTTCTACAGCGACGACGATATCGACCATCTCGGCAACCGCCGTGTCCGCGCCGTAGGTGAACTGCTCGAAAATCAGTTCCGGCTCGGCCTGGTGCGGATGGAACGGGCAATCAAAGAAAAGATGTCGATCCATCAGGAGATGCAAACGGCGATGCCCCGCGACCTGATCAATGCGAAGCCGGTTACAGCCGCCGTCCGCGAATTCTTCGGTTCATCGCAGCTCTCGCAGTTCATGGACCAGACCAATCCGCTCTCCGAAATCACGCATAAGCGCCGTCTCTCGGCCCTCGGACCGGGTGGATTGAGCCGCGAACGGGCAGGCTTCGAAGTGCGCGACGTTCATCCGACACATTACGGCCGCATCTGCCCGATCGAGACTCCGGAAGGTCCGAACATCGGGTTGATTTCGTCTCTCTCGTGCTTTGCGCGGATCAATGAATTTGGCTTCATCGAGTCGCCCTACCGGAAAGTCGAAAACGGTCGTGTCCTCGATTACGTGAAGGTTCTCAATCCCGGCGACACGAGTTTCAAACCCGGTGATCACATCGAAGAGAGTAAGGCGGCAACAGCCAACCGGAAACTTCCGGAAAACAAGAAACACGCGACTTATGAGCCGTATCCTTTCTACCTCTCCGCGTGGGAAGAGGACAAATATGTGATCGGCCAGGCGAACATCGAAGTCGATAAGAACGGTCATCTGGTGAGCGAGCGCGTCAATGCGCGCAAAGCCGGTGAGTTTATTCTCGCGACTCGCGAGGAGGTGCAATTCCTCGATGTCTCTCCCAAACAGCTCGTTTCGGTCGCGGCTTCCCTCATTCCCTTCCTGGAGAATGACGACGCCAACCGCGCGCTCATGGGATCGAACATGCAGCGCCAGGCGGTTCCGCTGCTCCGCGCTGAGGCACCGCTCATCGGCACCGGGATGGAGACAGTCACCGCTCAGGATTCGGGGGCTGTGGTTGTGACGAAGCGCGACGGGGTGATCGATGTGGTCGATTCCGAACGAATCATCATTCGTGTCGACCATAACGTGGATGGCACACTCTCGCGCGAAGTGACGGCGGATATCTATCCATTGATCAAGTTCAAGCGCTCCAATCAGAACACGTGCATCAACCAGAAACCGATCGTGGTCAAGGGGCAGCATGTCAAAAAGGGTGACGTGATCGCCGACGGGCCGTGCACTGACGGCGGCGAGCTGGCGCTGGGGCGTAACGTTCTGGTCGCCTTCATGCCGTGGCGCGGTTACAACTTCGAGGACGCGATCCTCATTTCCGAAAAGATGGTCAAGGGCGATTACTACACCTCGATCCATATCGAGGAGCTCGAGATCGAAGCCCGCGACACCAAGCTCGGCCCGGAAGAGATCACGCGCGACATTCCCAACGTCGGTGAAGCCGCGCTGCGCGATCTGGATGAAAGCGGAATTATCAGGATCGGGGCGTATGTTAAACCCGGCTCGATCCTCGTCGGCAAGGTCACACCCAAGGGTGAGACCCAGTTGACGGCCGAGGAGAAACTGCTCCGCGCGATCTTCGGCGAGAAAGCCGGCGACGTGCGCGACGCATCGCTTACCTGTCCACCAGGCATTGAGGGCACAGTGGTGGACGTCAAGGTCTTCACCCGCAAGGGGCAGGATAAAGACGTGCGCAGCCTGACCATCGAACAGGCGGAAGAGGATAAATTGCGGAAGAACCTCAACGATGAAATCCGCATCCTCGAAGAGGAACGCAATAAGCGGGTCTTTGAGCTGCTTGAAGGCCGCAAGCTCGACGCCGACCTCATCTTCCGCAGCCGGACGATCGCGGTCAAGGGGGCGAAGCTGACGCGTGAGATGCTCGAGGGAATGGATATCTCGGCTCTCAAAAAAGTCGAGGTCAGCGGCGCGCGCGATATTGCCGGCGAGATCAAAGACCTCGAGCAGCGCACCGAGCGCCAGATCGCCATCCTCGATCACCTCTACCAGGAGAAGATCGAGAAGATCAAAAAGGGTGA
>Ga0126377_10001634_pt1 | contig 14834 bp, 10 predicted proteins | sample PanSoiMetPlot_22_FD_92647 | JGI IMG/M metagenome (GOLD analysis project Ga0126377, IMG submission 92647) | Tropical forest soil microbial communities from Panama - MetaG Plot_22 | ecosystem: Environmental > Terrestrial > Soil > Tropical forest > Bulk soil | place: Panama | collected 2016-02-17
GCGCAGACGTTTCTGCGGACGCTGGGCATCGAAGTTACATTCTCTCGCGAAGGCCGAGCAGGAACGAGAGTGATCAGCGTGAGCACGAGTGCCGCACATACCGTCAGCACCGTCAGCAGCGTCTACCACCAAGGATCACGATCAGAGTCAAAACAACCTCAACCGGCCGATGACGCCGGCGACAACAAATATCGGCCCGATCTGGTCGTCCCGTGCTCGATCGGGCAGACCTCCGTCGGCCGCTGACGATGCTGACGGTGCTGACGCAAAATCCGACGCCTTAAGTGCCGACGGTGCTGAGGCAAACGCCGCTTCGGGCTGCCATAGCGGAGGTCGGCCCGATTGGCGGAACCAAGGGAACGACGACGCTACCATGAAGAGACCCGGTAAAGGCAAACGCAAGATCGACTAGAGTCGCGCCGATGTCATGGCAGAAGCTGCCGCCCCGAATTCGTCGGCCCGTCCCCGCTCAGGCAGATCTCCGCCACAGCCGCCGACGATGCTGACGGTGCTGACGCAAACGCCGGCTTTCCTTTCGACCAATCGTAGTGAAAGCTATGGGCCATGCGGATGGGCACACCCGACGCCTTTTCGGTGTTTTCCCGGGGTTGGCCAGATCGGCCGCGGCGCTTGGACCTGGGCGTGCGGCGAAAGCTCGGCCGCCGAGCCATCGAGACCCGCGCCCCAGGCCGTCGGCGGGCGGGAAGGGGGATATAGTTGAAAAATGTCATACAAACGCAATCAGATCGAAGAGGCGATTGCCCACATATCGGTTTCAAATTCCAGAAGGCTCCTTCGGAGTTGCCGACGCGCATCAAGCGGCTGCCGAGAGCTTGACCGTTCCATGGGCCGCAAGCTTTGGTCTAAGGATGCTGAAGAGGCTAACTTTGCGTTTTTCAGCAAGGATCACCCGGGACCGGGAGCCGACATTTCGTTCTCGGAATAATGAAACCTTCGCACTGGCAAATGGACTGAGGATCGCGGAGCACGGTTGGCCTCAAAGTTTCGCAGTTTCAATCATCCGCCGAGCCCGCGTCGATCTCGAAAGGGAGCACGCGCGGATCCTCAGGCAAAGTCCGGATAAGCTATTTGATCAAGAAGCCATACGCGCAGGAGCCCGTGAGGGCGATATCTACTTTTTCTAGCTTCGAAGGCATGGCACGTGGCTGACGAACCACAGTCCCCACCCTTAGCCGCTGTAAGCGCGACAAGGTCTGGGAATTCAGTCGCCGCGTGGGCGCCTCGAGCGTAACGATGTTCGAGGTTACGACTCTCGGCCACAGGCTACAGCAGCAGCTAATGAAAACAGAACCAAGCCGGCGGGGCCGAGCGTCTTTGGCGGCTCCAAGGCCGTTATGTCGGCGAATATCTTGAGTTGCTGCCGCGCCTGAACAATTCTCGACATCCCATTGGAAATTCGTAAGTTTCTGAAATATGCCGAGGGAGGGATACCGATGCTTGAAACCTATAAAAGAGTTTCTAGTGAGATGAGGAACTTCATACGTAAAAAGCGGGTTCAATGACGACGACCGAGGATCAACACTGGCGATGAGGGCGCGCTCGAACGCTCGGTAGGAGCGCTGGAGCTTGCGCTCGCTCACCGGCTAGCAACGCGCCTTCGCCCTTACCTTAAGGACAATTCGGTGGGTGATTCGCGCGCGTGAGTTGTGGAGTAGTTTAGTGGCTAAGTTCAAAAAACGTCATCCCGCCTTCAAACACGGTGGCTTTTGCTCGACAGCTGTTCTCCCGGGTGAAAATCCGGTTGAGTTCGAAGAATTGCATCAGGCTCTCATTGCCGAACTGGCGCCCGCGGGAGCACTTGAAGAAAATATTGTCGCCGACATCGCGCGCCTGGTCTGGCGCAAGCGAAATCTCGCAACGTTTAGGCGTGCGGAGAATGTGCGAACGGTTTGGTCTGAACTCAGAGAGAAGAAATTCTATGAGAACTTCCCGGATGCCCCTGCCACGCCTAGTCAACGTGCCAAAGTCGATGAGACAACCCGCTCTATGATCGAGCATGCGCGGAAAGAGCTCGGAGAGGACTTCCGGTTGGTGGAAATCGGCGACACTGCGACCGTCGAGGGCTTGTTGAGGGACTTAGACATCGAAGAACGACTAAATGCCTTAATCGATAAAGGCCTCAAACGATTGTTGTTCTTGAGGGGTCTCAAATCTATCTCACCAGTCTCCTCTTCAACGTCTCAGCAGCGTATTGAAGGCCACACCAGAGCTGCGTAACCGCAATTTAGCTTTGCATTGTCATCGTGCATCAGACGAAATTACTCGTGAGCATCGGGCTGTGCAAAACAAGGACGGTACGATCGATTGTACTGAACGTCATATACACGCATAGGTTGTAATTCCGCAAAATGAAAAACGGCCCGTTCCAGCGCAGCTTTGACGAGTTCCGAAATTCGCGGCTCACCTTCAACGAGCAAAAGACGCACGTGACACCGTGGCCGTCATCGATCTCGATTCCCATAGGGTCATCGAGATGATCTCAGGTGGGAGCAAGCCGCAAGGACTGGCCTACCATCCCGCGACCGATGCTTTGTATATCGCCAGCGGCGGTGACGGAACGTGGCGATCTTCCGCAGCGATGATTACGCAGCGATGGCGCGAATCCCCTTGGGCGAGGATGCGGACAACATCCGTGTGGATGCGATCACGAACGAAGTATGGCCACGGCGGATTAGCGGTCATCGATGTAACCAGCCGGCGCAAAATCGCCGAGATCGATCTCAAAACTCATCCGGAGGGGTTCCAGCTCGATCAAGCCAACAATCGGATTTTCGTGAACGATCCGACGAACCAAGCGATCGTCGTCGTCGACCGCGCCGCGGGAAAAGAAATGGCGAGGTGGCCGACGGGCGACGGCGGCAATTTCCCGATGGCGTTGTACCCGAAAGCCGAGCATGTCGTCGTCGCATTCCGAAATCCCGCAAGACTGGCTGCGTATTCCATCGCTGATGGGGCTGCAGTTGCCAACGTTGAGCTGTGCGCCGATGCCGACGACGTGTTCGTGGACGCGAAACGCGAGCGCGTGTATGTCAGTTGCGGGGATGGCCATTTGGATGTTTTCGATGCGCGTGGGAACGCGTATCGACGCATAGGTCATCTCGTCACGCAACTCGGAGCGCGAACCTCGCTTTTCGTCCCCGAGTTGAATCTGCTATTCATTGCGGCTCGTGCGACATCGTCGGAACCGGCGGCCATTTGGGTGTTTCGCAGCAGCGATGCAAACAACGAGTCGCTCCAGTAGGCGGTTCGCGCCATTCGTCTGCCAAGGCGTTCAGCTGACGCTCAAGTGAGGACGCGACGATGCCGCTGCCGGAGGTGAAATACGCGCGCACGGACACGCTCGAGATCGCCTACGAAGACAGCGGACCAACGGACGCCGAGACCATATTTCTGCTGCACGGCTTTCCCTATGATCCACGCGCCTACGACGCGATGGTGCCGCGCCTCGTCGAGGCCGGCTACCGAACCATCGTGCCGTATCTGCGCGGCTACGGGCCAACCCGTTTTCTTAAAGCCGAGACGCCGCGCTCGGGCCAGCAGGCGGCGCTCGCGCATGATCTTTTCGCGCTCATGGACGCGCTCAAGATCGAACGAGCGACGCATGTCGGCTACGATTGGGGAGGGCGCGCCGCTTGCATCCTCGCAGCGCTCTTCCCGCAGCGCGTGCGCTGCCTTGTTTCGCAGGGCGGCTACAACATCCATGATATTCCTGGATCGGTCGTTCCCGCAGCGCCGGAGCAAGAGTATCGATTCTGGTATCAATACTACTTTCACACCGAGCGCGGGCGCGCGGGGCTCGCGAAAAACCGGCGCGAGTTCTGCCGGCTGTTGTGGCGGCTGTGGTCGCCGCATTGGGAGTTTGATGCAGCAACGTTCGAGCGCAGCGCCAAATCATTCGATAATTCCGATTTCGTGGATGTCGTGACCCAATCGTATCGCCACCGCTACGGATATGCCGCCGGCGACCCGGCGCTGGAATCGATCGAGCAGCAACTCATCGCCCAGCCGGCGATCACGGTGCCGACGATCGTCTTGCATGGGGAGGCCGACGGCATCCAACCCGCTGCCAACTCGCTGCGACACGCGCCAAAATTCACCGGCCTTTACGAGCGAAGGACCATCGCGCGCGCCGGCCATAACCTGCCGCAGGAGGTTCCGGAATTCGTGTGCAAGGCCACCCTCGATCTGTTGGCCCAAAGTTGAGCCGCGCGATCAGCGTCAAGCGCAAACCGTCTTGCGCCTTGTCCGAGAGAACCCAAGCGGCGCCTCGACCAATCACGCCGAGCGAAACGCGATCGCGACATCCCCGGCGAGCGCAATGCCAATGCGCGTACCGGGCGGCGGCGGCGACGCAGCTTCGTGACTGGGCACGCGCAACAGGATGCGGCCCGAGCTGACTTCGGGCGCGTATACGTAGAGATCGATGTGCCCGCCTTGGTAGATCTGCGCGGCGACGATGCCGTGCGCCGCTGTAACTGCGTCGGGTGCGGCCACTCGCACGTCCTCGGGTCGAACGAACAGGTCGACAGCACCGCCGACTGCGCTGCCCTCGAGCGTTCGCGTCGGGACCGCCACCCGCGCCGCTCCGAGCACGACCGTGGCAACCGCTCCTTCGATCCGCTCGAGGCGCGCACGCAGCACATTGGCATCGCCAATGAACGAAGCGACGAAGCGGTCGGCGGGATGGCGGTAGACTTCGTGCGGAGTATCGAGTTGGCGTATACGGCCCTCTGCCATCACCGCAATGCGGTCCGAGAGGCTGAGCGCCTCGCTCTGGTCGTGCGTCACAAAGATGGTCGTCACGCCGAGCTTGCGTTGAATTTCCTTGAGCTCGACCTGCATCGAGCCGCGCAGATTTCTGTCGAGTGCAGAGAACGGTTCATCGAGTAGCAGTACCCTGGGGCGAATAACGAGAGCGCGCGCGAGCGCGACTCGCTGCTGCTGGCCGCCCGAGAGTTGGCGCGGCTTGCGATCTTCCAGTCCTGCAAGCTTGACCAGTGCAAGCGCGTCCGCCATCCGCCGAGTCATCTCGGGCTTGGCGATCCGGCGCATTCTGAGGCCGTAGCCGACATTGCCGGCCACGGTCATATGCGGGAACAGCGCATAATTCTGAAACATGATGCCAATTTCGCGCCGATACGCGACAACATCTGTGACGCGACGACCATCGATGGCAATCTCGCCACTGTCAGGCATCAAAAATCCAGCGACCAGGTGAAGGAGCGTGGTCTTGCCGCAGCCGGATGGGCCGAGCAGCGTCAACAGCTCGCCGCGGCGGACCGTCAGCGAGACGTCGTCGAGGGCGGTGATCTTGCCGAATCGCTTGGTCACGCTCGCGAGCTCGACTGCGACCTGGCCGCCGCCGTTCGTACCGCTCGTTGTCTTGGCAGCTGGAGCGGAAACCATGGGCTCAGCGGGGATGCTCAACGTTGAGGACCTTCGCGAGGCCGAGGAACGCATTGGCCAATGTCAGCACTGTTGCGGTGGCGACAATGTACATGACCGAGATCGCGGCCATCGAAGGGTCCGCGTATTCACGCACGTAGTTGTAGAGCGCAACCGGCAGGGTTTGGGTGCGCTGTACGGTCACGAACAGCGAGGCGGTAAACTCGTTGAACGAAAGGATCGCCGCGAACATCCAGCCACTCACGAGCCCCGGCAGCAGCAACGGCAATGTAACTGTGATCAGCACGCGGTCTGGCGGCGCGCCGAGACTCGCGGCAGCGAGCTCCAGGCGCGGATCGAGGTTGCGCAAAGAGATGTAGACGCTGCGCAGCACGAACGGCAACACCAGCACCACGTGGCAGGCGACGACCACGGCATAGCCGCGCGCGAAGCCAAGCTGAGCGGCCAGGATCAGAAAGCCAAGCCCGATCGTGAAATGCGGCACCACGAGCGGGGAGAGCAGCACGGTCTCCAGCGTCCGCTTGAGCCGAAATTCATAGCGGTCGAGCGCGAAAGCGAAGGCTGCGCCCACCACGAGCGCGATGGAGGATGCCCAAGCGGTGACGATGAGCCCGTTGCGGACGCCGGCCTGAAAATCGTCGTAGGCGATGGCCTTGATGAACCAGCGCCACGACCAATCCTCGGGTGGGAACGACAGGATCGCCCTGCTGTTGAAGGCAGCGAGGGTGACGACCACTGCCGGCAGCAACAGAAAACCGAGGATGGCGGTGACGGTCGCACCACCGACGAGGCGCAGGAGATTCGGCAAGCGCGGCACCTCAGTGCTGGCGGATCCTTTCGAGCGGGCGGGCGGCAGCACGCATCAGCGCCAGCACCGCGAACGTGAGAACAAGTCCGGCAACCGACAGACTGGCCGCGAACGGAAAGTTGAAGCTCGCGAACCCGAGTTGATAGACCAAGTTCGCGACCATGTTGACGCGACCGCCGCCGATCAACTGCGGGGTGGCAAACGCGCTGAAGGTCCAGGCAAAGGCGGTGGTCACGCCGGCGATGATTCCCGGGGTGGAGAGCGGCAGCGTCACGGTTAAAAAGACGCGGATCGGCCCGGCGCCGAGACTCGCCGCCGCGCGCTCGTAGTCCCGATCGATATGCGAGAGCGCCGCCGCCAGCATGATGACCATCACCGGCAAGGTGACGTGAACAAGGGCGGTGACAACGCCGAACTGGGTAAACATGAATTGCAGGGGCGCATCGATCAGCCCGAGCTTGAGCAACATCGAGTTGAGAAACCCATTGTTGCCGAGAACGACGATCCAGGAATAGGTGCGCACCACCTCGCCGAGGAACAGCGGCGTGACGGCGATCACCAGGATCGTCGACTTGAGCGCAACGTTTCTGGCGTGCACCAGCGCATAAGCGAGCGGGTACCCGACGACGAGCGTGAACAATGCCGTGAGAAAGCAGATCCACACCGTATCGAGGAAGACGCGCGCGTAGAGCGGCCGCATGAGCGCTGCGAAATTTGCAAGCGTGAAGCCTCCCGCTTCGAGCGAACCGGGCACATAGGCGCGCAGGCTGTACTGCATCACTGCCGCCAATGCGGCGGCGAAGGCGAACGCGCACAGTACGGCCGGCGCTACGAAGAGGCGTAAGAACGGTCTAACCGCCGCTCGTCCGGAGCGGACGCTCGCGTACGCCATGCGGCCTCAGGCCGTCAATTCATGATGTTCTCGGCAAACCACTTGCGCCACTCGGCGGTCTTCTCCGCGCGCAGCTTGTGATCGATGATGATCGCTTGCTCGTTCCACTGGTCGGCCGAGGTGAACACGCCCGGCAATTTGGCGATGACCGGATCGAGCTTCGCATTGAGCACCACTGGGCTTCCCTTCTTGAAGTTGGCGACCTCGGCCTGCACTTGCGGGTCAAGCGCGACGTTGATGAATTTGTAGGCGAGGTCCGCCTTCTTAGAGCCTTTCATTAGGGCGACGGTGTCGATGCCGAGCACCGCGCCTTCTTTCGGAATGACGAGCTGGATGGGAACGCCCTCGCCTGCCATGTAGTGTGCGTTCATCGACAAGATCACCTGGACGGGCGTCTCGCCGTTGGCGATGAGCTGCTGGCTGTTCGCATCGTTGGTGTAGAAGGCTTTGAAATTCGGCTTGAGTTCTTTGAGCTTGGCTTGCCCTTTTTCCCACGTGGAAGCGTCACCGCCCGACAAGATCGCGGACACGACGATGAGATGACTGGGGTCGAAATCCGGCGCGGCGAGCTTGCCCTTGATGTCAGTTCTCCACAGATCCGCCCAGCTCTGGAATTCCACGCCTTTGAGCAGGTCGGGCCGATAGCCGATGGTATAGACATAGGCCCAGGTGCCGATGTGATACGGGCTGATCTTCGCCTGCTCGACGAGATTGCTGGCGTTGGGCACTTTTTTGAGATCGAGCGTCTCATAAAGCCCGTCGTTCGCATAAAGCCAGCCGACATGCGACGTGGTGAAGGTGACGTCGCTCTCAGGATTGCCCTTCGCGAGCTTCTCCTTGTTGAGCCGGTCGATCGTGCCGCCCGTGATGTATTCGACCGGCACGCCGGTGGCGGCCGTAAATTTCTTGCCGATGAGATTGTCCACCATGTCGCGCCAGCTGCCGCCCCACACGCTGACGACGAGCTTTTCCTGAGCGATAGCCTGAACCGGCGCCAGGAGCAGAGCCAAGGCGCCCATCATCATGCAAATCCGTTTCATGCTCTTAACCCTTCTGATTTGCTCGACGATCCGTTTGAAGCCAGACGGATTTTGCAAACGATCGAGCAACATCCCTCGATACCGGCTCGCGATTATTCGTTGAGACGACAGGGCTTGTCCAGCATCGCAACCGCATCGGCGGCGGTCCAGCGAGATTTCGTGCGGCGCTTGGTCCGCCCTCAAGGTTCAGGCTACATTGCCCCACGACGGGAGTGCGTCGCCATGGAAACGCGCCTGGAGCGGAAGAGCCGACCCAAACAGAAGCCGCCCGGCAATGTCGCAGCCGCCTATCTGGCTTTGCTGGCCGATCGCGGGGTCGACTATTTGTTCGGCAATGCCGGAACCGATTTTGCGCCGCTCATAGAAGCTTATGCGCAGGCGGCGCGAACCGGCGTTGCAGTTCCACGGCCGATCCTGGCGACGCACGAAAATCTCGCCGTCGCGATGGCGCACGGTTACGGCATGGTGTCTCGCCGCATACCCGCGGTTATGGTGCATGTCAGCGTCGGCACGGCAAACATGATCTGCGCCGCGTTGAACGCGGCGCGCGAGAACGTCGCAATTCTACTCACGGCGGGCAGGTCTCCGCTCACCGAGACGGGATTGCCAGGCTCGCGCGACGGCTACATCCATTGGGCGCAAGAAATGTACGATCAGGCGGGCATGATCCGCGAGGTCGTCAAATGGGATTATGAACTCAGAAACGCCGAGCAGCTGACGACGGTGATAGACCGCGCACTGGCAATCGCGGCCACTGAACCGCGCGGTCCCGTGTACCTTTCATTGCCGCGCGAGGTGATCGCCGCGCCGGCTTGCGAGCCGGAGCCGGCCTCGCCATCGCAGAGTGCTGTGGCGACCATTGCGGCTCCGGATGCAAGCGCGATTGCTACCGCTGCGCGCATGCTGGCGCGGGCGACATATCCGCTGATTGTGACGACGACCGCCGGAAGGGATCCGACGGCTTTCGCGGCATTGGCGCAGTTCACCGAGCGGTTTGCGATGCCGCTCGTCGAGCATCGCCCGCGCTACCTTTCGCTGCCCTCATCGCATCCGATGAACCTCGGATTCGACCCGGGCGGCCTCGTCCGGAAGGCCGACGCAATTCTAGTGCTCGAGAGCGATGTGCCCTGGATTCCCAGTCGAGCCGCGCCGAGCCGCGGTTGCAAGGTCATCCACTGCGGATTGGATCCCTTGTTCACACGCTATCCGATCCGCGGCTTCCCCTGCGATCTTGCAATTACCGGCAGCACGGCCGCAATCGTCTCCGCTTTGAGCGCGGCGCTCGAGGACAGTATGGATGATGACGCCATTGCGCGGCGACGGCGTTTCATCAGCAAAGAGCGCGAGGCGCTGGCGGCGACCCGAAAAACCGCGCTTGATGCCGCCGCCCGCAAGATGCCGCTCCACCCTGCGTGGGTGAGCCACTGCATCGACCGCGCGAAGCATGCCCGCAGCATCGTGATCAACGAATACACGCTGTTCCCTGAATATTGCTCGTTCGAAGCTCCGGATCTCTATTTTGGCTCGAGTTCCGCCTCCGGTCTCGGTTGGGGCGCCGCTGCCGCGCTGGGCGCCAAGCTCGCGCGTCCTGAAGCCCAAGTCTTGGCCGTCATCGGGGACGGCGCCTACATGTTCTCCAATCCCGCCGCCGTCCATCACGCGTCCGCCTTGCATGACCTGCCTGTTCTTTTCGTCGTCATGAACAACGCGATGTGGGGCGCGGTTGAGCGCAGCACGCTTGCCATGTATCCGGATGGATTTGCCGCGAAGAGCAATGATCCATGCTTCGTCGGGCTGGAAAAATTACCCGCGTTCGAGAAGATCTGTGAAGCGGCGGGCGGCTATGGCGAACGCGTCGAAGATCCGGGCGCGCTCCCCGCGGCATTGCAACGTGGCTTGTCCGTCGTGGCGAATGAGCGACGGCAGGCGCTACTGAACGTGATCTGCGGGCCCGGCGGAACGGCGTGACAGCGCCGAGGACGGCCCACCGACTCGGTGCAAAGTTTGCGCTAGTACAGGCCGCCGGTGCCGGTGCGGATCGCGCGATCGGCCTCGGGCGAAACAGCAAGCGGGCGCCCGTCTGGGTCGCTCACGCCGATCACTGCATAGTTGTCGGGCGGCGCGGTGCCCGGCTTGAAGGCTTCCAGGATCACCCGCTGATCGCCCGGTCCTGCGCGCATGCCGCTCTTGGGATCAACGCGGATGAGCTTGATGCCGGGCGGCACGCGGAACGGTACAGCCGGTTTGTCGGCAAGCGCGACCTTCATGAAATCACGCACGATCGGGGCCGCCAGCACACCGCCGGTAGCGCCACGGCCGAGGTGGCGCGGCTTGTCGTAGCCGAGATAGACGCCGACCACGAGATCGGGTGAGAAGCCGATGAACCAGGCATCCTTCTCGTCGTTGGTGGTGCCGGTCTTGCCGGCGATCGGTTTACCTACTTCCCTGACGACAGTTGCGGTGCCGCGCTGCACGACGCCTTCCATCATCGAGGTGATCTGGTAAGCCGTCATCGGATCGAGCACGCGCTCGCGCCTGTCAGCCAATGTCGGCTCGTTCTGGTTCTCCCACTTTTCCGCCTCGCAGCCGCGGCATTCGCGCGAGTCGTGCTTGTAGACGGTGTGGCCGTAGCGGTCCTGGATGCGGTCGATCAGAGTCGGCTGGATCTTCCTGCCGCCGTTGTCGAACATGGCGTAAGCGCCGACCATGCGAAGCAGGGTGGTCTCGCCCGCGCCAAGCGCGAACGAGAGGTATGGCGGCAAACTGTCGTAGACACCGAAGCGCCGCGCGTAGTCGCCGATCAGCGGCATGCCGATGTCCTGGGCGAGGCGCACTGTCATGACGTTGCGCGACTGCTCGATGCCGAACCGCAGCGTCGATGGCCCATAGTATTTCTTGGTGTAGTTTTCCGGCGCCCAGATGCCGGTGCCGGTGTCGATCTCGATCGGCGCATCGAGGACGACGGTCGAGGGCGTATAGCCATTGTCGAGGGCGGCGGCGTAGACGAACGGCTTAAACGAGGAGCCCGGTTGGCGCAGCGCCTGCGTGGCGCGGTTGAACTGGCTCTGGTCGTAAGAGAAGCCGCCGGCCATCGCCAGAACGCGCCCGGTCTGTGGATCCATGGCGACGATGGCGCCAGACACTTCCGGCACCTGACGCAGGCGGAACTGCCCGTCTTTGCCGGCAAGCGACTCGACATAGACGACGTCACCTGGCGCGAGCACCTGGGATACGTTGGTCGGCATCTTGCCGCGCGTCGGCCCGCTGGTCGGGCGCGCCCACTTTGCGCCCTCCAGCGCAATCGTGCCGGTCTCGCGCTGCTTCGAGAGCACACCACCGGGCTCGCGGGCCGGCTGCAAGCCGATGCGGGCCGATGCGTCGTCAGCTTCCAACACGACCCCGAGGCGCCACGGCGCAACGTCGGAGAGCGCCTTGACGTCGGCCAATTTGATTCCCCAATCGCCCGCCGGATCTAGTTTCTGGACGGGGCCGCGATAGCCCTGCTGCTCGTCGAAATTCACGAACCCGTCGACAAGCACTTTGCGCGCCAGCACCTGCATCTTGGGGTCGAGCGTGGTGCGCACCGACAGCCCGCCCTCGTAGAGCTTCTTTTCGGTGTAATTGTCGTAGATGTAGCGGCGGACTTCCTCGGCAAAATATTCAGCCGCGAAGATGTGTGCGCCGGTGGGCCGGTGCGTGATTTTCAGGGGCTCCTTCTTGGCCTTGTCTGCTTCTTGCGCGGAGATGTAGTGGTCCTCGGCCATGCGATCGATGACGTAATTGCGCCGCTCCAGCGCACGCTCGCGTTGACGAAACGGATGATAATTGTTGGGCGCCTTGGGCAGCGCCGCGAGATAGGCCGCTTCCGCCACCGATAGTTCGTGAACGGATTTATCGAAATAGAGGAGCGAGGCGGCGGCCACGCCATAGGCGCCCATGCCGAGGTAAATTTCGTTGAGATAGAGCTCGAGTATTCTCTCCTTGGGGAAAGCGCGCTCTATCTTCATCGCAAGCAGCGCTTCCTTGATCTTGCGCGAGAAGGAGAGCTCGTTAGTGAGCAGAAAATTCTTGGCGACCTGCTGGGTGATGGTGGAGGCGCCCTGCGGCCGCCGGCCGCTGCCGTATTGCTGGATATAGAGCACCGCGGCGCGGGCAATGCCGGAGAAATCAATGCCGCCGTGCTCGTAGAAATTCTTGTCCTCGGCGGCCACGAATGCGTTGATGACGAGTTTCGGCACCGCTTGGATGGGAATGTAAAGTCGCCGCTCGCGCGCATATTCGGCAAGCAAGGAGCCGTCGGCCGCGTGCACGCGCGTCATGACCGCAGGTTCATAGTCCTGCAGCTGGGAATAGTCCGGGAGCGATTGAGAGTAGTGCCACAGCAAGCCGGCAGCTGCGGCGACGGCGACGATGAATATGATCGTTCCGGCCGCAAACAATAAACCGAGAAAGCGAAGCAACAATCTCATGCCCGAAGGCCCCCTGCCCCGAACCGCCCAGGCCGCAATGTCTGACGATCACCCCTCGCCCGTCGGCTGCGATCGCCTCCCGCGAGATCTGCCCGCACCGGGTCCCCGACTCCTCCGTGCTGGGTCCAGCGCAGTAAGTCGCTCTGTTTTATGTTGAAACTGAGGCTAAACGGGCTCGAATCCGGTCAATTCTGGCCGCTTCTCTGCCCGTTTCCCGCCAGCCGCGGGCTCAAGAAGGCGTCTACCGCCCGGACGATCGCGTCGGCGGTGTGGTCGCGCCATTCGGCCGAGATGAGGGATTTCAAGTCGGCTTTGTTGGAGACATAGCCGAGCTCGACCAGCACCGAGGGGACATCGGGTGCCTTGAGCACGACGAAGCTCGCCGACTTCAGCGGGTGCTGGTGCAGCCGGGCGGCGTTCCTGAGCGTGCCCACGACCGTCTGGGCAAATTGCATTGAAAAGGTCTTGGTTTCGCGCCGGGCGAGACCGACGAGAATGTCGGCGACGTCTTTCTCCTCAGTCGAGAGGTCCAGGCCCGCGATCACGTCGGCCCGGTTCTCGGCTTCCGCGAGACGCGCCGCGCGGGCGTCGGAGGCTCTTTCCGACAGCGTGTAAACCGTGGCGCCTTGGGCATCGCCTTCCCTGCGCCGGAGCGCATCGGCATGGATCGAGATGAACAGCGCGGCCTGCCGCGCACGGGCGAACTGCACGCGCTCGCCGAGCGCCACGAAGGTATCATCGGTGCGGGTCATGAGTACGCGGTACTTGCCGGTCTTTTCGATCTTGTCGCGCAGCAGCAGAGAAAACTCCAAGACGATGGTCTTCTCCATCTCTCCGCTCGCCGCCCGCGTCCCGTTGTCGATGCCGCCGTGGCCGGGATCGATCACGATCAGCGGGCGGGAATCTCCATTAGGTTTGATCTCGACCTGCGAGTCCCCCTTGCTCCTCTGCGGCGCCCCACTATTGAGCGCGAGGTTGCGCATGAAGGAGTCGCGGTCCGTCGCCGTCAGATGCAGCACAAGACGTGCGGGCTGATCGTCTATCGCATCGAGAACGAAGGCCATGTCGACCTGAGCCGGCCGGGCGAGGTCGATGACCATGCGCGAGCCGCCCTGCATGACAAGCCCGAAACGGAACGCTTTGATCAGACCGCGGCCCACTTCCCCGGCCTTGGCCGGAAACTGGAACGCGACCTGCGGCATGTCCATGACCACCCGATAGGGATTGGCGAGCGTGAAGCTGCGGATCTCGATCTTGCGGCTCAAATCGATGATCAGGCGCGTTTGTGTATCGTCGCCGCCGAGCCGCACGTCGCTCGCCACTGGAAAATCGGCGGCCGCGCCTATCGGCGGCCCGGATGCGCCCGTTCGCTCGGCCGCGGAAGCGGCGCCCAGGACCGCTGCGCCAAAGAGACAAACCAAGATCGCCGCACGCACAGACATGGCTTTGTCGGCCCCTGCCAGAGTTTTACTCCATTACGGCGGCGCAGTTAACTCAAACCTAAAGTGTGCCGTCGCAGCCGCGCCGAAGGCCTCTGGCGCTCCCTTGCCATTGCCGATCGCCAGCCCTAATAAAGGGGTGCTGACGAGCTATAGTTCCGGTCGTGCCACGTTCGGACATCAGGCAGGCCGCAAAGACCGCTTCCTGACATGCGACGGGAGGGGATTTCGCGGAAAAATTTGATCGGCGGCCTCGCATGCGCGCGGGGCCGAGGGATCAACAAGCCGATGTTCTTGTGGACACCGCCGCGGTTGTCGGTGGCATATGCCGCGCGTGATGCAAGGCGGCGTATGCTCTCAAGCCGCTCTTCCCGAGTCGAACTTCGTCAGCCAAGAGAACCAGCGGCTGCGCTTGCCAGCGCTGCCGCCCCGCATGGGCCAAAGGTCATGCCACGACTGCACGTCGAGACCTCAACCGATTGCCGCCACAGCACCGTCGCCTCGCCGAGCGAGGCTACTGTGTCGGCTTCGATCTCGCGCGCGCATAACCCTTATCTTTTCACCCACAGTGGGGCCGGTCTGCGGTCGTGCCGTCTTGCGCCGTCCATCTGGCGGCGAACGGTGTGCCAACCGGCCATCAAGAGATTGGTCAATGTCCAACAAAATGCTCGTCGATGCGACCCATCCGGAGGAAACCCGGGTGGTTGTTCTGCGCGGCAATCGTGTCGAAGAATTCGACTTCGAGTCTGCCAGCCGTAA
>Ga0126377_10001635_pt1 | contig 14831 bp, 14 predicted proteins | sample PanSoiMetPlot_22_FD_92647 | JGI IMG/M metagenome (GOLD analysis project Ga0126377, IMG submission 92647) | Tropical forest soil microbial communities from Panama - MetaG Plot_22 | ecosystem: Environmental > Terrestrial > Soil > Tropical forest > Bulk soil | place: Panama | collected 2016-02-17
CGCCGTCGAGGACAACCCCGTCTACGCCGAGCACTGGGCCGGCCATCGCCCCGTCACGGTCACGATCGAGGAGGACCAGATCGTGATCCGCCGCGCGGGCGACGAGAACGGCGACGACGAGGAGTGACGATCAGGCCGGCGCGCCCGCCGGCTGCGTCCGCTGGCGCGTCCACTCGGCCAGGAACGGCTCGACGATCCGCACCCACCCGCGGTCGTTGAGGACGAGCTCCTGACGTTCGAGAGCCGTCACCGCGCTCTGCACGGTCGACGGCGACGGCAGCTCGTTGCGGCGGCGGTAGTCGGTCGTCAGCGCTCGGCCCGGCTCGACCGCCAGCGCCTGCAGCAGCAGCCGCTGCTGCGCGGAGGCGTGGTCCCACACCGTGGTGAAGTGGGCGTTCTCGGAACGCAGGACGCCGTCGAGCGCCCCAGCCACGAGCGACCGGTCGGCCGTGCCGCCCGACGGCGCGAGCTGCCACAGGAAGTAGCAGAGCTCCTGGGTGGCATACGGATGACCGGCGGTGATCTGAAGGACCGCGTCGACCGCCTCGGGCTCGATCGTGCGACCCGTGCCCGCGAAGCGCGCCGCGATGAACTCGCGAAACGCCTCCGGCGCGATCACGCCGAGCTCGACGGGCTTGGCGCTGCGCCAGAACGGCTCGTTCTCGTCGCTGAACAGCCGGCGCATCATGTGCCGCCGGCTGCCGAGGTAGACGTGGGCGACCTCGGGCTGCTCCTGGAACACGGCGCGCATGAGCCGGGGCAGCGCGGGGTCGATGTCGACGATCTCCTGGAACTCGTCGAAGATCAGCGCGACGCGCCGGCCGCGCTCGGCGCCGATCTCGCCGGGCAGGCGCAAGAGGTTCTCGAGCGTCGCGCGCAGGTCCTCAGGGCGGTGTTCTGCATCGAACCCGAACGAGAGGCGGCCGCTGTCGGGATCGACGTTCACGGTCGGCTTGATCCGCAGTGAGGCGAAGACGCGCAGGCGATCGAGCGCCTTCTCGCGCCGCGACGCGATGTCCTCGTGGATAGCGCGGGCGAGCTTCTCGGCCAGCTTGCCGACCGTCGGCGTCGTCATGAGGTCGACCGAGGCCACCAGCACCCGCTTGCGCACCAGGTCCTCGGCGACGCGCCAGATGAGCGACGACTTGCCGTAGCGGCGCGGCGCGAGGATGACGACGTCCTGGCCGTTGCGGATGTCGGCCCGCAGCTCGGCGATCTCCTCCTCGCGGTCGGTGAACGCGTCGTCGAGCGCCAGCGCGCCGTAGCGGAACGGGTTCGTGTCGCCGTCGCTCGCCATCGTCGTCCTTACCTAGAACGACATTATTGCGATCTAGGTAAAACGCTACTCAGCGTCGTCAGCCGGCAACGGCCACGACGCCTCCAGGGCCTGGCGGAGCACATCGTGCAGCCGCGCGCGCTGGGCGGGGTCGAGATGACCGAGGAGCTCGTCCTCGATCCGCGCCGCGAGGGCGTCGCCACGGGCCAGGAGCCGGCGTCCCTTGGGCGTGAGCCGCACCACCGACCGGCGGCGGTCGGCCTCGTCGCGCCGCCGCTCGGCGAGGCCGTCGCGCTCGAGCTCGTCGATCACGGCGACGAGCTGCGCCGGCAGCAGGCCGCACAGGCGCGCCAGCTCGGCCTGCGAAGTGGGCGCATCGGACTGCAGCACGGCCAACGTGGTGTACTCGCGGCCGGTCAGCCCCATCTCCTCCAGCGGGCGCTCGGCCCGACGCATGATCTCGCTGCCCAGCTTGTGCATGAGCAGCGCCGGCCGCTCGGCCACGCCGCGCGGCAGCCCGCCGCCGCGGGCCGGTTCGGCGCGAGTGTCGACGGTCGCCATGCCAAGACATGATATCCGCGTTAACGATTCAGAACTTGAACGATCTCGCGGGAGCCGCTACCGTTGCGAAATCAAATCGTTCTAAATCAGAACGATTCTCGATTCGAAAGGACCGCTCCCCGTGCCCTCCTCCGATCCTCGCCGCTGGTATGCACTCGCCGTCCTCGCGCTCGCGCAGTTCATGGTCGTCCTCGACGTCACGATCGCCAACGTCGCGCTCCCCGCGATCCGCGCCGATCTCGGCTTCTCCACCGACGGCCTGCAGTGGGTCATCAACGCCTACACGCTCACGTTCGGCGGGCTGCTCCTGCTCGGCGGCCGCGCGGCCGACCTGCTCGGCCGGCGGCGCATGTTCCTCACGGGCCTGGCGCTCTTCGCGACGGCGTCGCTCGCGGGCGGGCTGGCCGGATCGCCGGGCGTGCTCGTCACTGCACGGGCGATCCAGGGCGTCGGCGCCGCGATGCTGTCCCCCGCCGCCCTCGCGATCGTGATCGTCACCTTCGCGCCCGGCCGCGAGCGCAACCTGGCCCTCGGCGTCTGGGGCGCGCTCGCCGGGCTGGGCGGGACTGTCGGCGTCGTGCTCGGCGGCCTGCTCGTCGACCAGCTGGGCTGGGAGTGGGTGTTCTTCGTCAACGTGCCGATCGCCGTGGTCGCGGCCGTCGCGACGCCGCTCCTCGTCGGGGAATCCCGCGACGCCGGGGCCCCGCGCAACTTCGACCTCGCCGGCGCGCTGCTCGCCACCCTCGGCGTCACGGCGATCGTCCTCGGCGTCATCCGCACCGACGCGGCCGGATGGGGCTCGGCCGAAGTGCTCGGGCTCTTCGGGCTCGGAGTCGCGCTCGTGGCCGGCTTCGCCGCGGTCGAGGCGCGGGCGCAGGCTCCGCTGCTTCCGCTGTCGCTGCTGCGCGCCCGTGGGCTGCCGAGCTCGGCCGTTGCGCTCGCGGTCAACGGCGGCGCATTCCTGGGCATGTTCTTCCTGACCGCGCTGTACCTCCAGAACGTGCACGGCGACAGTGCGCTCCAGGCCGGCGTGCACTTCGTGCCCATGGGCATCGCCGCGATCGTCGGCGCAGCGGCGGCCTCGAACCTCGTCACGCGCATCGGCACGAGGCCGGTGTTCGCGGCCGGATCGGCCGTCATGGCGGCCGGGCTGTACCTCCTGTCGCGAGCCGGCGCCGATGCTTCCTATGCGGCGGACCTCCTGCCCGCGTTCCTGATCATCGGCGCCGCGCTGCCGTTCATCGGCGTGCCCAACCAGATCACGGCCGTGTCGTCGGTGCCCCACGCGCTCGCGGGTGCGGCGTCGGGCACCGTGACCGCCGCCTTCCAGATCGGCGGCGCGCTCGGCCTCGCAGTCGTGACGACGCTGGCCAACTCGCGCGTGACCGATGCGATCGCCGGGGGCGCCTCGCAGCCCGAGGCGCTGACCGCCGGCTTCGAGCGCGGGCTACAGGTCGCGGTGGTGCTGGCCGTGGCGAACCTCGTGCTGGCCGTCATCGCGGCGCCGCGGTTGCGGCCCGACGCCGAGGCGGTGGTGGCCGCCGAGGCCGGCGCGTGATGGCTAGGGCTCGGGTTCCAGGCGCCGGCCGCCGGCGAAGTCGACCGCCTCGCGAACGTAGCGGGCGAAGGCCGCGTCGCAGGTCGTGCGTGCGTCCCACGCCCACGGCGCGCCCGGCGCGACGGCGACCGCGACGTCCAGGCACCAGCCGGTACCGCTGTCGTAGAGGTCGGCCAACTCGTCGACGGTGAACGGACCGCCCAGGCGGCGGCGCAGCTCGGCCTGGATGCGCGCGGTCACGCGCTCGAGCGCGGGGCGCTCATGCGGCGGGGCGTCGGCGAGGCGGCGCTCCCCCTCCCGCCACTGGTGAATCGCGATCTCGAAGCTCACTGCGCCCAGGCTAGCGAGGCGCGCGGAGCGCCCTGCGGCGTCAGGCTACGGGCCCTTGGGCAGGTGCTTGACCACGTAGGGCCGCTCGCCGGGACGGACCATCCCCAGCCGCCGAGCCTCGCGCTCGAGCGCCGACGGGTTGCGCAGCGCGGCGCGGTGCGCGCGGAGCTTCGCGTTCTCGCGCTGCAGCGCCGAGACCTCGGCCCGGCGGTGCTTGGCCTCCTGCAGCGTCGACCAGTACGACCGCGCGGGGCCGATGTAGAGGGCGAGAACGCCGAGCAGGACGGCCAGCATGGCCACCCGCGAGACCCGGTCCCAGCGGATGCCGGCGGTGCCCCCGGGCAGGACGCGGGGTCGCGCACGGAGGCGCGAAGTGGGCGCACGGCGAGACGCGCGGGCGGGACGAGCCTGAGCCATTGAAGTCGCGTTCGTGGCCTGCGCGCCTGATCCTGCCAGCGCAAGCGGATGTTCTAGGGGCGGTGCGGGAGACCGTGGCGGCGACGCCCGCGCCGCGTCTTGACGTCGGTGCCCCCGAGGATCGACACCGTCTTGACGTGCACGACGGGCGCCCCGGGCGGCGGTTCGGGCCCCTCGAGCCGCAGATCGTCGCCGCCCAGCAGCGCGAAGCTCGACAGCTCGACGTGCACCCCCTCCGGCACGATAATGTCCGAGCCGCCGAGGATCGAGATCACCGTGATGGTGACCTCGGGCGCCGCGAGGGTCGCCTCGCGCAGATCGAGGTCGGCCCCGCCGAGCACGTTGAGCACGGTCAGGCGCTCGGCCACGCGCCAGCGCCCGCTGCGGTCACCGCCCCCGAGGACGCCGAGCAGGAAGCTGGTCCCGCCGCCGCGCTCGACGTCCATCGATCGCGTGGTCGCGGGCAGGTCCGCGGTGAGCGGCTCGAGGTCGGCGAGCGTCGCCGCGGCGTAGGCGGCGTCGATGCGCTCCGTGAGCTCCTCGACCGAGAGCCGCCCGTCGGCGGCCGCCTCGCGCAGCCGCGTGACGGTCTCCTCGCGCTCGGCGTCCGACGCCCTGGTCACGAGCGGAAGGCCGAGCGTCCTGGATAGGTCGCGTCGCCGCCGAGCTGCTCCTCGATGCGCAGCAGCTGGTTGTACTTCGCCACGCGGTCCGAGCGCGACGGCGCGCCGGTCTTGATCTGCCCGCACCCGGTGGCGACCGCGAGGTCCGCGATGGTGACGTCCTCCGTCTCGCCCGAGCGATGCGACATGACCGACGTGTAGCCGGCCTCCCGCGCCATCCGCATCGCGTCGAGCGTCTCGGTCAGCGTCCCGATCTGGTTGACCTTGACGAGGATCGAGTTGGCGACACCGGTGTCGATGCCGCGCTTCAGGCGCTCGGTGTTGGTGACGAAGATGTCGTCCCCCACCAGCTGCAGGTGCTCGCCGAGGCTCTCGGTGAGCGCCTCCCAGCCGCCCCAGTCCTCCTCCGCCATCCCGTCCTCGAGCGAGACGATCGGGTACCGACCGACCAGCTCACCCCAATAGGCGGTCAGCTCGGCGGCGCTCAGTGTGCGCCCCTCGTGCTCGAGCACGTAGGCCCCATCTGAGTAGATCTCGCTGACAGCGGGATCGAGCGCGATGGCGACGTCCTCGCCGGGCGCGTACCCGGCCGCCTCGATGCCCGCGATGAGCATCTGCAGCGCCTCCTCGTTGGACCCGAGGTTCGGGGCGAAGCCACCCTCGTCGCCGACGCCCCCGCCGAGCCCGCGGTCGTGCAGCGTCTTCTTCAGCGCGTGGAACACCTCGGCGCCCATCCGCAGCCCCTCGGAGAAGCTCGGCGCGCCGACCGGGACGACCATGAACTCCTGGAAGTCGACCGAGTTGTCGGCGTGCGCGCCGCCATTGAGGACGTTCATCATCGGCACCGGCAGGACGTGCGCGGCATCGCCGCCGAGGTAGCGCCACAGCGGGAGGCCCTCCTCGGCCGCCGCGGCGTGTGCCGCCGCGAGCGACACGCCCAACACGGCGTTGGCGCCGAGGCGCGACTTGTTCGGCGTGCCGTCGAGCTCGATCAGCGCGCGGTCCAGGCCCGCCTGATCGGTGGCGTCGCGCCCGTTGACGGCCTCGGCGATCTCGCCGTTGACGTTGCCCACCGCCTTCGTCACGCCCTTGCCCCCGTACGCGCTGCCGCCGTCGCGCAGCTCGGTGGCTTCGAACTCGCCGGTCGACGCTCCGCTCGGCACCACCGCCCGCCCCGCCGCGCCCGACCGCAGGACGAGCTCGACCTCGACGGTCGGGTTGCCGCGGCTGTCGAGCACCTGGCGTGCGTGCACCTTGTCGATCTGGCTCAAGTGATTCTCCTCGTGATGTCGGGCGTGGAATGCCGGGATGCCGGCGCCGTCAGGCAAGGACGCAGGAAGGGAGCTGTGCCGGGGCACAGCCCCGACCGAGGACGCGGCCTGACGGTGATCGGCGCCCGCCAGTCCGCGGTCGACATCGCGAGGGGGATCACTCGTTGATCCTCGCTTGGATGTAGTAGGGCAGCTTGTCTTCCGGGGTCAGCGCCTCCCAGTCGACGCCGGCTTCCGAGGCCAGCCGCTCGGCTTCCTCGACGCGCCCGCGAAAGCGCCCGCTCGCGGAGCGCAGCGCAAGCTCGGGATCGACGCGCAGCTTGCGCGCGACGTTCACGGCGGCGAAGAGCAGGTCGCCCACCTCGTGGAAGACGGCGTCGCGGTCGGCGCCCGCGGCCTCGAGCTCCTCGAGCTCGCCGCTCACCGCGTCGTAGGGCACGCGGTCGAAGTCGAAGCCCGAGCTCGCGGCCCGCCGCTGGACCTTGCGGGCGTGCAGCAGCGCCGGCAGGTTCTCGGGGACCTCGCCGAAGATGCCGTCCTCGCGTCCGGGCTCGGCGCGCTTGATCTGGTCCCAGTTGCGCAGGACCTGCCCGGCCGTCTCGGCCTCGACCTCGCCGAAGACGTGGGGATGGCGGCGGATGAGCTTCTGGCGTACGTGCTCGGCGACGCGCGCCATGTCCCCCGCGCCGCGCTCCTCGAGCAGCAGCGACAGGAAATGGACCTGGAAGAGGACGTCCCCGAGCTCGTCGAGGAGCTTCGCGTCGTCGCCGTCGTTGGCGGCGTCGGCGAGCTCGTAGGCCTCCTCGACCGTGTGCGGCACGATCGAGCGCTCGTCCTGCTCGCGGTCCCAGGGGCACTCGCGCCGCAGGCGGCGGGTCAGCTCGTCGAGACGGGCGACGGCGGCGGCGACATCTGGCTGCGGCGGCACAGCCCGCAGCCTAGAGACCGAAAGCGGGACCCGCCTCGCCCCGGCCACGTGGCCGGGCTCGGCACCCGCTCAGGACGTCGCCGCCGTCCGGCTACGGTGTCGTCGACGTCGTCGAGGGCGGCGGCTGCGGAGCCTGCTGCTGCTGCTGCGTGCTCGTCGTCGCCGCCTGCTTGGGTGCGTTCTTGCAGTCGTCGACCTGGTAGCCCTTGCGGCAGTCGGTCTCGGCCTTGTAGCGCTTGCGGTAGTCGTCGCCGAACTTCTTCAGCGCGTTCTGCTGACCCTGCTGCTGGAGGATCTGCTTGATCGAGGCCTTGGACTCCTCGAGCGACTGCTGCTTGGCCTTCGTGACCTTCGCGACCTCGAAGACGTACCAGCCGAACTGCGTCTTGATCGGGCCGCTGAGCTTGCCCTTGTCCGCGGCGAACACCGCGGTGTCAAGCGCCTTCTCCTGCTGGCCCTTGGCGACGCCGGGGAGCGAGCCGCCGTTGGACTTCGAGGCGGTGTCGATCGAGTACTTCTTGGCCACCGACTTCCACGACTGCCCGGACTGCAGCGCCTTCTTGGCCTGCTCGGCCTGCGCCTTCTGCTTGGTCAGGACGATGCGCAGGTCGCGGCGCTCGGGCGAGGCGAAGCGCGACTGGTTCTTGTTGTAGTAGGCCTGGATCTGGGCGTCGGTGACGTTGTCCTTGCCCTTGGTGATCTTCGCCGTGATCTTGTTCTGCAGTTGCTGGACGCGCTGCTGGAACAGGACGTCCTCGTTGGTCAGCCCGGCGTTCTGCAGGAACTTCTCGTAGCTGCCCTTCTGGGTGAACTGCTGCTTCTTGATGTCGTCGATCTGCTTCTGCAGTTCCTTGTCCGTGATGCTGACCTTCTGCTTCGTGGCCTCCTGGTCAAGCCACGTCGAACGGATCAGGAAGCCCAGGACCTCGGTCTTGAACTGGCTGTACTGCTGCTGGCACTGCGACTTGAACTGCGCGTCGGTCGGCTCGGGCTGGCCCTTGGCCGGCTTGGCCGCCGTCTTCTTCGCCTGTGCGATGCACTGCTTGAAGTCGGGTGCGTCGGGAACCGTGGCGGTCTTGGCCGCGTTTGGGTTCGTTTGGGCGGCCGTGGAGATCGCGATGATCTTCATCCAGTGATCAAACGTGTCGCGTTTGATCGTCTGGTCGCCGACGGTGGCGACGGAGTTGCCGGGGATGGCGCCGCCGCCGCATGCGGTGACGCCGATGGCGACGGCCGACAGCGCGGCAGCCGCAAGTGCGGTTCGCTTGTGCAAAGTCATGTAATCCGAGGTACGGGGACGGCGGACGAGCGGGTCATGGTAGCCACCTTTATCTAGGCTGCCGCCGCTTCATATGAAGGTGCGGTTACGGCGAGCAGCGCGTCTGCCGCCGCCACAACGATCCGGAAACGCCCTTCGGCGTCGCGCGGGACGCGGAAACTGACCTGGCTGCGGCCCGGCTCATACCGCGCGTCGGGCACCCGCTCGCGCAGCTCGTCGGCCTGCTCGGGCGTGAGCTCCATGGGCGTCGCGGCAAGCGTCTCGCCGCGGAACGACACCGCTCGCGCGCCCGCGCGGCCGAGCTTGATCCGCGCCTGCTGCAGCGCGATGAGGTTCTCAAGTGGCTCTGGCACGGGGCCAAAGCGGTCTTCGAGCTCGTCGCGCAGCTGCGCGAGGTCGGCGACATCGCGCGACGCCGCGACGCGGCGGTGCACATCGACCTTGGCCTGCTCGTAGGGGACGTAGTCGGCCGGGACGTACGCATCGACGTTGACGTCGAGGCGCACCGGCTCGGGCTCCTCGTCGCCGGCAGTGCCGTCCGTCGCCGCGACCGCCTCGTCGAGCATCGCGAGGTACAGCTCGAAGCCCAGCGCGGCGACGTGGCCGGACTGTTCGTCACCTAACAGGTTGCCGGCGCCGCGGATCTCCAGATCGCGCATCGCGATCTTGAACCCGGCGCCCAGCTCGGTGTAGTCGCTCAGCGCGCTGAGGCGCTTCGTGGCCTCCTCGGTCAGGGCCGCGGCGCTCGGGTAGAGGAGGTATGCGTAGGCGCGCTCGCGCGAGCGTCCGACCCGCCCGCGGATCTGGTAGAGCTGGGCGAGCCCGAAGGCATCGGCGCGCTCGATGACGAGGGTGTTGGCCTGCGGGATGTCGATGCCCGACTCGATGATGCTCGTGGCCACGAGCACGTCGGCCTCGCCGCGCAGGAAGCTCAGCATCCGCCGCTCGAGGACCTTCTCGTCCATCTGGCCGTGGGCGACCTCGAAGGTCACGCCGGGGCACAGGCCGCGCAGGCGCTCCGCGGTCTCGTCGATCGTCTCGACCCGGTTGTGGACGAAGAACGCCTGCCCGCCGCGCTGCTTCTCGCGCATGATCGCCTGCTTGACGAGCCCCTCGTCGTATTCGCCCACGTAGGTCTTGACCGGGCGCCGGCCCTCCGGAGGCGTCTCGATGACCGAGATGTCGCGCATCCCGGCCAGCGACATCTGCAGCGTGCGGGGGATCGGCGTGGCGCTCATCGCGATGACGTCGACCTTGAGCTTGAGCTGGCGCAGCAGCTCCTTCTGCTTGACCCCGAAGCGCTGCTCCTCGTCGACGACCATGAGGCCGATGTCCTTGCCGCGCAGGTCGCGGCCGAGGAGACGGTGGGTCCCGATGAGGATGTCGACCTTGCCGTCGTTGAAGGCGGCGATCGCGTCGCGCTGCTCCTTCGGCGAGCGGAAGCGGCTGACGTGCTCGATGGTGAACGGGTAGTCGTTGAGCCGCTCGGCGAACGTGCCGTAGTGCTGCTGGGCGAGGATCGTCGTCGGCGCGAGCACCAGCACCTGCTTGCCGTCGTCGGCCGCCTTGAAGGCCGCGCGCAGCGCGACCTCGGTCTTGCCGTAGCCGACGTCGCCGCAGATGAGGCGGTCCATCGGCTGGGCGCGCTCCATGTCGGTCTTGACCTGCTCGATGGCGTCGCGCTGGTCGGCGGTCTCCTGGTAGGGGAAGCGCGCCTCGAAGTCGCGCAGCCAGTCGCTGTCCTCGGGGAACGGGTGGCCGGTGCGGCGGCGCCGCTCGGCGTAGAGGTTCAGCAGCTCGCCCGCGAGCTCCTGCGCGGCGCGGCGGGCGCGCGCCTTCATCGCCTCCCACGCCTTGCCGCCGAGCTTGCTCAGCGGCGGATGGCTGCCGCCCGCCCCGACGTAGCGCGTGATCTTGGCGAGCTGGTCGACCGGCAGGAAGACCCGGTCGGTACCGGCGTACTCGAGCTCGAGGTAGTCGCGGGTCACGCCGGCGACGGTCTTCGTGTCGAAGCCGGCGAAGCGGGCGATCCCGTGGTCCTCGTGGACGACGATGTCGCCGGTCCTGAGGTCGGCGAACGACCGCAGCGCGCCGCGGCGCCGCGTCGGCCGCGCCGGGCGCTCGGCGCGGCGGCGCCGGAACAGCCGATGGTCGGGGATGACCGCGAGGTTGATCCCGGCGGCGATGAAGCCGTCGCGCAGCGCGGCGCGCGCGAACTGCAGGCCGTCGCCGCCGTCCCATGACGCGCGCAGGCGCGCGAGGTTGTAGGCGGCGCGCTCGCCGTCGCCGCGGCGCGCCCAGGTGACGACGGTCCGGTACTGCGAGCGCACGAGCTTCTCGAGCTCGGGCTCGGCCTCGCGGAGCGAGCGCGCGGCGAGGTCGGCGGCCTGGGCGCGGAACTCGATCGGCTGGTCGGCGGAGATCGAGCTCAGGCGCGCGCCGGCGCGGGCGTCGAGCGCCTCGGTGATCGCCTCGGGCTTGACGTAGAGGTGGTGGGCGTCGTCGTCGTGGAAGGCGGCGCAGACGTCCTGCCAGTGATCGGCGAGCGCGGGCGCGACGTCCTCGTCGGCGGCGATCACGACCGCCGCGTCCCGCGGAGCGAGGTCGAGGAAGGCGTGGAAGCGGTCGACGGGGAGCAGCTCGGCGACGTCGGGGCGGTCCTCGGCGTCCTCGAGCGCGGCGATCTCGGCGAGCTCGCGGTGCTCGGGCGCGAGCTCGGCAGCGGGAGCGATCTCGATCGTGTCGGTCTCGCCGAGGCTGCGCTGCGTGAAGGTGGAGAAGTAGCGGATCGACTCGACCTCGATGTCGAAGAGGTCGATGCGGACGGCGCGGTCCTCGGTGGCCGGGTAGAGGTCGAGGATGCCGCCGCGGATCGCGAACTGGCCGCGGTCGTCGACCTGGTCGACGCGCTCGTAGCCCGCGGCGACGAGCTCGTGGCCCACCTCGTCGAGGTCGAGCAGGTCGCCGACGCTGATCGTGAACGACTGCGGGCGCAGCTCGGGATCCGGGACCTTCTCGGACAGGGCGACGGCGGAAACGACGACGACCGGCGGCTCGTCGCCCGGACGCAGCAGCGCGTCGAGCGCGGCGACCCTGAGGCCCACGAGGTGCGGCGGCGGCGCGAGGTGCGACTCGTACGCGACGCCGCGGCTCGGATAGAAGCGGACGGGCCGCGGCTCGAGCCAGGCGCGCAGGTCGGCGGCGAGGTCGCGGGCCTGGCGATCGTCGCCCGCGACGACGAGGACGGGCCGGTCGCCGCTGGCGTTGTCGGCGAGCGCGGCGACGACGTACGCGCGCATCGACTGCGACACGAACGCGCTGCCACCGTCCCGGATCAGCGCGGCGCCGTCGGGGTTCTCTTGGAGGCGTGCGAGGAGCGGTCGAAGTGCCATTTGGGGCAGCGCAAACGACCGCTCACGAGGGCCGGCGGCCGTCCTCGATTCACTGTAGCGGGCGGCCGTTGGGCCGCCCGCTGGATGAGCGTTTAGGTGGCCGGGTGCGTGCCTCCGTGATGGCCGACCCGGCGCACCACGAAGCCGGCGAGGACGAGCACGATGACCACGCCGATGATCGCGCTCAGGATGCCTCCGAGGTCGAAGGCATCGTTGTCGCCGATGCCGAGCAGCCTCGTGAAGATGAGGTAGCCGACAAACGCGCCGACAAGGCCGAGGACGATCGACACGGCCCACGACTTCGGACCTGACATGTCCTGGAAGACGTCGTTCGGCACCAGCGCACGACCAATGAAGCCGGCAACGAGACCAAGGATGAGAGCCCCGATCATGTCCCGCTCCTTTCGGGGAGATTGTGCGGTGTTCTACCCGTTCCCGGCGGCGACGTTACGTGGTTGCAGGGGCTGCAGCGATCGCTGCACGCGGGTGCGCGGCTACGCGACCGCGTCGATGTTGAGGCGCACGTAGTCGATCGTGATCGGCGGGCCGCCGAGGCGCTCGATGACCTCGTCGACGAACGGCGCGCGCAGCTCGTCCGGCAGGCGGCCGAGGTGGGCGCCGAGGTTGATCTCGGTGAGGTAGGCGTGCGGGTCGTCGGGCGTGACCGGGCGGTCCATGAGCCAGGCCTTGGCCCGGGCGAAGCCGGCCGCGCGAAGCCCCCGCTCGGTGTCCTCGGGGGTGGCGAAGTTCCACGGCCCGCGCCAGCCGTCGAAGTGGTCCGCGAACGGCGCAGTGGCCATCGTTTCGCGGGCGGCGGCGTGGACCGTGGCGATGTTGCCGTGGCCGCCGCACTGGGCGACGAGCAGGCCGCCGTCGCGCAGGTGCGCGCGCAGGCGGGCCAAGAGGGCGCCGTGATCGGCGATCCAGTGGAAGGTGGCGGTCGACAGGATCGCGTCGGCCGTTGTGCCGAGGTCGAAGGTCGAGAGGTCGGCGACGTGCAGCTCGGCGCGGTCGCCGAGCCGCTCGCGGGCCGCGTCGATCATCGACGCCGACGCGTCGACGCCGATGACGCGGCCGCGAGGGACGCGCTCGATGAGCGCCTCGGTGACGCGGCCGGAGCCACAGCCGGCATCGATGACGGTCTCGTCGCCCTCGAGCGGGAGGCGGTCGAGGACCTCGCGGCCCATCGCCTCCATCGGGGTCGAGAGGCGGTCGTAGGTGGCGCCATGCCAGGAGCGGACTTCAGGCATGGGCGTACGTTATCACGTACGAGCGTTAGTTTTTACGACCAAAGAGGCGCTTGAAGAATGCCTTGATCCGGTCCCAGAGGACGCCGAAGAAGAGCGAGAAGCCCTGGACGGGCTTGGCGGGCGCGGGCGCGGGTCGCGCCGCGGTCGGCGGGGGGACCGACCCGGTGCGGGGCGGAGCGGCGGGCGGGGCCGGCTCGCCGGGCGCCGCTGCTGCGGGCTCGGCGGGCGCGGCCGGGTCGGCCGGAGCGGCTGCCGCCGACTCAGCGGGTGCAGCGGGCTCCGCCGCCGCCGACTCCGGCTCCGCCGCAGCGGCTCCGTCACCGTCCGGTGCGCGCGGCGGCCACGGCGCCTGCGCCGGCTGCAGCGGCTCGTCGGCGGCCTCTTGCCCGGGCAGCGGCGCCGCCGTCGCGGCCTCGGCAGCCGCCGCCGCGGGCGCAGCCGCCGCGGCGGCCGGCGCCGCCTGCTCCGCCGCCAGCGTCGCCTGCAGGCACTGCGCGAAATCGCGCATGAGCCGCTTCGAGATGTCCTCGATCATCCCGCCGCGCCCGAAGCGGGCGAGGCGGCCGGTGATCGTGAAGTCGGTGACGACGTCGACCTGCGTCTCCTCGCCCTGCTGCGCCATCGTGCTGACGATCGTCGCGTGCGCCCCGCCCTGGCCGCGCTTGTCGGTCCCGTTGGCCTTCATCGTCGCGGTACGCGAGGCCTCGTCGAGCGACTCCATCTGCAGCGACCCGCGGTAGGCGGCGGTCGCCGGGCCGAGCTTCACGCTGAACGTGCCCTCGTACCCGCCTTCGGGGGTCTGGCCGGTGATCTCGGCGCCCGGCAGGCACGGAGCGACCCGCTCGACGTCCACAAGCATGGCCCACACCTGCTCCACCGGGGCGGTCACGGTGAACGATTGCTCGAGCTTCATGCGCGCAGCTCCTCCAGGTCCTCGGGGGTGTCGACGTCGCCGGGCCGGCAGTCGCGGCCGGCCTCGACGGTCAAGACGGGGTGGGCGGCCAGCAGCTCGCGGGCGCCCACGTCGCCGCGCAGACTACGCACCTCGTCCATCAGCCATCGGCTCAGGGCGACCGGATGCCCGGGCTCGCCGTCGTAGGTGGTGCGTACCGCGGCGACCCAGTCGCCGGCGGCCGCGGCCTCATCGGTCACCCACGAGATGACCTGCGGCGTGATCCGCGGCTGGTCGCCGAGCGTGACGATGGCCCAGTCGACCTCGTCGCCGAGCGCCTCGATGCCGCAGCGAAGGGAGGCCGCCATCCCATCCGCCCAGGCGTCGCAGACGACGGTCTCGGCGCCGCGGAAGTCGACGGCCTCACGGATGTCGTCGGCGCGCGCGCCGAGCACGACGACGGCGCGCTTGATGGCGAACACGTCGACCATCGCGCTGACCGCGTGCTGCAGCAACGGCACGCCGTCGAGCTCGGCGAGTTGCTTGGGCGACCCGAACCGCGACGCGCCGCCCGCCGCGAGAATCAGGCCTGCGATCAATCAACCACCTCGTGGATGCGGCCGCGCGCCTGCGACAGCGGCCCGCCCTCGCGGCCCCGTCGCCGGGCGACGATCTCGCCCATGATCGAGAGCGCCGTCTCCTCCGGCGTCAGCGCGCCGAGGTCGAGCCCGATCGGCGCGTGCAGGCGCTCGAGGTCCTCGTCGGTGAACCCGAGCGCCCCGAGGCGCTCGCGGCGCTTGGCCTGCGCGCGGTGCGAGCCCATCGCCCCGACGTAGGCCGCGTCGGAGCGCAGCGCGATCTGCAGCGCGGCGTCGTCGAGCTTGGGGTCGTGGGTCAGGACGGCGATCGACGTCGCGCGATCGATCCCGCCGAGGCGCTCGAACGCCTGGTCCGGCCAAGCGGCGATGACCTCCTCCGCGTCCGGGAAGCGGTCGGGCCGCGCGAAGAACCCGCGCGGATCGATCACGTAGGGCCGCCAGCCGCTCACGCGCGC
>Ga0126377_10001636_pt1 | contig 14827 bp, 8 predicted proteins | sample PanSoiMetPlot_22_FD_92647 | JGI IMG/M metagenome (GOLD analysis project Ga0126377, IMG submission 92647) | Tropical forest soil microbial communities from Panama - MetaG Plot_22 | ecosystem: Environmental > Terrestrial > Soil > Tropical forest > Bulk soil | place: Panama | collected 2016-02-17
ACCTCGCCCACATCGTGTCGCTCCCGGGGCTCGATGCGTGGGAGGCGGCCACCGAGGACGCGCGCGCCCGCCTGGCCGGCGCGCGCGCGCCGGCCGACGATCGCATCGTCATCGTCGGGCTCGACGACCGCACGCACCGCGAGATGCCGGATCTGTTCCAGACGCGGCGCGGAGTGGCCCGCCTGCTCGACGCGGTCGCGGCGCAGCGGCCGGCCGTGGTCGGGCTCGACATGTTCTTCGCCAGCCCCGAGGAGCGGCTCGACCCGGCCGTCGTTGCGAAGGTGGACCAGGCGCTGGCCGCCCTCGCGGCGGAGGCGGCGCCCTCCCCTGCCGCGCAGGCCGCGGGCGGCGCGCTGGCCGCGGTGAAGGACGAGCTGCGCGGCGACGAGCTCCTCGCCGCCGCGGTCGCGCGCGCGGCGCACCTTCACCTGGCCTTCCTGCTCCACCTGGACGAGGAGGCGCCGCGGCGCCGCATCGCCCCGCCGGCCGGGATCGCGCGCGCGCGGCTGGGCGAGGCGGTGATCACCGATCAGCCGACCGGGCGGCGGCCGGCCCGCGCCGCGGCCGTCACCGCGTCGCTGCCTGCGATCGGCGGGGGCGCGGCCGGGGCCGGCTTCGTCAACATCACGCCCGATCCGGACGGCGGGCTGCGCCGCGTGCCGCTGGTCATCGAGTACGGCGGCGCCTGCTACGCGGCGTTCGGCCTGGCCATCGCGCTGGCCGCGTCGGGCAGCGGCGCCGACGACGTCACCTACGTGACCGGCGACGATTTCGTCGAGCTGGGCGGGGGCGAGCGCATCCCGATCGATCGGCGCGGCCGCGCGTCGCTGTCCTATCTCGGGCCAGCCCGCACGTTCCCGCACGTGTCGGCCGCCGACGTGGTGAGCGGCGCGGCGGCGGGCGCGCTGACCGGGAAGATCGCGCTCATCGGCTACACCGACGCGGCCCGCGACACCATCGTCCAGCCGTTCGACAGCGTCACCACCGGCATCGAGGGCCACGCCACCCTGGTCCACAACATCCTGCACGGCGAGCTCCTGCGCCGCGCCGGTCCGCTCGCCGAGCTGCTCCTGGTCGCCGCGCTCGGCGCCGTCATCGCCCTCCTCCAGCTGCGGCGCGTGCGCCAGCGCGGCGCGTGGGCGGTCGGGGTCGGCGCGCTCGTCGCCGTCGTCGCCTGCTTCGCGGCCAGTCAGTATCTCTTCACCGCCCGCGCGACGCTCGTCCCGGTGGTGCCGCCGGTCGTGGCCGCCATCGTCGCCGCCGCCGCCGCCCTGTCCACCGCGCTGGCCACCGAGGGGCGCGAGAAGGCGCGGCTGCGCTCGGCATTCTCCCGCTACGTGCCGCCCGGCGTGGTCGAGCGCATCATCGCCGACCCGTCGCGCGTGCGGCTGGGCGGAGAGCGCCGCGAGCTCACGGTCCTCTTCTCCGACATCCGCGGCTTCTCGCGCTCGGCCGAGAACCTGGAGCCCGAGGTCCTGTCCGAGTACCTGAACGAGTTCCTGACCCCGATGACCAGCCTGGTCCTCGACGACGGCGGGATGCTCGACAAGTACATCGGCGACGCCATCATGGCGGTCTACGGCGCGCCGCTCGAGGCGGCCGATCACGCGTCGCGCGCCTGCCGCACCGCGCTGGCCATGCAGGCCGCGCTGGCCTCGCTCAACGCCGGGTTCGCGCGCCGCGGACTGCCCGGCGTGGCGCTCGGCATCGGCATCAACAGCGGCCCGATGTCGGTCGGCAACATGGGCTCGCAGGCCCGCTTCGACTACACCGTGCTGGGCGACGCGGTGAACCTGGGCGCGCGCCTGGAGGCGCTGACCCGCGACTACCGGGTCGACGTCCTGGTCGGCGAGCAGACCGCCGAGCTGGCGCGCGGCGAGTTCGCCTTCCGCGAGCTCGACACCGTCAGGGTCAAGGGGCGCGCCGGCGTCGGCCGCATCCACGAGCTGTGCGGGCCGGTCGGCGCGGTGCGCTTCACCGCCGACGATCTGGCGCTGTTCGGCGGCGCGCTGGCCGACTACCGGGGTGCGCGCTGGCCGGCCGCGGGCGAGGCGCTGCGCGCGTTTCTGGCCCGCCACCCCGACGACGGGCCGGCGGCGGTCCTGCTCGAGCGGGTCGAAGCGCTGCGCGCGCGCCCGCAGACCGGCGAGTGGGACGGGGTGTTCGATCAGCTGGTAAAGTGACCGGCCACGCCGACGCCACGCCCGCCGGCAGCCAAGGAGCAGCGATGTCCAGTAGCGGCAACAAGGTGGTCCTGTCCTGCGCCTTGACCGGCGCGGTCACCACGAAGAAGCACTGCCCGGCCATCCCCTACACGCCGGTGGAGATCGCCGAGGAGGCGCGCCGCGCCCACGAGGCCGGCGCCGCCATCGTGCACGTGCACGCCCGCACCGACGAGGGGGCCCCCACCTGGGAGGCGGACACGTTCCGCCGCATCAAGGAGGAGATCCAGGCGCGCTGCCCGGTGCTCATCAACTGGTCGACCGGCGGGGCGGGCCCGATGAGCTCGCGCCTCGAGCACCTGAAGACGCGGCCGCACATCGCCGCCCTCAACATGGGCTCCATGAACTACGCCAAGTGGAAGGGCGACAAGAAGGAGTTCGCGTTCCAGTTCGTGTTCCAGAACTCGTTCGACGACATCCTCGGGTTCGCGCGCGCCATCCGCGAGTCGGGCGCCAAGCCGGAGATGGAGTGCTTCGACACCGGACACACGCACTCCTACACGGTGCTCGAGGACCTCGGCCTGCTCGAGCCGCCGTATCACTTCTCCTTCATCATGGGCGTGCTGGGCGGAATCCCGGCCACCGCGCGCCACCTGGCGTTCCAGGCCAGCTGCGCGCCGCCCGGGTCGCGCTGGAAGGTGATCGGCATCAGCCGCGACCAGTGGTCGCTCTGCATGGCGGCGCTGTCGCTCGGCGGCGACGTGCGCGTCGGCCTCGAGGACAACTTCTATCTGCCCGACGGCGCCATGGCGCGATCCAATGGCGATCTGTGCCAGGCCGCCGCGCAGATGGTCCGCCTGGCCGGGCGCGAGGTCGCGACGGTGGACGAGGCACGCCAGCTCCTGTGGCCGCGCGGCGGCGCCAACCCGTGAGCCGCGCCCCGGCAGTGTGACACCGGGCGGGCCAGTCCTCTCTCGAGGCTCCTTGACACGTCGCCGCCGTCATCATTAGCTGAGATGGCGTCCGTGGGGGGCGGCCAGGGGGCAGCCTCGTCCCGGAAGGAGCTCCGAGACGTGCGGTCCATCCTGCTCGTGGAAGACGACGACGACATCCGGGTCGACCTGGCCGATCTTCTGCGCGGCGAGGGGTACGAGGTGGCGACCGCGTCCAACGGGCAGGAGGCGCTCGCGTGGCTGCGTGACCACAGCCACAAGGTGAGCCTGATCCTGCTCGACCTGATGATGCCGATCATGAACGGCTGGGACTTCCGCGCCCACCAGCTGGAGGAGCCGGAGCTGACCGCCATCCCGGTGGTGCTCTTGTCGGGCGCGGGCGACGTCGCGCGCCACGCGCTGGCGCTCAAGACCGCCGGCTATCTCATCAAGCCGCTGCGCCTCGACTCGCTCCTGCGAATCGTGTCGCGCCACTGCGACCCCGACGGCACCGGCGAAGGCTGAGACGCGGCCGCCGCCACGGCCACGGTCACGGCGGCCCACGCCGGGGCGCCGGCGCGGCGTGCTAAGGTGCCTCCCCATGGCCCTCAAGCTCGATGTCGTGGGCGCGCCGCTCGAGCCGGTGCGACACACCTACTCCTGGCGCGACACCGTCATCTATGCGCTCGGCGTCGGGGCCCGCATCGACGAGCTCGACTACATCTACGAGGGGCGCGGGCCGAAGGTGCTGCCCACCTTCGCGGTGGTGCCGTCGTTCCGCTCGCTGGGCCAGGTGGTGGGCGCGCTGGGCGCCAGCCCGATGTCCATCCTGCACGGCGAGCAGACCATCCGCCTGACCCGGCCGATCCCGCCGAGCGGCGAGCTGGTCACGCGCGCCGAGGTGACCGGCATCTTCGACAAGGGCAAGGGCGCGCTGGTCGTGGTCGTGGCCCGCACCAGCGACGCCAGCGGCCCGCTGTTCGAGAACGAGTTCTCGCTGTTCGTGCGCGGCGAGGGCGGCTTCGGCGGTCCGCGCGGGCCCGAGTCGCGCCCGGCCGCGCCGCCCGATCGCGCGCCCGACTTCGCGACCACGCAGGCGACGGCGCCCGAGCAGGCCGCGCTCTACCGCCTGTCGGGCGACATCAACCCGCTCCACATCGCGCCCGAGGCGGCGCGGGTGGGCGGCTTCGACCGGCCCATCCTGCACGGCCTGTGCACCTACGGCTTCGCCGGCCGCGCGCTGCTGGCGGGCGCGTGCGGCGGCGACCCGGCGCGCCTGCACAGCTTCGCCGGCCGCTTCAGCGGCGTGGTCTTCCCCGGCGACGCGCTGACCACGTCGGGCTGGCAGATCGGCGAGGGCCGCTGGATCGTGCAGACGACCACGCAGGAGGGCAAGGTGGTCCTGTCCCACGCGGTCGCCGAGGTGGCAGGCTGATGGAGGGCACGCCGCTCACCGCCCACGCGCTGGCCCGCGAGGTGGCCGTCGCCGAGGAGCTGGCCCGCGAGGCCGGCCTCCTGGTGATGAAGTTCCACGGCTCGAAGCTCGAGGTGGAGCGCAAGGCGGGTGACGAGCCGGTCACGGTCGCCGATCGCCAGGCCTCAGAGCTGATCGTGGGCGGCCTGGCGCGCGCGTTCCTCGACGACGTCATCATCTCCGAGGAGAACGCCGACGACCTGCGCCGGCTCCGCGCCGAGCGGGTCTGGTACATCGATCCGATCGACGGGACCAAGGACTTCATCCGGGGCGAGGACGGCTTCTGCGTGATGATCGGCCTGTGCCTGGACCACCGGCCCGGGCTGGGCGTCATCTATCAGCCGGTGCACGATCGCCTGTTCGCGGCCGCGCGCGGCGCGGGCACCTGGCTGGCGGGGCAGGACGCCGCCCCGCTCCGGGGCGTGGTCTCGGGGGTGACCGAGCTGCCCGACGTGCGCCTGGTCGCCTCCAGGTCGCACCGCGGATCGAGCATCGACCAGGTCAAGAGCGCGCTCGGCATCTCGAACGAGCTCAACATCGGCTCGGTCGGGCTCAAGCTCGGCACCATCGCCCTGGGCGAGCGCGACCTGTACGTCAATCCGTCGTCGAAGACGTCGAGCTGGGACACCTGCGCGCCCGAGGCGCTGCTGGTCGAGGCGGGCGGCCGGGTCAGCGACATCCAGGGCGAGCTCCTGCGCTACGACACCGAGGTCATCCACCACATGCGCGGCCTCCTGGCCTCGAACGGCCGGGTCCACCAGGCCGTGGTCGACAAGCTGGCCCCGCTGTTCGCCGGCAAGCTGCCGTAGGCCGCGGCGCGGTCGCGATGGCGAGCGCCGCGCGCCCGCCCGCGGTCAGACGCCGACCACGTCCTCGTGGCGGCGCAGCTCCCAGACCAGCTCCAGCTCCTCGTGGCCGAAGGGCTCGAGGCCGACCTGCCAGCGCACGAAGCCGTTCTCGTCCGGCCGGCGGTGGCCGGTGACGCGCTCGGCGTCGACCGAGACGCGCACCTTCTCGATCTCCGAGACCGGCAGCCGCTCGGTCACCGAGACCCGCACCGCCTGGTCGCCGAGGTTGGACAGCTTGACCCGCACCAGGGTGCGGCGCACCGACCAGGCGCTCAGCATGCGCGTCTTCTCGTCGAGCCCCTCGACCTCGCGCGACACGCGCAGATCGGCGTCCGGGCCCCAGCCCAGCTCGAAGCGCTCGCCCGGGGCCACGTAGCGGATCGACGTGTGGCCGCACAGCCCGCTCGCGCGGACCAGGTCGACCGGACCGGCCAGGATCGGGCCGCCGCCGCGGTTGTCCTGCGTGCTCTTGAGCAGCACCGACGACAGGAGCTCCGGATAGGTGACCAGCTCCAGCTCGGCGTCGCCGCGGAACGAGCCCAGCCGCACGCGGTAGGGCCGCCCGTCCGACGGGATCGACGCGCGCTCGGGCGCGCGCAAGGTCTGCACCTCACCGGCGTCGTCGATGCCGGGCAGCTCGGCCACCACCGCCCGCCCTGCCCCCTGCGCCCCCTGGCCCAGCCCCGTGGTCTCGATGTCCTGCTCGCGCGCCTCGACCACCACCGTCTCGCTTCGCCGGGTCGCCATCAGCACGTCGCTGCCCAGGCGGGGCGGCTCGACCCCGAGCGACGCGCGCTCGGTGGACAGCACCAGCTCGACGTCGCGCCAGTCCTCGCCGGTGTTCTGCCACACGCAGGCGTCGGTCTCGAGCTCGACCTGGGCCGGCGCGCCGCCCTCGCCGCCCGACAGGCGCGCGGTGTGGCACGGACGCCAGCACGCGCCCGGCACGACGTAGTCGACGCGCAGGACGCACGCGGCTCCCGCCGGGCCCTGCAGATCGATCTCCAGATCGGCCCGCTCCTCCTCGGCCGGTCCCTCGAGGACGTCGATGCGCGCGGTCACCCGCGCGACGGTGGCCTCGAGGCGCTCGATCTCGCGGTCGAGCTCGACCGAGCGCTGGCCGAGCGCGCCGTGCTCGCGGGCGAGCTCATCCAGGCGATGGCTCCACGCGTCGTCGACCGGCGCGCCCCAGGCCACGTCCTCCGACAGCTCGGCCATGGCGAGCCCTGCGGCGCGATCGAGCGCGGCCGCCTGGCGCGTGGCCGCGTCGCGCTCGCCGCGCAGCCCGGCCATCGTCTGCATGAGCTGGTCGCGCTCGCGCTCCAGCTCCTCTCGCTCCGGGCGCACGTCCGACTCCTCGGCGGTGCCGCCCTTCAGGCGCACGACCGCGCGCCGGCGGATGCGCGCGTCGAGCACCGACACGCCCGTGCCCTCGACGAGGGTCACCGCCAGCGTCCGGTCGCTGGCCACCGGCGCGATCGACGCGACCCGCACGCGCTCGACGGCCGCGCCCAGCGCCACGCTGCCCCGTCGCACCACGTGGGCCCGATCCTCGAGCAGCGTGACGGTGGCGACCGGCAGGGCGATCGCGCGTCCCTCTGGCGCGCGTCCCTCTGGCGAGCGCCCGTCCGGCGCCCCGCCCGCCGGTGACCGCCCGTCCGCGCGCCCGCCCTCGCCGGCGTCGCTCCCCGCCGCTCGACCCGCGTCGCGTTCCTCCGGCATCGGCTGCTTGCGCGGCATGTCTACTCCTCCCGCCGGTTGCCGCCGACCAGCTCCTGCTTGGCCGGGATGCGGATGTCGTAGTCGGCGCGCAGCTCCTCGCGCGCGCCGGCGGCCAGGGTCAGCTTCCAGCGATAGCCGCCGCGCAGGAGCGGCTCGCTCGGTCGCGCCGGCTCCTGCTGCCACTCCTCCCACTGCGGCCGCACCGAGTGCTCCGCCACCTGGACGTCGTCGTCGTCCTCGCGCGAGACCGGGATGCGCTCGCGCACCTCGAGCGGCGCGGGCCGGCCCAGGTTGCTCCTGACGTCGATGTGGATCTGATGGCGCAGGAGCAGCGCGCCGCCCATCAGGCCCGCGCTCTCCTCCCGGTAGCGCGTGTTGCGCGCGACCTTGATCCCCTGCTCCACCCCCAGCCCGACCGACAGCTTGCCGCGCGGCGGGGTCAGCTCGACCCGGCTGGTCAGGAGGAAGTCGCCATCCAGATAGACGTCGACCGGCCCGGGCAGGAGCGGCGAGCCGAGCGGGTTCTCGACGGTGGCGGTGCGGAACACCTCGGTCGACTCGCGCGGCACCACGACGTAGAGCGGCTCGCTGGTCGCGCGCCGCACGGCCAGCGGCAGCGAGTGCGAGTCTCCGTCCGACGGCACATCGACCCGGCTCTCGGCCCGGTAGGCGTAGTCGTAGCCCTCGGCCCAGGCCAGCACGCACCCGGGCGGCAGGGACACCGACTGCGCGCGCTGGCGGGCGCCGTCGACCGCGCTCAGCACGTCGAAGCGGACCTCGACGCGCTGCTCGATGAGCAGCGACAGGTACAGCTCGACCTGGCCGGCCAGGACGAGGCGGCCGCGCCGGCGCGACGACGGCGGCGACATGCGCAGGTCGTGGTAGCGCAACATGGCGGCGCTGGCCTCGACCTCGAGCGACGGCACCGGGGTCTGGGCCTGCTCTGGCGGCGCCGGCCGCGCCATCGGGGTGGTCATCTCGGAGTCCATCCCGGCTCCGCCCGCGCCGCCTGCCGGCATGGGCGGCGGCCCCGACGACGGCCTGCGCGACTCGGAGCGGGCCAGGCTGCGCGCCAGCGCCGCCGGCGCCCCGGCCACCGCCGCCACCGCCCCGGTGATGCGCCGGCCGCGCGCCGCCGGAGCGGCCTGGCCGGGCGATGCCGCCAGCGTCATCGGCGGCGGCAGCGGTCCGCGCACGGCCGTGTCCTCGTCGAAGTCGTCGCCGCGCCCGCGCGCGCCCAGCTGCGCGGTGACCGAGGGCGGCATGATCCCGGTGATGGCGTTGGGATCGGCGGGCGGCACGATGCCGACCCGGGTCGGCTCGTCGGCCAGGTCGTCGAAGGCGCCGTACACGCTCGGCGTCGGCCGCGGCACGCGCCCGCCGAACACGCGATCCCAGTCGCGGTAGAGGTCGTCGACCCCCGTGGGGGGAGGCCGCCAGCCCACGCGCTGCGGCGGCGGCTGGCGCCGGCCGATCCGGATGGAGGCGAGCTCGGGCAGCTCGGTCCACGCCTGCGACTCCGCGGTGGACAGGATCAGCGCGACCTGGCGCCAGTCCTCGCCGGTGTCCTGCGCGACGATCGCGCGCAGCGCGAGCGACGCCCCGGTCATCGACTCGTCGAGGCGCAGCGAGTAGGCCGGGGCCCAGCGCGCGCCCGGCACCTCGTAGTCGAGGTGGAGCAGGCACGCCCGGGCGCCGCCCTCGGCCCCGCGGCCGGCGCGCAGCGAGACCAGCACCGCCTTGCGCAGCTCGTGCTCGTGCGCCTGGCGCGCGCTCGTGGCCCTGCGGGCCAGGTCCTCGAGCCGCTCGCGCCGGCGGGTGGCCGCGTCGAGCTGCTCGCGGGTCTCGCGCAGCTTGTCGCTCAGGACGCGCCCGCGCTCGCTCTTGAAGTGGATGAGCGACAGGCGCGCGGCGGTCGGCGACGGAGGCGGGGCCGAGCCGGTCTTGCCGCGCGGCCGGGGCACCAGCCCGAGCCGCTCGAGCTGGCCCAGCTGGTGCTCGATGTGACCCACCTCGCGCTCGAGCTGGCGCTCCTCCATCCGCGCCCCCTCCAGCTCGGCGTCGTCGGCCGGGCGGAGCGACGGATCGGGGTCCGGCACGTCGAGGACCACGCGCAGGTCGACCGCGGCCGGCAGCCCGTCGCCGGCGCGCTCGGCCCCGGGCACCGGCTCGATGCGGGCGCGCACGCTGCCGTCGTCCAGGCCGAGCGGCAGGCCGCCCAGCTTGATCGCCCGCGGAAATCCATCACCTTCAGCCGCGATCTCGGCGACCCGCGTGACCCGCGCGCCCCGGCGATACACGGTCACCGCGTCGATGCGCGACGCGACCCCCTGCGCTGTCATCGGAGAAGAGCGTCGAATGGCGCGGCGACCATGTCAACCCTGCGTCGCACCCGTGCTCTACGCCCACGCGGCCGCGGCGAGGCCGAGGAGCATGGCGGCGACGCAGACGAGGGTGAACAGGCGCTGGCGTGTGGTCTTCATCGTCGGGACCACCTCGGGCACGACGGACGAAACAGTCAAGCGTGGCCCGGAATTCCGCCGTCGGCCAGCCAGTGCTCGCGGTCACGCCAGACGCGTGCCTACCCACCGGCGTCGAGCACGCACAGATCGGCGCGGCCGGCCGCGACGATGGTGGAGACGTCGTCGAGCGATGCGATCCCGCCGGCCACGATGGTCGGCACACCCGCCTCGTTGCGCACCCGGTCCGCCACCGCCACGTTCGCCTGACGCGGCGCGCCCGGGCGGCTCTCGCCGACCAGGACCGCGTCGGCCCCGGACGCGATCGCGTCGGCCGCCAGGGCCACGGCCCGCGCGCCGTCCCCCGCCGGCACCCGCGCGATGCGCAGCGTCGGGCCGCCCTCCGGGGCCAGCAGCAGCGCGGGCCGGGCGCCGTGCGCCGCCTGGAGCGCCGCCGCGGCCCGCTCGCCACCGTCGACCGCGAGGCGATTGGCGAGCGGCGCCCCGCCCAGCTGCAGCGGCACCAGGGCCGGCGGCCGCGCCTCCACACCCTCGCGCGCCGCGAACCAGCGGTCGACCTCGGCCACCAGCGACGGATCGCGCCGCGCCAGGTTGTCGTGCGAGACCCGCAGCGAGCGGGTGAGCAGGCTGAAGGTGAACTGGATGGCCTCCATCTTGCGATAGCGCTCGGTGCCCTCGAACCACTCGAGGCTGACCTGGGCGGCCCGCTGCAGCGACTCCACCGAGGGGCGCCGGGCCCGCTCGTAGGCGGCCAGCGCGGCCTCGACGCCGCCATCGCCCGGCTGGCCGGCGAGGAGGGCCTGGGCCAGCGCGATGGAGTCCTCCATCGCGAGCTTGGTGCCCGACCCGATCGAGAAGTGGGCCGTGTGGGCGGCGTCGCCCAGGAGCACCACGTTCTTGTCGTGCCACGCGCGATTGCGGACGGTCGGGAAGTTGCGCCAGATCGATCGGTTCTTGATGAGCCGGTGGCCGTCCAGCTCGTCGGCGAACAGGGCCTCGAGGTAGGCGATGCTGGCGTCCTCGTCCTCGGCGGAGAGCCCGGCGGCCGCGAACGCATCGGCCGTGGTCTCGACGATGAAGGTCGACCCCTCGTGGGTGTAGCGATAGGCGTGGACCCGCCACAGACCGTGCTGGTTCTCCTTGAAGTAAAACGTGAAGGCCTTGAAGGGAAACGTCGTGCCCAGCCAGACGAATCGGTTGGGCCTGACGTCGATCTCGGGGCCCAGGCCGCCCGCCAGCTGGGCGCGCACGGTGCTCGCCACCCCGTCGGCCCCGAGCACGACGTCGGCGCCTGCCGCCAGCTCGCGCACGTCCCTCACCTCGCGCTCGAACTGGAGCTCGACGCCGAGCTCGCGGCAGCGCCGCTGCAGGATCTGGAGCAGGAGGCGCCGCTCCATGCCGCAGAAGCCGTGCCCGGTCGAGCGCAGCACCTGGCCGCGCCAGTGGATGTCGATGTCGTCCCAGTGGGCGAACGAGCCCTGGATGGCGGCGAAGCTCTCCGGGTCGGCGCGGCCCAGGTTCTCGAGGGTCGCGTCGGAGAACACCACGCCGAACCCGAAGGTGTCGTCGGGGCGGTTGCGCTCGAGGACGGTGACCTCATGGCGCGGGTCGGCCCGCTTCATCAAGATGCCCAGGTACATCCCGGCCGGCCCGCCCCCCACGCTGATGATGCGCACGCCTTTCCGCCCCCTGTCTCGCGACCGCCGCCCGGCCCGTCAGGCGCCGAGGTCCTCGGCCTGCGCCTCGGCGGCCATGCGCGCGCTGTGCGAGCGGGCCACCACGCGATTGACCACCACCTCGACCTCCGCGGGCGTGAGCCGGCTGCCGCGCCCGCGCGGCGAGCCGCCCACGTTCTCGGAGCCGCCCCAGCCGCGCACGTCGTCGGCGGCGTAGCCCTCGGTGCGGTTGAGCTCGCGCAGGATGTCGGCCACGGGGAAGTCGACGATGTACTCGGAGCGCCGCCACACCGAGTAGAGGTAGCGGTCGCCCGCCTGCGAGTAGACCTCGACCGCCGCCTTGACCCCGGCCTCGACCATCTTCTGGCGCGCGTGCTGGTGATCGATGTGGACCAGCACCCAGCCGTCGCCGCCTCCCACCGCCCGGTAGTCGCCCAGGAGCGGCAAGGTCTCGCCCTGCCCGCGCAGGAAGCGCTCGATGCGGTGGTGCACCTCGTCGAGGATGCGAGCCATGGCGTCGGCGTCGAGGCTCGACATCTCCGGCCGCCGCGCGGTGTAGGGCTCGAACACCCAGCGCACCTCGCCGAGCAGGTCGCGCTGGTCGGGCAGCGGGAAGCCGCCGGCCGACATGTCGAGCAGGTCCTCGACGTAGGCCAGCGTGCGGACCCACGGCTCGCCGGCGCGCTGGGGATGGAACAGGATCCAGGTGGCCAGGCAGACGTCCTGGTCGCAGTCGTTGACCCACACCGTGGCGCGCGGCCCGTGCTTGCCGTGGTAGAGGTCGAACAGGCCCAGGATGACCGCGCGCCTGACCTGCTCGCAGGTGGCCGAGGTGCAGCTGCGGTCGACCGACTCGTGGTGGTTGAAGTTGCGGTAGGGGCCGCGCGCGGTGATCTCGAGGAACGGCTCGCCGCGCGCGTAGCCGTCGAGCGCGATCGAGTACGGCGGGTGGGTGGCGACGAACTCCGCGCGCGAGACCACCTTGCCGGGGATGATCTGGAGGCTCACCGCCACAGGGGCGTCGCTTCCGTGGACGGGTGAGCGGGAGCGGCGGAGGGCGCCGGCTGGGGGCCGCGCCGCTCCGGGTAAGGCAGACCGCTGGTCCCGGCGAACAGGTCCATGACGGCCGTGATGCTACCGCACTTTGGGCCGATCCCGCCGGACCCGGCGCACGGGCGCCGAGGGCGCACGCGAGCGGGGCTCGGCCTGCAGTCGCTCGCCCAGGCGCCCCAGCGCGGCCAGGAGATCGGGCCGGCGGTCGAGGACGGGGCGCACCGGGTCTTCGCCGAGGCGCTCCAGCCGCCGGCGCGCGGTCTTCAGCGTGAAGCGCGACGGGTCGAGCTTGCGGCCCACCTCGTTCCAGCGGAGCGGCATCGACACCGGCGCGCCCGGCAACGGCCGCGCGCTGAGCGGCGAGACCAGGAGCTGGCCGTGCCGGTTCTGCAGCCAGTCGAGGTAGACCTTGCCGCCGCGCGCGTCGATGACCCGCATCATGGTCGCGATGTCGGGCCGCTCCTGCTCCACGATGCGCGACACCAGGCCGGCGAGGGTGCGGCTCTGCTCGTAGGTGCACTGCCCCCCGAGCGGGATGAGGATGTGGAGCCCGGTCGAGCCGCTGGTCTTGACGAAGGTGTCGAGCTCGATGTCCTCGCACACGCGGCGGATGGTCAGCGCGACCTCGACCACGTCGGCGAACGGCGCCCCCTTGGGATCGAGATCGAGGATGCACCAGTCGGGCCGCGCCAGGTCGGACACCCGGCTGCACCAGATGTGGAGCGGGATGGTGCCGAGGTTGACCGTGTAGAGCAGCGACTCCGGGTCGTCGCACACGAAGTAGTGGATGTCGCGCTGCGAGTGCTCGCTCCACACCGACTCGGTGCGCACCCACTCCGGCGCCCACTCCGGCGCGTCCTTCTGGTAGAACGACTTTCCGTCGATGCCGTCCGGGTAGCGGGTCAGCACCAGCGGGCGGTCGGCCAGGTAGGGCAAGAGCCAGGGCGAGACCTCGCGGTAGTACTCGATGAGGTCGCCCTTGGTGTAGCGCTCGGCCGGCCAGAACACCTTGCCAAGGTTGCTGAACGCGATCGTGCGCTCGACCGCCGGCGCCGGGGCGGCGGCCTCGCCCGGCCCGGGCTCGGGTGGGAGGCCGCTCGGCTCGTCGTCGCCGTCGGACGCGGCGCGCCGCGCGGGCACCGCGCACTCCTCGGGCCGCTTGTCGTCGCGCAGCGCGATGAAGGTCGGCTGGCGCAGGAGGCGCCCCTCGGGCCACTCCTTGTAGCGGACGGTCACCACCAGTCGGGGCTCGACCCAGACGCTTCCGGCCGCCCCGGTCGGCACCACGAAGTCGTAGCGGGCGCGCGGCGACGCCTCGAGCGCCTCGTGCACCGACACCAGCTCCGCCTCGGCGAAGCCCCCGCCCACCTTGCCGGCGTAGACCCAGCCGGCCCGCACCCGGGCCGCGAGGTGGAGCCCGCCGAAGCCGACGCGGCCCGCGCCCGACGGGGGCGTGTAGCCCACCACGGCGAAGTCGTCCTCGAGGGTGGAGCGCACCTTGACCCAGGTCGGCTGGCGGCCCGGGCGGTAGGGCGAGTCGGCGCGCTTGCCGACCATGCCCTCGAGGCCGAGCGAGAGCACGCCGGCGTAGAAGTCCTCGCCGCGCTCCTCGATGTGGTCGACGTAGCGCAGCACGCCGGCCCCGGGCAGGAGCAGGCGCAGGAGCCGCTTGCGCTCGCCGAGCGGCAGCTCGCGCGCGTCCAGCCCATCGACCGCGAGCAGGTCGAACACCATGTACGTCGCCGGATCGCCCGGCGCGGCGCGCGCGATGTCGCGCGGCCGGGTCAGCATGGCGCGGCCCTGCAGGCGGCCGAAGTCGGGGCGCCCGGTCGCGTCGCACACCACCACCTCGCCGTCGAGGAGGATCGAGTCGACCGGCAGGGAGCGCAGCGCGAGATCGATCTCGGGATAGACCTGGGTGGCGTCGCGCCCGCCGCGGTAGCGCAGGAACGGGCGGCCGCCCTCCGCTTTCCCGCCCAGCAGGCGGAAGCCGTCGTGCTTGAGCTCGAACAGCCAGCCCTTGCCGGAGAACGCCTGCTCGCGGGTCTCGCACAGCATGAGCCGCAGCGCGTCCGGATCGATGCGCCGCTCGGGCGCGCCGCCGGCGACCAGCGCGCGCCGGACCTCGTCCACGCGATCGGCGCCCGAGCGCAGCTCCTCGATGGTCTGGCCCGACAGCACCGAGTGCTCACCGGGCGGACGCGTCCCGGCCGGATCGGCGAAGCCGTCGGGCTTCTTGATGAGCAGCCACTCCTGCCCCTTCGCCTTCTCGCTCGAGTCGTTCCACCCGCCACCGCTGGCGCTGCGCTTGGTGCGCACCAGGGTCCAGCGCCCGCGCAGCTTGTGGCCGTGGAGGTCGAAGAGGAGCTTGCCGCTCTCGAGGCTGGCGCCCGGCTCCGCGATCTCCTCCCACGCGCCGCGGTCCCACACGATCACGGCGCCGGCCCCGTAGTTGCCCTCGGGGATGATGCCCTCGAAGT
>Ga0126377_10001637_pt1 | contig 14824 bp, 9 predicted proteins | sample PanSoiMetPlot_22_FD_92647 | JGI IMG/M metagenome (GOLD analysis project Ga0126377, IMG submission 92647) | Tropical forest soil microbial communities from Panama - MetaG Plot_22 | ecosystem: Environmental > Terrestrial > Soil > Tropical forest > Bulk soil | place: Panama | collected 2016-02-17
CGACGCGCACGCCGCTGTCCTTCAGCGCGTCGGCGATGCGCGCATCGTCCGTTGCGACGACGACGTCCGAAGCGCCGGCCGCCAGGGCGCGCCGCGCGACGTGCACGACCATCGGCACGCCCGCGATCGGCAGCAGCGGCTTTCCGGGCAGCCGCGTCGAGGCCATGCGGGCCGGGATTGCGACGATGAAGGCGGGATCGGTCATCGATGCACCGGATGCGAGTCCGCGCGAGCGTACCGGACCGGCCGAGGCGGCGACAACACGGGCCAAGCGGCCCCTCGGTCGCCCGGAGCGCGATGCTAAAATGTGCGCGTTGCGTCCCTTCCGGTTCGCCCAAGCCGCCTTGAGCATCGCCTTCCCCGCCCGCGCGACCCAAACCGGGCCGCTCCCGCTGCGCGCCGCGCTGATGATGGTCGTCAGCGCCTGCTTCTTCGGCCTCATGGCGATCGCGATCCGCTACGCCTCGCACGAGCAGCATCCGTTCGAGATCGCGTTCTTCCGCAGCCTCTTCGGCGCGCTCTTCGCGCTGCCGCTGATCTACGTGCGCGGTCGCGACGTGCTCGTCACCGACAAGGTCGGCTTCTACGTCGCGCGCTGCGTGATCGGCATGCTCGGCATGCTGGCCGGCTTCTGGGCGATCGTCCACCTGCCGCTCGCGCAGGCGATCGCGCTGTCGTACTCGTCGCCGCTGTTCGTGACGATCGGCGCGGTGCTGTTCCTCGGCGAGATCGTGCGCATGCGCCGCTGGTCCGCCGTCGCCGCCGGTTTCATCGGCGTCCTCGTGATCGTCCGGCCCGGCGCCGACAGCATGGCCGCCGGTGCGCTGATCGCGGTCATGGCCGCGGCGCTGAGCGGCATGACGACGGTCAGCATCAAGTTCCTGTCGCGCTCGGAGCCGCCGGACCGCATCGTGCTGCTGACGACGCTGCTCTGGGTGCCGCTGACGCTGCCCGCAGCACTGACGGTCTGGAAATGGCCCGATGCGAAGAGCTGGCCGTGGCTCGTGCTGTCGGGCCTTCTCGGCACGAGCGGCCACTATTTCTGGACGCGTGCGCTGCGCCTCGCCGACGCGTCCGTGCTCGCGCCCTTCAGCTACGTGCAGCTCCTCGTCGTCACGGTGCTCGCCTGGATCCTGTTCGGCGAGCGACTCGACGCCTATACGGCGACCGGCGCCTCGATCATCATCGGCGCGACGCTGTACATCGCGCGCCGCGAAGCCAAGCTCGCGCGCAAGCAGCACGCGGTCGAAGCCGCCGCCGCCGAAGCCGAGCCGCAGGTGTGAGGATCCGATGAGCGAACCCGAAGCCCGCAATGCCCGCTCCGCGCTCGGCGCGAATCTCACGAGCGCGCTCGCGCTCGCGGTCAGCATCTTCGCGCTCGCGATCGGCGCGTGGCAGACGCGCCTCATGCAGGGACAGGCACGCGCGAGCGTCTGGCCGCACCTCGAAATCGGCTACAACTCCACCTACAACAGCACCACCGAAGAGCACAGCTTCGTCTGGCGCATCGACAACAACGGCGTCGGGCCCGCGCGCATCGAAAGTGTCAGGCTCACGCTCGACGGCAAGCCGATGAAGACCTGGCGCGACGTGCTCGCCGCGTTCGGCTTTGAGGGCGAGACACGCGTCTCGACGACGAGCCTCGCCGGCGGCCAGGTGATTCCGCCCTCGCTGAATCGCGAAACGGCGATCGAAGCGATCCGCATCAACACGCGCGCCATCGCCTCGGCGTTCCAGAGCGCCGTGCCGCGCTTCAGGATGGATATCTGCTACTGCTCGGTCTACGACGACTGCTGGGTCGCGCACTGGCAGCAGAACAAGGTCGACTCCGTCGCGCGCTGCGAGACGGCCGCGGAGACCGAGTTCCAGGACTGAGCGCCGGCGATGTCCGGTTTCCCGTGAACCCTCCGTAATACGGGGACCAAGACCGTCCGGCCGATGGACGGCTTGGGGAGGGTCCCATGCATGCCGTTCGCCTGGCCGCAGCGCCGCTCGCGCTCTGCCTTTCGCTCGCGCTCCATCCCGTCGCGTCGATCGCGGCGCCCCCCGTCGTCAATTGCGCCGACGACGGCCCGGGCTCGCTGCGCGATGCCGTCGCGCAGGCGAATGGCGGCGACACGCTCGATCTCACGACGCTGCAATGCTCGACGATTACGCTGACCAGCGGCGAAATCGATATCCTTCAGCACGATCTGACGCTGCAGGGCCCCGGCCCCGGCGCGCTGACGATCTCTGCCGGCGGCGCCTCGCGCGTGCTCAAGCACGGCGGCAGCGGACAGCTGTCGCTGCGCGGCCTCACGATCGCCGACGGCCGCTACGAATCCGGCTTCGTCGCACGCGGCGGCTGCATCCGCAGCGAAGGCGGCACCGCGTATCTCTTCGACACCGTCGTCGACAACTGCACGGTCATCAGCAGCGACGACAACGCGGGCGGCGGCGGCATCTCGGCGGGCGACGTCGTGCTGGTGGCGAGCACCGTGTCCGGAAGCCGGGCGATCTCGACCGCGAGCGACGCGTACGGCGGCGGGGTCGCCGCAGTGAGTCACGTCACGGCGAAATACAGCACGATCCGTGCGAACGCGCTCGAGAACGGACCGGGTTACACCGGTGTCGGCGCCGGCTTCTTCGCGCAGGACTACGCGATCGTCGTCGGCTCGACGCTCGAAGGCAACGACGCCTCGTGCACGAGCGCGATGCGCTCCTATTCCGGCGCGCTGGTCAACGACAGCACGATCTCCGGCAACCATTCCGAGCGCTGCGCGGCGCTCAGCGAGTTCGGCGACGCGCTCACGATCGCGAACAGCACGATCGCGTTCAACCACGTCGACAGCGGCGACGGCGCCGGCGTCTATTTCAACGGCCACGCGCTCGCCAGCACCGTGACCTTCGAGAGCTCGATCATCGCCGACAACACGAGCGGCGCCGCGAGCACGCCGGCCGACGTGCACATCGAGTTCGGCTTCCTCGAAGGCCACGACAATCTCGTGATGTCGCTCAACGGTCCGCCCCCGCCCGGCGTCGTCACGGTCACCGCGGACCCGCGGCTCGGCCCGTTGCAGTGGAACGGCGGGCGCACGCGCACGCATGCGCTCCTCGCCGGGAGCCCGGCGATCGGCACCGGCAATGCGACGCTCGCGCGGCCCTACGACCAGCGCGGTGTCGGCTATCCGCGCACGACCGGCCCCGCGACCGACATCGGGGCGCTGCAGTTCGACACGATCTTCAAGGGCGCGTTCGAGTGAGCGCGCCCTACTTCGCGGGCGTTTCCTGGTAGAAGCGCTCGAGCCACTCGCCCTTTTCCTGCACGTAGATCGCGGTCGAATGGACCTTCGGCAGGAACGCCTCCTTGCCGCAGCCGCCGTCCTGCTGCGCGACGTAGGTCAGCATGATCACGTTCGGGGCGAGGCGATGGGCTTGTTCCTCGGACAGGCTGTAGCTCTTGAGCGTGCAGTCGGGATCCATCATCGCCTTCACGATCGCATCGCGGCCGACCACGGGCGCCGAGTTGGCGACGAGCTGCACCGAATCGGCGGTGACGGATTTGCGGAACAGCTCGCCGTCGTGCTTCTGGAATCCGACCCAGAGCGATTTCTCCTTCGCGAGCACCTGATCCTCGACCTGTCCCGCGAGCGCGGGCGTTGCGGCGAGCGCGACGAGCAGCGAAACGACGTGCGACGTTTTCATGAGAGCCTCCCCCGGTTCATGGCCGCGGCTGCGGCGGGGACACTCTACTCCTGACCGACCGCTACGACTCCGGCGATGCCCCGATCGGCCGGTACTTGCGCGCCACGTAGTCCTCGACGATGCCGACGAACTCGCGGGCGATGTTCTCGCCGCGCAGCGTCACCGCCTTCGCGCCGTCGATGAAGACCGGCGCCGCCGGCGCCTCGCCGGTGCCGGGCAGCGAGATGCCGATGTTCGCGTGGCGCGACTCGCCCGGCCCGTTGACGACGCAACCCATCACGGCGAGCGTCAGGTTCTCGACGCCGTCGTACTTGAGGCGCCACTCCGGCATCTTCGCGCGGACGTGGTCCTGCACGGTCTTGGCGAGCTCCTGGAACAGCGTCGACGTCGTGCGCCCGCAGCCGGGACACGCGGTCACGAGCGGCGTAAACGCGCGCAGTCCCATCGTCTGCAGGAGCTCCTGCGCGACGATGACCTCGCGCGTGCGCGACTCGCCGGGCTCCGGCGTGAGCGAGATGCGGATCGTGTCGCCGATGCCTTCCTGCAGCAGCACGCCGAGCGCCGCCGTCGACGCGACGATGCCCTTCGAGCCCATGCCGGCCTCGGTGAGACCGAGATGCAACGCGTAGTCGCAGCGCCCCGCGATGTCGCGATAGACGGCGATCAGCTCCTGCACGCCCGACACCTTGCACGAGAGAATGATGCGATCGCGCGCGAGCCCGAGCTCCTCGGCGCGCGCCGCCGAATCGAGCGCCGAGCGGATCAGCGCCTCGCGCGCGACGCGCGAGGCATCCCACGGCTCGGCGCGCGCGTGGTTCTCGTCCATCAGCGCCGCGACCATCGACTGGTCGAGCGAGCCCCAGTTCGCACCGATGCGCACCGGCTTCGCGTATTTCATCGCGAACTCGATGATCGTCGCGAACTGCACGTCGCGCTTCCTGCCGAAGCCGACGTTGCCGGGATTGATGCGATATTTCGCGAGCGCCTGCGCACACGCGGGCTCGCGCTCGAGCAGCTGATGGCCGTTGTAGTGGAAGTCGCCGATCAGCGGCGCGCCGACGCCCATCATGTCGAGCCGCTCGCGGATGCGCGGCACGGCGGCCGCGGCTTCGGGCGTGTTGACCGTGATGCGCACGAGCTCGGATCCGGCGCGCGCGAGCTCGGCGACCTGCTTCGCGGTCGACTCGACGTCGGCCGTGTCCGTGTTCGTCATCGACTGCACGACGATCGGCGAGCCGCCGCCGATGGTGACGGGTCCGATGTGCACGGCGACGCTCGGCCGCCGCGATTGCGCCGCGGGCAGCATCGTGTCCGTCGGGGTGTCGCGATTCATTCCGGTTCAACCTCCGGCGACGGCGCGTTCGGCGGTCGCTTCGTTGGCAGGCTCGGCGGCCGGCGCATTCAGCGGCGGCAGCGCGAACTTCAGGTAAATGCCGGTCGCCTCGATCAGGCCCATGCCGCGCACGCGCTCGGTGCGCGCGGGCATCGGCCGGCCGTTCGGATCCGGCGGCAGGGCCAGCTCGACCGCCGACGAGGCGCGCTCGAACAGGCCCGGCGTAATCAGCGATGTGTGGTCGTTTTCGTCCGCACGCAACGACGTCAGCAAGAGGCCGCGCACCGACGCGTGCGCGCCGGTGTCCTCGAGCGGCCGCACGCCGGCCGGCAGCGCGCGCCGGCTGAGCAGCTCGACGCCTGCGTCGACGCGGCCCTGGTCGTCGATGCGGATCCAGCGGATCGATCCGATCATCCAGTCCGGCGCGCCCTCGCCCGGCTCCGGCAGCGCGAGGCCGACCAGCTCGCCGATGCGCGCGCGCACCGCCTCGCCGCCGGTGCCGCGCTCCCACAGGACACGATAGCCGCCGAGGCTCTGGTCGAGCACGCGCGCCTTGAGCCGCGTCGCGCGCGCCGACTCCGACGCGCCGATCGCCCACGACGCGATGCGATCGCTCTCGCTGAGGCTGATCGACTGCCCGCGCACGCGGCGCAGGAAGCTCTCGAAATCCTCGTTGCCGGCGAGCACGAAGTGCAGGTCGTGCAGGCCCAGCACCGTGTCGAGCTGATAGCCGCCGCCGAGCCGCGCATGCGAGCGCTCGCCGGTCGCGGTCCAGCCGTCGACGAGCCGGTGCGCGAGATCGATGTCGATCTGCACCGGCGGCCCGCCGCGCAAGCGGAACGTGGCGACGCGCGCGCCGGGCGGCAGGATGTCGATCTGGCTCTCGATGAAATCGAGCAGGGGCTTCAGGATGATCGACAGCACGTCGAGCTCGCCGCCGCCGCGCTCCTCGGGGAGATATCCCGGGCCGTGGTCGCTGTCGGTGTTCATCGTGATGTCGCCGACGCTCATGCCGCCGCGGAGCTCGCAGTACGGCGCGACCGTGCGCGTGAACGCGTTGACTTCGAGCAGCTCGCGCTGCGTGTAGCGATACGGATTGGCGAGCGCGAGCAGGAGCGCGTGGCAGTACGCGAGCTTCGCGTTGACGGCACTCCCGATCAGCGGATCCTCGACGGCGCGATCGTCGAAGCGCACCATCGTCATGAAGCGGTAGACATCGTGCAGCGCCTGCCACGCGCCCGCCGGCGGCGTGCGATAGAGCAGGTAGGCCTTCGCCAGGTGCTCGCCGCCGTGCTGCAGCGCGCGCACGCCGGCCTGCGCGACCTGCTTGGCGCGCATGAACGGCACGTTGCCGCCGGGCGCGCACAGCTCCGCGAGCGCGACGCGATAGCCGAGCGCGAGCTCGCTCTGGAACTCGAGCGCGATCGCGCCGAGCTCGACCTTCTGCGGCGGCAGCGGGAAGCTCGCGCCGACGATCTGCTTGTCGGTCAGCGCCGCGAGCTGCGCGACCGGATGGCGCAGGATCTCGAGCGCTTCGAGCCGCTGCAGCGCGTCGATGCGCATGCGGTTGGTCTGGCGCAATCCGTCGATGAGCAGCTTCGCCGTCGTATTGAAGTTCGCGAGCGGCAACGCCGCGACCCACGAACGCAGCGCGCGCGCATCCGTCGCGAACGCGCCGGCGGTCGGCGCATGGCGTTCCGGTGTCCCGCGTAGCAGGCGTCGATAGCGTTCGTTCATCGGGGGATTTACGTGGATTTGCAGCCCGATTATGGCATCGCCGGGCGCGGTCTTCATGCGAGACCCGGGCGGCGAGCGCGGCATGGCCTCCGACCGGAGGCGGAGCCGATGTAAATCCCGCGTGAGCGCAAGCGCCGGCAGGGATAATCCCGCGCGCCATGGCCGCTCACCGGACCCTCGCCGCGCTGCAGGACGCCGTCGCGACGATGCTCGCGGCGCTCGCCGCGATGCTCTCTGCGCTGGCGATCGATCCGGAACCCGGTCCCGCGATCCTCGCCGTCGTGCTGTCGATTTCGCTCTCGCGCAGCCAGCTCGACCGCACGGCTCGCGAGCGGCTCGAAGCCGCGCTCGCGCTGCCGCTCGTCGCGCTCGTTGCCGCCGGCGCCGGCGTGCTGCTGCAGCGATGGCCGTGGATCGGTGCGCTCGGCCTCACGGCGGGCCTCTCCGTGCCGATCTGGCTGCGCCGCTTCGGACCGCTCGCGACTCGCGCCGGCTCGCTGATCGCGCTGCCGTTCGTGACGCTGCTCGCGGTGCCGTACGTGCCGGCGACGAAGGTCGGACCCGCGCTCGCGCGGCTGATGCCGGTCGTCGTCGCGTTGCTCGCGCTCGCGTGGGTGAGCGTCGCCCACGCGCTCGCCCGTCGCGCGCGATGGCTCGCGCCCGCGCCGCGCACGCACGATGCGCACGCGAAGACGGAAAGCGCGCTGCGACCGGATGCACCGACGCGCATGGCGGCCCAGATGGGCGTCGCACTCGGTGCTTCGTTCGTCGTCGGCTTCGTGTTCTTCGCCGAGCGTTGGTCGTGGATCGTGCTGACGGCTTTCATCGTGCTGAGCGGCAGCCGCGGACGTCTCGACGTCGCGTACAAGAGCGTGCTGCGCGTCGTCGGTGCGGCGGGCGGCACCGGGATCGCGCTCGTGTTCACGCTGCGCTACGGCGACCGCGACCCGGCGACCGTCGCGCTGATCCTCGCGGCCGTGTTCTTCGGGCTCTGGCTGCGTCCGCTCGGCTACGCGTGGTGGGCGCTCTTCGTCACGATCGCGCTCGCGCTCCTGCAGAACTTCACGGGCGCGACGGAGCAGCCGATCCTCTGGCAGCGCCTCGAAGAAATCGTCATCGGCGCGATCATCGGCGTCGCCGCCGCGTGGTTCGTATGGCCGATCCGATCGACAGCCGTGCTGCGGCGGCGCATGGCCGATGCGCTCGCGGCGTTGTCGGAGGCGCTCGACCCGGCGAACGCAGATCGCACGTCCGATGCCTTCGTCGCGGCGCTCGGACGCGTCGAGCAAATCGCTCCCGCATTCCGTGCGAGCCGCCTGGTGACGCGTACGACGAGTCCCGCAGACTGGATCGACGCGCTGATCGCGTGCCGCGCGCCGGCCGTAGCGCTGATCCAGGCGCGCGAAACGCCGGCCGCGCTGCGCAAGGCCGTCGGGTCGGCGCGAAGAGCCGTGCGCGACCCCTCGGAGCTGTCGGCGGCGCTGACGGATCTGCGTCGTCTGCTGGCCGCCGGGCCTGCTGCGGATACCGACGGCGCCGATCTTCAGGCGCATGCCGCAACTGCAAAAAAGTGAAAAGGCTGCGAAATGGCGCGGCCGAACGAGCCCGTAACGATGGCGGGCGCAGCGGCAAAAGCCCTATTCTCCGCGCGCTCTCACGCCATGGGTCTCGTCGATGAACCGATTCGCCCGCCTCGCCCTCCTGCCCGCTCTGGCGCCTTGGGCCTTGGCCCACGCCGCTGACGGCGAGCTCGATCCGGCCTTCGGGACCGGCGGCATCGTGCGCATGGACGAGATCCAGCCCGAATACCCCGCCGTCGCAGTCCAGCCGGACGGCCGCATCCTCCTGTGCGATGCGAAGCACGGCGAGCCCGGCACGGGCTACAACTTCTACGTCGTGCGACTCGATCCCGACGGAACGCGCGACACGACATTCGGCACCGGCGGCGCGCTGATGATTCCGTTCGAGCTGCCGGACTACGGCGACGACTTCTGCCACGGCATCGCGATCGAGGCCGACGGCCACATCGTCGTCGCCGGCGCACGCATGCTGTCGAGCTTTCCCGACCCGATCCGCTGGGACATCGCCGTGGCGCGCATCAACGCGGACGGTACGCTCGACGCGGCCTTCGGCAGCGACGGCCGCCTCGAATTCCTGTTCGACGGTTACACCTACGGCGGCATCGCGACGTCGGTCGCGATCGACGCCGAGGACCGCATCGTCGTCGCCGGGGCGGTCCAGTCGGCGGACTTCGGACGGCGCATCGGCATCGCGCGGATCGAGTCCGACGGCAGCTTCGATGCGACCTTCGGCATCGGCGGCCAGGCGACCATTCCGGCGCAAATGGGCGACGATGGCGGTACCGCGAACGCCGTCGCGATCGATGCCGACGGACGCATCTTCGTCGCGTGCGGGCACGGCACCGGCGGCGAGCTCGCGCGGCTTCTGCCCGACGGATCGCCCGACGCGACGTTCGGCGACGGCGGCATCGCGGCCGCGGGCCTCGATGGCGCCGGCGGCTCGGGATCGCTCGTCGCGCTCGCGATCGATGCCGAAGACCGGCCGGTCGCCGCGGGATACCGCTGGCGCAACGACGGCGACTACGGCAAGGACACGATCGCCGTGCGGTTCCTTTCCGACGGCTCGCGCGATGCGACGTTCGGTGACGGCGGCATCGCCGCCGTCACGTTCGATCTCGGCCTCGAGCAGGGCGACCAGAGCGAGGCCAGCGCGCTCGCCATCGAGCCGGACGGCAAGATCGTGCTCGTCGGCGGCGCCGTGCAGAACTTTCCGGCCGGCGGCCTCGCGACGGTCGCCCGCCTCGACGCTCGCGGCGCGCTCGACCCGACCTTCGGACAGGACGGCAAGGCGACCTTCGATGTCAGCGCGTTCCCGCGCGGCGAGCAGTGGCTGAGCGGCGTCGCGATGCAGGGCGCGCGCATCGTCGCCGTCGGCGGCAACGTCGACGTCGAGGACGGCCGCGAGGGCGACATCGTGCTGAGGCTCATCGCCGACCGCATTTTCGGCGACGCCTTCGACTGAGGCGGCGCGGCGCCTAGCGCGGGACGCGCGAGAGCGCGCCCCGGACGAGGCGCGCGGTCACGCGCTCGCCGAAGCCCTTCGCATCGGCAAGTCCGAGTCGATCGAGCACGTCCGCGATGCCATCCGGCGATCCCGGCGCCAGCAGCGCACCGAGCACCGCGGGCCAGCGCCGCCAGTCGGCCGTGTTCTTCTTGAGCCACAGGAGCGCGGGCAACAGGCGCAATTCGATGTCCGTGAAGTCGCTGCCGAACGGAAACTGCGCAAACAAGCCGCGCGCCTCGAACGGCTTCATCCGCTCGGCGAGCGCCGCCGGCGTGTTGCGGCGCCATGCGTCGGGAATCACGAAATCGCGCGCGAGCTTGCCGGCGCGGCGCGCCTGGTCGGCCAGCTCGTCCTGGAACCGCGCATCGGCGATCGCGAGCATCGCGCATATGCACGCTTCGTCGCTCCTGCCGCGAAGGTCGGCGACGCCGTACTCCGTGATGTAGATGTCGCGCAGGTGGCGCGGGATCGTCGTGTGCCCGTAGTTCCAGCGGATGTTCGATTCGACGTGCGAGCCTTTCGTGCGCGTCGCGCGCAGCAGCAGCACCGAGCGCCCGCCGGCGATCGCGTGCGCCATCGCGACGAAGTTGTACTGGCCGCCGACGCCGCTGACGACGCGCCCGTCCTCGAGCGCGTCGGACACCGCGGCGCCGAGCAGCGTCGCCATCATGCACGTGTTGAAGAAGCGCGCGTCGCGGCGCTGCGTCGCATCGAGCGATTCGCGGCCGCCGTAGAGCTGGTTGACGTCGGAGACGCGGCTCATGACGAGCCCGTCGTAGTCCTCGCCCGCGAGCTCGCGCAGCCACGCGTAGAAATCCTTCGAGCCGAGGAAGAACGCGCCCTTGAGATAGTGCCCGCCGCGCAGCGTGCCGTCGTCGCTGCGCGTGCCGGCGTCGAGCGCCTGCTGCAATTCGATGTCGTCGAACACCCTGCGCTTCAGTATTCCGCCGCGGCGCAGATGCATGAAGCCGTCCATGATCATCTCGCTCGCGCCGTAGAGCCCGCGTGCGAACGTGCCGAGGCCGCCGTAGCGCGCGACGAGGCGATCGGCCGCGGGATCGTCGCCGCGCAGCGCGCGCAGCGCCGCGAGATAGTCGTCGTTCTGCCGGTGCCGCAGCAGCAGCGCCGCGACGATCGCATCGGACAGCGCGCCGATGCCGATCTGCAGCGTGCCGCCGTCGCGCACGAGCGTCGACGCGTGAAGGCCGATCGCATGCTCGACCGGGTCGACCGCATCGCGCGGCAACGCGAACAGCGGTTGCGGCGACGCGTCGTCGACGATCGTCTCGAACAGGCGCGCCTCGACCTCGGCATCGCCGCCGAGGAACGGCAGCTCCGGATGCACGACGCCGATCAGCATCGGCCGGCGCCCGCCGGCGGCGGCGATCGCGTCGAGCACGTCGAGCGTCACGTCGGGATTGCACGACAGGCTGTAGCGCTCGCCGCGCCGCGCGACGAGCTGCACGATCGCGTGCAGGTCGCCGCCATCGGCGAGATCGCGCGCGACCATCGTGTAGTTCATGCTCGCGTAGTCGCGCTGCGCGCGCTCCGAGCGCAGCATCGCGCCGGACAGGAAATAGAACTCCTGCACGCGCACGTTCGCCGGCAGGCGGTTCGCCTTGAGGTCGATCACGTAGTCGAGGCGCGGATAATCCGCACCGAACTGCCGCGCGAGGAACGGTGCGAGGAAGCGCTTCTCGAGGTCGCTGCCCGGCGCCGGCGGATCAAGCGAGAGCGCCGTGTAGATCGTCAGCCGGCGCGAAGGATCGGCCTTGAAACGCCGGTAGATCGCATTGAGGAGGTGATTCGGCTTGCCGAGCCCGAGCGGCGCCGCGATCGCGAGGTGATCGTCCGCCGCGGCGATGAGACGGTCGACGACGGCCTCGAGCGCGGCGTTGCCAGTCGGCTGATCCATGCGTGCCTCCGTCGGGGCGCCCATCATAAGAGATCGCCCGCCGCGCGAGCGTTCACGCGCTTCCCGTAGACTTGCGCGCATGGCCGCCGTCCTGCCCCGCCGCCCTTTCACCGACAACGCCGCCGTCCGCGTGCTCGCCGAGCAGGCGTTCAGCCGCGCGGCCGGCGCGCCGCTGCTCGAGGGCAACAAGGTCGATCTCCTGATCGACGCGAAGACGAACTTCGACGCGTGGCTCGCCGCGATCGAGGGCGCGCAATCGCTGGTGCTGATCGAGAACTACATCTTCCGCGACGACGCGACCGGCCGCGCGTTCCGCGACGCGCTGACCGGGCGCGCGAAAGACGGCGTGCGCGTCTGCGTGATCCGCGACTGGATGGGCTGCCTGCGCCAGTCCGGCGAAGGCTTTTGGCACGCGCTCGTCGCCGCCGGCGGCGAGATGCGCACGTACAACCCGTTCCACGTCACGAGCCCGTTCGGCTGGCTCTCGCGCGATCACCGCAAGCTGCTCGTCGTCGACAACACGGTCGCGTTCGTAGGCGGCATCTGCGTCAGCGGCACGTGGCTCGGCGATCCCGAGCGCGGCATCGATCCCTGGCGCGACACGGCGGTCGGCGTGCGCGGGCCGGCACTGCGCGATCTCGCCAATGCGTTCGCCGACACCTGGGCAACACTCGGCACGCCGCTGCCCGACGACGTGCTCGCGCTGACCGACCGCTGCCTGCCGGCGGGCCAGGTCGACCTTCGCGTCGTCGCGACCGTGCCGAACACGGCGGGCCTCTACCGCCTCGACCAGCTCATCGCCGCGATGGCGCGGCGCAGCCTCTGGATCACCGACGCGTACTTCGTCGGTGTCGCGCCCTACGTGCAGGCGCTGTCGGCGGCCGCGCGCGATGGCGTCGACGTGCGCCTCCTCGTGCCGGGGACGAGCGACATTCCGGCGGTCGCCGCGGTCTCGCGCGCCGGCTACCGGCCGCTGCTCGAAGCCGGCGTGCGCGTGTTCGAGTGGAACGGCTCGATGCTGCACGCGAAGACCGCCGTCGCCGACTGCCGCTGGGCGCGCGTCGGTTCCAGCAATCTCAATCTCGCGAGCTGGATCGGCAACTGCGAGCTCGATCTCGCGATCGAGGACGAGACGTTCGCGCACGCGATGGAAGCGCAGTACGCGAACGATCTCGACCAGGCGACCGAAATCGTCTTGAAACTCCCCAGGCGCCTGCGCAAGACGACCATCGGCGAGGAAACGCCGGAATCGCCCGCTGCGGCAGAGGCCGCTGACGCAACGCAACCGGGCGATACCGCCGCCGCAACGCCGCCGCCGGCGAGTGCGCGCGTCGGACCGCCCTACCCGCGTGCCCGCGGCGGCAGCTCGGGTCGCGCGGCGGCCGGCGCGATCCGCATCGCGAACTCGGTCGGCGCAGCGATCGCGAACCGTCGCGTGCTCGGCCAGAGCGAATCGGTGCCGCTGCTGATCGCGGGCGTGCTGCTGTTGCTCGCTGCGGTGGCCGGCATCCTGTGGCCGCGCGTCGTCGCCTGGCCTCTCGCGGCGCTCGCGCTCTGGATCGGCGCGAGCCTCGTCGCGCACTACCTCGAAGCGCTCACACGCAAGCGCTGAGCACGGCTTGCCGCGCGGACGGCAAATGCCGCAGACTCGACTGCCGTTCGCCCGCGCGGCGACGCAAGAAAACCTCCGCGCGCGCCGCATGCCGGCGCACGCTTCCACATCATGAGCGACTCCGAACGCCCGCCGGTCGCCGAGCGCGAGGTGCTGACGCCCACCGCGCTGAACCGGCTCGTGCGCGACCTGCTCGAGGACGCGCTGCCGCTGATCTGGATCGAGGGCGAGCTCTCGAACGTGACGCGCGCGGGCTCGGGGCATCTCTACTTCACGATGAAGGACACCACGGCGCAGGTGCGCTGCGCGATGTTCAAGCCGCGCAGCACGTGGCTGCGCTTCAAGCCGGGCGAAGGCATGCACGTGCTCGCGCGCGGACGCGTGAGCCTCTACGAAGGACGCGGCGAGTTCCAGCTGATCGTCGAGCATCTCGAAGAAGCCGGCGAAGGCGCGTTGCGGCGCGAGTTCGAGCTGCTCAAGACGCGGCTTGCCGCCGAAGGCCTTTTCGCCACCGAGCGCAAGCGCGCGCTGCCGCGGTTCGCGCGGCGCATCGGCGTCGTCACTTCGAGGAGCGGCGCGGCGATCCGCGACGTCCTCAGCGTGATCCGCCGCCGCTTCGCGCTTGCCGAGATCGAGATCCTGCCGGTCCCCGTGCAGGGCCGCGACGCGCCGCCCGAGATCGCCGAGATGATCCGCGAAGCGTCGCGCGCGCGGCGGCACGACGTGCTGCTGATCACGCGCGGCGGCGGCTCGCTCGAGGACCTCTGGGCATTCAACAGCGAAGCGGTCGCGCGCGCGATCCACGCGAGCGCGATTCCGGTCGTCTCGGCGATCGGCCACGAGATCGACTTCACGATCGCCGATTTCGTCGCGGACCTGCGCGCGCCGACGCCGTCCGCGGCCGCGGAGCTGCTCGTGCCCGACGCCGCCGACCTCGCGCGCGTGCTCGAGCGCCAGCGCGCGCGCCTGCGCCACTGCATCGCGCGCAAGATCGAGCGCGAGGCGCAGCACGTCGACCACGCGGCCGGACGCCTGCAGGCGCAGCGGCCGCAGACACGCCTCGCCCGCGCGGCCGAGCGCGCGGGCATGCTCGAGCAACGCCTCAACGCCGTCGTGCGCAGCACCTTCGAGATCCGCCTGCTGCGCGCATCGAAGCTGCGCGCGCGGCTCGCCGCGCAGGACCCGCAGCACCAGCTCGCGCGCCGCCGCGAGCGCACGCAGGCGCTCGGCGATCGCCTGCGCGCCGCGATCGCGCGCACGGCCGAGCGGCATGCGCTCCGGCTCGGCCAGCTCGCACGCACGTTGAATGCAGTGAGCCCGCTCGCGACGCTCGACCGCGGCTACGCGATCCTGTTCGATCGCGAGAGCGGGCGCGTCGTGCGCTCGGTGAAGCAGGTCGATGCGGAGTCGAAGCTCAGCGGGCGCGTGGCGGATGGCGAGATCGATCTTCGCGTCGATC
>Ga0126377_10001638_pt1 | contig 14821 bp, 13 predicted proteins | sample PanSoiMetPlot_22_FD_92647 | JGI IMG/M metagenome (GOLD analysis project Ga0126377, IMG submission 92647) | Tropical forest soil microbial communities from Panama - MetaG Plot_22 | ecosystem: Environmental > Terrestrial > Soil > Tropical forest > Bulk soil | place: Panama | collected 2016-02-17
CGGCCCGTTGCATGGTGTGCCCGTCGTCGTGAAGGACAACTACGACACAATCGACATGCCGACGACTGCCGGTTCGCGCGCGCTCGAAGGTTCGATGAGCGGCCGCGATGCGTTTCAGGTACGCAAGCTGCGTGAGGCTGGCGCCGTCATCATCGGGAAGACGAACCTCCACGAATTCGCCCGCGGAATCACGACGATCAGCTCGCTCGGCGGTCAGACGCGCAACCCGTACGACCCGACGCGCAATCCCGGTGGATCGAGCGGCGGGACGGGCGCAGCCGTCGCCGCGAATTTCGCGGCGGCCGGCCTCGGCTCCGATACATGCGGATCGATCCGCTATCCCTCGGCGGAGAACAGCCTCGTTGGCCTCCGTCCGACGATGGGGTTGTCCAGCCGGGCCGGCATCATTCCGCTGGCGCACTCGCAGGACGTTGGCGGGCCGATGGCGCGGAGCGTCTCGGACGTGGCGATTCTGCTCGACGCGACGGTCGGCGTCGATCCGGACGACCCGACGACAAGTGCGGGAACAGGTAAAGCGCCCGCAAGCTATGTGAAAGCCCTGGACGCATCGGCACTTCGCGGCGCGCACCTCGGCGTGCTGGTCCAGCTTTTCGGCGACACGCCCGAGGATCAGCGCGCGGGCAGCGTCGTCCGGACGGCCGTCAGCGAGATGCGTTCGGCCGGCGCCCGAGCGGTCGACGTGCAGCTGGCCGGTCCTGACGTGCCGACTGAAGCGGACGGCGTCGCCATCATCCGCTACGAGTTCAAAGGCGACCTGAACGGCTACCTCGCGAAGACCCCGGCGGCGCCCGTTCGCACGCTCGCTGACGTTCTCGCAAAGCGCGTCATTCATCCGTCGCTCGAAACCGCTTTCCGTCGATCGAACGAGATCACGACGCTCGATTCCGACGAGTACCGCGTGATCGTCGCTCGGAGCGCGCGCCTGCGCGACGCGCTCGTTGCCCAGATGGACCAGCAAAACGTCGTGGCGCTGATTTACCCGACGCTGCGACGGACCTCAGCGAAAATCGGCGAGCCACAGCTCGGCGGGAACTGTTCGGCGAGCGCCGCGACCGGCCTGCCCGCGATCACCATCCCGGCCGGTTTTGCGGACGACGGAATGCCGGTCGGCGTCGAAATGCTCGGCCGTCCATTCTCCGAGGGGGATCTGCTGAAGCTTGCGTTTTCATACGAACAGCAGACACATCACCGGCGCCCGCCGACGCTGACACCGTTGCTGCCTCGATAGATCGTCGGCGTCGAGCCGCGAAGATCTTTCAGGCCACGAAGGCACGAAGAAAACCTTCCCTCTCTTGGTCTTCTTCGTGTCTTTGTGTCTTCGTGGCCTTTCTTCGCGGCCTGCGGGTCTTCGTGGCCAATCTTCTTCGTGTCTCCTCTGGAGAACAGCCCCGTGATAGATTTCGCGTCGTGCGCACCACCATCTGCGCTGTGGCCGCGATCCTGTCGTTCGGGCGCGGTGCGTCCGCGCAGATTCCCACCGACATCGTCGAACGCTCGCGCGCCGACCTGCAGAAACAGGCGGCGAACGCGGAGATGAAACGCGAAGGCGGAACGCAGCCGCAGGACTGGGCCTACTCGCTACCCGACGGTGTGTCGACGCGGCAGGTGACGTTCTACGTGGACGGCGGTTTCCCGTTGTACGGAAAACTGTTTCTTCCCCGGGGATTCAGCGCGCGCGCCGGACGCTGGCCGGCGGTCGTCGTCGGTCACGGCATCAACGCCATCTCGATCGGCATCGAGAAATACGCGGCGCGGTTCGCGGACCGCGGGCTGGTGGCCATGGCCATCGACTATCGGAGCTACGGCTTCAGCGGCAGCGAGGTGTCACTTCTCGAGACGGATGCGACCACTGACGAACGATCCGTGTGGGAACGTGAAGCGCGGGTGCAGCTGAAACGCACCGACCTGAACAATCTTCACGAAGTCGACGACTTCCGCGCGGCCATCTCGTTCCTGCAGGGCGAGCCAGGCATCGACGCGGATCGCATCGGCATCTGGGGATCGAGCAACGGCGGCAGCGTCGTGATCATGGTCGTCGAGCAGGATCCGCGGGTGAAGGCAGTCGTCTCGCAGGTTGCGGGCGTGGGCAACCGACCGGCAGCCGGACCGGTCGCCATTCCACCTGCCGCGCTCGCGGATAGCATCCAGCGGGCCCGCACCGGCAAAGGCGCGGAGGTGGACGGCGGGTTTTCATTCCGCACGAAGATCGATCTGTGGAGCAATCAGGCCAACCGCGAGTTTCGTCCAGGGTCGGCAGTCGATCGCATTCCCGAGACGACGAAGATTCTCTCGATCATCGCGGAGCACGACGAGCTCATTCCCGCTGCCGGCGCCCCGGATGCGGCGAAGGCATTCAAGGGCACATGGCAGGTCGTCGTCGTGCCGTACCTGACGCATTTCCAGATGTATTCGGGGACCGCATTCGAAGTCGGCTCGACGCTGGCCGCCGACTGGTTCCTCAAGTACCTGAAATGAGATTCGTCTGCGCGCTCGCCGTGCTGGCATGGGCGACGCCTGCCGTCGCGCAGGACGTCACGTCACGGGACGTCAGGTTCTACAGTGAGGGGATCCAGTGCTACGCGCGGCTGTACCTGCCGAAGAACTTCAAGCCTGATGCGAAGGCGCCTGCCGTCGTGCTCGCGCCCGGATGGATGCAGACCGAGCCATCAATCGACAAGTACGCGGCGCGGTTCGCCGCTCGCGGCCTCGTTGCCATGGCCATCGATTACCGCGGATGGGGGCGCAGCGGCGGGTACGTGTACCTGGCCGAACCGATTCGTGTCGACGACCGTCAACGGTTTTCACAGCACACGGCGAAGGTAAGAATCCGCCGCAAGCGTCTGCTGCCGGTCGATCAGGTGCTGGACATCCGCAACGCCGTTGCATATCTGCAGGGCGAGCCCGGGGTGGATCCCGCGCGCGTTGGCATCTGGGGCACCGACATGGGCGGCGGCCACGTGGTCGTTGCGGCCGCAACGGACGCGCGCATCAAGGTTGCCGTGGCGCAGGTGCCGATTATCGAAGGAAAGGACGCGCCCAGGCAGGCCGCTCCCCGGCCTCCGGAGCTTCACGCAGCGGAGCTGCGGCTGGCGCGGTCAGCTGCCGTTCCGGCCGCCCCCACGCCGGCAGGCGCCGATGCTGAAACCAGGCTCGCCCTCGCCGACTACCATCCGTTCTGGTTTGCCGATCAGATTGCGGACACGACCGCGATCCTGTTCGTGATCGCGGAGCACGATGCACGGGTCAGGAACGACGCCAACGCGATTGCCGCATCCAAAGCCATGAAAGGGCCGACGGGCGTCACCGTCGTGAATGGGGCGACGCACGGCCTGGCCACGCCAGGCGCCTTCGAGACCGCGGCGGACGCGGCGGCGGCGTGGTTTCTGAAATACCTGTAGCCGACAGCAGGGTCAGACGGTGACGGCCGCGGGCTCGGTGACGCCAACGGCGGGGAAGTAGAGGAAGAACGTCGTCCCGCGCCCGACCTCGCTGCGGAACGTAATGTACCCGCCACTCTGCGTCACGATGCCGTAGACGATCGACAAGCCGAGCCCGGTTCCCTTGCCCTGCTCCTTCGTGGTGAAGAACGGCTCGAAGAGACGCGCGCGCGTGGTCTCGTCCATGCCGGTGCCGGTGTCGCCGACGCTCAAACGCGCGTAGTCCCCGGGCTTGCCCTCCGCCAGCGTCGCTGCAGCGGCGTCGTTCAACTCGATTTCATCGACCTTGACGACCAGCCGGCCGCCCGACGGCATGGCGTCGCGCGCGTTGATGACGAGATTCAGGATGACCTGTTCGATCTGGCCAACGTCCGCGTGAATGCTGACGGGATCGCCGGCGCTGACGATGGTGAGATCGATTTCCGGCCCGATGAGCCTCCTGAGCATGCTCTCCATGCCGTGCACGGCGTCGCCGAGGACGAACGTCTCGGGGCGTGAGGCCTGCCGGCGGCTGAAGGCGAGCAGCTGCCGCGTGAGGGCAGCGCCGCGCACGACCGACTGCTTGATCTCGTCGGCCTCGTCGCGCGCCGGATTGCCGTCGGTGAGCGACAGCAGGAGAAGGTCAGTCGCGCCCATGATGCTCATGAGGATGTTGTTGAAGTCGTGCGCGACGCCGCCGGCCAGCCGCCCGATCGCTTCGAGCTTCTGCGACTGCCGCAGCTGTTCTTCGAGCGCGTGCCGCTCGGTGGTGTCGCGGATGAACGCGGCCAGCTCGATGCTCCGGTCGCTGCCCATCCGCGCCACGGTCAGTTCCACCGGGAATTCACTGCCGTCTGCCTTCAGCGCGTGGACTTCGATTTGGCGGCTCGCCAGCGGACCGCGGCCCGTCCTGACGTAGTTGGTCAGCGCGTTGAGCAGCGTCGAGCGGTCGCGTTCGGGCAGCAGGATCTCCACGTTCTTTCCGAGGACATCGAGCCGCTCGTAGCCGAACATGTTCTCCGCGGCGGGATTGAACTCGCGGAGGTTCAGCTGCGCGTCGATCGTGAGAATCGCGTCGTGCGCAGCCTCGAGAATCGCACCCTGCCGCGCTTCGCTCTCGACGCCGGCCCGGTACATCTTGTAGGTCAAGTAGAGAGGCGCGGCCGTGAGGATGAGCGTCATCCAGGGACCGTTCCGCTGCGTGACCTGGATGACGACGGCGGCGACGGCGGCGCCGAGCAGGTAGCTCGGTGCGCTCGAAAGGAAATCACTCTTCCAGACACGCCAGGCGCTCTGGCTTGTCGTCAGCGCAATCGCGACAGCGATCGGTGCGGTGTTGACGAAGAAATACGTCAGCGCCATCGCCGTGAGCGGCAGGATCATCGTCTCGACGCCGGCGTCCGGGTGCCCGCCGAGCGCGCTGTAGACCCGTCCTGCCGCCTGGACCGTCAGTACCAGGATCGCGATATTGAAGAGCGTCCGGTAGACCGGATTTCCGGTCCGGGTGTTCAGCGTCGTCTGGCTCCATCCGCTTGCCGCGCTGACCAGCATCGACGTGTCGGGACCTCGCAGCAGCAGCGCGGCGATATCGACCACGTAGGACACCGACATGTTCGAGCCGCTGGCAATCGGGAACTGAACCTTGAACGCGGAGGTCAATGCAGACAACAAGATGAGCACGATCAGCGGGGCAACGGGGGCGAAGTTGGCGCGGGGGAGAAGCAGAGCGAAAGCTAAAGCGCCGAGCGCGATGACCGAAAGAATGTACCAGCGCGCACGCGGCGGGAGTTCCCGAAGCAAGTCGAGACAGTATAACGTGCGAAACCCCGCTCGGAGCTTGACCTCGGTTGTCCAGTCGGGTACCGTACCAAGACTCCTTCCACATCTCGCGGCGGCACCCAGGCCCCCGCAGGTTGGCTACCACGTCCTGAATTGTTCGAGGCGTGTTTTTTTGCGCAGGATACGCATCCTGCAGACGGAACGTATGAAGTACTCAGTGTTTGGTGTGTACGTCGCCGCAGCGGTGGCGACGACCGTCGCCTGCAGCGACTCGCAACCGTCGAGCCCGTCAGGCGTCACCGCATCGGTCGCCGCACCGCGCCCGATGTCGCCGGCCAACTCGGTCACGATCAAGAACGTGGATCAGCCCGCGACGCTGGTCGTGCAGAACGCGGTCGCGACGCAGTCGGGCTCCACGTATACCTTCGAGGTCGCATCGGATCCTTCGTTCGGTGCGAAGGTCCAGGTGAAGGACGGCATCGCCGAAGGTTCGGGCGGCCAGACGACGGTCCGGCTCGACACGCTGACACCAAACCGCGACTACTACTGGCACGCGCGCGCGACCGTCGGTGGCACGACCGGAGTTTTCGGGACGGTTTACAAGTTCACGATCGGTCCGTCGATCGCGATCGACCCGCCGGTTCCTGTTGGTCCGCTCTCCGGGGCGACCACCCAGGGCTGGCCGGCATTCGTCATCAACAATTCCACGCGCACGACTGGCACAGGATCGATTGCCTATCTCTTCGAGATCTCGACGACGCCGAATTTCTCGAGCATCATCGCGTCAGCGACGGTCCAGGAGCAGGCGAATCGAACCAGCTTTACGCCGACGGCGGGCCAACCCCCCGCACAAACAGCACTTTACTGGCGCGCCACAGCCATCGATCAGACCAACAAGATCTCGAGTCCCGCGAGCGCCGTGCAGAGCATCACGTTCGGACGGACCACACGCCAGGCTGAACTGGCGGCGCAGGCAGGGTACGTTCTGTGGCCCGGAGCACAGCCGCCCGGGACGAACGGGCATGCCGCGATGGGACCGAACTGGGACGTCGCGACGCTCGTGTCATTCGACGGCGTCCGACACATCAAGCCGACGCTCGACGAGCTGCAGATTTTCGATTTGATGGACCGTGGCTTGACGCCGGACGCGGCGATTGCGTGGATGAACAGCAACGGGTACGGCACCGTTGCGGTCTACTACGCCTCCGTCCAGGTCATCGGTTTCCCGTTTGAATACCTGGCGCTCGTCAACGGCGCCTGGGAAGTCGTGGTTCGAGTCGGCGCGTAGGCGGGAGAGCACATGTTTCGAAACATGTTGATGACGGTCGCCGCGCTGGCGACCTTTGGTGTGACCGCCGCCCGCGCCCAGGGCGTGAGCACGTCGGATCCGGGGAAGGGCTACGCGGAAATCGTGGCCCAGTCAGCCTTCGGCAACGTGACCAGCCAGAACTACGGGGCCGAATTCGGATTCACCGTGACCCCGACGGTCCAGGTCTTCTTCGAAGTCGGGCACACGCTGAACGTTGCGACCGACGCGATTAGTTCGTCGGCGCAGACGATTGCCAGCGCGCTCTCGCAGACGCAGAGCAACGTCGGCTACTCCGTCAAGCAGCCGCTGACGTTCGGTGTTGGCGGCGTGCGGTATCTCATTCCAGTCAGCGGGTCCAAGCTGTTGCCGTACGTCATCGGCGGGTTCGGCGTCGCGAAAGCGTCCAATGACGCCAGCTTCACGGTTTCCGGCTCCGACGTGACCTCCAGCCTCTCGCAGTACGGCATCGTGCTCGGCAGCGACCTGTCGGGCGGCTTCACCAAGCCGATGGTGACGTTCGGCGGCGGCGTCAGCTACCCGGTCTGGGAATCGCTCATCCTCGACTTTCAGTTCCGCTACGGCCACGTATTCGCGGAAGGGGAGTCGATCAACTCCAGCCGCGCCGGCGTTGGCGTCGGCTTCCGCTTCTAAAGCTCGCGAACCGCGGACGTTAGCTCGCGCGGGGGCCGCAAATGAACCGCGACTGGGTTCTTTCTAACTTACGCGAAGCTGAGAACGAACTTCGGCGAACGATTGCGGAAATCGAATCGACGCCTGACTACGGAACAGGCGATCTCATCGTCGCGATGACGCACGCCTATCATCACCTCAACACTGCGTGGAACTCTCGAGACAAGAGTCCGGCCGCCGTCGCGTCGCAGTCGGACACCGACTTTGCGAACTGGCGCCAGTTCCCCAGTGATCTGCCACTTCCATGACGGGCCTTAGGATGGTTTCTTGATTCGGCAGAACCAGCCGGCAATCCGACTGAATTGCAACTCGCCGTTTCACGGTCCATTTCAGGCAAGGCCCCCTGCGCGGGAAGTGCTAACCTGAGCGCAGCATTGGAAACGGTCTTATGACCCGACGAGCCGCAAGGCGAGGCCGAATTCACCCATGAGTAGCGAACCCGTCGTACACAGCGATCCCGAGATTCTGAGCGGTATTCCGGTGTTCGTCGGAACGCGTGTGCCTTTTCAAACGTTGATCGACTACCTCGAAGCCGGCGAGCCACTCTCCGAGTTCCTCGAAGACTTTCCCACCGTGTCGAAGGCGCAGGCAATCGCCGCGCTTGAGCAAGCCAAGGAAGCCCTGCTCGCCCGTGCGCGTCCTGCTTGACGAGTGCCTCCCGCGGCGGCTCAAACGTGAGCTGCCGGACCACGACGTGAAGACTGCTCTCGAGATGGGGTGGGCCGGCAAACGAAACGGTGATCTCCTGGAGCTCGCTGAACGCGAATTCGACGTATTTCTGACGGTCGACAGCAATCTTGAGCACCAGCAAAATCTCGCCCGCTTCGCCATTGCCGTCATCGTTCTGATTGCGCCGAGCAACCGATTCACCGACTTACAACCGCTGATGCAGAGGGTTCTCGCGAGCATCGCCCTCGTGAAAAAAGGGCAGGCGCTGCTAATCAGCGGCGACGGCAAAACCGGCTGACAGCATTGACCTGAGAAACGCGAGCGGCTCGCGATTCTCTCGGGCGGTCTGGCATCTTACAGAACGCCGATAGGATCATGAGCAGCCGTTTCCGGCTCCACCGGCCTCCTCCTTCTGGCGAACTCCACGCAATTTTGGCAGGGCTCGCGCCGTCTTCACGAGGGAGACGGTTGACAGAAGTCAAACAATTGTTTTATACGTGTGTTTGAGCCTTAACGCATGAAACGCCTTCGCCCCCTCCTGATTCTCGCCATCGTCGCCGGACTCGGCTACGCCGCCTACGCCTACGCCACCAGGCCGCCGACGTCCCTCACCCTGACGGGCATCGTGACGACCAACGACGTCATCGTCAGCCCGCAGATCGCCGGGCAGATCGAAAAGCTGCTGGCCAAGGAGGGCGACGAGGTCAAGAAAGACCAGCTGGTCGCCGTGCTGAAGCCGGACGAGCTGAAGGCGGACACGGCCTACTACAGCCAGAACGTCGAGGGCCTCTCCTCGCAGGTTCGCGAGTCCGAGGCGGCGCTTCGATTCCAGGAGCGCCAGCTCGCCGATCAGATCGCGCAGGCGGAGTCGACGCTGGCTTCGTCTGAAGCGCAGGTGAAGGCCGCGGCGGCCGACCTCGAAAACGCTCGCGCAACCTACACGAGAACGCAGAATCTGTCGCAGCAGCGCGTCGTCTCGCCGCAGGAACTGGATCAGGCGCGGACGAACTTCAACTCGACACAGGCGAAGCTCGACGCCCTCACCAAGCAGGTGGAGGCGCAACGCGCGGCCGTCGCGCTGGCGCGCGCGAACGCCGAGCAGGTGGCGGTCCGCCGCAGTCAGGTCAAGACACAGGAGCACATGCAGGCGGCCGCGGCTGCCCAGCGCGCGAAGGCGGATGTCCGGCTTCGTTACACCGAGGTCAAGTCGCCGCTCGACAGCATCGTCGACGTCCGGGCCGTGCGCGAGGGCGAATACGTCAATCCTGGCCAGGCCATCGTGACGCTGATCAATCCCGATGACCTCTGGGTCCGCGTGGACGTCGAGGAAAGCTACATCGATCGCATCAGGGTCGGCGAGAAGCTGAAGGTCATCCTGCCGTCGGGCGACACGCGCGAAGGGACGATCATCTTTCGCGGTGTGGATGCGTCCTTTGCCACGCAGCGCGATGTCAGCCGCACGAAGCGCGACATCAAGACGTTCGAAGTGCGGCTTGGCCTCGACAACAAGGACAGGCGTCTCGCGGTCGGGATGACGGCGTACGTGCTGCTGCCGCTTCGCTGAGTCGGGACAATTGAGAGGATGACGAACGCCATCGACGTCAGGAACATCGTCAAGAAGTTCGGCGACTTCACCGCCGTCAACGGGATCGCTTTCACCGTCGAGGACGGCGAGATCTTCGGCCTGCTCGGACCGAACGGCGCCGGGAAGTCCACGCTCATCCGCATGCTGGTCACGTTGATTCCGCCGACGTCCGGCACGGCCATCGTGAACGGCTTCGACGTCGTCAAGCAACCGGACGATGTGCGGAGATCGATTGGGGTCATCCCGCAGGCGTTGACGAGCGATCTCGAGCTGAGCGTCGAGGAGAACCTCATCATCTTCGCGAAGCTGTATGGCGTCCCGCGGGCGAAGCGCCAGAAGCTGATCGACGACCTGCTCGAAGCGGTCGAGCTGACGAAGTGGCGCGACGCGCCGGTCAAGAATTTGTCGGGCGGCATGCGGCGGCGCGTCGAGATTGCCCGCGGACTCGTGCACGAGCCGCGGATCTTCTTCCTCGACGAACCGACGACGGGCCTCGATCCCGTCTCCCGCGTGGCGGTCTGGGAGATGCTGCGGAAGATCAAGTCCGAGCGCGACCTGACCGTGCTCCTCACCACGCACTACATGGACGAAGCCGACAAGCTGTGCGACCGCATTGCGATCGTCGATCACGGCGAGCTCAAGGCGCTCGATTCTCCGCTGAGACTGAAGACGTCGATCCCGGGCAAGAACATCCTCGAGGTCAGTTTCTCCGACGTGCCGGCCAACTGGTCCGAGCAGCTGCAGCAATTGCCGGACGTCGAAAGCGTGTCGAACGAAGATCGCATCTTCCGCATCAACTCACACAACGGACCCAGGACGACGCTCGCGCTGATGGACGCCGCGGCGAGCGCCCACGTCGGCGTGCAGTCACTGTCTGTTCAGAGCACGACGCTCGACGACGTCTTCGTCCACTACACCGGACGGGGCCTGCGGGACGAGCTGCAGGAAGCGTCGGCGCAGGACAGTCCGTTCATGCTCAGGCGAGGCTGATATGGGACGCACGTGGGCCATCATCGAACGCGAGCTGCGGCGGTTCCGCCGCAGTCCGGTCCTGATCGTCATGTCGATGATCATGCCGATCGTCCAGCTCGTCGTACTGGGCTACGCGTTTGGCGGCAACGTCAAGCACCTCAAGCTCGCCATCGTCGACCAGGATCACGGCGTGCCGGCGGTGCGGATCCGCGAGATGGCATCGGCGGTCGCATCGGGCGCGCGCACCATCGATACGATCGATTACGCGGATCAAGGCCAGGCGCTCGAGGACCTGCGCAACGGCCGCGTGAACGGCGTGTTGACGATTCCGCCGGACTTCTCACGGCGAACGCTCGCGAAAAACGATCCGAAGGTCGCGCTGATCGAGGACAACACCGACAACTTCGTGTCGGTTGCGCTGGCGGGCACCATGGGCAGCGTGGTTGCGGCGTACCCGCAGCCTATCAAGACGATGCGCGTCTCGGCGGCGCCGGCACTTGACGTCGTCGAGGTGTATCCGTACGTCCCGTACATCCAGTACCTGCTGCCTGGATCGGTCGTGATGTCGATCTTCGTCATGGTGATGATCGGCGGCGGGATCATCTTCATCGACGACAAGGCCCGCGGCCTGCACGAAGGCTATCTGGTCACGCCGATCAGCAAGTTTCAGCTGATCGCCGGGTTCAACATCTCGGGGACGATCAAGGCGGTCATCGCCGGCATGGTCCTCGTGGTCATCGGGTCGTTCATCGCGGGCGTGCCGAATCCGCTGGATCCATTCCGTCTTTTCCGTTTGTTCGTCCTCGTCGTGGTCACCGCGTTTGCGCTGATCAGCCTGATGTTTCTTCTGATGGTGCGCGTCACCGATCCACTTCTTCCGCGCGCGATGTTCGGCGTGCTGAACACCGTGTTGTATTTTCCGAGTGGCGCCGTGTATCCGCAGCAGGGCTTTCCGGGCTGGATGCAGGTGATCGCGGTGAGCGATCCGTTCACCTACGCCGTCCACGCGTTCAAGTGTCTGCTGCTCAAGAACACAGGCTTCGAAGCCATCACCTTCGATCTTGGCTTCCTGCTCGTCTTCTCCCTCGTGACCATGGGTGCGGCGACCAAGCTGTTCAAGCGGACGCTATGACGCGAGCCGACTCGTTTCCGCCGCCATCGTCGCCAGAGACTGGCAGCGTCGACCGCGAAACCCGCGATCGGCTGCTGAAGGCGGCCGAGCGGCTCTTCGCGCAGCGCGGATTCAAGGACGTGACCGTCCGGGAAATCTGCCACGACGCCCGCGCCAACGTCGCCGCCGTCAACTATCACTTCGGCGACAAGCTCGGCCTCTACCGCGAGACGATGCAGATCGCGATCGACGCGATGCGCGACGCGACCGAGGCGGCGCGGCATGCGGGCGAAGGCCTGCCGCCTGACGAGCAGCTCCGCGCCTACATCGCGCTGTTTCTGCAACGGCTGCTCACGCCCGGGCGCGAATCGGTCCATCAGCTGATCAACAGGGAAGTGAGCGATCCGACGCCGGCGCTCGACGACCTCGTCGAGCAGGGCATGCGTCCGCGGCTCGAGTACCTCTCGGGCGTCGTTGCCGCCATCATCGGCTGCGATCCGAAGGATCGGAGGGTGATGCGCTGCGTGTTGAGCGTGCAGTCGCAGTCGATTATCTACGCCCGTCCGAACGCCGTCGCCGAGCGGCTCGGCTTCAAGTTCCAGCCCACGCCCGCGCAGATCGACGAGGCAGCGCAGCACATTGCGGACTTCTCAATCGCCGGAATCAGGGAAATTGGACGATACAAACCCTGAATCTGGTGATTTGATGATCTGATGATCTGGTGATTGAATGTCACATTGGGAAAGCTCAATTCCCAATCAATCACTAGATCACCAAATCACTAGATCACCAGATCCTATGGCTCCACTACAGGGAATCCGCATCATCGATCTGACCCGCGTCGTCGCCGGCCCTTACTGCACGATGATGCTCGGCGACATGGGCGCCGAGGTCCTGAAGATCGAGGAGCCCGAGCACGGCGACGACACGCGCGGCTGGGGCCCTTACATCAACGGACAGGGCAGTTTCTATCTTGCGCTCAATCGCAGCAAGAAGAGCGTCGCGCTCGATCTCAAGACGCCTGACGGCGCGGCCGCCCTGCGGCGTCTCCTTGCCACGGCGGACGTCCTCATCGAGAACTTCCGGCCAGGCAGCCTTTCGAAACTCGGCTTCGGGTACGACGACGTGTCGGCGATCAACCCGCGCCTGATCTACTGCTCGATCACGGGATACGGGCAGACCGGTCCCGACGCGCAGCTTCCTGGCTACGACGCGGTCATCCAGGGAGAAGCCGGCATCATGGACATGACCGGATTTCCCGACGGCGCTCCGACGCGTGTGGGCGTCGCCATCACCGACTACCTGGCGGGACTCTATGCGAGCCAGGGCATTCTGCTCGCGCTGCACGAGCGTCACACGAGCGGACGGGGCCAGCACGTGGACATCGCGCTGTTCGACGCGATGCTGTCGGTCCTGCGCCTGCCGCACTCGATGCTCGTGGCCACCGGTGTGACGCCTACCCGCGTCGGCAACGATCACCTGTCGATTGCGCCGTACGAACCGCTTCGCGTCAAGGACGGGCTCGTGATCGTGGCCGTCGCAAACCCGCGCCTGTGGATTCGCTTCTGCGAAGCGATCGCTCGCAACGACCTGCGCGACGACCCTCGATTCCGCACGAACGCCGATCGCATGGAGCATCGCCACGAGTTGAAGGACGTCCTCGAACGCGAGTTTGCCACCGTCACGGCCGAGGAGCTCGCCAGACGGCTGGAGGCGCACCAGGTTCCGTACGGTCGGGTACGGGACACACGACAGGCGGTCGAACACCCTCAAGTAGAACCGCGCGGGATGCTGCTCACGCAGCACCATCCGATCATGGGCCAGGTCCAGACGCTCGGCCCCGTCGTCAAGCTTTCGCGCACGCCCGCTGAGCCGACACTCCCGCCTCCGATGCTCGGCGAGCAGACCGAAGAAGTTCTCCGAGCGGGATAAGATGACGCACATGTTTCGCTCCGACCTGCTGAAAGGCCGCGTCGCGCTCGTCACTGGCGGCGGTACCGGGATCTGCCGCGGCATCGCGCTCGCGTTCGCCGCACACGGATGTGACGTCGCGATCACGAGCCGCAAGATCGAGCACCTGGAGCCGACGGCTGCGGAGCTCCGATCGCGCGGGGTTCGCGCCGTCGCGAAGGCCGCCGACGTGCGAAACGCCGATGCGGTCGGCGAGATGACGGCGGCGATTGTCGCCGACCTTGGCGGCATCGACATCCTGGTGAATGGCGCGGCCGGCAACTTCATCTGCATGGCCGAGAACCTGTCGCCGAACGGATTCGGCACCGTCGTCGACATCGACCTGAAGGGGACCTTCAACGCCTCGAAGGCGGCACTGCCGCATCTGAAGGTCCGCGGCGGATCGGTCCTCAACATCAGCGCGACGCTGCCCTACCTCGGGACGATGGGCCAGTCGCATGCAGCCGCCGCAAAGGCAGGGGTGGATTCGCTGACGAAGGTGCTGGCATGCGAGTGGGGACCGCTCAAGATCCGCGTCAACGGGATCGCGCCGGGACCCGTCGAAGGGACCGAAGGCGTGCGCCGCCTGATGACCGACGCGTCGCGCGCCAGCCTGCAGGAACATTGTCCGCTCGGGCGGATGGCGACCGTCGATGAAATCGCCAACGCCGCGTTGTATCTGAGCTCCGAGGCGGCATCGTTCGTCACCGGAGTCACACTGGTCGTGGACGGTGGCTTGTGGCTCCGCTCTGCTCGAGTGCTTTCCTGAACGCGCAATCATGCAGGTGAGGTGTCTGATGAAACCCCTGGCCGCTCTGCTCGCCGTGCTGGCGTCGGCAAATCTTGCCGCCGCGCAGGGTTCCTCGCGTTTGCTCGTCCTGAACAAGGAAGACGCAACGTTCGTCATCGTCAATCCGTCGACCGGCGCGATTCTCGGCAAGGTGCCCGTCGGGCAGAGCCCGCACGAGCTCGTCGTGTCGACGGATGGCAAGTACGCATTCGCGAGCAACTACGGCGGGTCGGCGCCCGGGAGCACGATTTCGATGATCGACATCGCCGCGCAGAAGGAAGTCCGGCGGATCGACGTGTCCCCGATGCGACGCCCGCACGGTCTGTGGTTCGCAAACGGGAAGCTGTACTTCAGCGCCGAAGCAGACAAGAAGATCGGGCGCTACGATCCTGCGACCGACAAACTCGACTGGCAGTTCGAGACCGGCCAGAACGCGACGCACATGCTGCTGCCGTCGAGGGACCTCCGCACGATCTTCACCTCGAACATCTCGTCCGACAGCGTCTCGGCGATTCAGCAGAACGCCGAC